>Ga0157371_10000135_pt1 | contig 107607 bp, 99 predicted proteins | sample C45metaG_FD_113462 | JGI IMG/M metagenome (GOLD analysis project Ga0157371, IMG submission 113462) | Corn rhizosphere microbial communities from Kellogg Biological Station, Michigan, USA - C4-5 metaG | ecosystem: Host-associated > Plants > Roots > Rhizosphere > Soil | place: USA: Michigan...
AAGACTACAGAAGTTTTCGAAATAGTTCCAGTTCGGGGTATCGTTGTTACGACTTCTGTTGATAAGTGTTATTAATCTGCTGTCTTGGCTAGCCAGCTCGTCCAAACCGGTTAATTAATAATACCAAGGTTCGGAGTCGAAAGGTTAAGGGGGGGTAAGACTGATCTGATATATTTAAAACAAAATTAGGTATTAGTATGGCTACTTAGCAATGAACTGCGACATAAACGGTCATTCGGCATTTAAGCACAATTAGTAATGGAGAAGCTTGGCCCGTTTAGCTGACTTTTGAGATCAACGTCTCCGCAAGTCAGAGGGACGTGATGAGGTGAAAGCATAAAAGGTATCACTAAATGACGCAACACTTGCATACCCAACCTCAAAAGCAATATTTGCAACCGGCTTTTGCGTTTTAACGATCATTTCTATCGCCGTTATCATTCGCAGGGTCTTCACATATTGCAAAAACGAAATCCGTAATTGCGACTGAAACAGGCGCGATAACGACCGCTCGCTCATGGCAAAATGTTCGCTTACCTCAGCTATAACCAATTTCTCACTAATATGGTCTTGTAAATACTCCATGATCTTTTGCATTAGCGCATGTTCGGTATTAGGCAGCATAATAGGCAATGACCTTTTGTTTAAGTTGGGCAACATATTCTTTAGTGCTACCAGGAACTCAAAATTATGATCTCCAATACCTACATGGCGTTCATCCCAACGCTCGGTATAATTGATCATTTGGATCAGCAACTCATTAGCTGGATAAATACCCAGTTTGCCATAAAATTCGTTCGCATGGTCGTTGGCAGAATAAAAATAAAGCGATCTTAAAGCCGTTGCAAAAACGCCCACCCGGAGTTCATGAACCAAGCCCTGCGGAATCCAAAAATAGTGTCTCGCCGGCACTACATAGGTTTTGTTCTCAGTAGTAATATAAGCCAGGCCGCCTTCAACATAGCTTAACTGGCCCTTGGTGTGCATGTGAAAAGGGATTAATTTCTCAGATCTTTCATGCATCACAAAAACCGAATCGGGGTTGTTATCAATCTCGGGAAGGGAAGCTATTAATCCAATTTTCGTCATCAGAATATCTCTCAATTCAAAGTTAATTAAAATTGGCCGGAATGATGAAAAGATTGGCAACTTAGGCGAAAGCGCACAATTATAAGTGGCATATTTTTGCCGCAAATATGTACTACAGTAAAATACTTATAGCATTTGCTGGTTTGTTAGCTGCCAATAGCGCATACACCCAGTCTAAAGACACAACCCTCCTTACATTGCCGGATGCCTGGCGCAAAGCCGAACAAAACAGCAGGCAGATTGAAATTACCAGAAAAGGTCAAATGATCGCTGATGAAGAGATCAAAGACGCAAAAATGGAACGTCTGCCCGACATAGGTTTGCTGGGCAGCATTGAAAAGGCAACCAACATGCCTATTTATGAAAACGGCCTTTTTTCGGCACATACGCAAGAGCACGAAATTATACACACCCTATACAAGGCCGGGGCTGATTTTTATTTGAACCTTTATAATGGCAATAAACTCAACCTTAAAATTGAGGAGAATAAGTTATTGTACCAGATAGCGGTTATACAAAACAACGATGCGATCTCTGCCATTAGGTATAAAACGGCCACGCTTTATCTTGATCTTCAAAAGTCGTTGATCTTCAGGAAACTTATCATTAAGGATATTGCCGATCAGGAGAAGCAATTGCTGGAGATAAAAGCCCTGCAAAAAAATGGTGTGGTCTTAAAAAGCGATGTGCTGCGTATTGACCTGGATCTTTCCAAGCGTAAGATGGCGTTGGTAACCATTGAGAACGACATCCTTATTGCTACGCAGAAACTAAACATTATTATAGGTGAACCGGATGAACGCCTGGTCATCCCCACGGAGTTCGATTCGGTTGACCAGCCGGCATTGCCTTATGAAAAATATCTCGCCGAGGCTATGGAACATTCCTTTTCTTACCAAATTTCTGAAAAGCAAACGGAGGTTAGCAAAGTGCATCTTAGCCAGGTAAAATCCAATTACCAGCCTAAAGTTGGGCTTTACAGCGATTTTTCATACGCCAATCCGCAAATATTCCTGTTCCCCTACAATCCCGCCTGGTATTCGCTTGGTGTTGCTGGTATCAGGATTACCATGCCGTTATCGCAACTTTACCAAAACACGCATAAAGTAAGTGCAGCTAAACTAGAGCTTGATAAAGAAGAAACCACCGACAAAGATATTGAAGACAAAGTGCGACAGCAGGTGAAAGAGGCTTACCTGCGATACAAAGAGTCGTTGGTGCAAATTGGTGTGGCCGAAGTGAATGTGGCCCATGCCCAGGAAAATGCCCGTATCATCAAAAATACTTACTTCAATCAAACCTCCTTAATTACAGACCTGCTTGATGCCGATGTGCAGGTACTGCAAACGCGCTTTGAGCTGGCAACGGCACGCATCATGGCCCAAAACAAATATTATTTACTTCAAAATATCACCGGCGTACTTTAACATGAAAAAAAAGCATACAGTAACAGACCGAATTATTACAAGGATAACCGGTTGGATAGCGGGCATTACCATTATAGCTCTGGCTATTTGGGCTGCATTTACACTTTGGGGTTATCATGAGTATGAGCAAACCAATGATGCACAGGTACAAGAGTATGTAAACCCCGTTATCTCGCGTGCGGGAGGTTTTATAGTAGCTGTAAAGTTTGAAGAGAACCAGCCGGTAAAAAAGGGTGATACCTTGTTAATTATAGATAACCGAGAATACATTTTACAAGTGGCGCAGACCCGGGCAGCTATACAAAAAGCTGAGGCACAGTTGAAAGTATTGGAAAGTAACGTACATACCATGCAAAAAACCGCAGGATCTGCTAAGGCTCAAATTAAAGCGAGCGCCGCAAAGGTTTGGAAACAACAGCTTGACTTCGAGCGTTATTCTCGTCTTTATAAAGAGGAATCTGCAACCAAACAACAGCTTGAAAATGTGCAGGCTACCCTGGATGTTAACAATAGCGATTTCCAGTCGGCAGAAGAAAACTACGGAGCTGCAGAATCCAAAATAGAAGATATAATAGCAGAAAAGACGGTGCTAATGGCAGAAATTGTACGCTTAAAAGCCCTGCTTGACCGCAACATGCTTGATGTAGAGTACACCGTTATTAAAGCCTCGTACGATGGAAGAATGGGCCGCCGTACGGTTGAGGTTGGCCAAATGATTAATGTGGGCGAAGTGCTTGCCTACATAGTGGATAACGAAACCGACAAATGGGTGGTAGCCAATTATAAAGAAACCCAGATTGCGGGCATGCATATAGGCGATACCGTAAAATTTGTTGCCGACGCATTTCCGGACCACGAGTTTAAGGGCACTATCATTTCATTGTCGCCCGCGACAGGTTCCAGCTTCTCTTTACTGCCTCCTGATAACTCTACTGGCAACTATGTGAAAATTGTTCAGCGTGTGCCGGTGCGTATCAGGGTCGACGCTGAGAAAAAGCAGCTAGCCATGCTTAGAGTGGGAATGAATGTTAATGTTTACGTCCCTAAAAAACAGCAGCATCGTGGATAAGGGTATTCCAATTTTTAGAAGGTGGGTTCCGGGGTGGGCTATCAAGATCATCCTGTTTTCGCTTATCCTGCCTACGCTGGTGCTTTTTTTTCTGCCGTTTGCAAACATCAACGCGGCGGCAGGCTATTATGGCAGCGAACCAGCAGATATACAATTTGCAGTAGCCTTATTTTACGCAGGGTATATAGCCTTTTACAGCCTGGAGCGCCGGTTCTTTAACTTCCTTGCAGCAAAAGAGTATTTTATCATTTTTACCATGTTGGAGTTGCTGACAACAATGGTATGTTATCTAACCAATGATCTTTACATATTATTCCCCATCCGGTTTTTCCAGGGGATGTTGTTCTCCAGTACGGTTAACCTGTCTTTATCCATCATGTTTACCCGTCTGCATAGCGAAAGGGCCCGCGAAATAAGTTTCTCGGTTTTTTTTGGAATGCTGATATGTATTTTGCCTTTTACCAATCTCGTTACCGCTGATTTGATAGACTCTTATAATTTCAACTTGGTATACAAGGGTGCATTGTTCTCTTATTTACCATGCCTTTGCCTTATCATGCTCTGCATGAATAACATCAGGTTAAATGCCCGCTTTCATCTTTACAAACTCGACTGGCAAAGCTTTGCTTTTTGGAGTATTATGCTCACTTTGCTGGGGTATGTTACTATTTACGGGCAAGAATATTATTGGTTAGAGGATGCCCGCATTTACTACAGCATTGACGCTATGGTAGCTAGCACGCTGATTTATACTATACGTCAAAGGGCCTTAAAAAGGCCGTATCTGCATTTGGAGATATTCCGCTTTCGCAATTTTAAGTTCGCTGCCTTTCTCATCTTCATACTTTATATATGTCGGTTTGCGATCAATATCACCAATTCGTTTTTTACAGGCGTGCTCAAGCTTGATCCCATTCATGTTAGCTATGTAAACAGTTGCAACCTGGGCGGACTTATAGTTGGCATTATAGTGTCCGGAGCTATGATCCTACAGAAAAAAAACATCAGGTTTATCTGGTTTCCGGGCTTTATATTATTGCTGGCTTTTCACATCATAATGTTCTTTTTGTTTGCTACAGAGGCAAATGAAAATAACTTTTATGCACCGCTTTTTATTCAGGGAATAGGCGTAGGGATGATTATGGTACCAACCATTGTATACGCCATCTCTGCGGTGCCAATTGCATTTGGTCCATCGGCAACCTCAATCTGCTCAACTATGGGATATGTTGGTTTCTGCGTTAGTGCAGCAATCATCAATTTTTGTGAGCTCTATGAAAAAGGCCGGCATTACAATGCATTTCAAGACCACCTTACAAAAGTCGATCCATTTGCGCTGCACGTGCTGGCCGTGAATGGCACCAACCTATTGTCAAAAGGGTTTTCGTTAAAGCAAGCAAGTAAAGGTGCCAATAAGCAATTGATAGGCGCCGTTAATCAGCAAATCCAAATTAGGTTTGCAATGGATTATTATGAATTGATGTCAATCATGCTGATCATTACCTTGTTGCTTATAGCGATATTTCCTTATCTGAATCGTACAGCGGTTTACCTGCGCTCGCGTCGGCTTGTACCGGCATAATCTAATTGCTTAATATTAAACCACAAATGAAATATATAACCCTGTTGGCCATTGTCATCGTTAGCATAACTGCATGCCAAAAAGATAACCAGAACTTTAAATTGAAAACTGTTACCATAAACGCCTACACCAACAAAAGCTCAGGCTTACAGCATGTTTACGTGAGGATTGTTGACGCCGCAGATACGCAGCGGCTTGTCGGTAAATCTGCTTCGTATCCATCAAACCTTCCGCTACCCGTTATGCTGGGTATAACATCAAGCCTTAAACAAGCGCTATATAAGCAAACCTGCATAGTACAGCTATGGGCCGACTCAACAGGTTTGATAAGTTCTCAAAGAGTAAATATGGGCAGTTATAAAATCATCTTTCCATTAGAGATGGATGTCAAAAATAAAGACATGGATGTTATGCTATCAGGCAGCTGGGATTAAGCATTAATAATACTTATGTTTAGAAATGAATACCATGAGAACGGTTTTGATATGCATCGACAGCGAATAACAAGCCAAGAGGGCTAAATAGTTCCTTAGAAGTTTTAAAAATGCTCTTATCATCTCCTCGTAAATATGGCGTAGTTAAATAAATTGATAATCAATAATAAAATGTTTCGGATGCATCCTGTTAAGATTAATCACAAACTTAATTGTAACCTGGCTTTGGAAGTATACCAGCAGTTTTAAATGAAAAACAGTCTTCTTGCGTTAGAATAAGATGATCTACCAAAAACAAGTCTACCATACGAAACGCTTCTGCTATTTTCTTGGTTATTTGAATATCAGCGTCTGATGGTTCAGTGCTTCCATTTGGATGATTGTGGGCTATTATTATATAATCGGCATTTAAATTAAAAGCATTTAGCATCGTTTCTCTTAAATCAAACGAGGTTTCTCTATGTGATCCTTTACAAATCTGGGTTGTGTAGACAATTTGAAATTTGCGATTTAGATAAATGGCATAGACCCTCTCATGACGCTGCATTGTGCCAGCTTCCCACCACTCTCTAATATATTCTTCACATATCTTCGGACCATCCTCCCGAGCTAGGGAAACCACAAATTTTGCAGTTTGCGAACAATATGATGAATCGACCAAGCCTGCATCCTGGGTATGGTTACCGGCATAATTGGAGTAGTTAAATTCGTAATGATGCATACCAGTGGCAATAATAAAAGATTTAAGGTCAGATAGGCGAATAGTTACTCGGGCCCAAGGCGTGCTTTTACTAAATATCCTTATTTTCACGGATATTATGGATACCGAAACCTTACATACAATTGAGATTGACCTGACGCTGGCACCGGTGGTTAACTTCGCGATGCAACAAAATCATGTGCCGGTCATTAAACGCTTGGTCATCACCAACGTCAGCGATACAGATTTATCCGGCATAACGCTCGAAATAAATTCTCAGCCAAATTTCGCATTGGGTTGGCGGGGCAGTCTGCAGGGGCTGAAGTCTGGTGAAAGTTATATATTCAATACTGTTCCTCTCCAAATTTCGGCAATTTATCTGGCGGAACTAACTGAAAGGCTCAGCGGCCACCTGCAATTGAAAGTTTTATCAGGAGAACAGCAGCTTTTTGAGAAAGCTTATGATATAGATCTGCTGGCTTACGATCAATGGAATGGCGCGGGATTAGTACCTGAAATCATCGCGGCATTTATCACGCCAAACCATCCGGACATCCCTGCTATTATCCACAACGCATCGAACTTATTGCAACAGTGGACGGGAGATCCGTCATTCAATGCTTATCAAAGCCGAAACCCCGACCGGGTAAAAAAACAAATGGCGGCCATTTATGAAGCGATTGCTAGCATGAACCTCGTGTATTGTGCAGTTCCGGCAAGTTTCGAAGAAACAGGACAACGTGTTCGCCTAAGCGATGCGATTTTAGCGCAACGTCTAGCCAACTGTTTAGATTTATCTTTATTATATGCAGCCTGCTTGGAAGCGGTGGGAATTAACGCGCTAATTGTGATGATTAAAGGTCACGCATTTGCAGGGGCCTGGTTGTCTGATGAATCTTTTCCCGATGCGGTGAATGATGATCCATCACTGATCACCAAACGTACGGCGGCTGGCATCAACGATATTGTTGTCGTAGAATCTACCTGCATGAATGCCGGCAATCATTCGTCATTTGATGATGCCATACGCTCGGCAGACGCACGTATGTTGGAAACGCAAAATTTTCAATTGTTTATAGACGTTAAGCGAGCACGGTTTAGTGGTATTCGGCCACTGCCTTTGCGTATCCCGGGAGCGCAGGGTTGGGAAATCAAATACGAAGAACGACCTATAGAGTCGGGCAATGCTCCAGAAGAAATATTCGTAGATCAAAAACCCGTGTTCGTGGATAAGATCGGCGTTTCAAAACAACAGATTTGGGAGCGTAAATTACTGGACCTTACATTAAGAAATACATTGCTTAACACGCGGATGACGAAAAGTGTCATCCAATTTATCAATATAAATTCTGGGAAATTAGAAGATCAACTAGCTGCCGGTAAAGAATTCCAGATACTGGCAAAACCCGCCGATTGGACTAATTCCCCGCGTGATATAGGCATCTATCAAGCAATCAACGCTTCTGATCCGATTTCAGATCTAGTCAATCACGAACTGTCTCATCAACGGCTACGTACCTATCTATCAGATTCCGAATTGCATCTCAGTTTAACACATCTCTTCCGTAATTCCCGTTTGTCACTGGAAGAAAATGGTGCCAATACCTTATTTGTAGGCATCGGTTTGTTGAAATGGTACGAAACACCGGCCAGCGAGCGTCCCCGCTTCGCTCCCATTCTATTGATACCAGTTGAGATTATCCGTAAATCTGCTCAAAAAGGGTTTATCATCCGTTCGCGTGAGGAAGAAACTATCCTCAATATTACCTTGCTTGAAATGATTCGCCAAGATTTTGGTGTGGGTATTGGCGGCTTGGATCCACTGCCGAAAGATGAAAGCGGCGTGGATGTTCGTGGTATTCTGAATATTATTCGTCAAGCCGTGATGTCTCAATCACGCTGGGACGTAGAAGATCAGGCATTGTTGGGTATCTTTTCATTTAATAAGTTCATTCTCTGGAATGACATTCATAATAATTCCGCCCAGTTGGCTAAAAACAAAGTTGTTGCTAGTTTAATTTCTGGGCAGTTACAACTGGACAACGTACCACAACCTAAGAATTTAGATGTATATCCGGGTCAGTTAGCCTTGCCTATCAGCACGGATTCTTCGCAATTGCAAGCGATTATAAGTTCGGGTAAAGGACAAAGTTTTGTTTTGCACGGGCCCCCTGGTACGGGAAAATCTCAAACTATTACTAACATCATTGCCAATGCTCTGTACCACGGAAAAAAAGTATTATTTGTTTCTGCAAAAAAAGCTGCATTGGAGGTTGTGGAAAAACGATTAGAGAGTATTGGCATTGGCGATTTTTGCTTGGAATTGCATTCTAATAAATCGAAAAAATCAGATGTACTCGTCCAGTTAAAAAAAGCTACCGAAATCCTGAAAAAAGATAGTCCCCAGCAATTTGAACAGACCGCCGCTCGATTAATGGCTACGCGTGAGGAGCTAAATGTATATGTAGACGCATTGCACCAACCCCGGGCCAGTGGTTTGTCATTGTTTGAACTATTTTGCCGCTATGAAGCAATAGACAGCGCAGCACCAGTGGCCTATTTTACTGGAGAACAAGTCATCAAATTAACAGATGCAGAGATCACCCTCTGGAATGATTTCGCTGCTGAATTAGAAACGGTAGCCGGTATTGTACCACAACCATTGCGACACCCCTTGCGAGAACTGCAATTAAATCAATTCAACCAGCAGATTAAAGTCAACATCCAAACATTGTTGGAGGAATTGCAGCAAATCACTTCGCAATTAGACATCAACCGTTCTGCGATAACTGCAGCATTGGCTTTCGATGGAATAAAAGCCGATGACGAAGTACTAAGTGAACTGACCGGTTTGCTACTACAACTACCGGATTCCCCGAATTCTTTCCTTAAAGTCGATGCCTTTGAACAAACACTCGCGCAGGTTATTGGCATCGCAGAGCATGGGCAAAAGCGCGATACACTACGGGCGGATCTCCTACAAGATTTTAACAAAAGCATTTTAGAGTTTCCTGCCGAACAAGTGCTGTCCTCTTGGGAGTTAGCCGGACAGCAATGGTTCTTACCAAAATGGTTAAAACAACGTGCAATAATCAAATCGCTGCGATCGAAATCAGCGAAAGGCAAATTTATTCAGGAAGAAGTACCGGGTATTTTAACCAAGATCATCGATTATCAAGCCGAACGGGGCATTATATTAAGTGCAACTTATCTTGCTCCAATTGCAGGTTTTTTATGGAACAATGGCGAACCAGATTGGAACAACCTGATCAAAGTCTGCGAAAGCTATATTGCCTTGAATCGTGCAGCTTGCAAACTTACCGGCATAGAGGGTTTGCAAACCTGGCGTGAGCATTTCGCAGCTCAACTTCGTGAAGGTAGCGGAACCTATTTGCGTGGGCACGAAAAATCTTTTCAAAATTTTGTGGGACTGTCAGGACAATTAAGCGCTACACGAAAAGCCCTAGCGCAACTCATTGGCACATCCATTTCAGACTCAGAATCAGTCAACCGGTGGTTGCAACATATTGAAGAGCTTAAAAACTGGTATACCTATACAACTACTCGAACGCAGCTCATTGCGGGTGGTCTTCAACCATTGATCATTGCATTCGAAGAACAAAATATTTCCGCGGATCAGGTATTAGCCAGTTATCAAAAAGGTTTGTACAAAGCAATGGCAGACCAAATCATTGAAGCCAATCCACTCCTTTCCGGCTTTCATGGCCAATTATTTGAAGGCAAAATTCGCAAATTTCGAGAACTGAGCACACAGTTTGAACAACTTACCCGGGAGGAATTGCATGCACGACTTGCCTCGAAAACACCTTCATTTACTCAAGAAGCAGCTCAAAGTTCTGAAATCGGTCTATTACAGCGAACGCTTAGAAACAATGGCCGTGCTATGCCCATCCGAAAACTATTTGACCTGATCCCAAACTTGTTACCGCGCCTGGTACCCTGCATGTTAATGAGTCCAATTTCGGTTGCACAGTATTTTGATGCCAGCTCAGTAAAATTTGACTTAGTAGTTTTCGATGAAGCCTCTCAAATGCCAACTTGCGAAGCGGTAGGCGCTATAGCTCGTGGCAGTAACGTGATTGTAGTGGGTGATCCGAAACAGATGCCGCCTACTAGCTTCTTTTCTACCAACACCTTTGACGAGGATAATGTGGAACAGGAAGATCTCGAAAGCATTCTGGACGATTGTTTGGCCTTATCCATACCTTCCCATCATTTACGCTGGCATTATCGCAGCAAGCATGAAAGCCTTATAGCCTTCAGCAATGCGATGTACTATGATAACAATTTGCTAACCTTCCCTTCCACAGATGATCTAGCGAATAAAGTGAAGCTAGTGAAAGTCAAAGGCTTTTATGATCGAGGTAAAAGCAAACAGAACCGCGCGGAAGCTCGCGCCATTGTAGATTACGTCGTTTTCCGGCTTTCCTCTCCTACACTTGGGCGAAAATCTATGGGTATCGTCACTTTTAGCTCGGTACAACAATCGCTTATCGAAGACTTGTTGACAGAAACTTTCATTCTGCGGCCGGATTTAGAAAAGCTGGCTTATGAAGTAGAAGAACCACTATTTGTCAAAAATTTAGAGAACGTGCAGGGAGATGAACGTGATGTGATACTTTTTTCTGTAGGGTACGGCCCCGACGAGAACGGAAAAGTTGGATTAAACTTCGGTCCAATCAACCGCGAAGGCGGTTGGCGCCGCCTTAATGTGGCAGTATCGCGTGCACGCTATGAAATGCAAGTTTTCTCTACACTGCGGGCAGATCATATTGATCTTAACCGCACTAATTCCGAAGGCGTGGCCGGCCTCAAAGCCTTTCTAGCTTTTGCTGAAAAAGGTAAATCCGCATTACCTAATCACCTCACCACTATCGGCAAGTCAAGTTCAGGATTAGAAAATATTATAGCTGCTGAAATCCGCAAACATGGATACCAGGTTAATACCAATATCGGCTGTTCGGCCTACAAAATAGATATTGGCATTGTCCATCCACAATACCCTAACCGGTATTTATTAGCGGTACTGTGCGATGGTTTTACCTATCAATCAGCTCATACTGCCGGCGACCGGGAAATCATTCAACCAAGCGTCTTAAAAAGTCTCGGCTGGCAAGTTTTGAAGGTCTGGTCACCTGAGTGGTGGGAAAATCCAGGTAAGGTCCTGCAAAATATTCTGGCTGCAATTCATCAGGCAGAACGCGGTTTGAGTGTTGAACTCGATCCTGAGCCAGAGCCGAATATTGAAGCTCCAGAAACTTTTGCTTTTCAAGCAACGAAAGTCACGCAACCAACCTACATTTACTATGAAGCTGCCAACCCAGAGGTGGTGCGCTGTACAAGCTCCGAAGATTTCTTTCTATATCATCACCGAGATAAAATAAAGCAACAAATTCATCATGTACTGACTATTGAAGCGCCGGTTAGTAAAGAACTACTTTGTAAACGGGTTCTTTTAGGCTGGGGCATTAGCCGATTAGGAATTCGTATTTCGACGCATTTCGAAATCATTTTTAACGAACTAGGCCTTCAATCAACTAACGATAATGGGCGAACGATCTACTGGCGGCACGACCAGCAACCAGAAAGCTATACAATCTTCCGTCTTCCGCCGAATGAATTGCTCAAACGCGACGCCGAAGACTTGCCTGCACAAGAAGTAGCCAATGGCGTAAAAGCCGTCTTGCACAATCAAATAAGCCTGAATAAAGATGACCTGGTGCGTGAAACAGCCAAACTCTTCGGTTACTCTAGAGCAGGCACCAATGTGGATCAATCCATGCAGTCTGGTATTCGGATAGCGCTAGCAAAGGCATTGCCAAATTGGAAAGTAATAGAGTATCCTTAAACAGCTAAATTAATATCCGTATATGAATTTTCCTTTTGACGCAGAATTTGTCAAGTTCAAAGCAGACGAATCGGCGGTATTCCTAAAACAACCTGAAACAGGTATGGGTTATCAAATTTTTAATTGTCCACCAGAATTATCGGATGAACCTTTTGTTATTTCTAACGCGTCTTTTTTATCCGTTTTTAAGCAAACTGGTAATATGCCTGTATTTACCGATTTTGAAAAACTAAGAATAAACTACGAAGAATTAGATCCTGGCGATGTTAAACAATTCGAAAAGGCATTCTCTTTGGTAACAAATGCAAAATTTGTAAAAACCGCACAAGTACCGGTAACCAGCTTACCGCCGTATCTTTATGTCACAAGGCCAGGTGACGAATTTAGGCGTTTGTCAGCTTACCGGCATGACAAAAGGATTCAAAAAGACGGATCAATTCTACCGGGAACCTATGGAACCACAATTTCTGATCTAAAAGTTGTTCCAAGTGGCATCGCTGCTGTAGGTAGGTACGCATTACCGAACCGAATTGCAGCAAGCTATGTATATCAAATTATTCCAGAACCTGGTACTCATGTTTATTTCGGCACTGTGGAGCCCAATTTCGGCTTGTGTGGAGGTGGTGTAGAAGTTTATTTTCCTAATGGCTGCTCCGAAGGCTCCGCCCGATTAATCGAAACTATAGGAGAAATCTAATAAGTATTAGCTTCTTAGTTTATTATATCGTTCAATACCAATATTAATGAGATTGAAAAATAAATCAAGTTCAAATAAAGCCTATCAAAAAATCACATGGGGACGCTACGAAACGGAAGTCTTTGAGGCATGCAAAATCGCATTCCCTAACGCGTCGGTAGTCAAAAATGAAAAAATAAGAGGCAGATTTTCAGGCAGATCACGTCAAATCGATATTTTAATTAAAGAAAATATAGCAGGTAAAAATATCTCCATAGCTGTGGACTGTAAGCTATACAAAAAGAAAGCTGACGTTAAACAAGTAGAATCCTTTATTGGAATGCTAGCGGACGTTGGAACTGATAAAGGATTGATGATCTCCGAAAAAGGTTATTCTGAGTCTGCTTTAAAAAGGGCTTTTAATAATCCACAGCACGTAGAACTAGACATCTATAGCTTAGTAGAAGTAAAAGATCAATTTCATGGAGATTTGGCGATCACACATGCAGGAGGCTACGGCACCGTATTAGTAGCACCGTTTGGCTGGATAGTCGACGCTAAACGCAGAGAAGACGATTCTATTTGTACATTATACCAAAGAGGGTTAAATTTTGAGGAAGCTGCGGCAGAGAAAGAGTTGGCGTATATTAATTTTTGGATAAAAGAAAATCAAGATTTTCATCTTGATGATTTAATAAGGCTTCAGAACGCCAACATCGAGGACCTAAAAAGTTCCATTAAATATCGAGAATCTATTACTCGGAACGATGCAGTGACACGAATTCGAATTTCTGAAGTAGAAACTTATCCAGCTATTGAGTTAACCGGGTTTGTCGAATTCAATGATTTTATCTTTTTCTGTGTTTGGTTTTCGAGAGAAGTTAATTTAAAACGAAACATCCGAAAACTGGAAAGTATCATGAGCTCGATAATACCTCTAAAAGTTAAAAACCAAAGAGCTATTTAGTGAAAACTTAATAACCCAGGTATATAATTGAAAATTGACCAAGCGGTCACTTCCCCCTTCAAATCTTTACTGCATGATTATTTCAGCCACACTCTCTATGACATGAGTTGATTTAATTTATGTCGTTCGTTTGCTTTTACGATTTGCCTATCTAAAGCGGAGAATACAAACTAAGAAAAGGTAAAGAGGTAAAAATCTATAAAAACACACTCGTATTTGCACCCAAATTTGCACCCAATCAACGAACAAAAATAAAAAATCCGCTTTCACATATTGCAAAAGCGGATTTTAGAAAATTTATGGCGGTGAGGGAGGGATTCGAACCCTCGGTACAGTTTCCCGTACGTCAGTTTAGCAAACTGATCCTTTCGGCCTCTCAGGCACCTCACCGTTTCTTTTAAAGAAGTATCCCTTTTTCAGGGACTGCAAATATAGCAATTACAGTATCCCGTCAAAAAAAAATTAATAATCTATTCGCACATGATAAATACTCATCAACATACGTTTGAAAATCGCCTTGATAGTTTCGATATCTTTTAAAGTTATATTACAGTCTTTCAATTGGTTCTGATCTAATTTATATTTCACAATACGATCAACCAGGGCGCTGATAGATTTTTCGTCAGGCTCTTTTAATGAGCGCGAAGCGGCCTCAACCGAGTCGGCAAGCATCAAAACACCGGTCTCTTTTGAGAAAGGAATCGGCCCGGGATACCTAAAAGTGTTCTCATTAATGATTTTTTCGGGGAAATTTTTCAGGAACGATTGATAAAAATAATCTACCCGGGTATTGCCGTGATGTGTACGAATGAAGTCGATTACAATCTCCGGAATGTTTGCTTTCTGCGCCATCTCGATACCTTTGTACACATGTCGGATAATGATCTGTGCACTTTCTTCATAAGTTACCTTATCATGCGGATTAAAGCCCGAATTCTGATTCTCCACAAAAAACAGCGGATTCTCCATTTTACCAATATCATGATACAAAGCCCCCGCTCTAACCAATAAAGCGTTACCACCAATGGCATAAATTGCATTTTCGGCCAGGTTGGCCACCTGTAACGAGTGTTGGAAGGTTCCCGGTGCAGAGAAAGCCATCTCACGCAGCAATGGCGCGTTGGTATTAGTAAGTTCGATAAGAGTGATATCTGAAGTGATGGCAAACATCTTCTCAAACAGATAGATAAGCGGGTAAGCTAACAGGGTTAACAGTACGCTTACAATGAATGGTATAAAGTTATACCAGTCGATATCCATCAAGGTACCTTCTTTAATCAATGAAATACCCAGGAAAGAAACAAAATAAGTAAAGGTAATAATCACGGCCGATATCAGAAACTGCTCGCGGCGCACCAGGTTTTTGATGCTATAAATAGACACCATACCTGCGGTAATCTCAAAATAAGCAAACTCAAAACTGTTAGGCACAAAGAAGCCGGCTATCAGGACCACCAGCATATGGATATTCAGCGCCAAACGGGTATCAAACAATATCCGGATGATGATGGGCACAATACAATATGGAATATAATACAGATTGGGTATCTGCAGTTTAATAGCCATCGATAGCGTAAACAGCATAGCTGTGATGACCAGTAAAATCAAACTCACCAGGCGGTTATCTGCATAAATATCTTTCCGAAACAGGTACAGAAAGATCATCAGCATCGCTATCGTTATTGCCACCAAAAGAAACTGACCGGCTAATACCAATTTCGGGTTACCGTTTATGCGTGAGTTATCTTCGAATGCTTTTTTGTAGGATACCAGTTTTTGGTAAACCTCATCGTTCACTACTGATCCTTTAGCAATAATCACATCGCCTTTTTGCACCATGCCACGCGTTACCGATATATTTTCGAGTACCTCGTTTTCCAGACGGTTAGTTAGCTTATCGTCAAAAATTATGTTGTTTTGTATGCGATTTTGAAGCAGATCGAGCAGAAAGACCTTGTCAACATCATTATGCTTACTTAATACCTGATTGCAATAAGCCAGCGCACTCTCTTTAGTGAACAGGTCGACTGTGTTTTTTTCTTTAGCGACGTTTCCCTGAAGTATAGTGAGCGTGTAAGATTGTGCTTGTTGATATTTTGAATTGAGACTGACTATCCCCTTATCATAAACTTGCTTCAGCAAACTTTGCCCCACTTGAATGTATGTCGGCTTTTTATGATCATCAATACCCGAATTGTGCCATTTAAATTCCAGATCGTTCTTAAAACCATCCAGCTGCCGCTGTTCAATATTAGTATCCAGCTGATAGAGCTGCGTTGTACTGGCCAGAGCATTCTTTCGATCATTCTGAATTTCGGCCGGGGTTTTTAGTATAGCAAAATTATAGGGCGATATAAGATCTTTCTGGTTCCAGATACGCCCCTTCTCAATTTCATAGTTAAATTTAGCCTGCTTAGGCAGCGAATACACGATCAAACAAGTACTCACCACCATCATTAAAAACTTAACGTTACGGGCGTATTTGCGCAATAAAGCCTTTTGGCGCGAGGATGAAAGTGTTGCCATTTATTAAATTAAGCATCCAAAAATAACACATTTTAAACTATCCATGTTTTTTTATTGTTTTTGTATGCACTTAAATAGCCAATTTCGCATAAATGAAAGGGCATAAAAAGAAATACTATGCAAGCATAGTATTTCTTAAAATAAATTAGATAGCTTTGTATTACAGATCTATTTTATGAGAGAAGTAGTAATCGTATCGGCAACCCGTACGCCTATCGGCAGCTTCGGCGGGCGTTTGGCCTCGTTTAGCGCCACCCAATTGGGGGCTATAGCTATCCAATCGGCGGTTCAGAAATCAGGTTTAAAGCCTGAGCATATTCAGGAAGTATTTATGGGCAATGTATTGTCGGCCAATTTGGGACAGGCGCCAGCTACACAAGCAGCTATGTTTGCCGGCCTGCCTTATTTACCAGCGACTACCATTAATAAAGTCTGCGCATCTGGCATGAAAGCAATTATGCTGGCTGCGCAGAGTATCTCTACCGGTCAAAACGATATTGTACTGGCCGGTGGTATGGAAAGCATGAGTAATGTCCCCTATTATCTCTCAAAGGCCCGCACAGGGTATAAATTAGGTAATGATTTATTGATAGATGGTTTGGTTGAGGATGGCCTGTGGGATGTATATAACAACTACCACATGGGCTCGGCAGCCGAACTGTGCGCGACCGAATGCAACATCAGTCGCGAAGATCAGGACGCCTATGCTATTGAATCGTACAAACGAGCAATCGCCGCACAAAATAACGGCAAGTTTGTAGCCGAAATTACTCCTGTTGAAATTAAAGACAGAAAAGGCGAGGTTACTCTGTTTACTGACGACGAAGAACCACCGACAGTAAAATTCGAAAAAATCCCCCTGCTAAAACCAGTATTTCAAAAGGATGGCACCGTTACTGCTGCAAATGCGTCGACCTTAAATGATGGTGCTGCGGCTTTGGTGCTCATGAGTCGCGAAAAAGCTGATGAGATGGGCATCAAACCTATCGCTAAAATAATAAGCTATGCCGACGCCCAACTGGCGCCTGAATGGTTCACTACCGCACCATCAAAAGCTATCCCCTTAGCGCTGCATCGTGCCGGATTATCAGGCAGTGATATTGACTTTTATGAAATCAATGAGGCATTCTCTGTGGTGTCCATCGCCAATAATCGCGAATTGAAGCTTGATCCTGCAAAAGTAAACGTTAACGGCGGCGCTGTTTCTTTGGGTCATCCGCTGGGAGCCTCAGGAGCACGCATCGTAGTTACTTTATTGAGCGTGTTGGAGCAAAACAAGGGCAAATATGGCGCGGCCGGTATCTGCAATGGCGGCGGCGGAGCCAGTGCAATTGTTATCGAAAATTTACGTTAAGGATAAAATCATATATATTTACGGCATTAATATTTTGATGGTGATAAGAAAATCGGTCATTGCATTTTTTCTGATAGCGCTGGCTAGCAGGACGTTTGCACAACAGATAGACGCAGAGGGATTAAAACAGCTCAAATTTTACCAGGACAGTTTAAAGCATTTAGGAGCAACCATCGTAAATGACCAGAATAGTCTTGCCCGTAAAAATGCCAACTACCAGTTTATTAAAACACTGGTTACGGCGTTAAAGGTGCCCCACTCTTTTGATTTTCCTTTTGATTCAATTAAAACCATTACCCTTACTAAATCGCCCGACGATAAATTTAGATTTTTTACGTGGCACGTATCTAATGACGATGGCAGTTATCGCTTTTATGGCGCCATACAGATGAAAACTGCAGGTCCGCTTAAACTTTATGGTTTAGAAGATTACACCCCGCTCATAAAAGCTGCCGAAGATACTATTGGTGATAGCCACACTTGGTTTGGAGCGCAGTATTATACTATCATTCCAGTTTTGGGTATACGGCCCTATTATGTACTGCTGGGCTGGAAGGGCAACAATGATAAATCAACCAAAAAAGTTATCGAAGTACTGTCGTTTCAAAATGACAAACCTGTTTTTGGTATGCCTGTATTTAACGGCAACGGCAAGCGTCGCGATCGTGTGGTTTTTCAATATGCGCGTCAAGCGTCGATGTTGTTAAAATATGTGCCATCGCAAAACCTGATTGTGTTTGATAACCTGGCTCCGCCCGATAGCAAATCAAAAGATCATCCTGAAACTTACGGCCCCGACCTAAGCTACAACGGTTACAAGCTCAGAAACGGCATGTGGACTTATGTTGATAACCTGGATATGCGTAATGTCCCTAATGATCAGGACACAGGTTATATAGTCCCTGAAAAGAGCGGAAGGCCCAAAACTACACAGCCTATCATCAAAAAGAAGGTGCAGTAACTATAATAACATTGATACTTTTTCCCTATATTTTTATTTAACAGAATAATAGTATTTTAGACCAAATTAAACTGATCTTATGTCTGAAACAACATTAACAGCGCAGGCTGTTACTACGGAAGCAAAATACCCTCGAAGCATTCCGTATATTATTGGCAATGAAGCCGCAGAGCGTTTTAGCTTTTATGGTATGCGCTCAATCCTGGCTACATTCCTGGTTGCCCAGTTCTTTAACCCAACACTTAACCCGGCATTACAAACTGTGGCCGAGGCAAAAGCCAACGAAAGTACCCACTTTTTTGTAACCCTTGCTTATACCCTGCCATTTATAGGCGGTTTGGTAGCCGATTGGTTTACCGGAAAATACCGCATTATTCTTACTATATCGATAGTTTATTGCTTTGGCCATCTTTGTTTAGCTATGTTTGATAATAATCTGAATGGATTTATTACAGGCCTTGTGCTCATTGCTATTGGCGCGGGAGGTATAAAATCATGCGTGTCAGCAAACGTGGGCGATCAATTTGATAAATCGAACCAGGTATTGCTTTCAAAAGTTTATGGCTGGTTCTATTTCAGTATCAATGCAGGTTCTGTTATATCAACCATTTTAATCCCATGGGTTTATGCTGAGTGGGGCGCCAAATGGGCATTCGGTATCCCGGGCTTATTAATGGCTCTGGCAACTATTATTTTCTTCTTGGGCCGCAAAAAATATGTACGTGTACCGCCAAGTGGTATCAACAAAAATAACTTTGTTTTTATTTCGGTGTATGCATTGACTAATCTTGGCAAAAAACAAAAAGGCCAATCATGGTTAGACGTTGCCAAAGGCGTATACAACCCGGAAAAAGTTGAAGGCGTAAAAGCAGTTTACCGTGTAATGGCCGTATTTATCTTTGCACCGATATTTTGGGCAATGTGGGATCAAAACCTGTCAGAATGGGTATTACAAGCGCAAAAACTGGATCGTCATATCAATTTAGGTTTCACAAGCTTTACCATATTACCGGGCCAGGTTCAAACAGCTAACCCTATTTTTCTTTTATCATTCATTCCACTGTTTACCTATTTTGTTTATCCTTTCTTAGATAAAATCGGCATTAAGACTACACCGCTACGTCGTTTAGGCACAGGTTTAGCTTTAACTGCCTTATCATTTGTTATCATCGCTTTTGTGCAGGAAAGCGTCGACAAAGGTGGACATCCATCAGTGTGGTGGCAGATATTCGCTTATGTAGTACTGTCGGCTGCTGAAGTCTTGGTGTCTATCACCGGTTTGGAATATGCGTATACGCAGGCACCAAAATCAATGAAAAGCACTATGAGTGCCATCTGGCTATTAACTGTAGCTGCCGGAAACTTATTTGATGCACTTATTAACAGCAATATATCAGAGGGCGGTTTCTTTGCCCGTTTTACCGGTGCCAGCTATTACTGGATGTTTGTGGGTATCTGTACCGTTTTTTTGGTGATCTATTTATTTGTTGCGCCACGTTTGAAAGAACGCAGTTATATAGAGCAGCCTGAAGAAGAGGAGCATGAGATTATTGCGCAAACCAATAACTTATAATATTTAGACATATGTTCATTTAAAAAAGCAGGGAATTAATTTAACATTCCCTGCTTTTTTTTGTGTCAGATACCCTATTTTAGCAGACTATATTCAACTATAAACACATTATATCATACGTGCCTGATAGCATAGTAATCATACCCACTTATAACGAAAAAGAGAACATCGAACGGATGATCCATAAGGTATTCTCTTTGCCGTTCAATTTTCACATTCTGGTCATTGATGACGGTTCGCCGGACGGTACCCCGATCATCGTTAAGCAACTGCAAAACACCTACCCAGACAGTCTGTTTATTGTCGAACGCGAAGGCAAACAAGGTTTAGGTACCGCCTACATTCGCGGCTTTAAATGGGCCATTGAGCACAATTACGACTACATTTTTGAAATGGATGCCGATTTCTCGCACAACCCTGAGGATTTGCTGCATTTACGCGATGCATGTGTTCAGGGAGCCGATGTTGCTGTAGGGTCGCGTTATATTAAAGGTGTAAATGTGGTTAACTGGCCAATGAGCCGCGTGCTGATGAGCTATTTTGCTTCGGTATATGTACGTTTCATTACCCGTGTTAACATACAGGATTTTACAGCCGGCTTTATGTGCTATAAACGTAAAGTACTGGAAACAGTAGCGCTTGACAAAATCAAATTTGTAGGTTATGCCTTCCAGATTGAAATGAAATACACGGCTGTAAAACATGGTTTTGAGGTCACTGAAGTTCCAATCATATTTACCGATCGCACTGCGGGCGAATCCAAAATGTCAAAAGGCATTTTTAAAGAAGCCATCTTCGGTGTATTAACCATGCGCTTAAACGCTATGTTTAGGAAATACCCGGAAGGATGATTAGAGACTGGAGATCAGGGATTAGTTATAATAAAAAACCTAATCTCTATCAACTAATCTCCAATCACTAACCTCTAATCTCTGTAAAATTTCTAATTTTACTCCAATGAACGAGCATCTCAACCCTGACGGTGAACGCCTTTCGCCAGCCGATCGTGATATTGAAAAAGTGTTGCGTCCGCAGGCATTTGAGGACTTTACCGGTCAGCATAAAATACTTGAAAACTTACGAATATTTGTAAAAGCGGCCCGCATGCGCGGCGAAGCGCTTGATCATGTATTGCTGCATGGCCCTCCGGGTTTGGGCAAAACTACCCTATCGCATATTATTGCTAATGAAATGGGCGTGGGTATCAAGATCACCTCAGGCCCTGTATTGGATAAACCCGGCGACTTAGCCGGCCTCTTAACCAACTTAGAAGCAGGCGATATTTTATTTATCGATGAGATACATCGCTTAAGTCCGCTGGTTGAAGAGTACTTATATTCGGCAATGGAGGATTTCAAGATCGATATCATGTTGGAAAGCGGACCTAATGCCCGTTCTGTACAGATATCGCTCAATCCATTTACTTTAGTGGGCGCTACTACCCGCTCGGGTTTGCTTACCGCTCCTTTGCGTGCCCGTTTTGGCATCAATTCAAGGCTAGAGTACTACGATGCCAAATTATTGACCACCATAGTACTCAGATCAGCATCCATCCTCAGAACACCTATTAGTGACGAGGGCGCTTATGAGATAGCCCGCCGCAGCCGCGGCACCCCTCGTATAGCCAATGCCCTGCTAAGGCGCACCCGCGACTTTGCCCAGATTAAAGGCGACGGCAAAATCGATACAGCAATTGCGCAATATGCTTTGAATGCACTAAATGTGGATGAGCATGGCCTGGATGAAATGGATAACAAGATCCTGCTTACCATCATCGATAAATTTAAGGGCGGGCCTGTTGGTTTAAAGACCGTAGCTACCGCTGTAGGCGAAGATGAAGGCACCATAGAGGAGGTTTATGAGCCGTTTTTAATACAGGAAGGGTTCCTGATGCGAACGGCCCGCGGGCGAGAGGCAACTGAAAGCGCGTACAGGCATTTAGGCAAAATAAAACTGGGCGGAAATCCTTCCTTATTTTAAGTTTTTATTGCTACTATTGCTATCTCAATTTATTTGTTACCAGCTAATTTATTAAAATCAAACATATAGTTCTTACAACTATCAATAACCCTTTATGAAACGTATATTACTTTTAGCCTTGGCATTAGTAGGCGGTCGCGCAATGGCCCAGCAGGTTACTTCGGTAACTGACCCGGTTGATTGGGTAAACCCGCTGATGGGTACCGATTCAAGGCCAGACTTATCAAACGGCAACACTTATCCTTGTACTGCTTTACCTTGGGGCATGAACTTTTGGAGCCCTCAAACCGGGCCTAACGGCGACGGTTGGGCATATACTTATGATGCGCATAAAATTCAAGGCTTTAAGCAAACCCACCAGCCATCACCATGGATGAACGACTACGGCATGTTCTCTATAATGCCGATGACCAAACACCTGAGTGTTGAGCAAAACGCCCGTGCAAGCTGGTTCTCGCACAAGGCAGAGATTTCAAAACCATACTACTACAGCGTTTATCTGGCTGATCACGACGTTACTACCGAGATCACCCCTACTGAGCGCGCTGCACAGTTTAAAATCACTTTCCCTAAGTCTGACAGCTCATTTATCTTGGTCGATGCTTTTGCAAAAGGCTCGTACGTAAAAGTTATTCCTGCCGAAAACAAGATTGTGGGTTACTCTACGCAAGCTGCAGGTCCGCAGTTAAAAAACTTTAAAAACTACTTTGTAATCTATATCGATAAACCATTTACTTTATCGCATACTTACAGTACTACTGAAGGCGAACGTCAGGCTGGCCAAAGAGGTGCCCGTCCGGAAATTGTTCATTTGGAACCTTCGTTGGAGACCAACGCACAGCATGCTTTAGCTGCTATTGGTTTCCAAACCAAAAGAGGCGAAGTGGTTCATCTTAAAGTAGCTTCATCATTCATTAGCTTAGAACAAGCAGAACTGAACCTACAACGCGAAATAGGCCATGACAGCTTTGAAGAAACTGCTAAAAAAGGCCGCGATATCTGGAACAAAACATTAAGTCGTATCGCCGTGTCTGGTGGCACTATTGATCAGGTTCGTACTTTTTACTCATGCTTATACCGCATGTTGTTCTTCCCGAACAAAATGTATGAGATCGACGCTAAAAACCAGCCAACGCACTGGAGCGCCCAAAATGGTAAGATCTCGCCGGGTTACAAATTTGCGGGTACCGGTTTCTGGGATACTTTCAGAGCTTTATATCCGTTCCTGAACCTAGTTTACCCTGCTATCGATCAGCAAATGCAAGCCGGTTTGGTTAATGATTACAAAGAAGGCGGCTGGCTGCCTGAGTGGTCAAGCCCGGGTTATTCTGACTGTATGATAGGTAACAACTCTGCTTCTATTGTTGCCGATGCTTACCTGAAAGGTCTGCGCGGTTATGATATCAATACCCTTTGGGAAGCTGTAAAACATGGCGCTAACAACACCGGCCCTAACGCCACCGGCCGTCGTGGTGTTGAGTATTACAACACCTTAGGTTATGTACCTTACGATGTTAAGATCAACGAAAATGCTGCCCGTACATTAGAATATGCTTATGACGACTTTGCTATTTACCAATTAGGTAAAGCTTTAGGCAAACCGGCATCTGAGATCGACATATACAAAAAAAGAAGCTTAAACTACCGCAACCTGTATAACAAAGAAATAGGTTTAATGCAAGGCCGTAACAAAGACGGATCATGGGTTAAACCATTCAACCCCTTGAAATGGGGCGACGCCTTTACAGAAGGTAATGCATGGCACTATAGCTGGGCCGCTTTACATGATATTCAGGGTATGATTAACCTTGAAGGTGGCCGCAAGCAATTCGTAAACAAACTGGATTCGATCTTTATCATCCCGCCTATTTTTGACGATAGCTACTATGGCGGTGTTATCCATGAGATCCGTGAGATGCAAATCATGAACATGGGACAGTATGCTCATGGTAACCAGCCTATCCAGCATATGCTGTACCTGTACAACTTTGCCGGCGAGCCTTGGAAAACCCAGTTCCATGTACGTGACGCGATGGCTAAACTATACAAAGCTACTCCGGATGGTTACTGCGGCGACGAGGATAATGGCCAAACTTCGGCATGGTACGTATTCTCTGCAATGGGTTTCTACCCTGTTTGCCCTACGAGCTCACAGTATGTGTTAGGTACGCCATTGTTCAAATCAATGACTATTACACTGGATAACGGTAAGAAAGTGGTGATCAACGCGCCAAATAACAGCGCTCAAAACCAATACGTACAATCACTTACTGTTAACGGTAAACCGTACGATTTAAACTACTTTACGCATGCTACTTTGTCAAAAGGTGCGGTATTGAACTATGTGATGTCTGATAAACCTAATACACAAAGAGGTACAAAACCATCAAGCTTCCCATATTCACTTTCAAATGAAAAGTAAAATCTCAAGTCTTTTAGCAAAAGTTGCTTTAGTAGGATTTTTTTGCGCATCGGCCATTAAAGCCGATGCGCAGGATACTCGCCTCAAGTTAGGCATTTACGGGCTTAACCATGACCATATTCTCGGCTTTTTTAATCAACGTAAAAACGGTAAAGCCAATGTGGTGGGTGTTTATGAACCGAGCCGTGCACTTTGGGAGAAGTACAAAAAACGCTTCAACCTGCCCGACTCGCTTTACTTTAACGATGTTCACAAAATGATCAAAGCTGTTAAACCTGATGTAATGTTGGGTTATAACGCTGTTGGCAAACATGTTGACATTGTTGAAGTGTGCGCTCCATTACACATCCCGGTAATGGTTGAAAAGCCATTGGCGGCTACTTTGGCGCAGGCCAAACGTATTGAGGCTTTAGCCAACAAGTACAACATTAAAGTATTGGTAAATTATGAAACCACCTGGTATCCGTCTTTCCAATACATTCATAATGTGGTTAGTCAGGATAGCATTGGCAAAATACGCCGTATGGTAATTCGCGACGGCCATAGCGGTCCGAAAGAGATTGGCTGCAGCCCTGAATTTTTGGCCTGGCTGACAGATCCCGTACTAAACGGTGCCGGCGCATTGAACGATTTTGGTTGTTATGGTGCCGACCTGGCTACCTGGTTAATGCATGGCCAGCGTCCTATCGCGGTTACGGCAATCGCCAAACATTACAAACCACAGGTTTATCCTAAGGTTGAGGATGACGCTACCATTTTAGTTGAATACCCAACTGCCACTGCGTCAATCGAAGCATCATGGAACTGGGCATTAAATATCAAGGATATGGAAGTGTGGGGCGAAAAAGGTGTTATTCACGCCTTTAACGGCCAGCGTGTTCAGTTCAGAACACCGAAAGAGGAAACTAAATTCACCATGGTGCATGAGGCAAAACCAATACCTGCACCAAATAACGATCCGCTGGTTTATTTAACCGCGGTGCTAAGAGGTCAGATCTCGGGCGACGGCGATCAGGCATCTCTTGCTTACAACATGATAGCGATGGAGATACTGGATGCTGCGAAAAGATCTATCAATGAGGGCAAACGCATAGTTTTGCAACCTTAACAAAACAAATAACAGACTTACGGGGTTCATTCCCTCGTAAGTCTATTTTAATAATTTAATACCCTTTTGCTAATGTCAAAACAAATCACTGCTTTACTGTCGTTCTTTTTATTATTTAACATCACGGCTGATGCGCAAAATAACGCTGCTATCATGGCCCGCAAACAGGTACCAATCGTCTGCTATCACCAGATACGCGATTGGCGCCCAAAAGATTCTAAAAACGCGAAAGACTATATTGTACAGATCGCAGCCTTCAAAGAACACATCAAAATGCTGGCCGACAGCGGTTACCACACCATTTTGCCTGATCAGTTATATGCCTATCTGACTACAGGTGCCGCACTACCTAAAAAGCCTATCATGCTTACTTTTGATGATACCGACGAAGATCAATACACCATTGCAGCACCTGAACTGAAGAAATACGGTTTTAAGGCAGTTTATTTTGTGATGACCGTATCTATTGGTCGCCCTCATTACATGACGAAGGAGCAGGTTAAAGCCTTGTCTGATGTAGGAAACGTGATTGGCAGCCATACCTGGGATCACCACATGACCAGCAAATACAAACATGATCCAAATCCTAAAAAAGACGATTGGGTAATTCAAATTGACAAACCGACTCAAAAACTGGAAGAGATCACCGGTAAAAAGATTAACTACTTTGCCTATCCGTTTGGGATCTGGAACAAATCAGGTTTTCCTGAGCTTCACAAACGCGGCTTCAAAATTGCGTTCCAGTTGGCTGAGAAACGCGACCCTAACGATCCGCTGATGACAGTTAGGCGTATCCTGGATAGTGGCTATTGGAGCACTAAAACCTTAGCAAAAGCTATTAGAACAAGTTTCTAATCCCAAAAACATACAAAACAACAACGGCCCCGGATTATCTGAGGCCGTTGTTGTTAAATATCATTACAAATCTTCTCCTTTGGGCCCCTGCCCCATGTTTGAGGTATCTTCGTCCACAGGATCATGGACAGAAGTGTCGCCACAATCGTCGCTGTAAGTGGTATCATCTGTTGGACGCTCTTCATCCGGATTAGCCTGCATGGTGGGCTGTTTGCCCCTCTCCAGATCATTGGTTCCGTCTTTGTTGGTTACAGCAGTATCATCGTTGGTGATCTGCTCGTCTTTTGGGTCTTTAATTGCAGTTGTTTCCATAACGTTGATATTTTAAATTTTCAAATCGCCGTTCACAATCCGCTACAACCTGTCTTTTTTATTTGTATTATCTTTGCAGCAATGCAGCAAAGTAAGTCGGCATATAGTAAACTCATCAAAGAAGAGGCCAAAAAATTGGGTTTCCTATTTTGTGGTATCTCAAAAGCTGAGTTTTTGGAGGATGAGGCTCCGCGACTGGAATCATGGCTCAAAAAAAACATGCACGGCGAGATGCGCTACATGGAAAATTATTTTGATAAACGCCTTGACCCGCGCCTGCTGGTCGATGGCGCCAAATCGGTCATTTCCATGGGGCTAAATTACTACACCGATGACAAACAGGCAGATCCATCGGCACCCAAAATATCCAAATATGCTTACGGGCAAGATTATCACACAGTAATCAAAGACAAGCTGAAACAACTACTTAAAATCATTAACGAAAAGATAGGTGAAGTTGGCGGGCGCGCATTTGTTGACTCGGCTCCTGTTTTGGATAAAGCCTGGGCCAAAAAGGCCGGTTTGGGTTGGATAGGCAAAAACACCAACCTCATCAATCAAAAAACAGGTTCATTCTTTTTTTTGGCTGAGCTTATTGTTGACATAGAATTAGCATACGACATAGAACCCACTGCAGACCACTGCGGTACCTGCACCCGCTGCATTGATGCCTGCCCTACCGACGCCATTGTAGGCCCTTATATAGTTGATGGCAGCCGGTGTATCTCATACCTCACCATCGAGCTTAAAAACGAATTACCGCAGGAATTTAAGGGCAAAATGGAAAACTGGATATTTGGCTGCGATATTTGCCAGGACGTTTGTCCATGGAACAAATTCTCCGTGATACATAACGAACCGGCTTTTGACCCGCACCCGGAATTGCTGGGTCTGAATCATGCCGACCTGCAAGACATTACAGAAGATGTGTTCCAAAAAGTGTTCAAGAATTCGGCTGTAAAACGCACCAAGTTTAGCGGATTAAAGCGCAATATTGACTTCCTGAAAAAGATCGATTAACCTTTTTTGAATTTATCAGCCAATAATTTCAGCATATCATCGTCAACCGGTCGCGCCGGCTCTTCTTTCTTTTTATACTGCTGTTGATTATTATTGGTTTTCTGATATGGTTTCTGCTGATAAGAAGGCTTCTGCTGCGTCTGTTTCGCTTCACCGGTATTTTGAGTTGGAGCTGTCGGTTTAGGCTGTGCAGGTTGCTGCTGGCGCTCGGCTTTCTTTTTTTCGTTCCAGCGTTTATAAATATCGTCCAGCTTGCGTTTGGTATATAGCGGAAAATCGCCCTGCATCATCCATGAATAATAGCTTGGCTCAATATTAAATACATCCTCAACCTTCTTGCCTTTGTGTTTGCCAAAGTTGAATACCTCTTCGCCGGCATCGTTATAAGCCATGCGCCCTGCAAAGTCAACCGGGCGATGCAGGTTGGTAAATGTATGCAGCCCTTCAACATGATTAACCACAGGTTTACTTTTGTTTCCCTTTTTATCTTCCCACTCTGCGTCGGCATAGCGCTCTATCTGTGCCAGCAAAACCTCCATAGTGGCACGGGTGTCAGCTTCTGCCGAGTGTGCGTTGATGATATCCTTTTGGCAGTAAAACTGGTAAGCGGCTTTCAAAGTACGCTGCTCCATTTGGTGAAAAATATTCTGTACGTCCACAAAATGGCGGTTATCCAGATCAAAATTGACACCCACGCGCAGGAACTCTTCCATGAGCATCGGGATATCAAACTTATTAGAGTTATAACCGGCAAGATCGCTGTTCTCCAAAAACTCAGCTACCATTGGGGCCAATGCACCAAAAATTTGCTCGTCTTTTATATGCTCGTCATAAATACCATGTATCAATGACGACTCGATAGGTATCGGCATTTCAGGATTAACCCGCCATGTTTTTACCTCTTCGCTCCCATCGGGATGTAATTTAATAACTGATATTTCGACAATACGGTCAATGCCAACGTTTACACCGGTAGCCTCGATATCAAAAAAAGCCAATGGGCGCTTTAAGTTTAATTTCATGATGTATTTCTGAGTGGTCAGGCTGCAAAAATCTTAAAAAAAAACGGCAGAATAAGAAAGAATATCTTTTTAATTGTGAATTAGCTAAACAGCCAGATGCCCAATATAATCCCGAGCACCATAATTACGTAGAGTAATATTTCGGTGCCGGCAAATCTTTTGTACTTTGTCCAGAATGAGTAATCTTGCTTTGACATACGCAGGCAAAATTACCAAATTATCTTAGCTTATAGATATAATTAAAAAGATTTAGTCTCCGTTTGGAGCAGCGGCAACCACACCGGTGCTGTCAACATTAATGGAGCCCGCCCGCGAGAAATATTTGTAGATAGCGCCATGCAGTGGGACGATTATCACCCCTTTGGTCGAGCTGGCATGGACAATATAGCCGTTTTGCAAATACACGCCCACATGGCTAAACTGCTTACCATCAAAGTCAAAGAAAACCAGATCGCCTTCTTTCAGTTCATTTTCATATTTACGTTTGATGACCGCTACCTGCTGCCACGTTATGCGGGGTAAACTGATACCATAAACCTCTTTCTCCAACAGACAAGCAAGGCCCGAGCAATCAACACCGTCTTTATCCAGTCCGCCGAATTTGTAAGGCACGCCGGCCCAAAGTTCTATGAAGTTGTATAAACGACCGTTAGTGATTTCCTCTGATTTTACACCCATTATCTGAGCGTATTTATCGGCTATATTGGCTTGCGGTTGTACAATTTCGCCGGGCTCTCCCTTGAGTGCAGCTTTTTTCGTATGGCATGACGACAGCACCAAAGCGCCCATCAGTAGAATAAAACATTTTTTGAGATAGCTGTTTAGATTCATACTTGTAAAAATAGCAGAGGCAAAGCCATGTCGGCTACAGATATTTTTAACATATCCACATTTGCGGATAACACCCGAAATAATTGAATCAACTTTTGATGAGACGCTGTATTTCATCCAGCTTCATGAGCGCCTCAACAGGAGTTAAAGTATTTACGTCGAGATTATTCAGCGTGTCCCGGATTTTTACCAATACCGGGTCATCTATGCTGAACATTTGCATCTGCACCGCTTGTTTCTGAACCTTGCGGATACTCTCTTTGATATGCTCGCCGCCGGTACGTTCATTTTCCAATTTTTTGAGTATCTCGTTAGCACGGCTCAACACTTTAGGCGGCATACCGGCCAGTTTAGCTACGTGAATACCGAAGCTGTGCTCGCTACCACCCGGTACCAGCTTACGCAGGAAGATGATTTGATGGCCAATCTCTTTAACCGTAACGTTATAGTTTTTGATACGGTTAAAACTGTTGCTCAACTCGTTCAATTCGTGATAATGCGTGGCGAACAAGGTTTTGGCTTTCGCCGACGGATGGTTATGCAGATACTCGGCTATCGACCAGGCGATGGAGATACCATCATACGTTGAGGTACCCCGACCAATCTCATCCAGCAATATCAAACTGCGGTCTGACAGGTTATTCAGAATACTTGCCGTCTCGTTCATTTCCACCATAAATGTCGATTCGCCCGATGACAGGTTATCTGACGCTCCAACCCTGGTAAATATCTTATCCACTAAACCAATCGAAGCTGATTTAGCCGGTACAAAGCAGCCCATTTGCCCCATTAATACAATCAAACCGGTTTGTCTTAACAAAGCCGATTTACCCGCCATGTTCGGACCGGTAATGATGATGATCTGCTGGGTTTCTGAGTCAAGGAAAACATCGTTGGTGATATAATCCTCGCCCTGCGGCAAAGTCTTTTCAATAACCGGGTGGCGGCCGCCCTTTATATCGATAACCTTGCCCTCATTGATTTCCGGCTTAACATAGTAGTTTTTGATGGATATCGTTGCAAAGTTCAGCAACACATCCAACCGGGCCACCAGTTGCGCGTTCAGTTGGATAGGCTTTATATACTCAGCAAGTGCATAGAGCAGATCATTATAGAGCTTCGTTTCTAAAGCTAATATCTTCTCTTCGGCACCTAATATTTGTTCTTCGTATTCTTTAAGTTCGGGGGTAATGTAGCGCTCGGCATTTACCAGCGTTTGCTTACGTATCCAGTCGCCCGGTACCTTATCGCGGTGAGCATGGGTTACTTCCAGATAGTACCCAAACACATTGTTGAAAGATACCTTCAGCGACGGTATGCCGGTACTTTCTGCTTCGCGACGTTGTATTTCTATCAGGTAGTCTTTACCGCCGAAAGCAATTTTACGCAACCTGTCCAGCTCAGGATCTATACCGTCGTTCATTACCGAACCTTTGGCTAATAATACCGGCGGCTCAGCACTCAGCTCATGGGCGATCTTTTCGCAAATGGTATTGCATGAGTTCAATTGCTCGCCAATAGCTCTGAGTGGCGCACTGGTTGACGCCTCGCATAGTTTCTTGATGCTCTCTATGGCGATTAATGCCTTTTTCAGCTGGCAGACCTCACGCGGATTAGCTTTTTGAAGGCCGATCTTTGAGATCAACCGTTCCAAGTCGCCGATATGGCGGATGTGCTGCTGCAACTCTTCGCGCAGCTCCTCCTCGCCTATCAGGTATTCAACTACGCCAAGGCGATCATTGATTGGCTTGAGCTCTTTTAACGGCATCACTATCCAGCGGCGCAGCAGACGAGCACCCATTGGCGAACAGGTTTGGTCAAGCACCTCGACCAAGGTATGAGCATTCTCATTGGCCGAGCCGATCAGTTCAAGATTGCGTACGCTGAAACGATCGAGCCACAGGTATCTATCCTCCTCAATACGGCTAATGGCCGAAATATGCTGCAGGTTACGGTGCTCAGTTTCATTCAGGTAATGCAGTGCAACCCCGGCGGCTACAATACCCAGATTTAACTTATCGATGCCAAAGCCTTTGAGCGATTTTACCCCGAAGTGCTTCAGCAGCGTCTCATAGGCATAATCACCACTGTAGGGCCACTCGTCAAGCATGTAGGTGTAGTAGCGGTCGCCGTAATTGTCTTTGAAATCTGCCTGACGGCTCTTTTGGAAGATCACCTCGCTGGGGCTAAAGCCCTGCAGCAGTTTATCTATATAATCGTTGTTACCCTGGGCGGTCAGGAACTCGCCGGTCGAGATATCAATCAGCGCAATGCCGATGCTGTTTTTCTCATAATACAGCGATGCGAGGTAGTTGTTGCTCTTCTGGTTAAGGATGTTGTCGTTAATAGCCACACCCGGCGTTACCAACTCGGTCACACCACGGCGGACGATAGATTTGGTGGCCTTCGGATCTTCCAACTGGTCGCAAATAGCAACCCGCTGACCGGCACGCACCAGCTTTGGTAGATAAGTTTCCAATGAATGGTGCGGGAAGCCTGCCAGTTCAATATGCGTAGCAGCGCCGTTCGCTCTTTTAGTGAGCACTATGCCCAAAATACCTGCGGCTTTAACAGCATCCTCACCAAATGTCTCATAAAAGTCGCCTACGCGAAAAAGCAACAAGGCACCGGGATACTTTGCCTTAATGGTATTATACTGCTGCATTAAGGGGGTTTCTTTCGTAGCGTTCTTTGACAAGCGATTATTCCTTTTTAAATGACCCGTAAAGTTAAATCATTGCCCCGGCTTTAGTGTGATTGTTGAAAAGTCGCCGGGATGTGGATAGCTCTGTTTTGAGGCTTGTTTTGTTTCACGAAAGTGTGAAACAAATGAAACAAGATTTTCATTCATACCATTAACAATCAAATACTTATAAAAATACCGTGAAACAAAATGAAACAAAAGTCAACTTTATATAAATCATACAAGTATCTAAATATCAATATATTATATTAATTTCATCAAATTAACATTTTCCCGTGAAACAAGATTGGTGAAACAGATTTACGCGATATTTTTTATAAGTTTAAATCATGAAAATAGCTACCTACAATGTCAACGGCGTAAATGGCCGCCTGCCTGTGCTGCTGCGCTGGTTGCAGGAAACCCAGCCCGATGTGGCTTGCCTGCAGGAACTCAAAGCTCCGCAGGAAAACTTCCCCGAACAAGCAATCCGCGACGCGGGTTATAATGCTATCTGGCACGGACAAAAAAGCTGGAACGGCGTGGCTATTTTAGCCAAAGGCGATATCGAAGAAACCAAGCGTGGCCTGCCCGGCGATCCGGAAGATCTGCATAGCCGTTATATCGAGGCTATGGTGAATGACATTGTGATCGGTTGCTTGTATCTACCCAATGGTAACCCTGCTCCCGGGCCAAAGTTTGATTACAAATTGCAATGGTTCGAGCGTTTTATCAGTCATGCTGAAGGACTAATGGCACGCGGTATTCCGACGGTATTAACCGGCGATTACAACGTAATGCCAACCGAAAAAGACGTTTACAAACCGGAGCGCTGGCTGGATGACGCGCTATTTAGACCTGAAAGTCGCGAAGCATTTCACCGCCTGGTGGCTCAGGGATGGACAGATGCGCTGCGCAAACTATACCCTGACGAAACCATTTATACTTTCTGGGATTATTTCCGCAATGCTTATGGCCGCAATGCTGGCTTGCGCATTGATCATTTTTTACTGAGCCCTGATGTGGATAAGCGTTTGCTATCTGCAGGAGTTGATAAACAAGTGCGTGGCTGGGAGAAAACCAGTGATCATGCTCCGGTTTGGATTGAGTTGAAATAAATTGTTGGTAACAACACCAACAACGGCGAGAATAGAAACATTTTTTAAAAACCGCGCCTTGTTGGTGTTGTCACCAACAAGTTCCAATGCACAATGCCTAAACCCAAATAAATGACAAAATTAATTTCGACTATCATCCTCATTTTTTTACCGCTTTGGAGTGGAAACATCTCTTAAAAACTGATCAGTATAAAAATATCATAATCGAGAGCTTGAAATTTTTCAAAATTGAGGGTAGTGTGGTGATTTTTGCTTTTGTGATCATGCCTAATCATATCCATTTAATTTGGCAGATACAGGACGGCTTTAAACTCGAAAAAATTCAATTACGATTTTTAAAATATACTGCCCAACAATTTAAGTTTCGTTTAACCGATTCAAATGATGATCGACTTGACGATTTTTTGGTTGATGCTTCGGACAGGAAATATCAATTTTGGGAACGAAACTCTTTATCTGTCGATCTATGGACACCGAATGTCTTTGATCAAAAATTAGATTATATACACAATAATCCATTACAGGATAAATGGCAATTGACAGAGCTTGCTGAGGAGTATAAGTATTCGTCTGCTGGTTTTTACCAAACTGGAATAGATGAGTTTGGATTGTTGACTAACTATAACGATTGATGTTATACATCAAGTTGTTGGTGACAACACCAACAACGGCGGCGGTGACAACACCAACCACGGCGGCGAGACATCGTTTTACATGCTTTCGTCCGAAGCGGCCCGGCTGACACTTTGTACATATCTCGAACATTTTGCGCAGTTACAAGCTCCCGGTTGGATCAAGTTGAAATGGGTTATTGCTGATAACACCAGCAACAGCGAAGTTATCAAATCACTCGCTCAAAGTGCTCAACCACCGGAAATGGATCGTAATAATGATGCAGCAGGTTTTTCCATTCCTGATATTGCGACAATTGACGGAAACCGATGGTATGATCTTCCAGTGTCTCCCATTCTACCAGTAAAATGTATTTACCGGGCTGTTCGATGCATCGGCTTAGAGAATGCTTATTATATCCTTTTATGGCGCTGATGTATTGGCCGGCCGTGATAAAGTCCTGCTCGAATTGGGTTTCTTTACCGGGGATAACTTGTAGTATGGCTGCTTCTAAGATCATGCAGCAATATACATGCATTTAAATATAGGTCTGCACGTCGGGGTCCACTTTATCATCAAAAGCGTCTGGTTGGATGATCACAAAGCGTATGCGGCCGAACTCTTTTTTAATTTCGCCGCGGATACGATCGATGGCTTTGTCGATGTCGGCTGTTGTAAGATTGGGTTTAAATTCGATGATCAGCATCACAAGAATTTCTTCGGGCGATTGATAAGTAGACAACAAGTGCATCAGGCTAAGTACAGCTTTATCGCTTTCCACGACTTTGCGAATGCGACGCCTGGTATCCGCCCGGATGCCCTCTCCCATGAGCAAACTGCGGCTTTCGCGCGCCAGAATGAGCGACACGATGACCAGGATCACCCCAATTAATAATGACGCAACGCCATCAAGATAGGGTTTGTTAAGATGATGGCTCAGGTATAAAAACAACGCCGCGATTAATAATCCCGCTACAGCGGCACTATCCTCAAACAAAACCAGGAAAGTTGTCGGGTCTTTACTGTTCACGATGGCATCCCACCACGATTGGCCATAACGCAGCTTATTGAACTCAATTGCAGCGATAACTAACGACGTCCCCTCAAATATTACTGATACTCCTAAAACGATATAGCTCCATTTTGGGTCGCCTAGTTCGACAGGATTTATAATGTGCGTGATACCCTGATAAACCGACAAACCGCCACCTAAACCAAAAATCAATATCGATACAATAAACGACCAGAAATACAATTCCTTGCCATAACCCAAAGGATGCGACCTGTCGGGTTTCTTTTTACTCAGGTTAATACCCAACAGTAAAAGTAGCTGATTAATAGTGTCGACCACAGAATGCATACCCTCTGCAATCATGGCCGCGCTATGGCTAATGCCGCCGGCAACAAACTTGGTTACGGCTATCAACAGATTGGCTAAAAGCGCGGCATATATGGTTTTCTTAGCAGTTGCCATTGTTATTTAATAATACATTAGCAGCTATTTTATGTTTGAATTTCCCGGCAAAAAAACCGTCGGCACAGATATTGTTTATGTATGAAATAGAGTATTAAATCATATTTTTTAAAACTCTCGATAATATTTTCATGTTATTCTATCATCTATCTAACAAAAACAAATTATGAAAACAACAATTAATTGCACAGCCCCTAAAACCTTATTTGCAGTAGTTGCTTTAGCTTTAGCCACATGTTTAAGCGCATGCAAAAAAGACAATCAAGGCCCTACAATGACTACAGCATCTGCTTATGTGATGGCTACCAACAGCGCCGAAGCCTCTGATGCTCAAGATTTTTATTCAGACAACAACAAGGTAAACACCTCGGCATTGGCTTACAGCCAATCAACTGCTTATATTGATGTCAAAGCCGGCAACCATCAGCTACAATTTAAAAGCAGCGCAAATGCAACTGTAAACAGCTCGGCCACTTTAAATGCAGGGTCAGGTAAATACTACAGCGTATTTTACACCGACGACAAATCGACCGTTACTACAACTGACGATCATACAGCCCCACAAACAGGTAAAGCCAGAGTAAGATTTATCAACCTCAGCTCGGCCTTAAATGCGGCTGTCGACTTTGGCATAACCGGTGGCAGCAAAGTGGTGACCAGCCTGGCTTATAAAACAGCATCTGCTTATAACGACGTTAGTGCAGCTACTAAATTCTCACTATACCTGGCCGGTTCGAGCACGGTTAAGCTGGATATCCCGGCAACTATTGAGGCCGGTCATATTTACACTATTTATATTTCTGGTGCTACGGTGGCTACTATTCATTACAATGTCTTGGTACAAGACTAATATTACAAGCAATATTGACGAGAAAAGCCCGTTATCCCATTGGATAGCGGGCTTTTCTCGTTATATCCAAGCTACTTTTATCTAGTCAATTATCATTATCATCCCTATTCTTTGTATCATTGTTTTATTATTGCAACACCATGAAACATACTTTTACTTTTAAAAACACAAAAAAACTATTCGCACTATTAGGACTTTTACTTTTTGCGGCCACTTCTTGTAAAAAGAAAGACGACACCATGCCAGTCCGCGGCACAGCCTACATAGAGGTGGTTAATGCATCACAAACTGATGCGCCTATTGATTTTTTTATAGGCAGTACCAAGAAGAACACACAACCAACTGGATACACCCAAAGTATCAGTTATTTTTCGATTGATGCCGGGCAAACGTTACCCGCCTCAATCAAGGTAAGCTCTACTGGCAATACGCTTGTCAACATGAATTTAACTCCGCTTCCAAATGTATATTACAGCATTTTTTACTTTGGTGGCCTTACAACATCGTATGTAGATGACCTTACTACTGTTGCAGATAAAGCACGCGTTCGTTTTATCAATTTAAACAAAGGCGAAACCGGCAATCTTGATTATGGAATAAAAAATGCCAACGTACCATTAGTTACCAACCTGGGCCCTGCGTTCGATTCTGTATACTGCACCGTGACTGCCGGATCAACCTTTTCTGTTTATGCAACCGGTACAACCAATTCTATATTAGATATTCCAACTACGATACAGGCCGGCCACGTATATACTATTTTCCTTTCGGGCGAGACTACGTCTGAATTGCAAGCCACAGTTTTACAACAAAAGTAATTTTCAAAAAAATTCAAACGTAAAAGCCCGGCATTGCTACCGGGCTTTTTGTATTTTAGTGTTATCATTTTTTGTTATGAAGATAGTTTACCTGGCCCTTATATTTATTGGTGTGATGATGTTTCTGCGCACCATGAAGCGATAAGTATTTGGTCATTGCTTTTGGGGGTAGTTTTGAATAAACCATCTGAGTGCATTGCTCAAATTTGATTTTTTGTACGCTAAAACCACCTCAGTAACTACGGGTATATCAGTCAGATCAATAAAGACCAACTGCAAATTAGCATATTGTTGTTTTAATGACAACGGTAAAATAGAAACTCCCAATCCTGCCTCAACCAATTGTAATATGGAGTGCACATTATTTACTTCGTGAGTAATATCCGGTTTAAAACCCATCCGGTTACATATTTCGACCAGTTTATTGTAATACTCAGGCGCATATTCTTTATTAAAAAATATAAAGGGCTTGTCCTTAATAAAGTCAGCTATTTCTTGTCGGCTCTTAAACTTTTCATTGGTAGCAGGCAGTACAACCATAAATGGATCAAAAAACAGCGTCTGCACTGTTAAGTGTTCAGACTGCACCGGGGCACGCAGTATACCCACATCCAGTTGTCCCTGCTCCAACGCCTCGATCTGTTTAATAGTTGGCCGTTCATATAAATTGGTTTTTATATAAGGGAACTCCAATCGCAAAGCTTTTAACACCTCGGCCAGGTAGGGCTGATACACCGAACTGATATAACCGATCTTCAATTCACCGCTATCTGCTGCGCGATGTATTTGCCGGGCGATATTCTTGCTTTCTTCCAACTGCGCAAATATAGAGTCGACAGTTGCGGCGAAGTATTTACCGGCTTCGGTTAAAACCACACGTTTATTATTACGCACAAACAATAGTACGCCCAGTTCGTCTTCCAATTCCTTGATTTGCCGACTTAATGGCGGTTGCGAAATAAACAAGCTAGCCGCTGCGTTCCTGAAATGCAGGTGCTGGGCCACGGCTTTGAAGTATTGCAGGTGTCTGATCTCCATATTATGATACTTTATAGATATCAATAATTGATAAAATTGATATTTTTCAAATATTATAAAAACGGATAATTTTGACAAGTCATCATCTAAAAAAACAAAAACTATGAAAATTGATTATTCAACCAAATCAACAAACGAGGAGATCAGAACGCGTTTTGATAACGACGTAGAGCGTTTCTCGAATTTAGAAACCGGCCAGGCTACCACCATTGATGCGCCGCTTACTATGGAGCTATGTACCGAAGCTGCCAAATATGTGAACCCTAGTGCTAAAGACCTGCTTGATATAGGCTGCGGCGCAGGTAATTACACTTTAAAAATGCTGAGCAAGATCAGCAACCTTAATTGCACGCTGAATGATTTAAGTATGCCGATGCTGGAACGCGCGCAACAACGTGTGGCACCACAAACTAACGGCAAGGTAAGCGTCATACAGGAAGATATGCGAAATTTGAGCCTGGCTGATGAAAGCTTTGATATTGTTTTGGCAGCTGCCACATTCCACCATCTGCGCGATGATGCCGATTGGGAGCATGTATTCAGTAAACTATATAAGGCCCTGCGTCCGGGTGGCAGCATCTGGATATCCGATTTAATTATTCATGATACCGTGCCTTTAGAAAAACTTTTTCACCAACGTTACAGTGATTATCTGGAAACCCTTGGCGGACCGGAATATCGCCGGAAAGTATTAGACTATATTGAGCATGAGGATACGCCACGCTCAGTAAACTTCCAAATGGACTTATTGCGAAAGGTAGGCTTTAAAAGTGTAGAGATACTACATAAAAACTCATACTTCGCGGCATTTGGTGCTATCAAATAACCATCCTGCATTTACCTGTGAAATATCGGTCCTGAGGATTTTTCAAATTTTCAGGAGCCGATATTTTTATTTTTACCATCTTCGGCCACAAAAAACTCAAAGACAATGATTAATGTAAATGAATATTTTGGCGGTGCGGTTAAATCGCTTGCCTATACTGCTGCCGACGGCAAATCTACCATCGGTGTTATTGAAACCGGCGAATACGAATTTGGCACCTCAACCCCAGAAACCATGACCGTTATCGAGGGCGAACTAATTGCCCTGTTACCCGGTGAAACCGAATGGAAAAGCTACACAAATGGGCAGTCATTTAAAGTAGCCGCAGGTACCTCTTTTAAGGTAAAGACAGCGGGCCAAAGCTCATATCTTTGTAAATACCAATAAAACAATCCGTTGGCTTTCCGTATCTTGGTATAAATAAATATCAAAACTATGGATCATTCGTTAGTTACAACAGCCAACAATCTTGAAGGTTATAAAATAGTTAAACACTTAGGCATTGTGCGCGGCATTACCGTGCGCAGCCGCAGCTTAGGTGGCAATATAGCGGGCGGCCTCCAATCTCTCTTTAGCGGCCGCCTTTCTGTGTATGTCGAACTTTGCGAAGGTGCCCGCGAAGAAGCTTACCAGTTATTGATTCAACATGCGCAGGCTATAGGCGCAACAGGTATCGTCGGAATGCGTTATGACGCCAACGAGATTATGCAGGGCATCACTGAGGTGCTTGCCTACGGTACAGCTGTCGTGATCGAGAAAGTTTAATTAAAGTAGCTCCAGGGTATGTGTTTCCACATGCCGTGCGACAGGTGGCCCGTCAACAGCTCATATATCAAATATATGGGCCAGAATATATAACATAATATCAGCAATATGATAGAGTGGTTATAGTACCAGTTTATCATTAATGCATATATGCCCAGTAAAAGGTATAGTATGCTTGAATCTCTTTTACGCATGTTTTATAGGGGTTATGTGTTATTTATTCACTAAGGTAATTAATTGACCGTTAATTTTCAGGCTCATTTTGCAATGTAAAAAGCCCTTGTCAAGGGCTGCGCTGTAAATAAGTTTTCCACAAAACAGCAAAAAATGGCCAAAAACAGGTAGTTATCCACATTTCGCACTATAAAAAATTTTAACATCTATGCACTACTTAATAAAAGTAGATTATGTTTGTGGAAACAATTCACACCTAATCAAGGTTAACTTTTTTAAAACAATTAAAAACTTATCATGGCAACACCTACAAGTGGCGGCATTACCGCTTATTCAGTAAAAACAAAAACTAAAAACGTACCAATGGTAAACCCTGTTATTGATGTAAAATCTGGCAGATATATCGCAACCGGTACTGATGCTGCAGGCAACAAAATGGCTGCAATCTTGAACAAAGCTACGGCTGAAGGTCATATCAAAAGCGGCGCTGCTAAAAAAGGCAGTGGCTGGTAAGAAAAAACCATCGGCTATGGCCGTTGTAAAATAAATAAGGCGGGGTTTTAATTAAACTCCGCCTTATTTATTTTACCAGCTTTTAAATGGCTTTGCCGACAAGCTCGAATTATAATACCTGCCGTCGTCGCTCACCTCCTTGCCTGCCCACGGTGGCAGCTCAAATTGCTCATCTTCGCTGTCCAGTTCTATTTCGGCTACAATAAGGCCTTGGTTATCGCCTTCAAAAACATCTACCTCCCATAGCTTGCCGGCATAGTTAATATCATAGCGCGTTTTTTCAAGTCCTGTTTTTACAAAATCCTTAAAAAGATGCACCGCTTCTTCAGTGGGTATTTCATATTCAAATTCATGACGACTGAGCCCTTTGCCGCTTTTAAAAGTCAGATAGGCGCTATCATCTGTTATACGCAGGCGCATGGTACGATGCGATTCGTCGACAATATATCCTTGCTGTATTTTACGTCCTGGCGGCTTATCTGCAGACCCCCATTTTTCATGGTCAACCAAAAACTTACGTTCAATTTCAATACCCATTTTTTATTGTTTACAGCGATAATAACAGCTATACAATGGCTTTGTTACAGTTTAATTATGCATGTTTTATACTACATAATGTAAAAATATGTTAAAGTACCGTATGCTTTCTTTACCTAATGCATAAATAGATATATTTATCCATCTTTTAAATACCTGTAACTACACTAATGAATATTAGAAAATTTACTACGCTCCTATTTTCATTATTTGCCATAAGCCTGTCGGCCTTTGCACAGTCTGACACTACCAGCGCGCAAACCATCGTCAACAAAACCATAAAATATAACGCCGACTACCCGTTTGAGAAAGTTTACCTGCATTTTGATAAGCCGTATTATGCCGTTGGCGATACCATATGGTTCAAGGCCTATATTACTATGGATGCAACGGTTAATGAGGACATGACTAAAAACAAGCACCTGCCTACTACTTTTAGCAAAGTGGTTTATGTAGATGTTTTAAATGCCCGCGATTCGGTTGTGTTGCGCCTGAAACTACCAGCTACTGATGGTTTTGCCTACGGCGACATCAAATTATTGAGTGGGCGCTTCAGAGAGGGCAACTACCACGTACAGGCCTATACCAATTGGATGCGCAATTTTGACCCGTCGTATTTCTTTAATAAAACCATCCCGGTAGGGTCTATTGTCGATAAGACGGTATTCAGTAACATACAGCTATCGAGCCAGATAAAAAACGGATCGGCTAAGGTTGATGCGGTGATACATTACACCACCACAGACAATCGCGATTATGTGAGCCGCAAGTTTAGCTGGCACGTACAAAACGCCGAAGATGATAACATAGCCAAAGGCCGCGGTACTACCGACGGGAAGGGTAATATGAACATTACCTTCAGCACCAATAAATTAGACGAACTTAAAACCGCGACCCTTATTACCGACCTTGATTTGGGCACCAATACCGTAAACCGTTCTTTCACGCTTAAAAATACCGCCACCGCCGTTGATGTCCAGTTTTTTCCTGAAGGCGGCAATTTGATCAATGGCATTAAATCAAAAGTAGCTTTTAAAGTGGTTAAGCCTGACGGCCTGGGATTAGACGTAAGCGGAACAGTTACCGATAACACCGGAGCTACCGTCGCCAGCATCAGCACGCAGCATTTGGGCATGGGTGTATTTGAACTGACACCGGCATCAGGCAAAACCTATAAAGCTACCATCAACTTCCCCGGAGGGCAGCAAACCACTTATGATTTACCTGTAGTAAAAGACCAGGGCATGACCATTGCTGTAAACAATGCCGATCCGGAAAAGATAACCGTTTCGATGGAAACGAGCGACGCTTTCTTCGCACTTAATAAAAATAAACGACTGACGTTATTGGGCCAGTCGGGCCAGGTTGTATGTTATGCCGGCCAGACCGCCTTAACCAGTAAAACTTATGATATTGCTGTTCCAAAATCAAAGTTCCCAACAGGTATTGTAAAATTTGCTGTGTTTTTGGGTGCCGATGAATTAACAGAGCGTATAGCTTTTGTACGTCGCGACGATCAACTAAATATTGCTCTGAGCACTCCAAAGACAATTTACGGAACGCGCGACAATGTGCCTTTTACGGTTACCGCTAAAACTGCAGCTAATCAGCCTGCATTAGCCAACCTTTCGGTAACGGTGATTGACGAAGGCAAGGTACCATACAACGAAACAGCGGAAACTACCATTTTAACCAATATCCTGCTGACATCAGAACTAAAAGGGTATATCGAAAAACCAAATTATTATTTCACTAATGTAAACGATAAAACCAGGGCAGATCTGGATGTGCTGATGCTCACCCAGGGCTATCGTCGCGTTAGCTATCAGGAAATATTGACCAACAAGACGCCAACCATCAAATATTTGCCTGAGGATGGCATTACTATTTCAGGAACTTTGCGTACCGCATCGGGTATGCCGGTACCTAATGGCATAGTGAACTTTTATGTAAAAAATATGCGCGTATCGTCTACCGTAAATACCAACAAAGACGGCGAATTTTATATACCCAAACTGTACTTCCCTGATTCGGTTAAAGCCGTTGTTAATGCACGCGGTAATACCAATGGCAATAACATGATGATCATCGTGAACAATATTACTCCGCAACCGCCGGTGCCAAGCGTTACCGCGCCTGATGAGATTACCAATATTGATACCGCAATGGGCACTTATTTGCAGAACGACAAAAAGGTTGCAGCCAATTCGCGCAACCTGAAAGAGGTGGTAATTAAAGATACCCGCGGCCCGAAAAGGCAAAGCCATGCCGACTACCCAATGCTGAGTGGATTGAGCAGCATCCCTGACCATGTGATGGATGGCTCGCGCCTTACCGGCTGCGCTACTTTGTATGATTGTTTAAAAGGCATGATACCGGGCATTACTTACGATAATGATAAATTGTACCTCACCCGCAATTATAATCAGGGCGAACGTATACCGGTTGCGATTTATATGGATGGTATGCCGTTCGACTTTTTGAATTTGCAGTCCTATGATCCATCGAGCGTTGATCAGATTGAGGTTTTTATGAACGACGGTTTGAGCGGTTTGAATAGAATTGACAACACCAAGGGTGTGATAGTTATCTCCAGCAAAAAAGAAAAAAAGAAACCGCTAGACAAAGAACTACTTGCCGAGCTAACAACACCGCAATACAGTGCTGTTAAGTTTGAGCCAAAAGGTTTTTACATGACCCGCGAATTCTATTCGCCAAAATATGACGCCACCAAAACCGGCGCACTTGGCGGCGATTTACGCACCACCATTTACTGGAACCCTAAAGTTGTAACCGACAAAGCAACCGGCACCGCCAAATTCGATTTCTTTAATGCTGATGGCACCGGCACCTATCGTGCTATTATTGAAGGTATTGATGATAAAGGAAATATTGGTAGGACGGTTTATAGGTATACAGTGAAATAGAATTATTTATTTCAGATTGTCATTTCGACGAGGTACGAGGAGAAATCTTATACACGCGACTTAGCAAATCGTATAAGATTTTTTCGCAATGCGAAAGAGAGTAGTTCTCCCGTTGGTCGAAATGACAAATCTGTAATTATGACTTCCAATCAACCATCGTCAAAAACCTTTAGCCATATATTGAAGTTCTACCTTAATTACAAAAACAAAAACTATGGCTACTACACTAAATTCTTACAGCAGAACATTTACCATAGGTGGCGATCTGACCGTCGACCGGCTGGGTTTCGGCGCCATGCGTATCACCGGTCAGGGTATCTGGGGTCCGCCAAAAAATCACGATGAAGCTATCCGCGTGCTAAAACGTGCAGTCAAACTCGGGGTAAACTTTATTGATACGGCTGACAGTTACGGTCCGCATGTTTCTGAAGAACTGATTGCCGAGGCGCTTTACCCCTATGCTAAAGGATTAGTGATTGCAACCAAAGGCGGCTTAGAACGTCCGGGGCCTGACCAATGGACGCAGAATGGCCACCCTGATCATCTGAGAAAAGTACTGGACGGCAGTTTAAAACGACTGAAACTGGAGCAAATTGAGCTTTATCAATTGCATCGCATCGACTCAAAAGTACCTGCCGAATTGACCTTCGAGTTTTTACAGGAAGCCCAGCAAACCGGTAAGGTGAAACACATCGGCTTATCTGAGGTAAGTGTCGAGGATATAAAAGACGCGCAGAATTACTTTGATGTAGTATCGGTACAAAACATGTACAGCGTAGATAACCGCAAATGGGAGCCCGTTTTAAGATATTGCAGAGAGCAGGGTATTGCGTTCATCCCCTGGTTCCCGCTAAATGCAGGTAATGTTACTGCACAGGAGAAGCTGAAAATTATAGCCGATAAACATGGTGCAAGCATACACCAGGTAGCTTTAAGCTGGTTGCTGAATCATTCAGATAACATCCTGCTTATTCCGGGAACCTCAAGCGTGGAGCATCTGGAAGAAAATATGCGGACTATCGATATCCAGCTAACTGAAGACGATATTAAAGAGCTGGATACCATTTCGCCGGCATAAACCTGTTCGGCTAAACAAAGAGCTCCGTTAAATGCGGGGCTCTTTGTTTTTATACATCGGCCACTCTAACCGGTTTTATATCTATCGACTCCCAGATATTTTGGGTGATGTAAGGTTCGTTTTGTTTCCAGGCATCGAGTTGTTCCTCGTCCTCAAATTGCAGGATCATACTTGATCCTATCATTTTGCCTTCCTCATTCAAAATAGATGCGCCAATAACATAGTTGCCTTTGGCTTTTAATTCACGCGCGCCATCAAGGTGATGCGGACGTATCTGCAGGCGGCGCTCAAATGCGCCTTCGTCAGTATGATCGTATGCGGTAATCAGGTATTGGTTCATGGTTTTCGTGGTTTTAGTTTCCGTATGATTTATTTTAACAGGCTGCCGCTAAATCTGTTTAATATTTTGACAATAAATGCAATCAATATTACGGCTAATAGTGTAATATTTACAATATTTGTCAAATCAATATTAAAGCCTGAAAATGAAACATCAACTTTCGCAGAAATTTAACGAAACATATCATAAAGAAGCCCAATACAGCTTTTTTTCGCCGGGCAGGGTAAATCTTATCGGCGAGCATATCGACTACAACGGCGGCCTGGTAATGCCTTGCGCTATTACCTTCGGCACTTATTTACTCATTAGCCCTAATGAGGACAATGTGTTCCGTTTCAAAAGTTTAAATTTCGACGAAAGCCCTACCGTACCGGTACAAGACAGCTACCAGAAAGATGGCGACGGTTGGTTCAACTTCCCGCTCGGCGTAATTGAGCACTTTACCCGCAACGGCCATAAGATAACCGGTCTGGATATGTTGTTTTTTGGCGATATCCCTATCGGTGCAGGTTTGTCATCATCTGCTTCCATCGAGGTGGTGACCAGTTTTGCTTTAAATGAGCTGTTTAATGGCGGCTATAGCAAGTTAGAGTTGGTTAAGATAGCCAAGTCGGTTGAAAACAACTTTATGGGCCTTAATTGCGGTATCATGGATCAGTTTGCGGTGGCATTTGGCGAGAAAGACAAAGCTATTGTACTGAACTGCGATACCTTGGAATACGATATCGTACCCAGCAACCTGGGTAACTACGTGCTGGCTATCATCAACACCAACAAATCGCGCAAGCTGGTTGAATCAAAATATAACGAGCGCGTTAATGAATGCCAGACTGCATTGAAAGAACTAAATAAAGAATTAAGTATTGATTACCTTTGCGAGATTGATACCGAAACTTTCAATAAATATAAAAACCTGATCAGTAGCGAAATTGTGCGCAAACGAGCACAGCATGTTGTTGAAGAAAACGACCGCGTTAAGTTAGCTGCCGACGCACTTGCTGCCAATAACCTGACCGAATTTGGCAAACTGATGTACGCGTCGCACGATTCATTACGCGACCTGTACGAAGTAAGCGGTAAAGAGTTAGATGCCGTAGTTGAATATGCCAAAACCAATCCGCAGGTAGCAGGAGCCCGTATGACCGGCGCCGGTTTCGGCGGTTGTGCTATCGCATTGGTTCATCAGGATGCTTTTGACACTTTCAGTAAAGAGTTAGCGGCTTTTTATACTGATAAAATTGGCTACGCACCTTCTGTGTACCAATCGTTAATTGGTGACGGTGTTGGCACTTTGTTGGCATCAAGCGAGGCTTAAAATATTTCTACATATAGACTTACGAAGTCTTTAAAACTTCGTAAGTCTTAAATCATACTCCCTTGCGAAAACTAAAACTGGACGAGCTTAACCGCGCCACGGTATCTGAATTTAAAGAACAGAAAAAACTGCCCGTAACGGTTGTGTTGGATAACGTACGCAGTATGCACAACATTGGTTCGATTTTCCGTACCTCAGATGGTTTTGCGGTAGAGCAGATCTGTTTGTGCGGAATTACCGCCCAGCCGCCACATCGCGAGATTGAGAAAACGGCTTTGGGCGCCACCGCTTCTGTTAACTGGACCTATCACGAAGATGTAGTTGAAGCATTAAAGCAATTGCGTGCCGATGGCTATCAGATCATTGCTATTGAGCAGGCTGAGCATAGCGTAATGCTTAATGAATTTACGCCAGATAAAAATGCCAAATACGCCCTCATCTTCGGCAACGAAGTGAATGGCGTAAGTGATGAGGCCATGCAGATCATTGACACGTGTATCGAGATACCACAATTTGGCACTAAGCATTCGTTTAATATTGTGGTCTCAGCTGGCATTGTGTTGTGGGATTTCTTTGCTAAATTGAATTTGTAATAACCATTGTCATTCTGAGCGTAGCGAAGAATCTTATACGCTTTGTTATCGCTTTCGCTTTTACAAGATTCTTCGCTACGCTCAGAATGACAATTTAAAGAAATCGCACTCCATGAATCCACTCGCCAAAAAACTACAAATGAAGCCTGGCACCCGCTGGTTGATTTTTAATAGTCCGGATACTTATTTGAGCCAATTGGAGCCATTGCCTAATGGTGTTGAACTATCTTCCAAGACTGAAGGTACGTTCGACGGCGCACAGCTTTTTGTGAAAGATAGCGTAGACTTAACTGAATGCCTTAAAGCCGTTATGCCGACCGTTAAGCATGATGCTGTTCTATGGGTCATTTATCCTAAAAAGAATAAAAACATTACTACCGATCTGGAAATGATGAGTGGCTGGGATGTTTTCAAGCCTTATGGTTTGCGCCCTGTTGCTTCGGCATCTATTGATGATGTGTGGACCAGCCTGCGCTTCCGTCCCGAGGTGAATGTGAAGCATTCTGAAGGACGTAACGATAGCGTACGCAACAATGAATATGGCGAGTACATAGATGTAGACAATAAACAGGTTAAGCTCCCTCCTATTATTTCTGACACCCTCGAAAAAGAAACCGCCGCTATGGACTTTTACCAAAGCTTGTCTTACAGCAATAAAAAGGAATATGTATTTTGGATATTATCAGCCAAACAAGATAAAACCAGGCACGAGCGATTAGTGAAGATGGTGGAGAAGCTGAATGCAGGTAAGAAAAATCCAAGCGAGAAATAGCCTATTACATAGCGCCATTCTATACATCACGTCATTGCGAGGAACGAAGCAATCTCTGCGCTTACTAATCAATATGCAAATTGAGTGTTCTGTGTAGAGATTACTTCGTTCCTCGCAATGACGGCTTTATTATGTAATCGCGAAAGAAAACAAAAAAGCCCCACCGGAAAACCAGCAGGGCTTTTTCTTTTTATATCTCAGGGTCACTTACGAAGTAAACACCTGATCAAATTGATTCACAGAATCTTTACTTTCAAGGTCTGAATGCCCCATTAGGAACTCGTCAACCTTGCGGGCGCATTCGCGGCCTTCAGAGATGGCCCAAACCACCAGTGATTGTCCACGACGCATGTCGCCTGCCGCAAATACTTTGCTTACGTTAGTGCGATAAACGCCTTCTTTAGCCTCTACATTTTTACGTGCATCAAGGCCAACACCTAACTCCTCGATCATACCGAAGTGTTGCGGATGCAGGAAGCCCATCGCCAGAAATACTCTCTGGCAAGGAATTTCACGCTCAGAACCTTCAACCTCTGCAAACTTAACCGGGCGACCTAAGAAATCGGTTTCCCAGGTTACGTCTGTAATGCGCAGGGCTCTTAGTTCGCCGTTCTCATCGCCTAAAAACTCTTTGGTATTGATACCCCAGAAACGCTCAACCCCTTCCTCATGCGAGGTAGTAGTTTTTAACAGCATTGGGTATGATGGCCAAGGCATATGTTGTGTACGTTTTTCAGGTGGCTGGAACATCACCTCAAACTGTTTGATTGATTTAGCCTGCTGGCGATTTGACGTACCTACGCAGTCAGAGCCGGTGTCGCCACCGCCGATAACTACTACATCTTTACCCGTAGCTAAAATATCCTCGTTTTTTATTGGCGAATTACCCACACGTTTGTTTTGCTGTTTCAGGAAGTCCATCGCAAAGTGGATACCTTTCAGCTGGCGGCCAGGGATTGGCAGATCGCGCGGGATGGTTGAACCACCGGCTAATACTACTGCATCATGGTTGCGCACCAATTCATCAGCAGCTATATCTTTACCTACCTCGGTATTGGTTTTAAATACCACACCATCTTTTTCCATCACTTCGATACGACGGTCGATCACGTTTTTCTCTAACTTAAAGTCTGGGATACCGTAACGTAACAGGCCACCAATTTTGTCATCGCGCTCAAATACAGTTACCTCATGGCCGGCTTTAGCTAACTGTGCGGCAGCAGCCAAACCTGCAGGGCCAGAACCTACAACCGCAACTTTTTTGCCGGTTTTAACCAGCGGAGCAGTTGGCTTAACCAGGTTTTTCTGGTATGCTATCTCGATGATGTGTTTCTCAATTTCCTCAATAGCTACGGCAGGTTTGTTGATACCCAACACACAGGCCGACTCGCACGGAGCCGGGCAAATACGGCCGGTAAACTCAGGGAAATTGTTTGTTGATGATAATATCTGATAAGCTTCTTCCCATTTCTTGTTGTATACCGCATCATTAAACTCAGGAATAATGTTGCCCAGCGGACAACCTGAGTGGCAGAACGGAATACCGCAGTTCATGCAGCGTGCCGATTGTTTATTTAACTCTTCATCAGAATATAAACTCTCAAATTCATTGTAGTTTTTTACACGTTCTGCAGGCGATAATTTTTCAGGCATTTTCCTGTCAAATTCCTGAAATCCTGTTGCTTTTCCCATCTAAATTATTTGCTGATAGTTTGATATTCTTTTTTCTCTAATACTTTTTTGTACTCTTTCGGGAATACTTTGATAAACTTGGTCGAAGCTTCGTTCCAGTTTTTAACGATGCTTTGGCCTAGCTTACTTTTTGTCAGGTTAACGTGCTTGCGCAGCAGCGTCAGAATTTCTTCTTCGTCTGTATCGCTCAGCGGATCAAGGTCAACCATCTCTTTGTTGCAGTTCTCGCTGAAAGTTCCGTCAACGTCATATACCCAGGCAATACCGCCGCTCATACCAGCCGCAAAGTTACGTCCGGTTTTTCCTAAGATCAGCGCACGGCCACCGGTCATGTATTCGCAGCCGTGGTCGCCGATACCTTCAACAACAGTGGTTGCACCAGAATTGCGTACCGCGAAACGCTCGCCGGCCATACCGCTGATAAACAACTCGCCGGCTGTAGCACCGTAAAGCGCAACGTTACCGATGATGATGTTATCCTCTGCTACGAATTTAGCTTCGGCAGCAGGGTAAACTGTCAGCTGGGCGCCAGATAAACCTTTACCTACATAGTCATTACCCTCGCCCTCCAGTTCGAAAGAAACACCTTTGGTAGCGAAAGCACCAAAGCTTTGACCGGCCGAGCCTTTGAATTTGTAGTTAATGGTATTATCAGGTAATCCGGCCGAACCATAAATTTTTGATATTTCGTTTGATAGCAAGGCGCCAATGGTACGATCTGTATTGATCACATCGTAAGTACCAAATACCGGGGTTTTATCGGCCAATGCAGGTTTTGCATCTTCCCATAATTTCCAGTCGATGATATTAGCCATACCATGATCTTGCGACTCGCTGTTGTACAGCGTCATGTCTTTGGCATTGGTTACCGGGTGCAGGATGCCAGAAAGATCAACTTTCTTAGCTTTCCAGCTTTTTACGCCTTCTTTTACTTTCAGGAATTGAACGCGGCCCACCATTTCGTTTATAGTGCGGAAACCCAATTCGGCCATGATCTCGCGAAGCTCTTCGGCCAGGAATCTGAACAGATTAACAATATGTTCAGGTTTACCCGAGAATAATTTTCTTAATTCAGGATCTTGAGTAGCTACCCCTACAGGGCAGGTATTCAGGTGACATTTACGCATCATGATACAACCACCTGCAACCAGGGCCGCAGTAGCCACACCCCACTCCTCGGCGCCCATCAGGGCAGCAATAGCAAGGTCGCGACCAGTTTTTAACTGACCGTCGGCTTGTAATACCACGCGGCTGCGCAGTTTATTGCGTACCAATGTTTGGTGTGCTTCGGCTAAGCCAAGCTCCCAAGGTAAGCCCGCATGTTTAATTGAACTGATTGGCGATGCACCTGTACCACCGTCGTAACCTGCAATCAGGATCACATCGGCATGTGCTTTAGCCACACCTGCAGCAATAGTACCTACACCTGCTTTTGATACCAGCTTAACGTTGATACGTGCCTGGCGGTTAGCGTTTTTCAAGTCGAAGATTAGCTGAGCTAAATCCTCGATTGAATAAATATCGTGGTGCGGCGGCGGAGAGATCAAACCTACACCCGGGGTGGAGTGACGGGTTTTTGCAATCCAGTCGTCAACCTTATGACCCGGCAGCTGACCACCTTCGCCCGGTTTAGCACCTTGAGCCATTTTAATTTGTAACTCATCGGCATTGGTCAAATAGTTTGAGGTTACCCCGAAACGACCTGAAGCCACTTGTTTGATAGACGAACGCATTGAATCGCCGTTTGGAAGCGGCTGATAACGCATTTCGTCCTCACCACCTTCACCGGTATTACTCTTACCGCCAATTCTGTTCATAGCGATAGCTAAGGTACTGTGAGCTTCGTGCGAGATCGATCCGAATGACATTGCACCTGTAGCGAAACGTTTCATGATCTCTTCTGCCGGTTCAACCTCGTCGATAGAGATTGCTTCACGATGGTGAGCAAAATCTAACAAGCCACGGATGGTATAATGTTTCTCGCTTTGCTCATTAATAGCTTTAGCGTAGTTTTTATAGACGTTATAATCGTTGCTGCGGGTAGCGTGCTGTAATAAGTGAACGGTTGTTGGGTTAAACAAGTGCTCTTCGCCACGGCGTTTCCATTGGTAGATACCACCTTCGGGCAACAAGCGGCTTTCGCTTTTTGAACCAAAACCTATTCTGTGTTTGCACAACGCTTCGCGGGCAATCTCGTCTAAGCCTAAACCACCTATACGGGTTACCGCGCCGCAGAAGTATTTGTTTACTACATCTTTGTTAAGACCCAGAATTTCAAATACTTGAGAACCATGATATGATTGTAAAGTTGAGATACCCATTTTTGAGAATATCTTCAACAAACCATCATTCACAGATTTCACGTAATTCTTTAACAGATATTTTTTATCCAGCGTAGTATCTAAAGCACCGCTGTCTTTTAAAGTCTCAATAGTAGCCTGAGCCATGTACGGGTTGATGGCGGTAGCACCAAATGCCAGTAAACAAGCAAAGTGGTGTACTTCCCAAACGTCGCCTGCCTCAGCAACGATACCTACTGCGCCACGCAAACCTTTTTTAATCAGGTGGTGATGGACAGCAGATACTGCTAACAATGATGGAATCGGCGCGTGCTCTGAATCCAGCGCGCGGTCTGAAAGGATCAATACTTCAAAACCATCAGCAACAGCATCCTCAGCATAACGGCAAATACGCTCTATACCTTTTTGTAATGAACCCGGATTACCATCAGCATTAAAATACGTTTGCAATGTTTTAGCGTGGAACGCGCCGGTATCAATGCTACGCAGTTTTTCTAACTGATGATTTTTAAGGATAGGGTGTTTCAAAGTCACACAGTGACAGTGCATTTTATCCTCGTCCAGCAAGTTACCGTTGTTACCAATAAAGGTAGCCAAACTCATTACCATACGCTCACGAATCGGGTCGATTGGCGGGTTGGTAACTTGGGCAAAGAATTGCTTGAAGTAACTTGATAAATGCTGTGGTTTGTCTGACAGGATAGCCAAAGGCACGTCAGTACCCATTGAACCAATTGGCTCTTTACCATCTAAAGCCATTGGCTTGATAATGGTATCGATATCCTCACGGGTATAACCAAATACTTGTTGGTAACGAAACACTGAATCAGGGCTCAGGTTAGCAAAAGCTAAACGCGGCTCCTGTAAGTCTTCCAGTTTTATTTTGTAGTTCTCCAACCAACGATCGTAAGGCTGGCGTGAAGCTACTTGTTGTTTAATTTCTTCGTCGGTAATGATGACACCGTGCTCGGTATCGATCAACAACATTTTACCCGGCTGTAAACGGCCTTTGCTCACAACGGTTGATTCGTCTATCTTCAATACACCGGTTTCAGATGCAGCGATAACGCGACCATCATTAGTAATGGTATAACGCAACGGACGCAGACCATTTCTGTCTAACACTGCACCAACCAGTTTACCATCGGTAAAGCTAACAGCGGCAGGACCATCCCATGGCTCCATCAATGTAGCGTGGAACTCGTAGAATGCTTTTTTAACCGGATCCATTTGCTCATTGCCATCCCATGCTTCAGGGATCAGCATCATCATTACGTGGGGTAATGAACGGCCGGTATGTTGTAATACTTCAATGATGTTATCTAAACAGGCAGAGTCTGACTGATTGTTATCAACCACGGGTAGCAACATTTCCATCTCCTCAGCAGTGAAGTATGATGATGCGTATGATTTCAGACCTGAATAGAACCAGTTTAAGTTACCGGTAAGTGTGTTGATCTCACCGTTATGCGCAATCATACGGAAAGGCTGAGCCAGTTTCCATGACGGGAACGTATTGGTTGAGAAACGTGAGTGAATAACTGCCATACCAGACGCCATACGCTTATCATTCAGATCAGCATAATACTGACGTACCTGGAAAGTAGTTAACTGACCTTTATAGATAATAACTTTACAAGAAAGAGAAGGGAAATAAAAATCATTACGTGCACCGGGAATGGTTTCGGTAACGGTTTTATTGATGTATCTTCTTAATACGTAAAGTTTACGCTCAAAATCTTCGTCGTTAGTAATATGGTGAGGACGGGCGATGAACACTTGTTCAACATCCGGTTCGGCGCTACGCGCAGTTTCACCAATTACTGAGTTATTAACCGTTAGCTTACGATAGCCTAACTTATGCAAGCCTAATTTCTCGATGGCATTATCAATTGCCATGCGGCAAGCTTTCTTTAACGGAGACTCTTTAGGCAGGAATATCATACCCACACCATACTCTCCCGGTTCAGGCAAGCTGATTTCCAGGTTTGAGCATTCCTCCATAAAAAACTCGTGCGGTATCTGAATTAAGATACCCGCGCCGTCACCCGAATCGGGGTCGCAACCGCAGGCGCCACGGTGCTCCATGTTCTCTAACATGGTTAGGGCATCATCAATTATCTGGTAGGTTTTATGACCATCAATATTGGTTATAAAGCCTGTTCCGCACGAATCGTGTTCAAATTCCGGCCTGTAAAGACCCTGTCGTGTGCTTTCGTTCTGATCCATCACTGTACAAACGGGTTTATGAAATGTTGTAACCACGAAATTACGAATTTTAAAGTTTTTTTACGATATAATTATTAATTTTTGGGATTATAGTAAAAAATGACAGATAATACGTGTTATAATTTTCAATTTAATAAAAAATTAATAATTTCTATAAAAAAACATTAAAATGAATGACCTAAATCATATACACCACTCATATCGAGATGAATGTTTCGACATACGAAATACCATTTCAATTATCAATTTATAACAAAATGTAATTACGTATTAGATTATTTAAACCTTATTTTATTTTAAAACAATTGACCTCCGCACTTTTTACAGCCTTGAAAAAATGCTCAAAAATCGACATTATTTGCGCATCATATTTAGGTCGGCATTAACACATTATTAACTATATATCATCTGATAAATTCATTCGAAACCGCTTTTTAAACAACTTACCGCCCCCCTTCAAACAAAAGGGTTAAAATTTGATTTTGTACCTTAGCGCGAAATTTATAATTGATGTCTGCAAAAAATAAAGCTGTTTTTTTAGATCGCGACGGTGTTTTAAATCGCGAAATGGGCGACTATGTGTGCCGCGTGGAGGACTTTCACATCCTTGATAATTTTGAAGCCTTAAAAACCTTACAGGATAAAGGTTACCTGCTGCTGGTTGCCACCAACCAGGGTGGTTTAGCCAAGGGATGGTATACCGAGGATGAGCTGGCAAAAATGCATAAAATGCTGAAAGAGACTTACCATGAACATGGTGTTGAAATAACAGATTTTTTTTATTGCCCGCATCACCCCAACTTTACCGGCGACTGCGATTGCCGCAAACCAAAACCGGGCCTATTATTACAAGGTATTGAAAAATATAACCTTGACCCGGCAAAATCATACTTTATCGGCGACCGTGAGCGCGACGTCGAAGCCGGTACTGCGGCAGGTGTTAAAGGTATTTTAATTGACAGTGACCAACCGATTAGTACGGTGTTGAATTTGATAGAGTAATTCCCTTTTTGTCATTGCGAGGAGGAACGACGAAGCAATCGCACGCTGCAAAGTTCGCGATTGCCACGCTACGCTCGCAATGACAACGTTTAATAATATATATATATATGCAAGCAAGCCGCTTACTTAAACATCTGGACACCATTATTGCAGCCATTATAGGGTTCTGCGCCATTCGTTTATTTACCAGCTACAGCGGTGTCGGCATCTCTCCCGATTCAATCATGTACGCCAGTACCGCCACCAATATCCAGGCGCACTGGTCGCTTTTAACATTTAACGGTACGCCGCTTGTTTTCTTCCCGGTGTTTTACCCGGCATTTCTGGCGCTCATACAATTTGTCACGCGGGTTGATCCGTTCATTGCGGGTAGCATCATTAATTCATGCCTGTTTGCCACCGTGATATTAATTACCGGATGGATGCTGGCTAAATTCATCACCCACTCGAGGATATATAAATGTTTGATCCTGATCGCCGTTATACTCAGCCCTGCCCTACTGCAGGTTTACAGTTTTTTGTGGTCAGAGACGCTGTTTATTTTGCTGGTGATGTTGTTCATTCTTAACTATCACCATTATCTGCAAACACAAACCACAGGCAGATTATTAATAATAGCCTTAGTGGCGGCCCTGGCTTGTATAACACGCTATGCAGGCATCACCCTGATAGGTACCGGCGCATTAATGATATTGTTAGATACCGAATTACCTAAACAAAAAAAGATCAAGCATATAGCTTTATTTTGTATTCTGTCAATATCGCTGCTACTGATCAACCTTGCTTATAATCGTTATGCAGCAGGTTTAAGCACGGGCACCCGCGAGCCCTCAATCACGCCGCTTAGCGAAAACATGTACTATGTAGGCACTGTGTTGAGCGACTGGGGTGCGCTCGGAGATTTTGCCGATCATTACGCCATCCCGCTTACAGCTTGTGTATTATTGGCGCTGATGGGTATTTTAGTATATAAGAAACTTAGAAAACAGATCAATAGCTATGAAAACATCATCATTGCCTATACCGTAGTTTATGGTTTGTTTATTATTCTAATAGCCACTTTCTCGCGTTTCGAACAATTAAATAGCCGGTTGCTGTCGCCTATGTTTATACCTTTATTAATATCATGTACCAGCTGGGTGCCCGATATTTTGAAAGGTGTGAAACGCAGATCAAGATATGTATTATCGGGCGTAGCTATTGTGGCGATGCTGGCCTTTGAGTATTTTACGTTACAAGTAGATTTGGACCGTTATGACGACGAGCTGGATTACGGCGTCCCTGGCTATTCAGACGACAGTTGGAACACATCTGCATTCATCAAATACATGCGGGCTCATAAGCAAGAGTTTAAACCGGGCGTACCTATTTACAGCAATGCTAACGACGCTGTATATTTCTTTATCGGCATACCGGCTAAATTGGTGCCGCATCACTTTTTCAAAAAGCCTATCGACGACTTTCTTAAAGAGAAGCACTATTATTATATCTGGTTTAAAGCTTACGATAAGAATAAAGAGCTGCTAAATATCGACGATATACAAAAGTTAGAGAAACTCAATTTATTATATAAATATCCCGATGGTGCGGTTTATGAGTATACGGGCGAAAAGGTAAATCCTTAAGTAAAAAAAGCCTGTGGTTGCTGTATTTATTTTGATTTTACAAACAACTGCCTATATTTGCACCACTTATCTATAGTTTCACTATATAAAAATGGGAGTTATTAACCTACATCATCTTTATTTGCATCATCACCACTTTGTGGTGATTAGATAATGTATGTTTCTACGCGAAATAGTAACCCCGGTTTATAATTTTTATTATAGTTTCTTAAACAAAACTCTTTGTGAAAACACTTAAAATAGCGATCCAGAAATCGGGTCGCCTCAACGAAAAGTCCGTTGAATTGCTAAAAAATTGCGGCCTTAATTTTGAAAATTACAAAAGCTCGCTAATATCGCCTGTTTCTAATTTTCCGTTAGAAATTCTTTTTTTGCGTGATGATGATATTCCAGAATACGTACAAGACGGCATTGCCGATCTGGGTATAGTTGGCGAAAACGTGATTGAAGAAACCGAAGTAACCGTTAGCTACTTGCAACGTTTAGGCTTTGGCAAATGCTCACTAAAAATTGCTATTACCAATAATAGCGACATCAAAGATCTGAACGACCTTGAAGGCCGCTCAATAGCTACCACCTATCCGGTTATTCTGGGTAAATTTCTGCAAAAACAAAATATTCATGCAGATATCCGCACCATTTCAGGTTCGGTTGAAATATCTCCGGGTCTGGGATTAAGTGATGCTATTTGCGACTTAGTTTCAACAGGCGGCACGCTTAAAAGTAACGGCCTAAAACCCTTTGCTGACGTTATGGCATCTGAAGCCGTCCTGATCGGCTCAAAAGGCAGCGAGCATAACGAAATGGTACAGGAATTGATGCAACGCATTCAATCGGTTCTGCGTGCTAAAGAGACTAAATACGTGGTGCTGAACGTTGAGAAAAACCGCCTGCCGGGCGTATTGTCATTACTGCCGGGTGTAAAAAGCCCATCAGTACTGCCATTGGCCGAAGAAGGTTGGGTTGCCGTACATACTGTTATCCCGGAGCGCGATTTTTGGGATCGCATTAGCCAGCTTAAACAAGCCGGCGCACAGGGCATCGTAGTAATGCCGATTGAAAAGATAATATTGTAAATCGCCCCCTTACCCCCTAAAGGGGGAATAATAAAGGCGATTTGTAATAATCATAAACTTTTAACTCCCCCTTTAGGGGGTCGGGGGGCATGAAAACATACAATTATTCCGATCTTGATAAAGACTCAATAGTCAAACTGGTTCAACGCAATGTGGACCCGGCTAATGAGATACGCACCATAGTTGAAGAAGTGTTAGCCAACGTGCAACAGCACGGCGACCGCGCTTTATATGACTACGCCAATAAGTTCGACAAGGTAGTGCTGGATAAGCTGTACCTGGATAAAGCCGAGCTGGAAGAAATTGCAACAGCGATTACGCCCGAGCAAAAAATAGCTCTGGATACCGCTTATGCCAATATTTACAAATTCCACCAATCGCAAATAAAAGCTGAGGATAAGGTGCATACTATGCCCGGCGTTACTTGCTGGCGAGAGTTGCGTCCCATTGAAAAAGTAGGTTTGTACATTCCAGGCGGCACGGCAGTTTTACCAAGTACTTTCCTGATGCTGGGTATTCCGGCGCGTATTGCAGGCTGCCATGAAATTGTGGTGTGTTCGCCACCACAAAAAAATGGCAAGGTTAACGCTTTTATTGCTTATGTGGCTTTGATTTTGGGTATCGACAAGATTTATACCGTGGGTGGCGCGCAAGCCGTGGCCGCTATGGCTTATGGTACCGAAAGCATCAGCAAGGTGGATAAGATATTCGGACCGGGCAATCAGTTTGTAACCAAGGCTAAAACCATTATCCAGTCGACCACCACCACGGCTATTGATATGCCAGCAGGGCCATCTGAGGTATTGGTTATTGCTGATGAAACATCGCGCCCTGAATTCATAGCTGCCGATCTACTGGCTCAGGCTGAGCACGGCATAGATAGTCAGTCGATTTTGGTAACAACATCGGCTCATATCGCTGAAGAAGCTTTGGCCGAAGTTGAAAAGCAAACTGAGGTGTTGCCGAGAGCAGAGATTGTTCGTCAGGCTTTAGCTAATTCTTATGTAGTAATCACCAAGTCAATTTTTGAGGCTATGGAATTCAGCAACGCTTATGCGCCTGAGCACTTGATTTTGGCAATAAAAGATTGGGAGCATATCGCGCCGGAAATCATTAACGCAGGTTCTGTTTTTCTGGGGAATTTAACCCCTGAAAGCGCCGGCGATTATGCATCAGGCACTAATCACACTTTGCCAACCAGCTCGTACTCAAGAGCTTATTCAGGTGTTTCTGTCGATTCATTTGTGAAGAAAGTAACTTTTCAGTTCATCACTCGTGAGGGTATAAAAAACATCGGTCCGCACGTAGAGATATTAGCCGAGCTGGAGGGCTTGCATGCGCATAAGAATGCGGTTAGTGTAAGATTAAAGGGATAAGATTCCAAACACCTGTCATTGCGAGCGTAGCGTGGCAACCGCAAGGAGAAAAGCAAGCTAAGCATAGTTCGCGATTGCTTCGTCGTTCCGCCTCGCAATGACATTATATTTTATTAAAATGTTCAACATCAATAACATACTCAGAGAAAATATAAAAAACCTCACCCCCTACTCCTCGGCACGCGATGAGTTTCAGGGCGAGGCCAGTGTGTACCTTGACGCTAACGAGAATGCGTTTGGCTCGCCGCTGGAAGATCAATACAACCGCTACCCTGATCCTTTGCAATACAAGGTAAAAATGCGCTTGAGCGAGATAAAAGGAGTACCGGCACGCAACATTTTTTTAGGCAACGGCAGCGATGAGGCTATCGATGTGCTGTTCCGCAGCTTTTGCAATCCGGGCGTTGATAATGTTATCCTGGTACCGCCCACCTATGGCATGTATGAAGTATCGGCCAATATCAATGATATCAAAGCCAAAAAGGTATCGCTTACTGCCGAATATCAGCTAAACCTGGAAGGTATTTCGCAAGCTATTGATGAGCATACCAAGATCATCTTTATCTGTTCGCCTAATAACCCTACCGGTAACTCTATTAACAGAGATGATGTAGAAACGCTGCTGGCTAATTTTGATGGTTTAGTGGTGGTTGACGAAGCTTATATCAATTTCAGTCGCCAGAAAACATTTATACAAGAATTGACTGAATATTCAAACCTTGTGGTGTTGCAGACTTTGTCAAAAGCCTGGGGACTAGCCGGCTTGCGTATCGGTATGGCTTTCGCCAGCGAGGAAATTATCGAGGTGATGAATAAGGTAAAACCGCCTTATAACATCAACGAGGCATCGCAGCAACTGGCCTTAAAAGCGCTAAACAACGTAGAACAGGTAAACGAGTGGATCAAGGAAACGCTGGCCCAGCGCGACAAATTGGTGTTAGCTTTAAAAGATCTGGACATTGTTTTGGATATATATCCAAGCGATGCCAACTTTATACTGGTAAAAACTACCGACCCCAGAGGCATTTACAACTTTTTGGTTGAGCGCGGCATCATTGTGCGCGACCGTTCAAAAGTTGATCTTTGCGAGGGGAGTTTACGTATAACCGTCGGCACACCTGCCGAAAATGAACTATTGATAGAATCTTTAAAGCAATACAAATGAGCAATCCCGCAAAAATACTTTTTGTTGACCGCGACGGCACCCTGATCAAGGAGCCTGTTGATGAGCAGATCGACTCGTTTGAAAAGCTGGAGTTTTATCCGGGCGCTATCGAGTACATGTCGAAAATTGCCAAAGAACTGGATTATGAGCTGGTAATGGTTACCAACCAGGACGGCTTAGGCACTGCTTCTTTTCCTGAAGATACTTTTTGGCCGGTTCAGAACTTCATCCTCAAAACTTTAGAAAATGAGGGCGTAAAATTCTCGAATATTGTTATTGATCGCACTTTTCCTAAAGACAACGCCCATACCCGCAAACCGGGCACAGCCTTGTTGACCCAATATTTTGATACGGAGAAATATGATCTGAAAAACTCATATACCATCGGCGACCGCCAGAATGATGTATTGCTAGCCAGGAATTTAGGCGCCAAAAGTATTTGGTTAAATAACCACAGCAACCTTGGCGGGGGCGAATTTTCAAATAAAGAAGATTTAAAAGATACCATCGCACTGGAAACTACCGATTGGGCCAAGATATACGAATTCCTGAAATACGGCGAGCGCGTTTTTGAAGGCAAACGCACCACCAAAGAAACCGACATCTATGTTAAAATAAACTTAGATGGCACCGGCGAAGCTAAAATTTCAACCGGATTGCATTTCTTTGATCATATGCTGGATCAGATTGCACGTCATGGCAGCATTGATTTAGAGATTACTACCAAAGGCGACCTGCATATCGACGAACATCATACCATTGAGGATACAGGCATTGCACTGGGCGAAGTTTTTGCTGCAGCTTTAGGCAATAAAAAAGGTATTGAACGTTATGGGTTTTGCCTGCCGATGGATGATTGCCTGGCGCAAGTAGCCATTGATTTTGGCGGACGCAACTGGCTGGTTTGGGACGCAGAATTTAAACGCGAAAAAGTTGGCGACGTGCCGACAGAAATGTTTTATCACTTCTTCAAATCATTCAGCGATGCCGCTAAAGCCAACCTGAATGTAAAGGCTGAAGGACAAAATGAACATCACAAGATAGAAGTTATTTTCAAAGCCTTCGCCAAGGCCATTAAGGTAGCGGTGAAGCGTGATATTAATAAAATGGTATTACCGAGTACTAAAGGACTTTTATAGATACAAGAATCAAGAGTAAAAATGGCATTGTTTTCTTTATTCTTGACTCCCGATTCTAAATTCTAACAAATCATGATAGGCATTATACGCTACGGCGCCGGCAATATATTCTCGCTTACTGCGGCTTTAGATCGCCTCGACATCCCATATGGAATGGTTTATACTGAGGCTGATATGGCGCAGTATGATCGTTTTATTATTCCGGGTGTGGGGCATGCGGGTGCGGCTATGGATAAATTAGCCGCATCAGGTTTGGTACCGGCCATTAAAGCGCAAAATAAACCCACTTTAGGTATTTGTGTAGGTATGCAGTTGCTCACCTCTTATTCAGAAGAGGGCGATTCTGATTTGCTGGGCATCTTCCCTATTAAAACCTTAAAATTTACCGCCGATGCAGAACATAAAGTTCCGCATACTGGCTGGAACCGTGTTTTTTCACAAAAGGATAATCCACTGTTTACAGATATTCCTGAAGGTTCACATTTTTACTTTGTACATTCATACTTTATTGAGTATGATAATGTTTATACTTTAGCCGCTACAGATTACAGCACAAAATTTTCGGCATCAATTTGGCAAGACAACTTTTACGGCGTGCAATTTCACCCAGAAAAGTCAGGTAACCACGGCGAAACGTTATTAAAGAATTTTTCAAAAATATAAAGACATGTATATTATCCCTGCTATTGATATCCTTGACAAAAAAGTTGTCCGCCTGCGTGAGGGAGATTACCAACAAGTAACCAATTACGACGTTACTTTAGAAGAGATGATTGAGCGTTATCAGTCAAACGGCACTAACCTCATTCACATTATCGATCTTAACGGTGCAAAAAATGATTTTTCTAACCAGGAATATCTGTTTGATGTGATTCGCAAAACCGATATGCAGGTGCAGTACGGCGGTGGTATTCGTAGCATCGAGAAGGTAAAAGAACTGATTGACGCCGGTGTAGCCCGCGTTATAGTAGGCACCCAGGCCATTACCAATCCTACTTTTCTAGACGAACTGAGCAAAGCCGTTTGCGGTAAAGACAAATGCTCTGACAATGTGGTAATTGCTATCGACGTACTGGACGAGGTAATTAAGTACTCCGGCTGGATGGAAAGCTCGCCAATTAAGCTGATGGACTATGTAGACCGCTGCTTATCACTGGGCTTCTTCCGTTTTCTGTGTACCGATATTAATAAAGACGGTAAACTGGGCGGTGCAGGTATCGACTTGTATGCTAAGTTATTAGATCATTCACCTTTCATCAAACTCATAGCATCAGGCGGCGTAAGTTCAATGGCCGATATTGAACAATTGGCCAAACTAAAAGTGGAATCGGTAGTAGTAGGTAAAGCTATTTACGAAGGCCGCGTTACCATTGAAGAAATTAAGAACTGGAATTTGGAATCATTAATGTCTATTTAGACAAAAATATTAAAGCGTCATTGCGCGGAACGAAGCGATCTCTACATAGGACATTCTCTCCTGAAAAGCTCAGAGATTGCTTCGTTCCTCGCAATGACGTGACTTTTTAAACCATGCTTTCGAAGAGAATCATCCCCTGTTTGGACGTTAAAGACGGACGTACCGTAAAAGGTGTAAACTTTGTTGACCTGCGCGATGCCGGCGACCCCGTTGAGCTGGCCTGGAACTACTCGCGCCAGGGCGCAGATGAGCTGGTTTTCCTGGACATCACAGCAACGCATGAGCGTCGTAAAACCATGGTGGAGCTGGTAAAATCAGTTGCCCGGCAAATCAGCATTCCGTTTACTATAGGTGGCGGTATCAATGAAATTGCAGATGCCGATGCACTTCTAAATGCGGGTGCCGATAAGATATCTATCAATTCGGCAGCGGTACGTAATCCAGCGTTGATTGATGAGTTGGCCAAGGCCTTTGGCGTACAGTTTGTCATCGTAGCTGTGGATACGCGTTTGAATAATGGTAAAAATATTGTCCACCTAAATGGCGGCCGTATTCCCACAGAAAAAGAAACTTTAGACTGGATCATCGAGGCCGAAAGCCGCGGTGCGGGTGAAATATTATTAACCTCGATGGATCATGATGGTACCAAGGCCGGCTTTGACAACGGCCTGCTTAAAACCGTTAATGATGCTGTTAAAATACCGGTAATAGCCTCGGGCGGCGCCGGTTCGGTCGAGCATTTTGTGGATGTGTTTGAGAAAACCAATGTAGACGCTGCTTTGGCGGCGTCGGTTTTTCACTATGGCGAGATTTTGATTCCCGACTTGAAAGGTATTTTGCAGAATAAAGGGATTGAGGTTAGATTAAGTTAATAAAAGTGCGTGGCATCCTGAACTTGTTTCAGGATCTCATGTGCATGATGATAAAACACAGGAACATGTCCTGTGGAATGCCGAAATAAATTCGGCATGACTATTTGAACTAATATGAACATAGACTTTAACAAAACAGACGGCCTGGTGCCGGTTGTAATACAGGACGGACAAACCCTTGAGGTTTTAATGCTGGGCTACATGAACCAGGAAGCTTACGACAAAACAGTTCAGGAAAACATCGTAACTTTTTATTCCCGTTCAAAACAGCGCCTATGGACCAAAGGTGAAACTAGCAGCAACTTTCTGCATGTTAAGTCGATTGCTATTGATTGCGATAACGATACCATCCTGATTAAAGTAAAGCCCGATGGCCCAACCTGCCACACCGGCTCTCGCAGCTGTTTTAATACGGAATACAATCAGAATTTTATCCTGGAACTGGAAAATATCATTGCCCACCGCTATGATAACCCGGTCGAAGGTTCATATGTAAACAAATTACGGGGTAAAGGCCTCAACAAAATAGCCCAAAAGGTTGGCGAAGAAGGCGTCGAAACTGTAATTGCAGCCCTTGCCGAAACAGAAACCGACCTGATTAATGAAGCGTCCGACCTGGTATTTCACCTGCTGGTACTGCTTCGTGAAAAGGGTTTAAGTTTAGAAACCATCGCTAAAAATCTGGAACAAAGGCACAAATAACTTGCGGCGTTTATTTTTTTTTGTAATTTAACTCAACCAAAAAAATAAACCATGAAATACTTATTTCCAATTGCAATTATTGCCATGCTGGCATTTGCTGCTTGTTCTCATTCAGATCCTAAAATAGAAAAAGCGCATGAATTAGTAGCGCAGGCCGTAAAGGACAGTCTGAAAGACCCTGAAAGCTACGAGAGTGTAAGCTTTAGCGAACTCTTAAAGCTAAAAGACACCGTTAAAATAGTTGACGGCCAATCATACCCTGAAATTTTTCATGGGCAGTATGAAATAGCACACACCTACCGGTCAAAAAACGCGTACGGTGGTACTGTTACCAAATCAGACGTTTTTCATATAGACAGCGCTATGACTACAGCCCAGGGCGGTTTCCTGGGTCAGCATATTAAGTTTAATAAGTAATTATGATCTTCATCATAGAAAAGCCTTCCGGCATCACCGGAGGGCTTTTTGTTTTATATTTGTGCCGATGATCACCGTACAAAAAGCGACCGAACTTACCGGACACAGCAACCCCATCTTTGCATTAACCTTGTCACAAAAACCGGATATTGTGTTTTCGGGAGGTAATGATAAAGGGGTGGTTGAATGGAGCCTTAAAACCAACTCGTTCATCAAGGTGATGTTCCCGGTGGTCTCGTCGGTATATGCAATTCATTGTCCCGAGGGCTACCCCTTGATGTTTACCGGACTGCGTAATGGTGAGGTATTAGTGTTCGATTTCATCAAACAGCAACTGCTCCCCGGATTGCGAGTTCATCGTAAACCTGTATTTGATATCAAATCGGTAGTTAGCAAAAAAGAACTGTTGGTTGCTTCTGAAGACGGTACGGTATCTATCTGGAACATGGATACTTTACAGCTGGTACACACCATTCAGGTATCTGCAGATACAGTGCGCACCATCAGCATTTCGCCAGACGAAAAGCAGGTTGCCTTTGGCTGCCGCGATAACAACGTGCAGATATATGATCTGGAAGACTACGCACACATAACTACTCTAAAAGGCCACACAATGGCGGTATTTTCTACCCAATACTCGCCCGATGGCAGCTACGTGGTTACCGGATCGCGCGATGCACAGGTGAAGATCTGGAACACATCCACCTTTGAACTTATACATAATATTCCCGCGCATTTGTTCGCAGTAAATCATATCGCTTTCCACCCTGAGCAGCCTTATTTTGCCACGGCCAGCATGGACAAAACCATTAAGCTTTGGGGAGCGGATGATTTCAAGCTTTACAAGGTCATCAGTCGCGAAAAGGGCTTCGAAACACACTTCCTTTCCATTAACAAGCTCGTTTGGCATAACGGGCAACTCCTCTCAACCAGTGATGATAAACGCATCATTATCTGGGATATAGCTTTTTAAGCAAATCTATCATCTGTCAAGAAAAATTTTCAATATCCCTGATTCCTAATTATTAAAATCATAATCTACTATTCATTTTGTTCATTTTATCCGCCCAATTCCAAAGAAAAATATAAATAGTTATAATAGTACAACCTTTAGTAGTGAAATAAATTTACTTACTCTTTAAGTTGCTTTTAAAGGGAGGTTACTATATGAGAAGACTTTATACTTTACTGCTTTTTTTACTTATTCCTTATCTGCATAGTGAAGCCAAGAGTACTGAATGGACCGGATCAGCTTCAACAGTCTGGTCAAATGCATCAAATTGGTCTAACGGCGTTCCTGTTGACGGCGACGCGGTTTCGATTAACGTTAGCAAAACTTTCAGTGTCAGCAGGTCGCCGGTTTTAGCTGTTAATATTTCGCTGGCCAGCTTAACATTGGGCGTCTCTAATACAGCCGCCAATTTGACAATTAGCGCCGGTGTCGCGCTTACTGTAACAGGGGACATAACTATACAATATGGTACAGGCAGTACATCCTCTTCAGTTATCGGCATTACCGGAGGTACAGGCAGCGCCATAACATGTAGCGGTTCAGTATACGTGGGTGATTCCACACAGCAACCTACTCCATTTGCTATCCTGGGTTTAGGCTTTCAAATAAATAACACCAATACTATTACGCTTAATATCGATCTTCAAAATTTCTCTGTCAGCCAAAATCTAGTGCTCAGTTCAACATCGTCGGCTACCGCCAATATTGGTGGTAATACTTCCATCAATGCCGACAACTCGATATTAAATCTAAACAACGGATCATTAACCGTAGCCGGAAATATATCCACCGTTAACACAGGAGGGCACACCGGCTATGCAGGATTCACTTATAGCTTATTGGGATTACTCCCCTTAACAAATTTTCCGGCAGCTACACCGCAGGCGCAGCTCGTAGTAAACCCAACCGGCGATGCTTCAACTAACTCGGCAATACTTAGTATTGGCGGCAGCGTAACCGCTTTATCGGGCGACGTGATTGACTTTTATGGCCCGGGCTCAGCAAAATCTACTACCATTTATGCCGGCAATGTAGGTACAACTTCACAAACCGTTTATTCAACCAATCAGACCGGCCTGGATAGCTCTCCGGCTTTATATCAAAATTTAACTATTACGGGGGCAAGCCCCAAATCTATCCAATCAGGTACCCTTACCATTGCCGGCGACTGGACTTCGTCCGGCGCTTATATTGATGCGCAAACCAACTCGAATACCATTTCCTTTCAGGGCGCTGCCCAGCAATTAACAGATAATGGATCGCATAACGGAACGGGGGTTATTTTTAACAACGTGAACTTCCAGGGCTCAGGCACCAAAACAATATCTACGGGTAATTTTGCGGTAGGCAGCACAGGAGTATTGACCATGGCGGGCACAGCCACATTAACTACAAACGGATTGCTTACCTTGATGTCCAACATTTCAGGCACCGCTACGGTTGCAGCTATACCCGGCGGAACATCCATAAGCGGCCTGGTTAAATCGCAACGATTTGTTAAAGGCAGTTTAGATAACTTAAATTTAACAAAACGCGGTTACAGAGCGATATCGTCGCCCGTTTATACCTACACTAATGGTGGCGTTAACTACTTCGATCTGAAATATTTATTAGACAGTGCTTATGTTTCAGGCGCAGCTGGCGGAGGCTTTAACACCACGGGCACAAATCCGAGTTTGTATTTATATCGCGAAGATATATCGTCAAGCAATGCAATGTTTACCGATGGTAATTGGAAAGGCATTAGCAAGATTAACAACACCAATGCATATGATATTGGCACCCAAAAACGATTGACCCAAACCAACATTGCAGATACCACCATTAACCTGGCGGTTGGTAATGGCGTTTTGTTTTTTTTCAGAGGCAATAAAAGCAACAACAGTTCGCAAACAGGCGACAAGGTTACAGCACCCCTTGATTATCCTGAAGATGTAGTGTTTACGCAAACAGGCTATCTGAATACGGGAACTATTGCGGTTCAACAATGGTATAGCGGTTCTACAAATTTTTCTATCACCTCTGCATCTAACGTCAATAACTCCGGTGTTCGGGGATTTGCTTTTGTGGGTAACCCCTATCCTTCTACCATAAATTTCGAGAAATTCAACCGCTCTGGCGCCAGCTCTTCTATATATGGAAAAGGTTTTCCGGCTCCTACCGACACCGTTACCAAAATATGGATATACAACTCCACAACTAAGCAATACGACACCTATATGCAAGCCAAAACCGTTAGTTCGACAGCCGATACAACGACGACGGTACGCCCTGTCGGCAGTATTTACACCGGCGATGCAAGCAATATGATTGCCAGCGGTCAGGGCTTTTTTATGAAGGTGACCACAAATAACCGGGGGCTGACCTTCAGGGAGGCTGCTAAAACAAACACACAGCCGGTATCAACCAATATAAACCGCATTATGGATGTGCCGTCTTCAAGCAATGTACTGGCTTTCTCAAGTGCGCCGGCAAACGTAAATAAGGTTTCAAATTTGGCAATATTAGGCTTAAGGCTTGTTAAAGACGATGACAACACAGACGACGCTGTAATAGCTTTTAACGACCATACACCAACAACTTATAGCAAGGGCGACGATGCCGAAGATATGAACGGAAATGGCGCTCTGGTCAGTCTTTCAGTGATATCGAGCGATAATGTTGCCCTGGCCATAAAACAACAAAGGTTACCACAGACCGGAAATCAAACCAACCGATTACTGGTGAATGCTACCACTAGCGGAACTTATCATTTACGACTCAGAAATTTAGATAACCTACCCAACGCTTATGATGTGTGGCTAATGGACAGCTTTATGAAAGATTCGCTGGATCTGAAACACAACAGCAATTACGATTTTAGTATCGATAAAAGCAATGCAGCAACTTACGGCAGCAATCGGTTTAGTATACTAGTTCGATTAAATCCGGAGACCATGATGCGTTTATTGAGCGTTGCAGCTAATAAAATCACCGAAGGTGCGCAGATAAGTTGGCGAACCGAAAACGAAGGCAATGACTTCACTTTCAATATTGAAAAAAGCATAGACGGAAAAACATTTACCCAAATTGGCCAGGTATTATCAAATGGTAGCGGCAACTATGCTTATACAGATATAATTCCGGCAAAGGGGATGAATTACTATAGAATAAAAGTGCGGGATATGATATTGAACGACACCAGCTATTCGAACACTGTTAGTTTAAAATATACCGGCGCAGCAACAACAGCACTTGAAAATAAAATCACTGTTTACCCAAATCCGGCGACAGGTACAATAAACATAAAAATGCAAGCGTCTAAGAACGATGACAGTTCATATATCATCACGATATTAGGCACCGGAGGCAGAGTGGTCAAGCAATTGACGTCGAACTCGCCAATTCTGCAAACAGATGTAACAGGGTTTCTGCCGGGAGCCTATATGATACAGGTAACGAAATTAGCTGACGATAAATTTCAGGCACAAAGCAAGTTCGTAAAACTGTAAAGAAGTTTATTATAAAGCGAACCCTTAAAAGATTCGCTTTATGAAGGCGAGCTTATGGGTGTAACGGCTTTGCTCTTCTGAGTAAATACCCTTCTCATCAATCATATCAATTTTTACCTTTCCTGATGCATGGATAATATGCTCCCTATTAAGCAGCATACCAACGTGGGTAATTTTATTGTTTTCGTTTTTAAAGAAGGCCAGGTCGCCTATTAATGCTGACGAGATGGATTCAACCGGCCTGCCCTGCTCTGCCTGCATACTTGCATCGCGTTTAAGTTGAAAGCCCTTCAACTTAAATATCATCTGGGTAAAGCCTGAACAGTCAATGCCAAAATGTGTACGGCCACCCCAAAGGTAAGGCGAGTTTAAAAATGATTTGGCTACCAGATCAATACTTTCATTTTGACCGATCTGGCCAATGATCTCGAACTTTTCTTTCTCCAGGTAACAGGTAGTGCCGTTTAAAAACGACAACGAGCTACCTGCGGGCAGATACAACACGCTATTGTCGCGTATCTTCCAGGCTTGAGTAATAGCCTTATAGGTTACTTTAGGCGGATTCTGTAATAAATGCTGATAATTTAAATGCCCCAGCATGGCAAATTGTAAACGATTAATCCAACCCGTATAATTATCAGCAGCAGTAGTAATTTGTGCCCACCCCTCTTTCCATTCCAAAATTTCAAATGCTTCGCCAAATAAAACTTGAGATACCTGCTCGCTCCGTTCGTTTGGTTCGGCGCGCATAGGTACAACAGCTAAATTGCAAATTCCGTATTCCATTTAGTATATATTGTATAAAATTAGTAATACGTGTACGCAAAGTTTGTTTAAATGTTTCATAAATAAAAAAGGGGACTACATTATTCATGCATTCCCCTTCGTCAGCAAATAGCCGATTAAATATTATTCATTCATGTGCAGCCAATCTTTTTTGGCTAACAGTTCTTCGCGGGTTTCGCGTACGTTCTCATCGTCCACACAGCAGTCAACCGGGCAAACAGCGGCACATTGCGGCTCGTCATGGAAACCAACGCACTCGGTACACTTATCCGGTACGATATAATAAATATCGTCTGACAAAGCAGCTTGTGTCTCTTCAGCATTTAACGTAACGCCATCGCCAAAATCAATAACACCTCTCAGGCCGGTACCGTCAGAAAAACGCCAAGCAGCGCCTGCATCATAAATAGCATTATTAGGGCACTCTGGCTCGCAGGCTCCGCAGTTAATACATTCGTCGGTGATTATAATCGCCATATTTTTAAATAATTCTTATATTCTCAATTACCTTTGTATCACAAAAGGTGTGCAAATATAACAAAAAAAGAAATCGCGAGTTTGATTACTTACCATATATATGTCAAAAATCAAAAAAACAGAATTAATAAATATCCTTATTCGGCTTGGCAACGAGCTAAAAAGCCTTGACGAAAATCTAAATCAACTTATAGAAACTGAGCATAGATATAATCCATGGTTCACCCCACTAAATGTAAAACATGCTATAAAAGCAATCGGTCAAAGCCTGAACGAAACAGACCTGACAGCCTGGCTAAGTAAATACGATTTGGATAAAAATATATCAGCCAAAAAAGTCGGACTGATATTGGCAGGAAACATCCCCCTGGTTGGTTTTCACGATGCACTTTGTGTATTGGCTACCGGTAATGAGGCGCTTATCAAAGCTTCATCGCAGGATGCCAGGTTGATAAAAGCGGTATTAAATAAATTAACGGACATCGACAATCGCTTTGCCGGCAAATTTAATTTTGTGGAACGATTGGTTGATTTCGACGCCGTAATAGCCACCGGCAGTAACAACACCTCGCGTTACTTTGATTATTACTTTGGCAAAGTGCCCAACATCATCCGCAAAAACCGTAATAGTGTAGCGGTATTAACCGGCGATGAAACGCCTCAGGATCTGTATCAATTAGGGCACGATATTTTTGATTATTTTGGTTTGGGATGCCGTAATGTATCGAAATTATTACTTCCGAGGGGATATGATATTGCTACATTTTTTGAAGCGATAGAGCCTTTTAATGACATTGCAAATCATAATAAATACAACAACAACTACGGTTATAACAAATCTATTTACCTGGTAGGCCGCGAGCAGCATCTGGATAATGGCTTTTTATTGCTGAAGGAAAACGACGCGCTCGCCTCTCCACTCGCCGTGGTATTTTACAACTACTATGATAGCCTGACCGATGTTGAACAGCTGTTAAACGCCGAAAACGAAAACATACAATGCGTGGTTAGCAAAGCGCCCCTGCATATCAAAAACCAGGTGGTTGCTTTTGGCCAAAGCCAGCAACCCAAACTATGGGATTATGCCGACGGCGTAGATACGATGGATTTCTTGGCAAATCTTTAAAATAACAATAACTTTGGGTGCTCATGGTTCATGGTTAACAGTTCATGGTGGTTATCGCATTAAAGACTATGAACCATGAACAATAGCCCATGAACTAACATGTATATTATAAAAGTTAAAGGCGTTGCCAAGATCCCGGATTATGTGCAGCTGCGTGATGACCAGTTTACGCTGCTGGCCTATTTTAGGGTGGACAGGCCCGAAAAATCGTTAGACAAAATCGGGTTGAGCGACAAGGCCGAATATATAATGAACGTTATCAGGGACTTGCCTTTCGGTCAGATCTTGAAATTAGATATATAAAAACCATGATAGGAAACTCCATTATTAAACTCAATAATGTTGATATATTTCAACAAAAACACCTGGTGTTATCGCGTGTTAACCTGCATATTGATAAAGGTGATTTTGTATGGCTTATTGGCCAAACCGGCTCTGGTAAAAGTAGCTTGCTAAAAGTTATTTATGGCGATTTGCCGCTTAAAGCAGGCACCGGCCATGCTTGCGGTTTTGAGCTGGACAGAATTACAGACAAAGACATTCCTTTCTTGCGCCGTAAGCTGGGCATAGTGTTCCAGGACTTTCAATTACTGACCGACCGTACCATTGAGCAAAACCTGCAGTTTGTAATGCGCGCCACCGGCTGGACAGATCCTAAACTGATTGCCGACCGTACGCTGGACGTATTGGAGAAAGTAGGCCTGCGCTCAAAACTTAAAAAAATGCCTCATGAAATTTCAGGCGGCGAGCAGCAGCGTGTGGTTATTGCCCGCGCCTTGCTAAACGATCCTGAAATTATACTGGCCGACGAGCCAACGGGTAACCTTGACCCCGATACATCTGAAGAGATTGTGCTGTTGCTGAAACAGATCAGCCAATCGGGTACTGCTGTGGTTATTGCTACGCATGACTATCACATCATCCGCACCTTCCCATCGCGCATTATTAAATGTGAGAATGGTAAAGTTTTGGAAGATGCGCAGATAGGATAAGCTATCCCTCTTTCATTTTGGCAGAAAACAGCCTGTCAGTGTCATAGCTGCGGGTTTTATGTCATTGTTTCAAGAAAAAAAATATTTCGCTGTCAGCTTGTCGCTTTTGCTGCAATGGCAAGGTAGTTGATTGGCACTATTTAGCTATGAATTTTAACGATATGTTGAAGAAAAAAAAGACCGAATCTCCGGAAAACGCCGAGGAACTGAATAACATAATTGACAATGAATCTGCCGCATCGACAGAGAGCACTGCCATCGACGAGAAAACCCCGGAAGATCTTTTGAAAGAGGAGTTAGCATTAGCTAATGATAAATTTCTGCGCTTATTTGCCGAGTTTGATAATTTCAGACGTCGTACCGTCAAAGAACGTGAAGATGCCCGCAAAATGGAAGGCAAAGATGTAATTACCTCATTGCTGCCTGTCCTTGATGATTTTGAGCGCGCCCTCAAAGCTACCGAAAATGCTACCGAGGTTGCACCGGTTAGAGAAGGGGTTATGCTGATACAAAACAAATTAAAGAATGCACTGAACCAGAAAGGCTTACAGCCAATGGAATCCATAGGACAGCCATTTGATGCCGACCTGCATGAAGCCATCACCAATATCCCTGCCCCTACTGAGGACCTGAAGGGTAAGGTTATTGATGAAATGGAAAAGGGTTATTATCTTAACGATAAAGTTATCCGCTTCGCCAAAGTAATTGTAGGAGCGTAATTGATATCGGATTTCAGAATTTCAATTTCGGATTGAAATTCTGATCCTATTACAAAAAATATAAAAATCAGTAAGCGGATTTTCGATTTACCGGTGTGCAATATTCCGAAATCGAAAATCCGAAATTCGAAATAAACAAAATGTCAAAAAGAGATTACTACGATGTTCTGGGCGTATCGAAAGGTGCAGACACCGACGAGATCAAGAAAGCCTATCGTAAAATGGCCATTAAATATCACCCGGATAAAAACCAGGGAGATAAAGATGCAGAAGAAAAGTTTAAGGAGGCGGCCGAGGCTTACGAGGTTTTAAGTAATCCTGAAAAACGCCAGCGTTACAACCAGTTTGGTCATGCGGCTAATGCGCACTCAGCCAATGGCGGCGGCTACGGCGGCGGTGGTATGAATATGGAAGACATATTCAGCCAGTTTGGTGACATTTTTGGCGGCGGCAGTCCGTTTGGCGATTTCTTTGGTGGCGGCGGTGGTCGTCAGGGCGGCGGCCGGAGGGTGGCCCGTGGCAGTAACCTGCGCATCAAAGTAAAACTAACTTTAGAAGAGATTGCGAACGGTACAGAAAAGAAGATTAAAGTAAACAAACAGGTAATTTGTAAGACTTGTGAGGGTAGCGGAGCGAAAGATAAGTCGTCTTTTCAAACTTGTAAAACCTGCGGTGGCCAGGGTGCCGTCAGACGAGTGACTAACACCATTTTAGGCCAGATGCAAACAACCAGCACCTGCCCTACCTGTAATGGCGAGGGTAGCGTGATCGCCTCAAAATGTAACGTTTGTCACGGTGACGGCGTTGTACGCGGCGAGGAAACCATCAGCGTAAATATACCTGCCGGCGTAAGCGAAGGTATGCAACTGAGCATGAGCGGTAAAGGGAACGCGGCGCCGCGCGGCGGTGTTCCGGGCGATCTGATCATCCTGATCGAAGAGATACCTCACGAAACCCTGAAACGCGATGGCAATAATATAATATACGATCTGCACATTACCTTCATAGATGCAGCCTTAGGTACCAGCGTTGAAGTACCAACCATAGACGGTAAAGCCAAAATCAAAATTGATCCCGGAACCCAGGGCGGTAAAATACTTCGCTTAAAAGGAAAGGGCGTGCCAGAGGTTAACTCCTACCACCGCGGCGACCAATTGATCCACGTAAATATCTGGACACCAAAAGCGCTAAGCAATGAGGAGCGTGCGCTGTTAGAGAAACTACAAAACTCGCCTAACTTTAAACCCAACCCGGGTAAAAACGAGAAAAGTTTCTTTGAACGCATGAAAGAATATTTTGAATAACAGCTATTTTAAGCTAAAAGTAGAAAGCTCAGGATTTTAGGATTCTGGGCTTTTTGTTTTCGTCAAAAATGGATTCTACCATTTTTTTGAGGGATTACAATATCAGAACAAATAATGTTACCGCCTAACCACACATTTTATGCTGAAAGGCGTTTATTTGAGTGTATTTTTACTTTGAAAAATATTAAAACCCAAACCCTATGAGCAAGCGCATTGCCGTAATGGATCTCGGCACCAATACCTTCCACCTGTTAATTGCTGAAGGCAGTGCGTCCGACTATAAAGCGCTGGTACATGAGCATGATTCTGTTAAACTTGGCGAAGGCGGTATTAACAAAGGAATTATACAGCAAGCACCTTATGATCGCGGCATTGCTACTATGCAAAAGTTTAACCACCAAATTCAAAAGCTGGGGGTAAAAGATGTAAAGGCTATAGCCACTTCTGCCCTGCGCACTGCTGTAAACGGGCGGCAGTTTATTGACGAAGTAGCCAGCAAAACCGGCATTAACATAGAATTGATTGACGGCGAGCAGGAAGCCGAATATATTTATAGGGGTGTGAAGCTGGCAGGCGGCATGTCTGGCCAAACCACTTTAATTATGGATATTGGCGGTGGCAGTGTTGAGTTTATTTTAGCTAATGAGCACAGCATCATTTGGAAACAAAGCTTCGAAATTGGTGCTGCACGACTGATGGACAAATTCCAACACCACGATCCGATTTCAAAAGATTCTATCCATGCCCTGAATTCATATCTCGAAGAGCATTTGATTACGCTAATTGCTGTCGCGGCAAAATACCCGGTGAACACTCTAACCGGCTCGTCCGGCGCATTTGAAACCTTTGCCGAGTTGATTGAGCGCGAAAAAAACAAACACTTCGACCTCAGTATTAAAAACTATGATTTTGATCTGGATGAGTTGATGAAATTGACCGAAAAGCTCATCGCCTCTACACATGCGGAACGTAAGAATAATACAGGTATTATTCCTGTCCGTGTGGATATGATTGTGGTAGCTTCGCTGATCACCCGTTTTATTGTAAAACGATTAGACATCCGTCACGTAAATATGTCAACACACTCCTTAAAAGAAGGTGTTTTGGCTGAGATGATGGACGATGCTAACGTATAAAACCTGCACAGGTGGAAAAACCTATAATTAATATCAACACTCCGCTTAAAAACCATATCCATTTACGTGTCACTATTGCGGTACAAACACAAAATATCACATGACAAATAAATAAAAATCCAAACATCAGCAAACCTCCGCCTTGTATTAGAGCTACTAATATTAACCCATATATAAAAAAAGCCAATAAATTATAGCCTGCAATTTTCATTTGCGAATTGTCTTTGCCCGGCTTATTGTCTTTCTCTGGTGATGATGTTTCTTCGTTCATTGCAGTTCGGCTTTTAATTGATTTAGATAATTAATCTTGTCATCGCGATAAAACAGGTTCATCGTCTCAAACGGGATGATGTTCATGTCCTTATTTACAATATGCACACATGATTTTTTGATAGCGCGAACATCAAAATTCTACGCGTCAATAAATTGCATAATGATGACCCTGAATAAATTCTCATAGCTCAGGTCGGGCGCATCAATCTCAGGCAAACAACACATGATAGATTTCAGATGCTCTGTAGCCTTATCGACAGAATTGCCGGTACTAAACATATTCAATAAGTGGCTTTTCAACTTTTCGTCCTGCTCATACACTATGGTATTTTTAGAATTATCCAGCAGGTCGTCCGGATTTATCATACGCGTTAGCGGGAAAACCTGTCCGTTTAACTTTAACGCATAGCCCATCACCAAGGCATCCGGATTACAAGGCACCGGTATCAGATCATTCTCATTAAAAATATCAGTTTGCTCCAGTATGGCGCTTCTAACTTCGGTTAACGTGTATCTATCAGTCTGGCTGTTAAAGTTCTCCAACCTGCCGGCCTGTTGGGTCGGTTGGAAAGTCACCCCGCGCACACATGGCTGCTTCAAGGCATATTCAATAATCTCTCCTATCTCGTCGGTATTTAAACCTTTTTGCAGCGTCACAACAAGTGTAGTCGACAAGTTATATTTATTCAGATTAGCCAGGGCATTGGTTCTGATTTCGCGCAAATCCTCGCCGCGTAATTGCTCCAAAGCCGCTTTTTTAAATGAATCAAACTGAAGGTATATCTCAAAATCAGGCATATAAGTAGCAAGGCGCTGCACAAAACTTTCATCTTTAGCTATGCGGATACCATTAGTATTGAGCATTAAGTGCCGTATAGGTTTTGTTTTGGCGATGTCCAGTATCTCAAAAAACTGCGGATGCACCGTAGGTTCGCCACCGCTTATTTGAACTACATCGGGCTCGCCTTCATTAGCCACTATTACGTCCAGCATTTGCTCAATCTCTTCGAGTGTACGATGACGGCCATAATTAGGCGACGACATAGCGTAACAGGTCGGACAACTCAAGTTGCAGCGATCGGTCACCTCAACTACCGTTAAACAAGAATGTTGTTCATGATCCTGGCACAAGCCACAATCGTATGGGCAACCATAATGCGTCTTTGTATTGAATTTTAGCGGCATTTCGTTGCGCTTAGCATAGTTGCGGCAGTTTTTGTAATAGTTAATATCGGTTGCTATCAATACCTTTTCAAAGCCATGCTCGCGACAATTTTTGAGCATATACACCTTGCCATCCTCAAAAACAATCTTCGCGTCAACGCGCTTTAAACAAGTTGAACAAATACTTTGGGTAAAATCATAGTAGATATATGGGCGCTCAGGCATGTTGATAAGGTTCGGTTAGTTTTGAAGGATAAATAAAAACTTTATAATAATACAAAATACCGCCAATACATGCTAATTGAATGACAGATAATCCGAAACTAAAAAACGGATCCAGTTTGATAAACTCGATAGCAAACCTAAAAATCAGATAGCTTACCATAAAAACTTTAAACCTGGAGCCATTGCTAAACCGGTATTTTCTCTCATAAAGCCATAGTGACAACCATAGCATCAGCCAAAATAATATTTCATACAGGTTTGTGGGATGCCTGCGAATGCCGTCGCCAAAATTGATGGCCCATGGTAACGATGAGGGAATTCCCACTGTACCATCTTCCAATCCGGCTAAAAAACAACCTATGCGGCCAATAATCATGGCCAGGATAAGCGGGTATACCATGATATCTCCGGATGATGTGGTCACTCCTATTTGTTTCTTAGTAAGCTCTACACCTATTAATCCGCCTGAAAAACCGCCTACTATAGTTTTATTACCCATAAAATAAGACAGATTCATTTGAGCGAGTTGTTGCGAATTCTCCAATACCCCCAAAATATGCGAACCCAGAAAAGCACCTACTGCCGCCCCTATAAAAATAAGCATGCGCTGTTCATTGTTTATTGGGTCGTCAGCGTTTCGCCGCAGGTAGGTATAGTATCTGTAGCCAATAAAATATGACAATGTTTCACACACAAAATGCAGCGGCACATGCGACGTACCTAAAGGAATAATAACCGGGAAATGCAAAACTTTTTTACGGGCAAGATAACCATTAGCTTAAATCCGTCAAAGCGATTCTATTATGTTAAGCATCATTTGTATATTGCTGTCCTTAACTGATACACATGAAACTGAAATTTTTGCTGGCGGGCAGCATTCTGTTGTTTGCCATTACGTCGCAAGCGCAAAGAAGGTCACGCAAAAGCGATGACAACGTCGAATCAAACTATATTCCGTCTAATTTATTTTCGCCGGCCTTCCATACCGAAAAGGGCAATGAGTTTCATGCTGCAAATGGCGAACCGGGCCCTAAATACTGGCAGAATCATGTTGACTATGTGATTAAGGCTAATATTGATACAGTAACCAAAACACTGTCAGCTATAGAAAACATTACTTATACCAATAACAGTCCGGATAATTTACAGTATCTGTGGCTGCAACTTGATCAAAACACTTATAAAAAAGACGCCCGTTCAAACTTCGTCACCGGCAATCAGCCTAAAGTTACTAATCACACAGGCGGCTACCAGCTGCAGACGGTTAGTATTGTATTAAATGGTAAAACAGAAGTGGCTAACTATATAGTTACCGATACCCGGATGCAAATACGTCTGCCTAAAGCTCTAACTGCGCATGGCGGGAGAATCAATCTGGCAATAAAATACCATTATACTATTCCGGGGGCGTTTGGTGGCCGTACTGATTATACCGACACCAAAAACGGCAAGATCTATGAGATAGCACAATGGTTCCCCCGAATGTGTGTTTATGACGACTCGCAAGGTTGGGATACCCTGCCCTTTCTGGGCAGCGGCGAGTTTTACTGCGAGTACGGCAATATCGATTATAGCGTAACCGTTCCCTGGGACATGATCGTCGCCGGCTCGGGCGAATTAGTTAATCCTACTGAGGTGCTGACTCAAAAACAAATAGCGCGCTACAACGCGGCTAAGAGCAGTGACAAAACTATCATGATCCGCTCGGCCGAGGAAGTTACTCAGGCATCATCGCGCCCGGTAAACAAAGGCACACTAACCTGGCATTTCAAAATGTTTAATACACGCGATGTCGCTTTTGGAGCTTCTAAGGCTTTTATGTGGGATGCGGCAAGGATTAATCTGCCCGATGGCAAAAAGTCGCTCTCGATGTCTGTTTACCCGGTTGAAAGCGCCGGCAATGATGCCTGGGGCAGATCGACCGAATACCTTAAAGGTGCTATTGAATATTTCTCTAATAAATGGTTTGTTTACCCTTACCCCTGCGCTGTCAATGAAGCCGGCATTGCCGGTGGCATGGAGTATCCGGGGATTTTGTTTGACGGCATTACCGACAAAACAAAAGACTTGTTCTGGGTAACTGCCCATGAGATAGGTCACAACTGGTTCCCGATGATTGTGGGCAGCAATGAGCGCCGTTACGCCTGGATGGACGAGGGCTTTAATACGTTTATAGACGTTTATGCGTCTGACGTCTTCAACAAAGGCGAGTATGCCCCTAAACGCGACGGCGAGTATGCCCCGGGCGGTGGCAACCCGGCGGATGAAATTGTGCCAATCATCGGCGACCCGGCAGCACCAACGATTATGACCGCTCCCGATGCCATCGCTGAAAAATATCGCCACCCCATCACTTATTTTAAACCGGCCTTCGGCTTGATCTTATTGCGCGAGCAGATTTTGGGTAAGGATAGATTTGACTATGCATTTAAAAACTACATTCGCCAGTGGGCCTTTAAACATCCGCGTCCTGACGACTTTTTCCGATCGATGGAAAATGGCGCCGGCGAAGATTTGGGATGGTTCTGGAAAGGCTGGTATTACAACAATTACAGTTTAGATTTAGCGCTAACCAAGGCCAAATATGTAAATGGCAGCCCTGCTTACGGTATTGAAGTGACCGTAGTAAATAAAGAAGCCATGGCTATGCCGTTTACTGTTGAGGTAAAACTTAAGAACGGCAGCAAGCAACGCATGTATTTGCCTGTTGAGACCTGGCTGCAAAACAAGTCGACCACGTTTACTATTGGCACTATAAGCGCTGCTGAATCGGTAACTATCGACCCGGATAATGCTTTACCCGATATAAACAGGAAGAATAATACTTTGAAGGTGGATTAAAAGATTTGGATGTTGATCCACGCGAGAATGTGTATCAATTTGGATCAAGTGGATCACCTTAAAATAACAACCATCTAAAAATCAGATATTTAAAAAATAAAGTCAGAAAAAGTGGATCACTTTGGATCACATTTTCCTGACTTTTAGGTCATTTTTGGATCGCCCGTCCTAAAAAAGTTTACACTATTTGGTTGTTAATCTGGATTGAATTTACACTTTAGGTCAGTTTCATCAACGCCTGATACAACTTTTCAGTAGGCAAACCAACCACATTGGTATATGAGCCGTTGATCTTTACAATCGACGTAACTCCTACCCATTCCTGTATGCCATATGAGCCGGCTTTATCCATGGGTTTGTACTTGGTGACGTAATTGGCGATCTCTTCTTGAGTAAGCGTACGGAAGGTCACATCAGACACATCATAAAAACTATGATACTGATGCTTATAAAACAGGCAAACGCCGGTTATTACCTGGTGCACTTTACCCGATAGCATTTGCAGCATCTCAATAGCGTGCTGTTCTGTTTCCGGTTTGCCCAATATGTGGCCATCAATGCTTACGATGGTATCGGCAGTAAGCACAAGTTCATCGTCACCTACAGATTCATCAAAGGCGGTAGCTTTTTTTTGGGCGATATAAACGGCGATTTCTTCGGGCGTTAAGTTGTCAGGATAAGATTCATCTACCTCTTTAAGGACGATTTTGAAATCAAGGTCCATCAATTTCAACAGTTCCTGTCGGCGCGGCGATTTGGAGGCTAATATAATGGGTGGGAAATTTTTCATTTAAATATCTATTGTATACAGCGTAAAAATAAGGTCTTTTTATAAGAGGCAAAAACAAATGGTACGTTTATAAATTGAACTCAATTTACTGACTTATAAGTCATTGATAAAATAATATTTTGATAATAGCTTAGTGTTATGCTAAACCTAAGCCATCGCAATATTTTGTTTGTCTACGTAATTTGTTTTGTGCCGCTGTTTTGCCAGGCACAAGCAAATTACGACGGGCAGGTTATTGACAAAGCCACCGAGGATCCGATACCCGGTGTCAACGTAACGCTCATTAAAGAAAGAATTGGCACGCAAACCAACAAGCGCGGGTATTTCGAATTATCGTCAGAAAAACCTTTACCTGAGGATACCTTACAGTTCAGTTTTGTTGGCTATAAAACATTTAAGCTGCCTGTATCTCAATATCAATCGCAACTATTTGTTACGCTTGAAGCCAGCAATACGCAGCTTGAAGAGGTGCGCATTGATAAAAAACGGAAGCTTAAAGAAATCGTGTTAGATCAATTTCATACCTACGACTTGAAGGATGTTCACAGCCAGGCTTACAGCCATCCAACAGAGGCCGTTAAATCGCAAACTGCATTGGCAAAATTTTTTACGGCTCCCAATCTGAACGCCAGGTTACTCAAAGTTTCGTTAGGCCGTATGGATTTGCCAGCAGCCCCTACTTATGCTGTGCGCAACAAGTTCACCACCTTCCTTGTCCATATCATGTCACAGGATTCGGTTACACATGCACCGGGTAAAATATTATTGACTAAAACAGTATCGTTGGATGATAATTCGTTGTGGGTAGATATCGATTTTACCAACGACAAGTTTATCATCCCCGCCAAAAATTTTTATATAACTGTAGAATGGATCATCAACCCTTATAATGAAATTATTGGTGTACACAATGCGCCCAAAGTTGCAAAAACTACCAAACGTGGCTATCAGGTTATAAAAGATGCTTCTGAATATTACGTGTGGTACCAACCTTTTTTAATAGGCTATAATCCCGAGGACGATACCCGGAGGCACGCCCTTGTATACAGCAAAAATGGCGACCAATGGCAAATCTTTCAGCGCGGTACAAATGAGCTTGCGATATCTGCAACCATACATTATTAGTTTGTCAACATGAAAAATATCGTTGTATCAATGCTGCTTTTGTGTGCTCTACGGGCAAACGCACAGGAAAAATTGAATAAGTTTTATGTGATTGACAGTTTGAGTGGTAAAGCTGTTCCGTCGGTTTCTGTCACTTTGGTAAGGTCAAAGCTATCCATTAATACAGAAAAGGATGGCATCTTTATTATCGCCGGTAATCTATCGGCTATGCGCGATACGGTGATCCTGTATGCACAAAACTACAGAACTGATAAGATGCCGATTCGCCAATTAAATGGCAGGAATACCATACGCTTAACTAAATTTGTGGCCGATTTTAAGAGTGCGAGTACAAAATACAATGATGATACCCTGCTTAATAATTACCGCAAGCGGGATATTGTACATTATGCCGGCGTGAACACCAACACAGCAAAGTTTGAATACTTACAATTGGCCCAGCAATTTTTCACGCCAAAACCAGGGACGGTATTAAAAAGCATCAAATTAAACCGGCTTTCGTTTGGACTCGACGAGTCCGACTACACCTGGACGCATTTGGTACATTTAGATGTTACCAAATTCAGGATACGCATTTACGACATCGACCCCATAACGCCCGGCCCGGGCCGGGACCTGTGCACTAAAGTTATTGAAGAAAGCAAAAGTGTAGGCAGTCAGGCGTCGATCAACTTAAAAAAATATAACATTACGATACCTAATGCCACTTTTTTTGTAGCAGTTGAATGGATGCGAGATTTTTATAATGCTGGCTACAGCATAAGTAAAGATGAGAAAGGCAACGTAAACCGGGAGATCAACTATCGGCCTGCAATCGGGATATCTGCTGTAACTGGTAACAGGTTAAATATCTGGGCACTAAATATCAAACGGGAGTGGGAACCGTTTACCTATTTCATGCCATTTGGCACTGACTTGGCCATGAGCGCTACCATTGCCTATTGAGACAGAGGTGATTAATATGATTAAAAGTAGATCGGCTTACTTACCAGCTATAAGCATCAGCACTCATCCATTTATCCTGCACTTTCAGTACTTTTTCAATGATGTCGCGGGCAGCGCCTTTGCCGCCACCAAGCGGAGACACATACTGGCTTACAGCTTTGATCTCTTCGCAAGCATCAGCGGGGCAAACGGCTAAGCCTGCCAGCTTCATTACTGCCAGGTCAGGAATATCATCGCCCATGTAAAGCACTTTGGCAGGTAGAATATGTTTTGATTCGAGATAATCTTTAAACCTGCTTACTTTATCATTGGCGCCAATAAAAACGTCAGTAATACCCAAACTGTTTAAACGGTGTATGGAAGTTTTTGAGCGACTGCCTGATATGGCGCAAACGTTATAACCGCATTTTATAGCCAGCTGCAGCGCATAACCATCTTTAATGTTAAATGAACGGCTTTGCTCGCCAGTCTCGGTCACAAAAACTGAACCATCGGTCAAAACACCATCGACATCAAAAATAAAGGTAGTAATGTCTTTTAGCTTGCTTAGAAATGTTTCCATTTGGGGGATTACACTGATTATTGTAGTGATTTCACCGGTTGTTATTGATTGTCGCGCCACTCGTAAACCCAGGCTGACTGGATCTGCTCCAGGTGGCCTTCGTTTGATTCTTCGCGTGTGCCGGCAAAGTTTGGTAGGGCTAATACCCACTCTAACAAGTCGGTAAAACGGATACGGTATATTTTTGACTCGCCGAAGTCATCGCCAAATTTCTCGTAAAGCGACATGGCTATGTCTTCGTAGTCATTCCAGTGAATTGGCAGTGCAAATTTGTCGTCTGTCATTTTATGTTGTACGTGGTATTTTTGTTGTACGTAGTACGTTTTACGTAATACGTCTTTTGTTTTTGTTGTATTATAAATCAGCCCAAGAAACGTACAACGTAAAACGTCACACGTAAAACCTATTGAAACGTATAACGTAAAACGTCATACGTAAAACCTACTAGTGGCCCAAAAACTGCGATTGATCAGGCAGGGTAACTTCAATGTCGCCATCAATCATTACGCATTGACAGCCTAGTCTTGAGTTGATGCGTGGGTTAACAGCACGGTCAATAAAGTCTTCTTCTTTGTCAGATATTTCCTGTACGTTGTCCATGCCTTTGTTTACATAAATGTGGCAGGTACTGCATCCGCACACACCACCGCAATTATGCTGAAGTTCGATACCGTTGTCCATACAAACATCCAGCACAGACTCCCCTTCGGCAATTGGCAGTTCGACCGGTTCATGACCTGCCTCTTCAAAGTTTATCTTTACTTTAAAAATATTCATTTCGGCAAAAGTAGCAAAATTACTTGTCCCCGTGCAGGTCAATGTCCATTTTGATAATGGCCTGACTTAATAAGCTATATAACCGCTGCAAATCAGATTGGTTTTCTAACAACTTGAGGTGATTTTCTATAGTTGTTTCATCGCGTCTCACCGCCGGCCCGGTTTGTACTGCTGCCGGTAATGAGGTCTGCGCTTTCTCGGCAGTCTCCAAAATAAGCGGACGGATCATATTAAAATCCAGCTGATGTTGCTCCAAAAGCTGCTGCGCGACGTTATACAGGTAGTTAGGAAAGTTGCAGGCAAACACCGCTGCCAAATGCAATATTTTACGCTGGGCGCTATCCACACGGTAAACATGATTGCTGATAGTTTGCGCTAGCTCAGTTATTTGCTTGGCGATATCCTCAGTGGAGGCTTCGATACACAAAGGCACATTCCTGAAATTGATCTCGCGGGTTTTGCTAAAGGTTTGCAGCGGATAGAATACTCCTACCTGTTCTGAATAAGCCTGCAAAGCAAACAAATGCGTAGCGCCTGAGGTATGCACCATTAATTTATCATACCGGGCCAATTGCTCAGCAACTAAGCCGATAGCATCATCCTTTATAGAGATTACAAAAATATCTGTTTCGGGATCGATTTGGGCGAAGTCATTGATCGGCTCAGCTTTCACATGATAAGCCAGCAAAGCAGCGTGCTGCGCATCGCGGCTATATACCTGCACTATGCGGTGACCTGCGTTTTTGAATGCGGCCGCCAGGTGCGTGGCTACATTACCTGATCCAATGATGGTGATTCTCATAACACCTTGAAAGTACTGTCATTGCGAGCGAAGCGTGGCAATCGCAAGGAGAACGGCAAGAACGCGTGCGGTTGCTTCGTCGTTCCTCCTCGCAATGACAATTTGTTAAGTAGTTTTCAACTCCTTATTCCTTCTAAATATCGACAGCAAAATACCAATAACCATAATGATAGTACCTGCCCACAGGAAGTTTATATCCGGGAACTGGATGGCACGCATTACTATCCATTTCTTGGCACTCTCAGGCTGCTGGTAAACACTGATCTCAATTTTACCTTTTTTAGGTAATACTTGCGAGAAGCGGAACTTCACGCCAGCGTCCTCGACCTTGCGGGCGAAGTCAAACGCATTATTGCCGCGGATCATGTATATCGGCTCGGCCGAATAGGTTTTGCCATTAGCTACCACCTGCAGCGTGGCGCCAATAGCCACATCTTTAGGCTCTAATTGAATATCCTGTAACTTATCAACTTTACCCAAGCCGGCCAGAATAGCATATCCTTCTCTAAAGTGGATAGTATCACCAACAGCAACCTCGTAAGGAACAGGGGCATCGTATTTTTTATCGTCATCGGCTTCACCATGACCATCGGCTTGCTCACCTTCATTCATAGTTATCGCGTTAGAATAAGTAACATGCGTATATAAATCGCTAAACAGATAGTGTTTAGTGTCCGGCGATGCGATCAGCCCCATTTTAGCGTTGGCCTGCGCATTAGGTTTCAGGGTGAATTCTTCAATAATTTTGCCGCTGGCATCGACATGCTTATAATTTACTTTGAAGTAATGATTAGGTGCCGATATCGAGTCGCCCACATAGGTTACGCTATATTTGCCCATCTTTACAGGCGTGTTTTTATAAAGAATAATATTCTCTTTTGGATTATTCTTTGCTGCAACAAACTCTTTAGAATATATTTCGCCGGTATTGTTTTCTGAGATTACTTTGCTGGTACCAGCTGAGATCAGCGCACCAACCATAATAAACCCAAAACCAATATGCGCTACTGCCGATCCGGCCAGTTTAAACTTGCCTTTAAAAGCATCAACCAATACTTTACCATTAGCCAGTATAGCGTAAATAGCACCAACCATGATCAGGATGAAAACAAATTGCAATTTGTTAGCACCGGTGATAAATATAACAGGCAGCGTAATTAATACAGCAACCACCAGATAAACCAGGGTGGATATGAAGAATTTTGCGCTATCAGTCTTTTTATATTTCAGGAACTGAGTGAAGCCGGTCAACAAAGTCACCACCACAGCAAATGATGCCTGTACGATGTTGTAATGTTTTACCGGATCGGAAGGCGGAGCCAGTTTTGTGCCGAATATAGCGTTCCACACAGGTATAGATGATACAACCACAAGGTGGAAGCATGACAGACACAAGAAAATTGCTCCCACAAACATCCAGAACTCGCGCGAATAGGTTTCCTCGTCTTTGGTGGTTTTAGGTAGTTCCTTCCAGCGGATAACCAGCATCACCACGGCTATCAGCAGGAACAACACCACATCAAACACCAGGTGCCAAAACAGGCCCGCATCAGTAAATGAGTGTACAGATGTTTCGCCCAAAATACCACTACGGGTAAGGAACGAAGCATATAGCACCAGTATGAAGCTGGCCAATACTAAAATAGTTGAGGTAATGTATGAATGACCTGTGTTTTTGTACACGATCATGACGTGCACCGCGCCTACCAGAATCAACCAGGGGATGATCGAGGCATTTTCAACCGGGTCCCAGGCCCAGAAACCGCCGAATGATAGTGATTCGTAGGCCCAGAAAGCGCCCATAATGATACCGGTACCCAGGATCATCATCGCAAACAATCCGTACGGGATAGCGGCGTTAACCCACTCTTTATAACGTTTTTGCCACAAGCCGGCTATCGCGTAAGCAAACGGAACTACCATTGATGCAAAACCCAGGAACAAGGTTGGCGGGTGTATCACCATCCAATAGTTTTGCAGCAACGGGTTCATACCGTTACCATCTTTTATATAGGTTAGGTAGCTATGGTATAAGTCGGGATTGGTGGCGAAGATGGGGGCCTGAGCTTTCAGATCGATAGCCTCGCGCAGCAAAATAAATGGCGATGAGCCTATACGTGCGCCGAAAAAATCGACACCAATCAGCATGGTAGCCAATACAGCTTGCGATAATGAAACCACAGCCAACACCGGCGACTCCCATGATTTAGCTCTCCAAACCAGGATACAGCTTAATATCCCCTGCCAGAAGTTCCATAGCCAAAAACTGCCTTCCTGTCCATCCCAAAAACTCGAAATGATATAATGCATAGGCAAAGCACGCGACGAGTGCTGCCAGGCATAATAATATTCAAAAAGGTGATTAAGAATAATATAGAACAAGCAAGCGCCAATACCAATTACAGAAAAGGCATTGGTAAAGGTGCCTATGCGGCCCAGGCGTTTCCAGGAAGTATCAGCAGGATTAGTAGCTGCAAAATAATAGCTTATAGCCGCAAACAGGGCCGAGCCAAATGCCAAAATAGTAAAGAACTGGCCAAGCTGGCCCGGTAAAAGGTGTTCGCCTTTAAAAGCTGTATCCATTAATGAGTTTATGTTAGATGCTGGCCTGTTTAGTAGCTTTGGCCTCTGTAATTTCTACTTTGTCCTGAGTGTATTTTGAAGGACATTTCATTAAGATTTTTGAAGCATGAAACTCATTACCTGCCATCTGGCCGGTTAACACAATCTGCTCTGAGCGCTCAAAATCCTGCGGTTTACTACCGGTAAAAACTACCTTACACTCTTCGCCTTTGTTATCGGTCATGTAGAAAGAAAAGTAGTTGGCGTCTTTAGTCGCGTCGTAAGTCAACTGTTTATTTTTATTTAAGTGACCAACAACATGCAATTCGCTTGTTGTTTTTTCGGCATCTTTAAAAGATCCGTAAGTGCTTGAATTTGAGTAAACACTAACAATTACAGCTATCGCGATAGCTATTACAACAAGGCCAAATATCGATGATTTCTTCATTTATGGTTTATCTCCCTGAACTTAATTCTGCAAAAATACAAAACGTACAGGTAATAATGTTTATTACTAAGGATATATATTATTTAGAATCAATATAAACAACTATCGAATAACAGCTATCGAACCGCTTTTTATCACTTTTTTATGATAGTAAGTGTCTTCACCATCAAACAGCCAGTAATAGGTACCTGAGGGTACAGGTTTTCCTTTTACAGTGCCATCCCAAACTGTAATAGGTGATGTAGCCATATACACCAGTTGTCCGTAGCGGTTATAAATCTTAACCCAGTTTAGCTGTACGAAGCCTTCCAAATGGATATTAAATAAATCATTCACTCCATCGTTATTGGGTGTAAAAACATTAGGCGCCGATACTACGTAAGGCAACGGCGGCAATATGGTGGCAGTAATGCTAAAAACAACTACGCAACCCATGCTATTTTGGGCTTTGATAAAGTAATCGCCCGTTTGGTTAATAGTAGTATAATCTTCCAAAGGGATAGTTGCCTGGGCATCTTTATAATAGGTGTAAGTAATACCGGGCTGTTTAACAAATGTTTTGGTGATGTCTATGGTGGCAGGATAATGCACCGGAGCAGGATCAGAAACCTGAATAGTTGGCGCAGTAAGTTTCACATATACCTGTACAGTATGCGGACAGCCATCCTTCATTGTCCCCTGGATATAATAATTACCGGGCAGCATTACTTTGGTCGAGTCGCCAACATGGGTGGTTTGAGAGACATCTGTAAAATAATTTAGCTTAAATCCGGGACTACTACCGGCTGTTACGGCAGCAGCCGTTAAATCTACGCCCGTTTCAGGGCACCCATACAGCGTATCGACAGCTTTTAAGGTCAAGCCATCATTAATTTTACTTACAGTGGTATACAGTGTATCTACGCAGCCTTGCCCGGGATAAGGTGTGATGATGACCGCATAGCGCGTATTATCCGGCGGGGCCGGATAAATATCTAAAAATTGTTGTTTGCCTAACGACTCCGTCAAATCGGCATTGAACCATTGGTAGGCTGCATAACCCCAGGGCCCTCCTAAGGCCACACCCTTCTTTGGATCGCAATAAGTATTGCCACTGATAGGTCCGGTTGATAGGCCCTCGTCTATATCCAGATAAGCATAGCCGAAGTGCCCGCCTTTGGCACAATCTTGAGTGGAGAACTCCAATCGCATAAATTTACCCGCGTAGCCGTGCAGGTTTATCGTCACGGCCGACCAATCTTTATAATAAATAGTCGACGTATCCCCCTCTTTGCTGTTCATAGGCTTAACATCCGACAATTTGAATCCCGGCAACGATGATGAAGCTATAAAATCAAAAGCCGGGCAGGGTATGTAAAACCTATCGTCCATATCATAAATATGCGCTACAAACCTGGGTTGCTGATAAGGCACATGATCAGGATTTTGCAATACCACCGCATAGTTGAAAGTAACCACATATGGTACGGTATTGGCATTTGCAGGTACCTGAAATACATAACTTATACTTTCGGCCTGGGCATTTACACTATCATTACCCAGGCGCATAGCATAACGACTGCCATTAGGAGACAGCACAGGAAACTTTCCGTAAGGATCTACCTTGCCGGCGTCATTATCTTTGCTAAACAAGGTATGGCGGCTAGGTACGGGGCCATGACTACCCAGGTGTAAAACACCATTGTTGTCAACGGTACCATCGGCACAAATCCAGCCATTAAAAGAGCCTTCCTCAAAACCTACGTTCGGCGGTAATTGAGCATAAGCGCTTACGCTTAACAGCAAGAGTATTACTAGGAGCCTAAACACTGGTTTGAGGGGGATGGTTAATCACTAAAGTGATTACGTTGCAAAAAGCATACCCGTTGCCTTAATAAACGCAACCAATACACTAATCTACAGAATAGTATAACCTATAACAACAAAGGCAGACCAATTGGCCTGCCTTCGTATTTTCCATTTATCGACCGATCATGGCCAAACACCCAGGTTTTGGTAAGACACGGCAATCTTATTGATTACCCCTACCAAACCGGCAGTACGCAAAGTATCTATCTTTTCATTGCTTTTGTATATCTCGCGTATCTCATGATATGAGCGGATCATGGTATCCTCTAAACCGGAATTAACCAATTCAAGCTCTGAAGCGCCTTTAACAATAGTAGCACGCTGCTGTGGCGTTAAAGCTACGCCGGTAATACCTTCAACCATGTTTACCAGGTTAAGATTGGTATTCTCCTCAAAACGGCGATTAATGCGACCAAAAGCCACATGCGACAGATTCTTTAACCACTCGAAATACGAAACCGTTACACCGCCGGCATTGGCATACATGTCTGGCACAATAATGCCGCCCATCTCATAAAATATGGCTTCAGCTTCAGGGCTGGTCGGTCCGTTTGCGCCCTCAACTATAATTTTTGCTTTGATGTTACGGATGTTTTTAACAGTAAGCTGATTTTCTAAAGCTGCAGGGACCAAAATATCGCATGGCTGTTCTAAGCCTTCCATGGTGTTTTTAAACTCTTTTTTAGCACCTGAAAAACCCAGGATAGCGCCGCTTGCTTTGCGGTGCTGGAAAACAGCGTCCACGTCCAGACCATCCTCGTTATAAATAGCGCCCTCAAACTCGCAGATACCTACAATGATGGCACCAAACTCGGCCAGAAACTTGGCGGAATAAAAACCTACGTTACCCAAGCCTTGTACAATAACGCGCTTACCATTAATGCCCGGAGTTAATCCTAATTTATGCATATCCTCTGCCACGCTTACACATTCGCGGGCCGCAATGGCTACTCCCCGACCAGTTGCTTCGCGACGGCCCTGTATGCCATGTAACGCGATAGGCTTGCCGGTAACACAACCCATAGCATCCAACTGACCCGGATTCATGGCGGCATAGGTATCGGCAATCCAGCTCATTTCGCGCTCGCCGCTGCCATAGTCAGGTGCGGGTACGTCAATGCTTGGACCAATGAAATTTTTCTTGGCTAACTCCACCGTGTAGCGGCGGGTTATATTCTCAAGCTCTAAGGCAGTATAGTTTTTTGGATTGATTTTAATGCCGCCTTTAGCCCCGCCGAAAGGTACGTTAACAATGGCGCATTTGTAGGTCATCAACGCCGCAAGAGCCATTACCTCGTCCTCATTTACCATTTCGCTGTAACGGATACCACCTTTGGTTGGCGACTGATGGTGAGAGTGCTCAACGCGCCATGCATCGATAACCTCAAAATGTTCGCCGCGGCGGATGGGGAAGCGAAAACGGTAAACGCTGTTACATGATTTGATTTGGTCTAATAAACCGGCGTCGTGTTTAGTGAATTGTGCTGCGTAATCGAAGTTGTGGCACACATCGGCAAAAAAATGTGTATCCTGATTAGCGGCTGAATTATTTGTAGCCATAAGTAAAAGTTGAAAAATATGATTTTGTTAACAAACGACTCAAATTTGATATAAATTTTATCAAAATCGCAATTTATTGTATCCATATACCGGATACCTATATTAAAAACAGTACAAAAACAATGTTTAAACAACAATAACCTGTTTTTAACGGCTATTTGTCTTTTTCAATTTTTTTCAGGCGGCGATCAATAGAGAAAAGGTAAAACGCCAGACCGATAAAAATAATGGCTATTACTACCACCACCACATATATTTTACCTGAACTGCGCAAAGCGGTATCCATTTCAGGCGATTGTGCAAATGCGGTTGTGTAGCCTAACAACAATAAAAGTAATATTGAAAACTGTTTCATTAGTTTAATTCGTTCTTTTTATACTCAATTAATCGTATGCGATAGCGTAGTGTGGCTATCCATAGCGCAATAAAGCTCCAGCCCAACATGGCCGGATAAAATGATATCCGCATGGTATCATCCAGATCGCTGCCGCCAAAGCCCGGATTACCGCCATTACCCGGATGTAGCGAATCCGTTAATCGAGGCAATACAAACAGCAGCACAACCATAATCGGGAAAGCGAAAATATTGTAGACAGCTGAGATTTTCGCACGCTTCTGTTCTTCATCAATGGCGTTGCGCATTACCAGGTATGCCGCATATAATAAAAAGCCAATAGCGGCGCTGTTTTGCTTGGGGTCGCTGCTCCAATATTCGCCCCAGGTGTATTTTGCCCAAATCATTCCGGTAACCAGGCCCAAAACGTAAAAGAATAGACCGGTGTTAACACATTCAACAGCCGCCAGATCGTCCTCTTCGCGGTTATGTCTTAAATATCTGATGCTAAAATATACAGAAATAACCATTACGGTTAACATCCCCATCCACATAGGCACGTGGAAATACAGGTTCCGTATGGTTTCATTAACAATATATTTTTTAGGTACGGCTACCAGCAGACCGGTAATAACGGACGAAAGCACCAATAAAACGGCTATTACTTTCCACCATGTTTGATATATAAATTTCATTGTTTGATCAGTAGGCAAATGTAGCAATTATTTATGTGCGATAAATAGTGATATTGATCAGGCTTAACGCTTCTCTGACGGGACATAATCAACCGGCAATAGCTGCGATATACGCGATTTGCTCCAGGTACCTTCGTATAAAGGTTCGCCGCTTGTCACAATACCGTTTTTATCAAAAAATGCGACAGGAGTTGATGGAAAGGTAATTACGCTGATCTCATAGTTCGGCATATCCAATGGGCGAAACACGTCTTTATAGTTGGTTTCGTCCCGCTTTTTGGTATACATAACATACAAATAATTAGGAGAAGATATAGCATAAACTCCGGGCATCTGTGTTTGGCGCAATAGTTCAAATGAAGCATAAGGCGTTTGCGTAACCTTATCCATATAATATTTTGACATATTGGCTACTTCAATCCAGTGGTTTGCAGAGTCGACCATGCGTAAAGTTTTAAACTTATTGATTAGCTGGCGCAGTACCTGATCAGACGGGCGGGCGGGGTTAAGATACCTGGTTAGGTGCCGAACTTCAAATCCTTCCTCTGTAAGCCTGTCGGTATACAACGCACGGTAAAAATGCATGGCCGATCCGTAGTATGCATCGTCCCTTGCTTTTTGCCAGATTCTCTTTTGTGCTGCCGAACCGGGTAATTCTTCAAACAGACGCTGACCGCCATAACGTATTACCTCGGCTATACCATCACTCGAAAAATCCTTCAACAAAAACTTTACGCGATAACCCAACGCGTGATTGTCAATCACTAAAAACTTTTCGGTCTCGGCCTCCAACAATAGTGCCTTTTTGTGATAGGTGAAATAAATTACATCGGGGTTGAGTATCTGGCAAAGTTTGGCGTTATCATCTTGCCCTAAAAAATCTTTTTTAAATTGTTCGAAGTTGCGCCGCCAATCGGCTTTAGCATTGGTCGATATGGTTACCTCATGCAATTCAACCACCTTTGGCTCCAGGTCAACTTCAATGTTTAAAGCATGATCTTCTTCTACCTGTATTTTTTGGGTATAGTCCTGAAAACCAATCGATGTTACTACGAGCGTATATTGCCCTGGTCTCAACCTGTTCAATTGAAACGAACCATCGCCTGAAGTTGAGGTACCAAATGATGAATTACTTAAGAAAACGCTGGCTTGCGGTACAGGCGTTTTTGATGCCTTGGTCACTACTTTACCGGTTATTGATCCTAATTGCGCAAATGCAGTAAAAGGCAGTAAAAAACATAAAAACAGTAACCGAAAAAATCGCATAGAAAATTTTGTGCGCCTTAAATTACGAAATAAAGGAATTGCCAATAAATTATACCGAAATCAACATTAAAAAATGTTAAAAAGCCTTGATTCTAATCTCGTTTTAATTTTCTACTCTCCAAAAACTGCTCCTGTGTGTTGTATGGCGAATAATCGACAGGTAAAAGCGACGACAAGCGAGCTTGCGACCACGAACCTTCATACATTGGGCTCGGCCCTACTATAGTGCCATTTTTATCAATTACTAAGGATGTATTACCGTTTATCAAGCTCACAATGGTAGTTTGATAATTCAGATCATGAGGACTGCGATAAACATCTTTATAATAATTTGCTTCCCATTTTTTGGTATATACCACATACAAATGATCTGGGAAAGCAACTTCTTTTAAGTTTGGATTAACAGCCGGTTTAACGATATTCTTAGCCTCAAAATGACCATGAAATTTTTGATGGGTATAGCGGGAAGCTCGCCCCTGCTCAACCCAATAAATCAATGAATCGCGGCTTAGCTTTTTCATATTGGCCAGATGCTTTTGTATCTCGCCTTCTGAAGGGCGGTTAACGTTATCCTCGCTTGATAATCGATAAATACGATAACCGGCGTCCTCTAAACTATCTCTATATAAAGACCGGAAAAAGTGCATGGCTGAACCATAAAAGGCCTCGTCGCGTTTTTGGTGCCATCTTTCCTGTTTGCCTTTGCCGCCGGTCATCTCTTCAAACACCTGACTGCCTGCGTAAGAAACACTACCTGTTTTTGAATCGCTGCTAAACCTTTTAAGCAAATATTTAATGCGATATCCAAGCGCTTTATTTTCAACCACCAAAAACTCGTTAGTATAAGCTTCTAGCACGGTTTTGTTTTCGTGATAGCTAAAGTTTAGCACGTTAGGGTTTACAATTTTGCACTCAGCTGCATTATCATTGGTGCCGATAAAATCTCCTGTAAATTGTTCAAGCGCGCGTTTTCTGTCAGATTTTGACATTAAACCGATAGTTACCTCTTTCAGTTGGGTAACTTTAGATTTGAGCTCAACATTAAGTTTTACCGGCTCATCGCCAACATTGATAACTTTTAGTTCATCCTCATATCCAATCGAGCTTACTACAAAATTGTATTGCCCGGGCTTTAGTCCGCTTAAGGTGAAAGTTCCATCTTTACCGGTTGATGTACCGAATGACGAATTGCTTAAAAACACGCTGGCGCCGGGCACAGGAGCCTTGGTGTCGGCCGATGTTATAGTGCCGCTAACGGTAACACTTTGCGCCCAACCTAATGTAGGCAACAATAACAACAATAATATCTTGAATAGCTTCATTAACAGATTTAAAACGATATTAAACGGACTTTAACTTGAGGTATTATCAATCGCGCCATAAAAATGGGAACAATAACAAAGCTGTTGCAATAACAATGGCATTAATGGCCAGCAAAGCGCCCATATCGCCATAACTCAGGCTGCGTTCAATACCATCCATAGCGTGCTTGCTCAGGCGGATGAGCATCAGAATAATCGGGATAATTACAGGAAAACTAAGTATCGCCATTAAAGTACCGTTATTGCCGGCTTTTGAAGCAATGGCCGATATCATGGTAAATACCGTCGAAAAACTTATGCATCCCAAAATAACGCTGATGAAATAAAACAGCGGATCGCCAAGTGTATTGTTAAAGAACAGCATATACACCACCAGCGCCAATATCCCCAGTAAAGACATCAACAGGATGTTATAGATAGTCTTTGACAAAATAATAGCCTGCGGACTTGCTATCGAATAATAATACAACAGCCTGCTTTTGCTTTCCTGCAAAAAACTTTTGGCAATAGCATTAACCGAAGCAAATAACATGATGATCCAGAACAATACGTTCCAAACTACTTTGTAGCCCTGGCTCTTATCAAAACCCGGGGTTAAGCTAAATGATATGTAGCAAATAAACACTGTCGACACTACGTAAAGCAGCACGCCATTAAAAGCATATTTTGAGCGCCATTCAAGCAATACTTCTTTTTTGAGCAGTTCCCACGTTTGGTCAAAAAGTTTCATTGGTGTAAAAATAGTAATTAGCACGTTTTAAATTGGGCTTTAGCAAAAAAGAGGCTTAATTTTACCTTATGCCAGTAATGTACTACAAAACGCCGGTTGGTATTGCTAAGATTGTTGATGAAGATGGCTTTATTAGCCGCGTACATATTTTGGATGAGGAATGCGAAGCTACCCAAGCCGAAACGCCCTTGCTTAAAGAAGCAGCCAGACAATTCGACGAATATTTTGCAGGCACCCGGCGCGAATTCGATCTGCCCATAAAACAGCCCGGTTCTGACTTTCAGCAGCAGGTTTGGCAGGAGCTATTAAAAATTGAATATGGCAAAACCATTAGCTACAATGAGCAATCATTGCGCATGAATAGTCCGCTGGCCATCCGTGCTATTGCGGCTGCCAACGGTAAGAATAATTTGTGGGTATTGGTTCCCTGTCACCGGGTTATTGGCTCAAACGGAAGCCTTACCGGTTATGCCGGCGGCCTATGGCGCAAAAAGTGGCTCCTGGAGCACGAAGCCCGGGTAGCCGGTATCGGCCAAACTAAGCTTGAGTTTTAGGATACACTCCTGCCAATAGCTTCTGTATCTTTTCGTACAACTGAGCCGGAACAAAAGGCTTAGCCAGCACTTCATTCATACCCGAAGCCAAAGCTTCCTGTTGGTCATGTTCAAATGTAGCTGCCGATAGCGAGATAATCGGAATGCTACGTTTAGGTTCCTCAAAATCAATACGAATCTTTCTGGCGGCCTGGTACCCGTTCATTTCAGGCATGTGGGTATCCATTAATATCAGGTCGTAATCGCTTTCTTTTAGTTTATCTAAAACCTTGGCGCCATTATTTACTATTTCGACTTTTATTTTCCAGTCGGCCAGCATTTTTGATAGCATAAACTGGTTAACCAGGTTATCTTCGGCAACTAAAATGCTCATGCCATCAAGAGGTATTAATTCACCTTTATTTTTTCCGAGTTTTTCTTCAGCCGGTTTTTCGGCAATAGGATACCAACTGGTAAAAGTAAAAATACTGCCCTCGCCTATCCGGCTATCAACACTTAGTTCGCCTCCCTTCAGCTCTATCAGTTTTTTAACAATAGCCAGGCCCAAACCGGTACCGCCATATTTAATAGCAGTATCCTCGTCGGCTTGCTCAAATGATTCAAAGATGTCGTTTAAACGGTGCTTGGGTATGCCGATGCCGGTATCCTCGACGGTGATCTGCAATTTTACCCTATCATTTTCATGAGCCAATTGTTTAACGCTTAACTTAACATGCCCGCGTTTAGTGAACTTGATGGCATTGCTTAACAAGTTCATTAATATCTGATTTAGCCTCAAAGAATCAACCATCAAATATTCAGGAACTTCTTCATCAACATGCAGGAAAAATTCTATATGTTCTTCGTCTGCCTTGAATTTTAATAAGCGATAAACAGCATCGATCAAATCGCGTATCTTATTTGGCGAACGGATGATGCTGAACTTGCCGGCATCTATTTTAGAAAGATCCAACACATCGTTAATTACCCCCAGCAATGATTGCGATGATACGTCAAGCATATCAAGCATACTATTTTGCTGATCTGTGAGCGGGGTTTTACGTAATAGTGCGCTTATACCAATTATTCCGTTTATTGGTGTACGCAACTCATGGCTCATATTGGCCAGAAAAGATTCTTTAGCTTTTTTACCAATTTCAGCAGCCTCTTTTGATTTGATCAGCTGATTCTCATAGCTTTTTTGCGGTGTAACGTCGTTAATATTAAAGAATAAAGTTTTGTTGCGATAAGCTACACGGCATTCAACCGATACCGAGTTTTTTGTGAAGGTTTCAAATTGACAATCCAATACCCCTAATGACAGATTATCTTTAATAATATCCCCGATGCGTTTACGGAAGGCTGGTCTGTCTTCATCTACAACTCTGTCAAGCATGCTTTTACCAATCAACTCAACCGGACGATAGCCTAAAATAGTTTCAACAGCGGCATTGATAGCTTTGATACGCAAGGTCTCTGCATCGACTGTACAAATAATATCGGCCGAGTTTTTAACTACCATCGCATAGTCCTCTAGCTCCTCATTTTTTTGTTTAACCTCTGCCTGTGCGCGGGCCAATTGTATAAATGAGTCTACTTTGGCAGATGTGATATACGGATCGAGCGGTTTATATAAATAATCAACCGCGCCTACGCCCAAACCCTTTACAGCATAACGTGTTTCTTTTGATATAGCGGTAACAAACAGCACCAGTATATCTTTGGTACGCGGATTTGATTTCAGCATCTCCACAAATTCAAAGCCATCCATTTCAGGCATTTGTACGTCGACAAGAGCAATAGCAATATTATTTTCCCAGGCAATACGCAACGCGTCATTTGGCGAAGTGGTAGAATACAGCTTGATATCGGGCCTGTTTAGCAGCGCTTCAAGTGCAATGATATTTTCTTCGCGATCATCTACTATAAGAATATTAATTTGGGTCGGCATTAAGCGATATTTTGGGTCAGTATAAATTTATAATTGAAAAAGCTCCAGTATTTCTTTTGTATTTAGTACATATTGCGCCGCTTCCATATCAATTGCAGCCCTCGGCATTTCAGACATTTCAGCCTCTGCCGGATTTTGGACGATGGTGACCGCTCCATTTTGCCGTAATTTAAGTAATCCTGCAGCCCCGTCAGGATTTGCTCCCGAAAAAAGTACGGCGGTGCACTTTTCGCAATAAATGTCAGAAGCACTTTCAAAAGCCACATCAATTGACGGCTTTGAATACCAAACCGCGTCAGAAACGTCCAAACTAAAAGACCGATCCTTCTCAATTAAAGTGTGGTAGTTGGCGGGCGCAATATAAACAGTATTGTTCACAATCACGTCTTTGTCGCTCACTTCGCGCAAAGACATACGGCTACTCTCGGCAAACAGTTTTTCAATCTCACTGAAAAAATTCTTTTTACGGTGGATGATCACCAAAACGGCTTTATTGAGATTTGAGGGGAATACCTTTACGGCGCTATAAATTGGCTTAAATGAACCCGCAGAGCCGCCAAGCAACAACAAATCAGAGTTGCGCCAGCGTTCGATGATATAATTGTCAAGAGCCAATTTTTTGATATATATTTTCTTTTTGATTGATGACCTTGAACTTTTTTCTAAAAAAATCTGAACGGATGGTTTCCTTCGAGCCCAGGCATAAAAAGCCAAGAGGCGCCAAACTTTTATAAAAAAGATCAAGTATCCTCTCCTGCAAAGCTATTTCAAAATAAATAAAAACGTTTCTGCAAGATATCAACTGAAACTCGTTAAAAACATTATCTGATACCAGATTATGTACGGAAAATAACGTATTTTGTTTCAATTCAGTATGAATAGAGGCGGCATCATACAAGATAGTGAAATGGTCTGTAAGGGTGCCTTCGAGTCCCGCCATCTGGTAATTTTCGACATAGCTCTTTATTTTACGCAAGCTATAAATACCCTTTCGCGCTTCTTTCAGGCACTCGGTATTGATATCTGTACCATAAATGAATGATTTTTTACGAAGCCCTGCCTGCTGCAGCAATATCGCCATCGAATAAACCTCTTCGCCCGATGAACATCCCGCGCACCATATTTTGCTATGCTGATAAGAAGACAGATAGGGTATGACCTGATCATTGAAAGCCCGGTAGAAAGTTGGATCACGAAACATTTCAGTAACGTTAACCGTCACTTCTTCCAGAAAATGCTGGAAGAATGTTTTGTCATTCACCAATATGTGCCGCAAATCATAAAACTTCAGTTTTTTAAGCTGCATGATGCGCGTAACCCTACGTTTTAACGACGCTTTGGTATAACTGCTGAAATCAAAGCCATAAAGTTTCTTTACCAGATCAATAATCTCGGTTATTTCAGAGGTCGTAATAATCTCAGTGCCTGCATGCATATTATTTATCTAACCATAACTGCATCAATGCTATCAGGCGGTCTATATCTACCGGTTTGGTAATATAATCATTGGCACCGGCCTCAATACATTTCTCCCGATCATCCTTCATCGCTTTTGCAGTTAATGCTATAACCGGCAGGCGGGCCCATTTACCTTGTTTACGTATATTGCGGGTAGCTTCATAACCATCCATTTTTGGCATCATGATATCCATCAGCACTATGTCTACATCCGGTATCTCATTCAATTTTTCCAGCGCCTCCTCACCGTCGTTAGCAATTTCCACAACCATATCGTAATCCTGCAATGCACTGCTCAATGCAAAAATATTGCGCATGTCATCATCAACTAACAACACTTTTTTCCCTTTTACGCCGTCGTTGCCTTTAGTCATAGTCTTTATCGCTGTTGTTCCCGATGGTTGCGGGCCGGTTGTGCTGATTTTATTGAGAAACAGATTTACTTCATCAATTAACCTGTCTGACGATTTATTTGTTTTCACAACCATCGCGTTAGCATATTTCATTAACCGGCTTACCGATGTCTTGTCTAATTCCATTGCGGTATTGACTATTATTGGCAGCGATTGAAAACGCTCAATTTCCTTAATTTTATCCAATAAATCCAATCCAGAGATATCAGGCAAATTAAGGTCAAGAATCACGCATTGATAATTGTTGTCATGTAACATTCTGAATGCTGAAGCGCCATCAAATGCCTGATCAACAGTGATGCCGCTCGCCTGCATCATTTCTTTAAGCGCCTGGCTTTGGGCCTGGTGATCTTCAACCAATAGTATTTGCTTGAACTGAGTGCCGCTATTGGCCATGATATCGCCAAACAACTTATCCAAAATATTAGTATCTATCGGTTTCTTCATGAAACTGATAGCCCCCTCTTTACGCACACGGTTGGCCGTAGCATCGCCTGCTGACATGAGGTGTACCGGTATACCGGCAGTTTCAGGGTCTTGTTTCAACTCTTTCAATATCTGCCAGCCATCTTTGCCTGGCAGCATAATATCCAGTATTACGGCGTCAGGCTGATTGTCTTTGATAATCTGCACCGCATCAGTTCCCTCATTTACAATGACCGATTTGTAGCCATGATCGCGTGAGTAATCCTGCAGAATGGTTGCAAAGTTTTTATCGTCCTCAACAATTACCACCAGCGGGTCGCGGTCAAATTTTCGGCTTGGTTTTGGCAGTTCGGGCTTTATGGCTTCTTTAACAGGTGCAAAAGTTTCAACAGTTGGTACGGTTTCAACTTCTGTTACTGCAACCTCTTTAGCTCTAAGCGGGATAGTCAAAGTAAACTCACTACCCTCGCCTTGTTTACTGCGTAAAGTTATAGAGCCGCCCAACAATGATGCTAATTCACGACTAATAGATAAGCCCAGACCTGTACCACCATATTTACGACTGGTTGAACCATCAGCCTGCTGGAATGCTTCGAAAATAATTTTTAGCTTGTTGGCCGGGATGCCTATACCGGTATCTTTAATGGTGAAACTAACGGTTTGCGGAGTTTTGCCAGCTTCGACGTTGATGGCTATTGCGCCATGCTCAGGCGTAAATTTAAACGCGTTAGACAATAGGTTCTTAATAACCTGTTCAACCCTTTGCTTATCGGTATAAATAATTTCAGGAGCGTTTTTAACGCTGCTGGTAAAGCGTATTTGCTTATTGGTTGCAAGCTCTGCAAACAAGCTTTCCATATCGGCAAGGATGTCTGATATTTTAACATCCTCATTTTGCATATCTAATTTACCCGATTCAATTTTTGAAAGGTCGAGGATATCGTTGATTAGCGTCAGCAAATCATTACCGGCATTAAATATCACGCTGGCATATTTAACCTGATCTTCTGAAAGGTTAAGCGGTTTGTTATCTTTCAATATACGCGCCAGCACCAGAATACTATTAAGCGGCGTGCGCAGCTCATGGCTCATATTAGCCAGGAATTCAGATTTGTAGCGGCTCGTAGTTTCCAGCTCTTCAACTTTATTATTAATGGCTGCACGTGCCTCCTCAATAGCCTGATTTTTTTCTTCAAGCAAACTGGCTTTCTCTTCGAGCTCAGCATTGATGGTGCGCAACTCTTCCTGCTGTACACGGAGTTCTTCTTCTGATGCCTCCAACATCTCTGTTTTGTTCATCAGTTCTTCATTAGTAACGCGCATTTCCTCCTGTTGCGAGGCCAGTTCTTCTGCTTGCTGCTGAGTTTCTTCATACAAATCATGCATGATGGTACGTGCCTGCGAGGTGTTTATCGTAATACCTATGTCATTCCCTATTATAGTCAGGAAGTCTTTTACATGATCTTTAATTTCATCGCGATAAGCAACTTCTAATACACCTTTTAGTTTTCTGTCAAAAAAGAAAGGTAAAACATAGCTCTCAACCGCGTTGTCTACTATCATTGATGAGTGCAGTTCAAGTTTATCATTCAATTTACCTTTTACAATAGCTGCTTTACCGCTGCGCGCAACCTCGCCTATCCAGCCTTCGCCCAGAGCTATATTGTTTTTAATGGCGTTAAAGTCTGAAAACGCGTAGGTTGAATACAACTCAAGCCGATTATCCTTTTCATTATATAAATAAAGGGTACCGGTTAACGCACCGGTATATTTGCCAACTTCGGTAAGGATATTTTCGGTCAGTTCTCTTTCATTTTGCTGACCCTGCATTTTTTCGTTCAGATTGCCGGTGCCTGTCAGCAGCCAGTTTTTAGCTTCGTTTTCGTCCAATACTTTTTCAAGCTCCATATTGGCTATCTTGATCTCGTCTTCTATTTTTTTCTGTTCGGCAAAGGTTTTTTGTATGTAGAAGAACAGCACTATGATGATCAACAAGAATACTACACAACCCACACCTATAAATATTATGGCGTTTGTAGAAGCCTGCTGAGAACTGGTTTTACGGTCGGCCAGTAATTGACTTTCAGTGTCTTTTATATGCGAAATAACCCGGCGGATAGAATCCATGTTCTGTTTGCCCGATAGAAACATGGCGTTTTGCACCATGTAAGCTAACCCCTGTTTATCCCGAGCCTCAACGTCAACTTTCAAAACGTTTAACTGCGAATTTACCAGTCGAGACAGTTCCTCAACCCTTTTTGCCTGGATGGAATTATCAGAAGTTAATGACCGCAAATCTTCCAGATTATTATGCACCTCTGGTAAAGCCGCGTTATACGGATCGAGAAAAACCGCTCTTCCAGACGCTGCGTAACCGCGCATACCTGTTTCAGCGTCCACCAGTTGCTGCAACAAATTATTGGCTGTCCTGATCACTTTTTGAGTGTGATCAACCAATACAGTATCGTCTTCTAATTGATTAATGCTGCTAAAGGATAAGTACCCAACAACAAATACCAGTAAAATAGAAACGGCGAAGCCCGCCAATACCTGGTTTCGAAAAGATAGTTTAAACATCTGGCTTGGTTTGTTTATTACAAATATGTAAAAAAACTTTATTTGATTTACATATCCCGGAAGAGTACAACAGCGCCGAAAATATATTGTTTGGCGCTGTTTTTACGTGTTTGCAGCTATCGCGAATATTTAGAGGTTTTCGCAATAGAACCGGCTAAAGCAACCAACGGACCGGCAATTAACAGGTACCATCCCCATTTAAATACAATTTGCCGGGCCAAAAAGCCTGCTATAGATTTAAAAGGTATAAAACTAAAGCTGGTATGCACTTTCATAAACGCTGCTATAAACAATACCAAAACTAATATCAAAGACACCCAACCTACTAAACGCACCAGCTGTTTACGGTTCAATATCACGCCCAAAATACCTACTACTGCCATCAGCAAAATAACCATACCGTAAGGCCGGTTTAAATCATACACATCCATACTAAATAAATGAAACGGACGCAGCAGCGGGCACCAGGTGCCGGCCATTAAAAGTACAAAGCCTATAAATGATATAAGTGCTGGTAAGCGCATAGGTTGGTTAAGGTTTTGTTATGATCTTGGGATTTGCATTTTGTCGGCAAAGTGGTCGCAATAGTCACGCAGGTCCTCCACAATGTTTTTCTCGCCGGTGGCACGAAGGAAGCTGTCGCCCATGGTCATCAGGGTTTGGAAAAAGAAGATTTTCATTTCATCAACCGACATATCTTTTGTCCAAAGGTCAATGCGCAGGGCGTTTTTATAGTTATGATCCCAAAGAGCTAGCATCATCGATTTTACAGGCACCGCCTCTTTATTGGTTGAATCGGTCGATTCCCAAACAATGTTTTCAGGAACGTTATTATCGTCAAGCTCTACAGTAACTTTTATTTCGGCGGTTTTCATTTAATTAATTTGATTTTTATATGTAATGAAGCTATCAGAAGCAATTATTGGCTTTTTGTAGCTTCTGATGGTTTCATTTATCGTTATTTAACTATTAAAAATATTATGGTGGCCAAAGTTATAAAGCTTAGCTCAATGAGCCATAACTTTTTGGTCTCCGGAAAGAAATTACGGAACATTATATCCATAAATGACACTACAAAAGCAAACAGCAGGAAAATAAGACTGATCGCACCGCTCAAATGCGGATATTTTGAACCTGTAACTGCCGCTCCATATATCCAGGTATAAACAAACAGAAACAGGAAGAAGGCGGTAGCAAAGTTTAGCGGCGTAATTTTTATTTTCATTTGGATGATTTCAATTCCCACTTGTCATTTCGACTGTAGGGAGAAATCTTATACGCTATTCTTGTCGCTTGTACAAGATTTCTCCTCGTTCCTCGTCGAAATGACAAGCGTTTTATAATTTTTTATCTTTTTTTCTTTGCACTCCTCGCCCGCCCTTTCGGTTGGCCGACGTGGCCTACGCGCTTAGCTTTCTCAGCGTCAAATTTTTTGCGCTGTGTGGCCGTTTTCTTTTCGTGGAATGCCCCTTTGAAATCAGGGTTATCTTTACGTTTCTGGGCATCTATTTCACGGGCTTGCTCCTGGCGCTCGTCGAAAGCAGTCTCCTCAACAAACACTTTTTCAGGTATATTAAACACCGGGATAGTCTGGCGTATTAGTTTTTGTATTTTATTGAGATAATATTCTTCGGCAGGATTACAGAAAGTAATAGCCACACCTGCTTGCAATGCACGACCGGTACGCCCTATACGATGTACATAATCTTCAATAACAACCGGCACATCAAAATTGATCACGTGGCTCACATCGCTCACATCAATACCGCGCGATGCCACATCAGTAGCCACAAGTATCTTCACCTCGTCGTTCTTGAAGGCGTTCATGGAATTAATGCGTGTATTTTGCCCCTTGTTAGCATGCAATACCCTCACCGCTTCATCCCCAAATTTGCGCAACAGGAATTTGTATACATCCTCGGCAGCAGTACGCGTTTTACAGAATATTATGAGCTTCGTGATATCCCCTTCCTCATTCAACAACTCACGCAGCAAGTTGATCTTGGTTTTCATGTTAGGCACATGATAAACGCGCTGATCAATAGTTTGTGCCGGAGTAGCCTGAGGTGTTACCTCAATCACGGTTGGAAATTCCAAAAAGTTAGTCGATAGCTGATGCACCTTATCAGACATTGTTGCTGAGAACAGCAGATTCTGACGTTTAACAGGCACCACCTCCAATATGCGGTTAATCTGCGGCATAAAGCCCATGTCCATCATCTTATCGGCCTCATCCAACACCAAAACCTGCAGCGGCTTGGTCATGATATGTCCTGCTAGGTAAATATCCATGAACCTGCCCGGCGTAGCGACAATAATATCGACACCTTTTTTGATGTTTTCTATCTGGGTTTTGGGGCCAAGGCCACCATATACTGAGACAATCCGTAGATCGGTGTATTTAGCATAGATTTTTACGTTTTCTTCAATCTGCATGGCCAGCTCACGTGTCGGCGCCAGTATGAGCGCGCGGGCGTGTTCGCCTTGTGCGTATTTCAAGCGCATTACAATAGGTAATACGTAAGCTGCAGTTTTACCAGTTCCGGTTTGGGCTATGCCCATCACATCCTGTCCGCTGGTAATTGGCGGGATGGCTTTGATCTGTACCGGCGTTGGCTCAGTATAGCCTGCGTCGGCAATGGCATTCAGTATTTGCCGGTTAAATTTAAAATCCTCAAAGGTTGCTGCCATGTCGCAAAGATAAGTTTTGTTGAGGGGAAAGGCGAAAGCTCAAATGTGAAAGCGCTTTTACCACCAATTTTCAGTATAAAACTTTATTTTTATCGCCATGCAGGCAGACAAAGAAATCCAAAAATGGACGCTGGTTAAAGAAGAGGACGTGTCACCAAGCCCATGGTTTCCGCTGGTAAAACATACAGTAAAGCTGGCTAATGGCAATGTAATTGATGATTATTACTATTCTCCGCTTGGGGATGTGGCGCAAGTTTTAGCGCTCACCAAAAACAATGAAGTGGTATTGGTTAAACAATACAAACATGCTTTGGGCGAGGTCTTAATAGAATTACCTGGCGGTATGCAGCAAAAGAACCGCTCAATTATTGAATCGGCATTGAACGAGCTGGAAGAAGAAACGGGCATCAAGGCAACGGCCAATCAATTAATATCATTAGGTAAGATCGCTAACAACCCTACTAAGCTCAATCAGATAACTAACGGGTTTATTTTGTTTGATGCTGAGTTTAACTCGGTTCAAAAACTGGATTCGACCGAGGATATCCTGATCATGACCAAACCGGCACCCGAAGTTTTGAAAATGGCAATCAATGGCGAAATCTATGTAACCGATTCTTTGAATTTTATTTTAAAAGCCGCTTTGGCTTATCCGGACATTTTTGAGTTAGATAAACGCTAAGGCATTTTTTATATTTGCAACATGGCATCCATCCTCATAAAAGCAGCAACCGTAGTAAACGAAAACAAACAATTTGTAGCCGACGTACTGGTTAAAAACGGACTGATCGAAAAGATCGCTCCACAAATTGACGCAACCGCCGACACCGTCATCAACGCCGAAGGCCTACACCTGTTCCCCGGCGCTATTGACGATCAGGTGCATTTTCGGGAGCCGGGTTTGACGCATAAGGCAAATATTCATTCTGAATCGCGCGCAGCGGTTGCAGGGGGTATTACTTCTTTTATGGAGATGCCTAACACTGTGCCTAATACCCTGACGCAGGAATTATTAGAAAATAAA
>Ga0157371_10000136_pt1 | contig 107554 bp, 103 predicted proteins | sample C45metaG_FD_113462 | JGI IMG/M metagenome (GOLD analysis project Ga0157371, IMG submission 113462) | Corn rhizosphere microbial communities from Kellogg Biological Station, Michigan, USA - C4-5 metaG | ecosystem: Host-associated > Plants > Roots > Rhizosphere > Soil | place: USA: Michigan...
CGAAGATGCAGGTACTCTTCTACTGTCGGCAAACGGGACGCGGTGCTGTATTGCGATTGTTCCATCTTATCGGACGCTTTCCAAATTGAGCCCATAAAGTAGCGATTATTTGCCACTCCAAACAGGGTCAGTTGTCAATGGACGTTCAGGACCGAGCTCGACTTCCTCTCCGGGCCGAAGCTCGTCTTCCGCTTCGCGCCTTCATTCCAGTCACAGACACCGTGTTTGCCCGTACCTAAATGCAGACATGGCTTTACATCCCGGTGCTTGCTGCTTGCGCTCGCACGAGCAATCGCTCCGCTGGACGGTTGGGGGAAGGCATCCCGCGGCAATTGACGGTGCGAGACGGCTGTTATTCCCCCTATCGGCACAAAAGTTACCCTCACGGGTGACGATGGCGGCAGTGAAGTTGCCAACGCAGCGTTTGTATGGCACCTCGTTTACATGCCAAATTTGCGAACGACATAAGGGTGCGACCGTGGGAGACGAAGTTTGGGGGACGTTAGTCAAAGAATTCTCTGATGTTCCAGACGCGTCGGCCATAACTCGCATCACTGTGCGCCTTGTGATCGCGGCGGTACTCGGTGGAGTTCTCGGGTTCGAACGCGAGAGCAAGCGCAGAAGTGCTGGCTTGCGGACTCACATGTTGGTTGCCGTAGGTGCTGCACTTTTCGTTTTAGGTCCACTGCAGAGCGGCATGCAGATCGGCGATCTGTCACGGGTACTGCAGGGTGTCGTTCAAGGAATAGGCTTCCTCGGCGCGGGTGCTATCATAATCCGCTCGGCGCAGCGGGAGGTAGAAGGGCTCACCACAGCGGCCAGTATCTGGGCGACAGCCGCGATTGGTGTAATGGCCGGCCTGGGAATGGAGGTAACGGCCGTCTTATCGACCGCGATCGTCTTGGTCATTCTCGCAGCGGTGCCTCACATCTTGCCCACGCCATCCGAGACGGACTCAAAGTCTAGTGGGGACGATTGACCGTAGGACGACAGCGAAGATGTTTCGGCCTCAACTCAATCTGTAGCAGGTACCGCGAAAAGGCTGAAAAGCGCCAAAAACGGTCATGCGACCTGTATTATCGTCGGGATCCCGCGATTGAGGGAGTTGGCGACTGTGCACACCGACCACGCATGATCGATCAAGGCTTTCGGATCGGAGCCGTCCGATGTCTCGCACTTCACAGATAGCACGGCTTTGGTGGCGACCAGCGGTACACCCTCTAGGTCAAGTGTCACTGTTACGGCAATTTGTTCGATTTTCACGCCACGTTCATGGGCGACATAGCGTAGGTCATTACAGTAGCAGCCTCCTATTGCTAGAGCGAGCATTTGGCCGCCATTGAAACCGAGACCCAATCCCCCGGCCTTGCCTTCCGGCCGATCGATGACCACCGTATGGCCGCCAGCCCAACCCATCGCTGCCTCAGTGCCGGCGACGTTCCGCAACTCGATGACCGACCGCACCATCACATAACTCCGTCCATGTCTGAGCTTTGCAAGTTCGTGGCAAACGTTGGCGTGGTCAACTGTGTTTTCGAGCCTGTTCTTTAAAAGATGAGGTTTGAGGCCGCTCGGGGCGGCGGCCAATTTGGCGAGAGTGCACCAGAAGCGGCCGTTCCGGCAACGGAGAGTCCAACTTATGGCTGGGTGCCGTTGAGTTAAGGAATGCCCGCAATTTCGGGAAATGCTACACTTCTGATGTCCACCATGTCGAAGCTAATGAAAGGTTGGCTTGGCTCAATAACGCAGTTTTGGCGGCATCCCGTTGAGCGCCAACTACCACAACTTGTGCGAACCCCCGCCGATTTAGCTCCGATTTTGCGCGCTGTAACAATGCTGCACCCGCATCGTGCCAACGATCTTTAGCAGCAACGCAGAAGTCATCGATCAAAGCGGTCGCCCCACCCGGATCGTATACTTGCGGAGTTGGAAACTCTCGCGCGATAAGAAAACCGACGATCAGTGTGTTCTCAACGGCGACAAGAGACACGTTGTGCTCATCAGAGAACAGTTTTTCAAACCATGAAAGAGTCGAAGCAGCTGAGTTAGCGGCTTTCTTCCAAAAGCGCGGCTCGTAGTTCTCGTATTCTTTGCGTCTTGCTTCGACAAGCTCCACGCACCGGAGCGCATCCTCTTTCGAGGCATTCCTAATTTGCATCTGGCTAACCTTGTGGCTGCATTCATCTGCGATGGCAGCCAGTACAGTGTGGCAAAACACCTCTGTCAACATCTGCTATGGGCCAACGGCCGACTTGGCGCGGAAGCGCCAATTGCGGACATATAGCGTGCTGGAAAGAATGATGAACTCAGCTCAGCGATAAGCCTTCTTCAAGTATGGACTGCTTCACCGCATCCCGTTCTTTTACGCGTTCATACCAGCCTCTGAGGTTGAGAAGATCGTCGAAATGGATATCTGCACCATAGTATGACTTCAGCCACGACGCTTGTCCCCAGCTTGTGAGAGCGAACAGATATGCATCGGCGACCGTGAAATTCTCGCCCATCAAAAAACGCTGCGATGCCAGCAAATTGTCGATCCATGCGTAGCGCTTTTCCAGCTTCGGCGTTGCTGTTTCGAGATATGCACCCGCCTGTTTCGCATAAAGAAGTGGAATGAAGCCCTTGTGGATTTCGGTCGATAGGAAACTCAGCATCTCCTGCAGCTTGTAAAGCTCGAAAGTGCCGTTGGCGGGAGCGAGGCCGGATTGAGGCTTCAGATCGGCCATGTATTGGACGATGGCTGGCCCCTCGAAAAGCATCGCGCCGTTCCCCACGTCCAGGGCCGGAATGTAGCCATTGGGATTGATGTCGTAATAATCTTGGCCCCCTTCAGTCTTATGATCTTTGAAGTTCACCCTGACAAATTCGATATCCAACTCCAGTTCGTTGGCAACGATGTGTGGTGAGAGCGAACAAGCGGCGGGCATGTAGTAGAGTTTCATTAATCGTCTCCTGGATTTCAGTACCTCGCGGCATGTTGCACGGGGACCAAAATCCACTTAGTTGACGCGGTAGAGAAATGTAAGAACGCAAAATAATGTCATCTAGGTACATAAATTATACCAGTTTTCAGGAGGTGCGAATTTGAAGGACACCGTCACCGGTTGTTCCGTTGAGCTCGCAATGCATCTGCTGGGCGGAAGATGGCGTTTGCTAATCGCATCCTATCTCATCGATGGTCCAAAACGGTTCAACGAACTCAGGAGGCTCATACCGGGCATTTCTCAAAGGATGCTGAGCCTAGACCTCCGTGCATTGGAGGACGCCAGCTTGATTGCCAGAACCGTTTACCCAACAGTTCCCGTAAAGGTGGAGTATGCGCTCACCGAAGAAGGACGCCGTCTGGGTAAAGTTGTCGCAGTCGTTCAGGAATTCGGGCTTTGGCTGAAAGATAGGAATGCAAGCTGACCTGATGTCCGCTTCGGGCCATCATCAGACACAGGATACTCACGCCAACCGCTTGTAAAGTTCAGGCCCGTAGAGAAATGCGCCGGGTGTTGTTGCGGTCACCTGTCTGAACGCGAAGGAAAACGCAGCAGTGCTTGAGAAGCCTGCATCACTCGCCACCTCGGCAACTGACTTACCTCGAGCGAGTTGCTCCATCGTTCTAACAATCCGCGCTCGTTGCCTCCAGGCTTTGAGCGTCATTCCCGTCTCCGCCGGGAACAGGCGGCTTACCGTGCGAACAGAGGTCGCAGCGCGTGATGCCAACTCGTTCAAGTTCATGCGATTGCAATGATCGCCAAGAGCGATCTCAGCTACCCTCTTTGCGACAGGGCCACCTGGCATTGGAAGGTAGGTCGGCGCATCTGACACTGCGCTCAATTCAAGAAGTATCAGCCTCACTACAAGTTCTGCTTTAACCGACGATGCATCGTCTTTGACAGCCGCGGCAAGCAGTGAGTGCAGTAACGGTGTGACCTTGGATGCGAAGGCTCGATCCGGGAAATTTGGAGGAGCCCAGGTCGCGATTGCAGATGGTTCCCACTGCACCATCCAAAGCTCGGCGTCCGTTATGATATCCAGACGATGGGGAACACCTGCCGGAATCCATGCCGCAAGCTGAGGAGGTACAAGCCAGACACCTTCGTCAGTATGAAGCTGGATCATACCCGATGCGGCGTAAGTGAGTTGGGCGTCATCATGGGAATGTAGTGGCAGAGCTGAACCGCTTGGTTTGCTCATGCGATGGATCGTGAACGGCGGGTTCATATGATTGGCCTGTTTTCGATGTGGATTGGCATCACATCGGGAAGATACACATTTATAACAGAGCAGATCAACATTCGGGAGAAAAACCATGAGAGCTGCTGTTATCCGGGAGTACGGGTTGAACGATGTGGTGGAGATCGTTGAAGTGGAACGGCCAGAGCCGGGTGAAGGCGAGCTCCTGGTCCGGGTCCATGCGGCTGGTGTGAACCCGGTGGACTGGAAAATTCGCGGTGGTACGGGCCAGCGCATGGGGATGACCCTGCCGATTCATCTTGGGGGCGAACTTGTCGGCACGATCGAGAAGGTCGGCGCTGGCGTCGACAGTTTTCAGCAGGGTGAGACCATCTTCGGTATGGTACATACGGGTGCCTTTGCAGAATATGCGGTTGCCGAGGCACAAAATGTCGTTCGGGTGCCCGATAATATCGACATCATTCACGCAGCGGCTCTTCCACTGGCAGGCTCCACGGCATGGCAGGCGCTTTTCGACGAAGCAGGACTTTCTGCCGGACAACGTCTTCTGATCACCAACAGTTCGGGTGGGGTTGGTTCTCTTGCCGTGCAGTTGGCCAAAGCAAAAGGAGCGCACGTCACGGCAGTCGCCTCGGGCCGTAACGAGGAGTTTGTCCGGGCTCTTAGGGCTGACGAGTTTATTGACTACACGACCCTACGATTTGAAGACGTAGCCCGTGACGTTGACGTCGTGCTCGATACAATGGGTGGTGAGGTATTTCAGCGCGCCTTCAAAACCCTCAAGAAGGACGGGTTCATGGTCACGGTTGTAGCCTTTCCCGACGACGAAGCCGAGCGCTACGGTGTCCACGTGAACAGGTCGTTTACAGTTCCGAGCGCGCGCAACTTGGCTTCCATCACGCAGTTGGTCGAGGCTGGCAAAGTTGTGGCGCACGTTGATATGGTTCTGCCTCTAGACGCGATCCGAGAGGCGTTCGCGCTATCTGAGGCTGGACATGTCCGTGGCAAGATCGTTCTCAAACTCACTGACTAAACTGTTATCTCCAGATCGCTTGCCTTCACTATGTCGGTTCAGTTGAAATTGCAGAAGTCAGTTTCGCGCCAAAAGCGGTCGTTGCGTTAAACCGTATCTCTGCTTACCGTGAGCGATAGTTCGAGCATCGAGAGGGGACCGACAATTACCGGTATCAGATTAGCCGCCTTTGATGTCGATGGCACACTGCTGCGCGGCGAAAACATCTGCGGATGTATTGCTCGGAATCTCGGTCGCTCAAACGAGATGGACGCCTTCGAACTGCTGCGATCTCGCGAGGAGATTATCGCTGCTCGCGATACAATGCTTCAATGGTATCTGCCTTTCGGTAAAGCGAATCTGACCAGGCATCTGATGGAGCTGCGGCTCGCGCCCGGCGTGAAAGACGGATTTGCCCGTCTGAAGAAGGCTGGGATCAAAACAGCTCTCGTTTCCATAACTTGGGCATTCGCGGTCGATTGGCTCGCTGCCGAACTGGAGGCGGATTACGCTGTTGGTACCGGATGGCAGGCCGACGACACGGTCCAGAATTTTTGGCCTGAGGACAAAGCGAGCTATATCGAGGCTCTTTTATCTGAACTGAACCTCGGCCCGAATGCGCTCGCGGCCACAGGTGATTCTTGGGGCGATATCCCCATGCTCAACCTGGCGTCCAAAAGCTATTTCGTCGGGTACGATCTGCCGCCTGGGCTAAGCCACGCTGAGCATTGGCCCGACGCGAATATCGACAGGGTCGTCTCAAGCATCCTCGCATGAGGTGCTCTGATGAGCGCTTAGAGCCCGACTGCCGTCGTGACGCGAAAGCGCCAGTTGCGGTCATCCTTTGCTTTAAACGGATTACCATGGCTTTCTATGTTTTCACGAGGGAATCATGACGATTAAACTTCTAACGGCTAGCGAGGCAAAGAAATCTGAACTGCGAGATATGCTATCTGACTATCTGAGAGAGTTGAGCCAATACGGCGACGTTGACCTCGAATACCCTTTTTTTGATTGTTACTGGACCGACGATGACCGTTGGCCCTACCTAATAGTCAAGGGCGGAAACACTCTCGGGTTTGCTCTGGTAAACACTTGGTCGCCCTCGGGGAAAGGTACTGACTTCGCAATCGCCGAATTTTATGTGCTGCCAGAGTTCCGCAGCGCTGGGGTCGGAAGGCAAGCATTCGCACGCCTCCTTCACAATCGATCTGGTATCTGGGAACTCGGCGTCATGTCGAGCAATGAAGCCGGAAAGGCATTTTGGGAGAGAATCCTAACCGCCGCTGACATTTCGGAGATCGAAAGGATCGACTTGAGACACGAATTGGTCCACCGCTTCTCATACAAAGCATAGTTATTGATCCGTTTCGGATTAAAAGTCGGCGCGACCGCCTCGTCCGTTCATCTCAGTCATAGAAGCCATCGTGGCACGCAGCCAAAACAGGCATCGCCCGCAACGAGGTCATGTCGTCTGTGCGCCACAAGCGGTCATGAGGAGAATGAGTGATACTCTTGTCCAAGACTTGAGTCGTGCCCGACTATTCATTGACACCCAACTTAGAGAACGCTTCGTGCGAGGCTCGCGTCAGTTCGACGATGAAATCCTGCACGATATGTACACGTGATGGCGTGTGACGTTTGTCGATCCGCACGGCGTAGAGCGGGACTTCACCGCTACGCCAATCTCGCAAGACCTCGGACACGACGCTTTGCTTCCAATCTTCTATGCCGACCCACGCTGGCGCATAGCCTATACCAACTCCAGAGCGGATCATGTCCCACGCAGCTTCTGAATCATCGAACACGTGTCGCGCCTTAGGCTGGTGACGGATCGTTTTTCCGTCCAACGGACTACGGAAACGCCAGCTTTCGACCTGCCCATTTGCCCGATTACGCAAACCAATAAGATCGTGGCTGGCTAGATCAGACGGAGTGACCGGCCGTCCATGAGCGCTGATGTAGTCGGGGGTCGCGCACACGATCCACGGAAACGTACAGAGTTGGCGAACGAAGTGACCGGGCAGCCCTGACACGTCTCCACCTCCGATAGCAAGATCGATCCCGCGCACTGCCATGTTGAGGAAATCGGAGCTGAATTCGATCTCTACCGAAATGCTTGGGTTCGCACGGAGAAACTCCGGCAGGCGAGGCAGAATGCATCTCTTGGCAAATGAAGGCGGTGCGCTGATACGGACACGCCCCACAGCTCCTTGATGTCCAACTTCGCCGATGGCTTCTCGGGCTTCTTCCAGATCCGTCAGGAGCTTGACCCCGATGGCCAGCAGACGGTCCCCCTCGGGCGTCGTCGATAGAGAGTGCGTCGTCCTGTTGAGAAGCCTTACCCCTTGTGTCTGTTCCAGCCGACTGACGGCCTTGGACATCGCGGAGGTAGAACTGTTCGCCCGCCGCGCTGCTTCGGAAAACGATCCGGCCTCCACGATGCGGGTAAACCACAGAAGCTGGAGCAGATTGGATGGCAAGGGCGGTATTGACATGGAGTCAACACTATCATGGCGGAGTACTGGGTACAACCAGATCCAGATCGCGGCGATAAATGGCCATCGAAGGCAATCGGACGGCACTGATGTGCACCGATCATCCTTCGCTCCTGCGTCAGCCGAGAGCTGCCAGGCTACCTTACCGGAGAAATCGAATGGCTAAGACATGGTTTATCACTGGCACCTCCTCCGGCTTCGGCCGCGCTCTGGTTGAGCAGCTCCTCGCCCGGGGAGACCGGGTCATCGGTACTGTGCGCAAGACCGCAGCGATGGATGACCTCAAAGCGCGGTACGGCGACCAGCTTTCGTTGGCTAGCCTGGACGTCACCGATACCAACGTGATCCGCGACGTTGTTCGTTCCGCGTTCGAGGAGGTCGGACACATCGACGTGGTCGTAAACAATGCAGGATATGGCTTGTCGGGCGCTGCGGAAGAATTGACGGACGACCAGATTCGTCTCCAGATCGATACCAACCTAATCGGTTCCATCCAGGTCATTCGTGCTGTCATCCCTCATCTGCGTGACCAGGGTGGTGGTCGCATTCTCCAGCTCGCATCCATGGGTGGCCAGATCGCCATACCAAACCTCAGCGTCTACCATGCGACAAAGTGGGCGGTCGAAGGCTTCATGGAATCCGTTGCGCAGGAAGTCGCCCCTTTCGGCATCGAAGTCACGATCGTCGAGCCGGGTCTGGCACGGACGAACTTCATGGGGGGCAGCATGGTGTCTGGACAGCCGATGGAAATTTACGACGGGACCCCGGTCGGAGATTTCCGCCGCGCCGTCGCGCAAGGTCTGGTCCCGAACAATGGCGATCCGGTCAAAATGGCGAACGCCATGATTGACTCCGTCTACGCGAACCCCGCCCCCCTCCGTCTGGCTTTGGGGAGCGATGCCTTCTCCGCCATTCGCAGTGTACTTGTCAGCCGCCTCGCTGCGCTCGACGCTCAAAAGGCGATAGCCCTCTCAACCGACGTTGAAGAGTTGGGGTCGTTGCAGAACGTCGCTTGAGCAACGAGCACCGCCGACATCGTCGTTCATCCCACGGTGCTGGTTTGGCACCGTGCGCCACGATTTCTCAAATGATTAAACAGACATGGATAAAGAGGAAGATAATGGTTGCGTTTTCACCCACTGCGTTCGCCGAGTTCTTGGCCGCCAAAGATGACAAGGAAGTCATCATGTTGAACCTTCTGAGGTTCGATCCCGATGGTGGCCGGGAGAGGCATCTTGAATATCTGAAAATGGCTGAACCGATCCTAGCTCGCTTTGGCGCGAAGATACTATTTCGTGGTAACGGTCTGCCCATCCTGACGGAGGGCGAGACGCGCATGTGGGATGCGGTATTGCTTGTCCAGTATCCGGGGAGAGCTGCGTTTAAGGCGATGGTTGACGATGAAGAGTATCAGCGCGCGTTTCAGGTCGGCGCATCGGCACTCGCCGATATCGTCCTCCAGCCGCTGACGATAGCTGACGAGCTTATTTGATGACGCGCGCCTCCAAGAGCGCAATGCTTAGTCGGCGGGGAGATTTCTTCCCGCCGCCCGAAACCGGATTGTTAGGGATGGGAGACGACCGCTTTCGGCCGACAGGAGACGCTCTGCTGCAAGAAGGGTTGCCGTCGGCTTTTCCGTCATCCCCGTTGCTCGGTTTCTAGCTATTTTTCGCTGAGTATGTGTTGAACCTTACATCCTGCGCTCGGTACTCTTAAGTGAGCTGGAGAGCCCGGAAACGCGACTGGCGTCACGCTGCTGCAAGACGTGCCGGGATTCGGCCAGTATCTCGCGATACCTTTGGATCTTGGTTGCTTTCATCCTGAATAAGTCGTCGACTGATACCGTTGCCTGCTGCACCGGAAAAGCCATTTCGTTTTCCAGAAGGTCGAGCAAAAGGTTTCGCATCACTGCGTTTTCTTCTCGAAGTTTCGCGAGCTCAATAGCCTTCCCACTCGACTCAAATTTCCGTGCGATAGCTTTGTCAATATCGTGTTCGACAAGCAGAATCTTGGTGGCATAATACCGGCAAGCAAAGAATGCTGTGACGAGCGCGCATAACGCGATGACAATGTAGATCATTTCGACCTCCAGGTTATCCTGAAAGTCGATATTCGGAAGCCGGATTTCAATACGCGATTCACTCGGCAAACCAAAATGGCTCCTCTTTGATGAGGAACCGGGGCCGTAAACGTATCAAGTTCATCGTGATTGAAACGGTGACTGTCAGCCGCTTCGATCTTACATATTTTGGCGTCTTGTTACCTTAACAGGTACTTCGCCTTCCTCACGGGGTATGCGAGAGGCTCACCATTTTCCAAGATGAAACCCATACGGTACATGCATCTGCGCATCTCGGGAGAGCCATACGCCCCTGCATAAATACCGACGGGGTGGTATGATGGGTAAGATTCAAAACTGCATCTGTCGAGTGCTGACCGATAGGCGATCTCACGTACGTAGTCACCCGTCACCGGAACGGTACCGTAAAGATGCAATTGAGTACGTGCTTCCGCGACTGCTGCCGTGAAGGTAACGCCCAGAATCACGCTTAGAGCCAGCTCGAGTTTCATGACACGCCTCCAAATGAACAATTATGACGAGCAACGGAGATTTCGTCCCGTTTGTTCCCTCGCTCAGACGCAGTTGCGCAATTGTGGTCTCTTCGCCCCCACGGTCGGAGTGCATGCCACTTTCTTTTCCTTTTTGGGCCAACTTCGGGAGTGACTTCAGCTTTGCGCCTCCGTACCGGCTATTCAGATCAGTCCCGCCATCTCCTGAAATAAGACGTAAGCAAAAAGTCGTGGCGTCGGTTTTGTCAGGGACAGTCTAGCAAAATTTGGCAACACTACATTGTTGCCGATTCTCTACATTCCCAACGAGCGCCAAGCAAAAACCCCGCCGGGGATGGCGGGGCCGATCACGCCGTTTAGATGTAGGATTTAAGCGACAGCGAGTGCTTTCTCGATATCCTGCACAGAATGGCCAGTTAGATCTTTATCCAGTTCTCCAATAAGAACGTCCGACAACGACTTATGGTAGCCCTTGCGCATCTCACCCAGTGTGCGCGGTGCCGCGATAATCACCAGACTTTTAATCTTGCCCTCAAGCACCTGCTTGTTCAGCATATCCGTAACACCTGCACCAAACCCGTCTTCGTCTTGCTGGCTATCGTCGGGATTAGCCGAGCTACTGGAATGTCGGGCGCCGGAAGAGATCTTCGAGCTGTCGATCGCCGGATCTGGCAACGCTGTCAGATTGACAGTCGCCGCATCTCCGTCGTTCCGAAAAAGGCTAAGCTTTTCGCCATCGGCAACGGCAACGACCGTGTTCTGCGGAAGGTTCATGTTGATCTCCTTGGTGAGCAGCTCGAGCCCAGATGACCGACCCTGCTTGTTTCTGTCAGAGAATAACCTCGCTACAGACCATCCGTTCCGCAGTCTGCCCGACAAAACTACAGGATTGGTGTATCGCCGTGATCAGTCACCCCAGCCAAATGCTTGATGGCCTGCCTCGCGCCATCGCTGTGGCAGAGGGTCAGTCGAGGCTGCTGTACCAAGCACAGACCCCTTGAACGAACTCGGCAGTATGCCTCGGCAGCGAAAATCTTCCGCGACAATGCTGGTGAGCGGTACGGCACATGCCGACCCTTTAATCTAAAACGGCGTCCACATTAAATACTGTATAAAACATGCTTGGTAAAATCACGCATTTCCGGTCGCCGCGGCACCACCAAGCGCGGCAAAAACCTGCGGGGAAAACTCAAACTGTCGAGCCGTTCCTCGTCCCATTGAGTTTCTTCCCAGCGTTTCCGTAAGGATGCCCCGCCGGACCAAGAGTTCAATGGTTTCGATCACCCCACCACGCGTCATTCCGGTAATATCAATCACATTTGAAAGCGTTAACTTCTGATGCGCCTGGTGCATCAGATAGAGAATATTCATCATGCCGATCTGTTTGATGCGCGACTGCGCCGATTCACCGTCGATCGGCTTCTCCAGGATTTCACGCACCGCAAAAACGGACAAGGCCTGACTTTGCCATCTTTCACTTAAATTGCTTGCCATCGTTTTAACTATCTATTATTTGAATAGTCAAATAATTGAGACGAGTCGCCGTTCAGTTGAGGCGGACATTTAGGAAGACGGAGGGTAGGGGGCATGAAGGGCCTTTTCTTTCGTATGATCATCGCAGCGTCAGGGTTCGTTTCACTCTATACCATTTCGGAGCGAAGCGCTCGTGCCGACGAATGGGGGTGCCAGGTTATCCTGTGCTTATCCAATCCAGGCGGTCCGACCCAGTATGGCGAATGCAGGCCGCCCGTCGAGAAGCTTTGGAGGTGGTTGGCAAAAGGGCGTTCGTTTCCAACTTGCGCGGGCGTAGGTTTTCAGACCTCTCGCCCTCTTTACGAACCATATTACTGCAACGCCGGCTACCGCTTATCTGCTGGCTACGGTCCCAGCGGACGTGACGCGACGTGCATTTCCACGTCGCTGCAAGCCGTGAGCGACAGCTTTTGCCGGCGAGATCGAGACGGTGGCGATCCGAACGAGGGCTCTGTCACGTCACCGAGGTGGCAAAGGGTAGACGGGCGATACCAATGCCTGGCCAATACCGTGGCGCGACCCCTGGTCCGCGAGAAACCTCGATACGTCGATGTGACGATTGAGGGCGTCGGCACGCAGAGGGTGTGGTTCTGACATGCCCGTTGTCTTCTCAGATCTTGCGCAGACCTGCGCACCCTTCGTTGCATCGGAGGCTCTTGCGGGTGTGGTCAGCCCCGAAAGGCGGTTCGCTCCGTTCACCATCAGGATCAACAGCCGTGCACCGCTCGGGCGGCAACCTGCGACCAAGGCCGATGTAATCGAAGTCGCCGCATCCTCGGAGGCAACATGCCATGACATACACATTGGTCCCGACGGGGTCGGGCCGGAAGAACTGCGCAGATTGAACCTCTCGATAACAGCCGCTTTCGCTCGTTGCCTTAACCTGAACGCTCCAACGACGCCATTCGACGGCTATTGCTGCCTCTCGGTGAAGGTGGGTGCTGACAGTCCCAGGGCCGAGGAGGTGCTGCAATCCTGCTATGGACGTGACGATCCCTCGGTCGGGGGCGTGGTCAACTATGGCGATCAGGTTCGCCGCGAAATCGAACGGCTCGGACCGACAGTGGCTCGATTTACAATCGGCGACACGGGAAAAGGGTTGCAGACAAACGTGTCGGCGAATTCTTCCCAAGCAGACGTCGTTGCCGAAGTGGTGGCGGAAAACACTCCGGGGGAAGCCCACGCGATCTCGGCGGCGTCCGCGTGGGACGTCTTCAAGACCCGAAGCCGTTCATCCGTCCTGGTGTTTCAAGACAATCAATTGGAATTGGAGCAGAGTGAATGACAATTAGTTCCCGGATCAGACCCGTCGTCGCCTCGTCCGTCATGGCTGTCGCCATTGTAGTGACGATGGTTGAGCCCGCCTTCGCGCAAGCCGCCGGCATCGAAACCGTCCTGCAGAACATCGTCGACATGTTGACGGGAAACATTGCTAAGCTTCTCGCCGTGATTGCGGTCATCGTCATCTGCATCGCCTGGATGTTTGGTTACATGGACCTGAGGCGAGCGGGCTTCTGGATCATCGGAATTGGCGGCATCTTTGGCGCCACCGAACTCGTCAACACCATCGTCGGAGCCTGAGGATGGTGGGCGGACAAACGGTTCTCGAAGAAGACACACTCTTCATCGCGTGTACGCGTCCCGCGATGATTGCCGGTGTCACGATGGAGGCGATGGGCTTCAACATCATGGTCACGACGATCCTCTACATCGTCGCCGGATCTATCGCCTACGCGTTCGTCGGCATCGTTTTCCATCTCATCTTCAAAGCGCTCGTCAAGCACGATCACAACATGTTCCGCATCCTGCTCGCCTGGGTCGAGACACGCGGCCGTTCGCGCAACGGTGCCTATTGGGGCGGGGCAACGCTTTCCCCTCTGAGACTGACACGCCGCTTCGACGAAAGGGATATTGGAATTGCCTGACATCGCCACCCTTAGATCACGCGAACTCACGCCCGAGGCATTTATCCCTTACGTGCGGCACATCGACGAGACGACAATCGCGCTCGAGTCCCGGACACTCATGGTCATGGTCGCGCTCGCAGGCGTATCGTTCGAAACTGCTGATCTGCTCGACATCAACGCGCTCCATCGCGACCTCAACACGCTCTATCGAAATATAGCCGATGAGCGGCTCGCGATCTGGACCCATCTCATTCGGCGCAGGGACAACGACTATCCGGGCGGAACGTTCGCAACGCCATTCTCCGCCTCGCTCAACGAGAAATACCGGGAACGCATGGCGCGCGAGCACCTTTTCCGCAACGATCTCTATCTGACCGTCCTTTGGTCGCCAGCGCGTGGCCCTGCAGACAAGGCGGGCAAGCTGCTGTCGTACCTTCGACGGTCAAAACGACTCGATGTGGAGCTGGATGAAGAGGCTCTGAAACAGCTTAAGGACAAGGTCGTCAACGTAGTGGCGGGCTTGAGGCGCTTTGAGCCACGGGTCCTTTCTCTTTACGAACAGGAAGGCATGCTCTTCTCTGAACCGAGCGAGGTGCTGCACCAGCTCGTCGGCGGGAGGCGCGAGCGTGTGCCGCTTACCGAAGGTCGCGTCGCCTCGGCAATTTACTCTGATCGCGTAATCATAGGTCGGGAAACGATCGAGATCCGGCATGAGGCAGAAAGCCGCTTTGCCGGCATGCTGAGCTTCAAGGAATATCCAGCCCGCACCAGGACAGGCATGCTGGACGGAGTTCTAAACAGTCCGTTTGAGCTCATTCTCTCACAGTCGTTCTGCTTCGTGTCGAAGGCGGACGCTCGCGTCATCATGGGGCGTAAGCAAAACCAGTTGGTGAGCAGCGGCGACAAGGCGGCTTCGCAAATCGATGAACTTGACGATGCGATGGACGACCTGGAGTCCAACCGCTTCGTGATCGGCGAGCATCACCTGACACTTTCCGTCTTTGCGACCACGTTAAAGGAATTAACCGACAATCTGGCAAAGGTTCGCGCCAGCCTGACCAATGGCGGCGCTGTCGTCGCGCGTGAGGATCTTGGCCTCGAAGCGGCATGGTGGGCGCAACTTCCGGGCAATTTTCGTTACCGCGCGCGCTCAGGCGCGATCAGCTCGAAGAATTTCGCAGCATTGTCACCGTTCCATTCCTATCCGATCGGACAGAAGGACGGCAATGAGTGGGGACCCGCCGTCGCCCTGCTCAAGACCGCTTCAGGCTCGCCCTACTACTTCAATCTCCATTATGGCGATCTGGGCAACACCTTCATGTGCGGTCCGTCGGGAGCGGGCAAAACCGTGATTGTCAATTTCATGCTGTCACAGCTCGAGAAACACGACCCGCACGTGGTGTTCTTCGACAAGGATCGCGGCGCGGACCTTTATGTTCGCGCCGCCGGAGGCACCTACCGGCCGCTGAAGAACGGGGTCCCCACCGGCTGCGCTCCCTTAAAGGCCCTCAACCTGACGCCGGAGAACAAGGTGTTCCTGGCGCGCTGGATCGGCAAGCTTGTGGGTTCAGGGGCGCGGGAACTGACTGTCACCGAACTTCGCGACATCTCCGGCGCGATCGACGGCCTTGCCGACCTGCCCGCTGAGCGACGGACAATAGGGGCGCTGCGGGCTTTCCTCAACAATACGGATCCGGAAGGTATCGCGGCGAGGCTCCGCCGGTGGGAGGAGGGAGGGCCGCTCGGCTGGGTCTTCGACAATGTCATCGAAGATATCGGATTTGGCGATTTCGGCGGATCAGGGAAGTTCATCGGCTACGACATGACCGACTTCCTCGACAACGAGGAAATTCGCACACCGCTGATGGCCTATCTCTTCCATCGCGTCGAGCAGGTGATCGATGGCCGCCGGATCATCATCGTCATCGACGAATTCTGGAAGGCACTACAGGACGAGGGGTTCCGCGATCTTGCGCAAAACAAGCTGAAGACCATCCGCAAACAAAATGGGTTGATGCTGTTTGCCACGCAAAGCCCGCGCGACGCGCTGAACTCGCCAATCGCGCACACGATCATCGAGCAATGCCCGACACAGATCTTCCTGCCCAACTCGCGCGGCAACCATGCCGACTATGTCGATGGATTCAAGCTCACCGAGCGCGAATACGAATTGATAGCGCGCGAGCTTTCCGTTGAAAGCCGGAGGTTCGTGTTGAAGCAAGGACACAACAGCGTCGTTGCCGAGCTCGATCTCAACGGCTTCGATGACGAGCTCGCCATCCTCTCCGGCCGGACCGCCAATGTCGAACTTCTCGACGCGATCCGCGCGGAGGTTGGAGACGACGTCGAGAACTGGCTTCCCATTTTCCAACAGCGAAGGAGTGCTAGCTGATGACTTCCTATCGACTTCATGGCGTACTGCTCAGCGCGGTGCTCATGCTTGCTGCTGAAGGCGCGTCAGGGCAGGGGATTCCTGTCAACGATCAGGCTGCGATTGCCAAGCAGATCGAGAGCATCGCGCAGCTCAAGTCGCAACTCGACGCGCTCAATGAGCAGATCGGCCAGACTCGGCAGCTTTATGGCTCGCTCAACAAGCTGACCGATATGGCGGATGTCGCCGAGGTTCTCAACGATCCGGCGATCCGCAAGGCGCTTCCCTTTGACTTCGCTGCCATCGAGGGATTGCTCAAAGGCAACGGCACCGGCGTGTTCGGTGATTCCGCCTCAAGGTTCCTGGAAGGTAACTCGACCTACCGCACTGACGCCGATGATTTCTACGCTCAGGAATTGTCCCGGCTTCAGAACAAGAATGCCGGGCAAATGAGTCTCGGTGAGCAGATCTACGATGCCGCGACCAAGCGCATCGACGGGATTGATCAGCTACGGGGAAAGATTTCCACGGCTGGCGACGCCAAGGAGATTGCCGACCTGCAGGCTCGGCTGCAGGCCGAACAGGCATTTCTTCAGACCGACGTCCTGCGGATGGAGGGGCTGAGGATGGTGCAGCAGGCGCAGAACCAGGTCGACGAACAGCGCAAGGCGGAGGACTGGCGCCAACGGATGGACAATATGAAGGCGGCGCTGCAGTGAAGTGCACCCTCATCGTCCTTTCCCTGGTGCTCTTGTCGGCTTGTTCGCAAGAGGCGGAGCGAACTCATACGGTGGACGAGTTCGTCGCCGACACCGAATTGCTGTCCCGTACGATTACCGAGTGCCGCAACAACCCGGGTGCATTGCGCCAGACGCCCAATTGCCAGAACGCGGAAGCGGCCGAGGTTAAGCTCCGGCTCCAGAACATGCGCAAGGCACTGGGAGGCTGACAAAATGTATCAGGTATTTGAGTTTATCGACGGTCAGTTCAAGCGGCCGTTGGAGACTTTCGTCTCGGATGGGACGTCGAACATAGCCCAGTGGGTCACCGGTCCGTTGACGGTGGCAGTGACACTTTATGTCGTTCTCTACGGCTATCTCATCCTTCGGGGCTCGGTCCAGGAACCCATCCTTGACTTTGCCTTCCGCGCGATGAAGCTCGCAATCATAGTGATGCTGGTGAAGAACGCCGGCGAATATCAGACCTATGTCACAAACATCTTCTTCGATGTTTTGCCACGCGAGATCGCTCAGGCGCTGAATGCAGGTACGGCGCCGAGTGCCAGCACCTTTGACAGTCTGCTCGACAAGGGCCAGGCCTCTGCGACCGATATCTGGACCAGGGCTTCCTGGCCGATTGACATCGTCACAGGTGTGGGCGGCATCATGGTGATCGGCGTCAGCTTTCTGGTGGCGGGGATCGGTTATGTTGTTTCCCTTTATGCACGGTTGGCGCTGGCGATCGTCCTGGCGATCGGGCCGATTTTCATTGCGCTTGCCATGTTTCAATCGACGCGCCGTTTTACCGAGTCCTGGATCGGGCAGCTCGCAAACTTCGTGATCCTTCAGGTCCTTGTCGTTGCCGTCGGTTCGCTTTTGATCTCCTGCCTCGACTCGACCTTCACCGCAATCGACAGCTACAGCGACGTCCTTATGCGCCCTATTGCTTTTTGTGCCATCGGGATAGCTGCCCTGTACATATTCTACCAGCTACCTGGCATTGCATCGGCGCTGGCGTCTGGCGGCGCCTCGCTGGTCTATGGTTACACGACCGCACGCGATGCGCATGAAGGCATGCTGGCCAGAGCAGCCTCCCACACCGGCCGGATGATCGGTCGCGGTGCTCGGTTTGCCCGCCGCGCCTTCGGATCAAGAAATGCCGGCGTATGACACCCATTCCAGAACATTAGATAAAGGCCTGCTGAATGATTAAGCCTGCCCTGTTACTCGCCTTTTCAGCCACGCTTGTCGGCTGCGCTTCGATGACCTACCCATTGCCGAACTGCGACGGCTATTCGCGCCGCCCATTGAACCGCTCGATGTGGGACTGGGAGGGCGGCAGCAAGCTGAAACAGCAGCAATCCAACACGAGTTCGTCCACGTCCCTCACACCTTTCGTAGAAGAGGCCAGCGAGACTTCCGCGTTTGCGCATCTGGACATCGACGGTTCCTATCGCCGCTGTGAGGGATGAAACATGGTGACGACAGATAATCTCAAGAGCTACTTCGACAAAGCACGTCGTTTCGACCAGGACCGGATGATCCAGGTCGAGCGATCGAACAGGATTGCCTGGTCGATCGCCATAGTTTCAGGCATTGTCGCCGCTGTAGCCGTCTTCGCGGTCGCGTGTCTCACACCCCTCAAGACGGTTGAACCCTTTGTGGTGCGCGTCGACAATTCGACCGGCATTGTCGACGTCGTGTCAGCGCTGACATCGACGGCTGGCACCTACGATGAGGCGGTGACGAAATATTTCGCTGCAAAATATGTCCGGGCCCGCGAGGGTTACGTCTGGAGTGAAGCACAGGAAAATTTCCGCACCATCGCCCTCTTGTCGACGCAAGCGGAGCAAACGCGTTTCGCGGCCCTCTACCGTGGCAGCAACCCGCAATCGCCCCAGAATACTTATGGTCGCGGGGCTACAGCAAGGATCGATATCGCTTCAATCTCCCTCATCAATCAGAATGTCGTTTCCGTACGCTACATGCGAACCATCACGCGTGGCGAGGAAGTACGAACGACCCATTGGGTTGCGTCGATCACCTATTCCTACGCGAACGCTCCGATGTCCTCGACGGACCGGCTCGTAAACCCGCTCGGCTTCGTCGTCAGCGAGTATCGCGCTGATCCGGAGGAGGTGAGATGATGCGCATCCCTCGAATTCCTGCACTCATCGTGACCCTTTCGATGTCGCCGGCGTTTGCGCTTGAGATACCCCGAGGTGCCTCGCAAGACAGTCGTGTCCGGTTCGTGAACTACCAACCCTACAACATCACGCGGGTGGTCGGCACTCTGCGGTCATCCGTACAGGTCGAGTTCGCGGCGGACGAGGAAATCGCCCATGTCGCGCTCGGCAATAGCGTCGCCTGGGAAGTTGCGCCGGCCGGCAACATCCTGTTCCTGAAGCCACGCGAGAGCCAGCCGGTGACGAATATTTCCGTGGTTACGACGCGCAGGGATGGCTCGACCCGCAGCTACCAGATGGAACTGACGGCGCGCGATGGCTCCGTAGAGGCTGGCCAAAACACCTACTTCTACGTGAAGTACAGGTATCCAGGCGATGACGCCGAGCTTCGCCGCCAGCAGGCAGCGTCGAGGGCTCTCGCGGCCCAGGCGAAGGACGCCGACAATGTGCTGGCGCTTCACGAAGCCTATGGCCCTCGAAACTGGCGCTATTCTTCTCAGGGATCGCAGGCACTGGAGCCGCAAAGCGTCTACGACAACGGCAAGATTACAACGTTCGCCTTTGTGGGTAACCAGGAAATGCCCGCGATCTATATGGAGAACTCCGACGGCTCCGAAAGCCTTGTTCCGAAGTCGGTCGATGGAGATCTGGTGATGGTGCACGCGATCAGCCGCAAGTTCATCTTGCGTCGGGGCAAGGATGTGCTCTGCGTCTTCAACGAAGCCTACGACCGCGTCGGTATCAATCCTGACACCAACACAACGTCTCCTTCGGTGGAGCGCGTCGTGAAGCGCGACGTTACCGGGCGATAGGGAAGGGAACAGTCATGGCTCAGGAAGACGAGGATCGCATCCCCGGAGAGCGTGCCGAAACCGTCACCAGTCGTCAGATCGACAACAGCCCTCTCTTGAAACGCGGCGCTGTTGCCATTGCGATCATCGCGTTTGTCAGCTTCGCGCTTTGGTCGACGACGGGAAATAAGGGAAGGGATGAAAATGTTCAGCCCGAACGGATCATTATTCGTCAGACGACCCCCTTCGAGGCCGCAAAAGAGAAAGTTGAACCGGACCAGGCGCTCCCTGAAGTAAAATTGCCAACGCCTGTCGTCGAACCGGTCATTGAAGAGCAGGATAAGCTGCTCGATTCCGCCCGCCGCGCGCCCGTGATGGCCTTCAGTGGAGGGCAGAGGAATCGGAAAGAGCTGAGGGAAAGCGACAGCTCTTATCGTTCCGACAACAGCAATTTCGTGCCGCTCGACAACAATATGTCTGTTCAGAACCAGCAAAACAATGAGCAGCATCGTTTCGATGGCCTGCTGCGGCCAACGCGGCTTGAAGGCTCAAGGGCCGGTACACTCGGAAACCGCAATTTCATCGTCGCGATGGGAACCTCCATTCCCTGCGTTCTTGAAACCGCGTTAGCATCCGACCAGCCGGGATTTACCACTTGTGTGATCAACCGCGATGTTCTCTCTGACAATGGCAGGGTGGTCTTGATGGAAAAGGGCACGCAGGTTGTCGGCGAATATCGTGGAGGGCTTCAACGCGGGCAAAAGCGCCTGTTCATTCTCTGGAATCGCGCGAAAACGCCGAAGGGCGTTATCGTCACTCTCGCATCACCAGCAACCGACGCACTTGGTCGTGCCGGTGTCGACGGCCATGTCGACACCCATTGGTGGGAGCGGTTCGGCAGCGCTCTTCTGCTTTCCATTGTCGGGGACGCGACGAACTATGCAAGCAGTCGGCTGCAGGACAGCGATGTCGACGCGCAAAAAACAACGAGTGCCAGTCAACAGGCGGCCGCCATCGCGGTCGAGCAGTCCATCAATATCCCGCCGACACTCAATAAGCACCAAGGTGAACCGGTTTCGATCTTTGTCGCTCGCGATCTCGACTTTTCCGGCATCTACGGTCTTAGAGTGACCGAACCCAGAAACCGCGTTTTCGATCGTGCAGTCCTGGGGGATTTCGCGCCACGATCGACGCTCCTAACGAAATAGGGCGCGAAATGGCAGAGAGGCAGGACTCGGCTGTCGTCAGCGAGCTGATGAAACCGTTTTCGACATTCCTTCAGGACAAGTCTCTCCTAGAGGTGATCGTCAATCGGCCCGGGCAGGTCTTGACGGAAGGTCCCGGTGGGTGGCGGACCTATGAAATGCCGGAACTGACCTTCGAAAAGCTCATGCGTCTTGCCCGGGCAGTCGCAAGTTTTTCCCATCAGTCGATTGATGAGACGCGTCCAATATTGTCGGCGACGCTACCCGGGAACGAACGAATCCAGATCGTCATCCCCCCGGCGACCATCAATGACACTGTCAGCATGACAATCCGCAAGCCTTCCTCGGTCGACTTCAGTCTTGATGATCTGGAGGAAAAGGGATTTTTCCAGACAGCGTGCGCAGCGACCAGTACCTCCTCCTCCGCGCAGGATGAGGAACTGTGTGAAACATATCGTGCCGGCCGTTTTAAGGATTTCCTGCGGCAGGCCGTCATCGCTCGAAAAAACATCATCATTTCTGGCGCCACAGGTTCGGCGAAAACGACACTTTCCAAAGCATTGATCAAGCATATTCCCGAAAACGAGAGGGTCATTTCAATCGAGGACACTCCCGAGCTCGTTATCTCACAACCGAACCACGTGCGCTTGTTCTACTCGAAAGGAGGGCAGGGGCTTTCGCGTGCCGGACCGAAAGAGCTTCTCGAATCTTGTCTTCGTATGCGGCCGGATAGGATTCTGCTTCAGGAGCTTCGCGATGGGACGGCCTTTTATTATATCCGGAACGTGAATTCGGGCCATCCTGGCTCAATAACCACGGTCCATGCGAACTCGGCCGAATTGGCTTTTGAGCAATTGGTCCTGCTTGTTAAGGAGTCGGAGGGCGGCGCAGGCCTGGACCGGGCCGACATCGTGGCTTTTTTGAAGGCGAGTATCGATATCGTTGCTCAGTGCAGGCGACACAAAGGAAACTTTCGGCTGTCTGAGGTGTATTTCAGGAGTAAGTGTAGAGCCAAGGAATAGCAAACTGAGCGACTCACGGAGTTCCGAGGTGCGGATTGTGGTCCTGATGTTTCTTGTTGGGTGTGTTTCCGTAAAGAGCGCCGAAAGCAGCACGGTAACCGTGTAAGTCGATAAGCGTAGTACACCTTAAGACAACTCTGACGTATGCCTGCAAGATCCTCGTTGTCACTCATCCATGGAGTGTCGATCACAGATCAGGCGACAGCGGACAATATGCGGTCGGACAACCGCTTACAATACATCAAGAAAACAGTCTAAAGCGGCGAGGAATCTTGACTGGCCAGCCAGTCCAATCCAGTGAAGCCATCCATAACGTTACCAGCTTCATGCGCCGGGGCGAATTTATCGCCCGCTTGGCGCCGCAGCCGGAGACACAGGCGGCTGCTCGCGGAAAATCGCTTCCAAAGTAGCTAAAATACGCCGCACTGCATCGGAATGGCTGAAATAGTAGATCACCTGCGCTTCACGGCGGGTTTGTACGACGTTTGCATTGCGCAGCTTGGCGAGGTGTTGCGACAAGGCTGATTGGCTGAGGCCAACCCGGTGTGCCAGCTCACCAACCGGAATTTCGGCGTCAACGAGAATCCGCAGTATTGCGAGCCTTTTCGGGTTTTCCATCGCCGCTAAAAGCTTGGAGGCCGAAATAATTGATTGCTCATCCAGACATCTCTGTATCAAATCCGTATCCAAACCACTTTATGTCGCGGACGTTTAGGCCGTAATCCTTGGCTAAGCCATTCGACGTGAACCTTTTTTAGAGGTTTAGAGCCGCGACCGGTAAGGCGCCAATGTTTATAATTAAGAATAGTCGAAAACTCTCACTCTCAAAAGGCGCGTGAAGCCGATGAGCCACCTGTAAAGTGCAGGTGTGTTTCTGAGGTGCAATTTTTTTGCGACTATTGCCAGCGTGCCGGACAAATGTCCTCTGAACCGTTCACTAGACATTGAGAACGTCTTCCGCAACGCAGAGGCTGATTGCAAGCATGACTGATTACGACCGAAATGGAGCAATACCCTCGGTTGATTCCCAGATCTAAATGATGCCGCACCGTTGGTTATTATAGGGACATATGATGCCATTTCAGGTGATTTGAGTTGGTACCTAATGCGCTTTTTATCACGTCAACCTGTGTTGGGATGTGCGGGAAATGTCGGACGGGCTGTACAAAAAGCTCAAGATCTCGTCGAGAGATATTGGGGAAGTCGAAGAGTATCTGAGTGAGGCGTATGCTCCCGTCGCTGTCATGCCACTGGGCTCACACGACAACTACGGGGTCACCGGTCAACTGGCCGTAATCGATGAAGTATTCTTCGAATGGTCGGCGACCATAGGTTCGTATCGCGTTACTCCCATTGCGATGTTCGACGCTGTTCTGTTTAATTTCGCGAGCAAGGGAGCGACCGAATATGACTTCCGGGGTGAAAGGCTATCGATTGCGGCTAATCAGGTCATTGGCTACCGGCACGCCGATAGCGTGGATGTCCTTGATGGTAGCGAACATTCAACAGTCGTTATCTCAGACGCTCTATTATCAAGACGCATGTCGATATTGCTCGATCGGCCTGTGGTTCAGCCGATCGAATTTAGCAAACGCGCTCTGGATCATGGCAAACTCGAAGGGCTTCCGGCTCTTGTTCAAATGCTGAACGGTTCACCGTTACAAGGAATTGCCAGGTCATTGAATAAGCAGTCTCCCAGTATGGGTAATCTGATCGTTGACAGTTTTCTTCTAAACTATCCGAACAACTACACGCAAAAACTTGAGGCGCCTGTGCCCGTCATTGCTCCACGACAAGTCCGTCGAGCGATTGATTATATCCATGCGCACCCAGCGGCTAGAAGCTCTCCTGAACTCTTGGCGGGCCTGAGCGGGGTCAGTGTTCGTTCCTTGCAATATTCCTTTTTGAACTGCGTGGGACAAACAATAAGTGAGTATCAGCTTGCTCTGCGCCTTCAAAAAGCTCGCGACGAGATCGATCGGAATAAGGATCGGTCCGTAAAGGAGATTTCTCAGGCGTGGGGATTTGCAACCCAAAGTGCCTTCACCCAGAGCTTCAAAAAAGCATTTGGGGTCAGCCCATCTCAACACCGGAAGGGCGAACTTTAGGCGCTGGATCGTCCATGGCATTTATCCGCCTCGTTTTTCGGCGTGGCAACGGCGTTGCAGGATGTGTGACATCAGTCAAGCATAACCATCTGAGCCGCCACCTGCTCCTCGAACAACTTCGAGAAAGAGGTGATGGGTGCCGAAACGATTGCGCTTCTAGTAGCTCATTCAGATATTCAGGTGATGTTCATTTCACGTTGAAACGCAAGGCGGTATGCATGGATCGAAGCTTGCCGGGTCATCCAGGGACAGATGGCCAACAAAGGGAGTGGAAGATGAAGCTCTCTGGCATCGATTGGGATCGCAATAGTCGCGATTACCTCGCGACGTTTGAATTGTGACCTCGTCAATCGGTGGATGCGGACGGTCGCCGTCAATTTGTAAACGGGTTCTCGTATCATCCGGAATGAGGGTCTTAAGAGGCGTTGACCGTTAAGTCGGCCATCACCTCAAGGACGGTCAACTTGTGTGAATGCCCGTCACGGCCCTTCCGCTCGATCTGCTGTCCGGGAGAAAGACCAAGAAGAGCAGCTCCAATCGGGGTCAGCACGCTGACCATTGAGCGTTCGATGTCGGCGAGGCCGGGGTAACAAAGAGTTACCGTCCTTCTGGCTCCGCCTTCCGTCAGGTAGGATACCGTCGATCCGACCGCCACTGCGTCTGCGGGGAACTGGTCATCCTCTACGACATCAGCACGCTCAAGTTCGATAAGCAACTTCTCGGCATCGTCGAGGTCGCGCCCCGGCGCCGCGAGTGCAAGAGCGGTCAGACGAGCGTGGTCAGTCTGCCGGACGATGATGGACGGCTTTGTGTAATCAGTGGTGTTCATTTCATATGCCTCGTACCGCGGCCGAATAGCTGCGTTTTAAAAAGACTGCTTGTGGAGGGTGAGGTCGCGCAATCCCGCAGGATCAAAGCCCGGGTTCAGACGCGCGACAGCAGTCTACGTCCCGGGCTAGTATCCTTCGACGGGATACTCTCGGCAGAGGCGAAATTTATGTGAATTGCCAATTTTCAACATGGTGCCCTAATCATGGCATGCCTGAGGGGGAAGTCAAGAAGCGCTCCGTGAGACGCTGCCCGGCGCTTTTGATCTCGGCAAGTGCCCTTGACTTCATGGCACCTTCCATAAATGCTAGGTTGATGTTGAACGAGAGCAAAAGACGCGCAGTGAGCGCTTTCAGGGTCTGCCCCATCGCAGGATCGTAACCGGGTCCGGCCACTGTCGCCTGCCGGATCCAGAGTGGCTACGTCAACACGTTCGCCTTACCATCTGCGGCAAGTCTCTCTTCAAACAAGTCAACGCCCTTCCTCTAGCGATGGGGTTGTTGCGCAGGTCACAATAAACATGTCTTCACTCAGCCAAACCATGCCCATAATCGGGGCAACAGACTTTCACACACTTAGCCGCCTGACGCTCGTGGCCCTGACCAATGATTTCGACGTCGGCCCCGACTTGAGTGAGAAGCTGGAAAACTCCTGGGTCTTGGCAGACGAACAGGTCTCGCTCGACAGGGTCTGCCTAGGATCAACTGTCTCGTATGATGTAGAGGGGCAGCAACGCCAGGTTACCCTTGTTCTCCCGAATGAAGTGCTGGCAGACGCGGGCCGCTTGTCTGTATTGACGCCTGTTGGCGTGGCGCTCTTGGGCCTTAAGCCCGGGCAGCGCGGGGAGTGGAATTCTCGCGATGGACACAGAAATCAATTGACTGTCGTCCGGGTCGGCCGTGCCGGTTTACGACGAGCAGCCGCGGAAGCCTTCAGCCACCTCTGAACGCGATGATATCGACGCAAGAAAGGTCTGCAGGACCGGATGTCTGCGCTTGCTTGCGCACGTTCCTCCGCCCTTTGAACGCACCAACAACATCTGTTTCGTATGGTGCTTCAGATGTTTAGCCAACAAAAGTGGACCAAGGCTTCCCTTATCGCGGCAGCACAAGCTGTCCGGAGCAATCATGGAAAAAGACACACATTTTACTGGAATGCGGGGGCGGGCAGGTTTTGCGCAGGGACTTGGCTGGATGGCGCTGAGCATGGCGTCCTTCATAAGCATGGCTGTCGGGTCTCGCGAGCTCGCATCGACCTTGTCGATCAGACAGGTGCTGTTTTTCCGGGCTCTCGTCGGTCTCGGCGTAATTTTGCTGGTGGGACGGTCACTCCTGCCGCAGATCCTTCAGAAGAAACTGTTTCCAAGGCATCTCGCCCGAAACGTCGTTCACTTCACCGCCCAGTATTTCTGGACCATTGGCGTGGTCTCTCTCCCACTGGCCTCGGTCTTTGCACTCGAATTTACGATGCCGATCTGGGTCGCATTTTTCGCCTGGCTTTTTCTCAAGGAGCAGCTAACCGGGCCTCGGGTTCTCGCAACCCTTGGCGGTTTCATCGGTGTTCTGGTGGTAGTGCGTCCAGGATTCGGCGTCATTGATCCGGCTGCTGGTTTAGTGCTGCTGGCGGCCGCCGGCTATGGGCTTTCCTTAATTCTCGTCAAGCAGCTCACGAAAGAATGCTCACCAGCAATCATCGTGGTCTGGATGATCCTCATTCAACTGCCGCTGGGACTGCTGGCCGCGTTGACGGACTGGAGGGACGTTAGCCTGTCCGATATTCCGTGGATGATGGTTGCCGGCGTTGGTGCCTTGAGTGCGCATTACTGCCAGGCACAGGCGCTTAAGCGCCTCGATGCATCTGTCATCATGCCTATCGACTTTTTGCGTGTACCCATGGCTGCGGTCGTCGGGTTCTACGCTTACGGAGAAGGCGTAGACGCCTGGGTCGTCATCGGCGGATGCATAATCCTGCTGTCGAACTTCCAGGCGATGATGTCCGAGCGAGTGAGGTCAAAGAACCCCGATGTCTGACGAGCCAAGGCAGTCACCCTCGCCGGCAGTGATCAGGCTGCCTTGCCCATGCCGATCTTCCTTAAGCTATTAAAAAAACGGAGTATTTGATGGTTCACGTCGACGAAAAACTCGAACCCATTCTCAACGAAGTCTTGCGCCGAAACGCAGGAGAGTTCGAGTTCCACCAGGCCGTGCGCGAAGTCCTGGAGAGCCTTGGAAGAGTCATTGCTAAACATCCGCGTTATGCGGAAAACGCCCTTATCGAGCGGATTTGTGAACCGGAGAGGCAGATCATCTTTCGTGTACCTTGGGTGGATGACAACGGTCAGGTCCAAATCAATCGCGGATTCCGCGTGCAGTTCAACTCTGCTTTGGGTCCCTATAAGGGCGGCATTCGGTTTCATCCCTCGGTCAACGTCGGTATCATCAAGTTCCTCGGATTCGAACAGACGTTCAAGAACGCCTTGACCGGTATGCCCATCGGTGGAGGGAAGGGCGGATCCGACTTCAATCCGCGCGGACGATCTGATGGCGAAATTATGCGCTTTTGTCAGTCGTTCATGACTGAGCTTCATAGACATATTGGCGAATACACCGATGTTCCCGCTGGCGACATCGGTGTCGGCGGTCGTGAGATTGGCTATATGTTTGGCCAGTACAAGAGGCTCACCAATCGATTTGAGGCGGGTGTCCTGACCGGGAAAGCCCTGTTCTATGGCGGTTCGCGCGCTCGTAAAGAAGCGACAGGTTATGGGGCGAGCTACTTTGTGCGCAGGATGCTGGCCTCCAAGGGAATGGACTTCTCAGAAAAGCGTGTATCGGTTTCTGGTTCGGGCAACGTTGCAATTTATACAATGGAAAAAGTAAGCGAGTTCGGCGGGAAGATTGTCGCTTGCTCCGATTCAAACGGTTATGTCGTTGATGAAAGCGGGGTTGATTTCGCCCTGGTCAAGGAGATCAAGGAGGTCCGCCGAGGACGCATCTCGGAATACGTGAAGCTCAAGGGGTCGGATGCTTGCTTTGTCGAGGGAGGATCAATCTGGGATGTCCCCTGTGACGTGGCTATGCCCTGTGCAACGCAGAACGAACTGACTGGTAAAGACGCAAAGACGCTCGTCAGAAACAACGTCATCGCGGTGGGAGAAGGTGCAAATATGCCGTCGACTCCCGAGGCTGTAAGGTTGTTTCAGGCGGCGGGCGTCATGTTCGCGCCTGGGAAGGCCGCTAATGCAGGAGGGGTCGCCACGTCTGCTTTGGAAATGCAACAGAACGCTTCCCGTGACAGTTGGACGTTTGAGCAAACGGAGGCGCGCCTCGCAGACATCATGAGTGCGATCCATGATGTCTGCGCGGAAACAGCCGAGGAATATGGCGCGCCGGGCGATTACGTCATTGGTGCAAACATCGCCGGATTTGTTCGGGTCGCGGAAGCTATGGACGCGTTAGGGGTCATCTAGGCGATCATGAGCGGCGGCCCAGCTCGACTCATGCTGTCCCGGAGGAACGCGTCGGTGATGATTATTGGACCTCAAGCCAGACCGGAGCCGCTGCCCCTCAAAGCAGGAGCGTCACCCGATCGCACGCGTGCGATCGGGTCGTTCGCCAATTCAGTCGCTCCACTGGTCTTTGTTCTCTTTGTTGAGAACAAGGCGTTTTTCAGAGGTTACCACCTTGTTTCCTGCTCTGGTTGCCAAGCCCAATTTTGGACTTGATCATGCTACTCTGGCTGACGTAGCCGCTATCCTATGTGAGGACGAGGCCTGCCTTGCACCGATTGCTAACGCGGCTAACGAGACGACAGGCGAGCCACGGTGGATTGCTCTGGCTTTAATACATGCACTCTGGCGGAAGGCTGGAGTCGCCCCTCAGGTGATGTCCTCCGTCCTTAAAGCCTGGCCGGAGATAGTGGCATCGCTCGAAGCGGTTATGTGTTTCCGGGCGAATGCGGCCGCCGAAGAGAGCGATCCATTCATGTTCTATCAACCTGTCGCCGTCCACTCGATCCCCGTTGCTGGTCTCGATGAGTACATTGATCTGGTTGAGAACCGCTTCATTATTTGGAGGCGTCCCAGCATCGATCGGAAATCTCTGGGAAAAGCATTGATCGCTGGACGCAGGTCGGACAATGATGCCGCTTATCTTGCCGCCGTAAGATCGCTACAAGCCCGACCGACATACCAGAGCACCGGGCTTGGCTTTACCGATGGAAGCACGTTCTTCCACAACGAGTGGGGGCGCAACCTAGCTGAGCAGGCGCTCGAATCGTCAGTGCTGTGCAACGACCGGTCAGGTCTGTTGTTCGATAACAGCTACGTCTGCAAAACCTCCATCAATGTCTCGATCGTCGTCCGCGCGTTCAAGCGAAAAGCTCTGGGTCTGACAGTAAGGCTATAAAGTGACGCAGAGCTTGTTGCCGCTGAGTGGATGTCACGAGGTTCGTTCACGTACGATTTGGCGCGAATGGTCCGACATCATTCCTGTCGTGCGGCAAAAGGTCACCTTGCAGTCAACGCGATCCTTGCCCAGATAAGCATCATGAAAACGACCATGAAATCCCTATTTTTCAGGCTTATTGATCAGGCACGTTCCCTAACCCGGAGCTGGCAGCACTGAACCTTTAACGCCGCCATAGACCCAGCCGCTCCGGGAACCACGCAATTGAAAGTGCGGTTCGTTATGCGTCGCTCGCACGACGTAGCCATGGAGCGTTTTAATGTCCCACCCTCGCCCCCTTCCAGTCTGCCCTGCCTGCAACCGTCAACTGCCGGGTGCCGCCGCCCGGTGCCCTTGGTGTGAAACCTCTGTTCCACTGAGAGCCGCACGCAAGCCTCATAGTTGCAAGCGCAACGAGTTCCGGCTGCCCTTTCGCTGGCTTGCGGAGACCGCGGGACAATGACACGCGCTACGACAGCAAGCCGGATCGTCTCGTCACCTGATGACAGAGGTCAGTTGCAGCAGGTCGGAGTACTTCCCTGGCGGATCGGGCGCGACGGCGAGCGCAAGGTGCTGCTTGTCACGGACCGTGAGCGCGAGCGCTGGATCGTGCCCAATGGCCCGCTCGTTAAAGCATGTCTGCCCCTCGTCATGGCCTCGCGACATGCGTTCAAGGTGGCAGGAATTATTGGCGACATGTCCCCGGCTCCGGTAATGACGCACAGATATATCGAGACCCTCAACGACGGGCCTCAGCTTGTCTGCTGTGTCACGATATTCGGTATGAACGTGCGTGGCACTTTGACCCACTGGCGCGAAAAAGCGCACCGAAAAAGACGATGGTTTTCTCCACAAGCGGCGGCGGACAGGCTGGGTGATATCGCGCTTGCCGATTTTGTACGGAAACTCGATGCAGAGCCGGGGTGCTGGCATGCCCGCCGTCACTCTGGCCGCCTGATCCTGGGGTTGAACGAGCGGCAAGGTTCTGGTGTCTGACATGCCGACGATGGAGCTAACGGGTTTCGCGCTCACCATTCGTTACGTCTTTCCTATCCGAAGGGTTAGTGCCGGACGCTGATTGCCTGGCGCCAATAGTTGCGACCGCGACATTGGCGTCAGGTTTCTCGCAACCCGACACGAAAACTGCGGAGCAAATCTGGCCGCCTGTGCCATGGCATTGCCCGCATTCGGAAAGAAGCAGTCATGACTTTCAGATATATTCACACCCTTCCCATCAGCGGCCCCAACAAGTTGCCTCGTTTCAGGCGGTGGGCTGCCGAAAATATTCCCGGCATTGCCGTCTCTCTGCCGCCCCAGGTGCCGGTTAAGAGCGAAGCTCTAACGGTGCGATTGAAATCGGTCGAGGATCGCAACACGCTGATCGCGAAACTGGAGGACGTCAGCCTCTAATGATCTCGTGCCCCGCGGCGTACGGCCGATCCGGATCGATCTGGTGGTGTTCTATGCCGCGCGGTTCTTGTCGGTCGAGCTATGCCTTACGCCGCGCGGGCGTCGACTTTGAATAAAAACCGAAAGGCGCATTAACCGGCGAAGCGTGCCGTGGCCTCGCTTGCCCAGGGGGCGTCAAGGTATCTCCACAGATCCAGTCCCACAATCGTGATGACCCGGTGGTCAACAGCGCAGGTGGAACTGGATACTCAACCTTGCGCAAGTGGCAGGCTGCCATCGCCAAACAGCGCGATGGCAAACGTGGTTATACCCGTGCGCGAGAAATGCCAGCCAAATTGCGGTCACAAGGTCCGATCGGCCTTACCCAACACCTGTCGCAGCCCATCGATACTGAAAGGCTTGGATAATTGCTGCGCGTCGGAAATACCCGAGGCTGTCTTGGCGTTGTCGTCACCGCTTGCGAAAACGATCCGCACGTTTGGCCAGCGTTCCCTTACATGCCTTGCAAGTTCGATCCCCGACATGCCGGGCAGACCGACATCTGTCAGCAACATGTCGATCCTGTTGGCCTCAAGGACGCTGAGGGCATCTTCCGCTGAGTTAGCCTCATGCACCGTGTGACCAAGCTCCTCTACCATGTCGACCGTCGACATCAGGATAAGCGGCTCATCCTCAACGATAAGGACATGCGGTTTTGTGGACACCGTTGGGCGGCTATCACGCGGCTCCTGCTCGGGTGCAGGCGCGGGCTCCTGGCGCTCCATCCGTTGCAAGGCAATCCTGTGTTGCTGCGCGTTGTTCAGGACGTGGCGGACTTTGCGGGCCAGTGCCTCGCGCGTGTAGGGTTTGGATAGCAACTCGACACCAGCGTCCAACCGGCCGCCGTGGACGATCGAATTTTCGGTGTAGCCTGAGGTAAATAGCACGGCCATGCCCGGGAACTGAGCCTTGGCCTTCCTCGCAAGATCTGTGCTGCGCATCGGGCCTGGCATCACGACGTCCGTGAACAGCAGGTCGATCTGAACGCCACTGCTGACGACGGCGAATGCGGACTGTGCGTCTCTCGCTTGGAGGACGCGGTAACCAAGGTCCGTCAGCAGCGCCACCGATGTTTCCCTAACGCCGTCATCGTCTTCCACCACGAGAACAGTTTCAGTGCCACCCGTCACCGCAATGGCCTCTGGATCACTCAGGCTGTCTTCGACCTGCACCGTGCGCGGCATATAGAGTTTCATGGTCGTCCCATGCCCGACCTCGCTGTAGATTTTGAGGTGGCCGCCGGACTGCTTAAGAAAGCCGTAAACCATCGACAAACCGAGGCCGCTTCCCTTCCCGTCCGTTTTCGTGCTGAAGAACGGTTCCAGGACATGCTCGATGATATCCGGCGATATTCCTGACCCCGTATCGGTCACTGCAACGAGTACATATTGTCCGGGACGGACATCGTCGTGCGAACGGGCGTAATTGTCGTCGAGAACCGCATTTCCGGTCTCGATTGTCAATCGTCCGCGGCCTTCCATCGCGTCCCTCGAATTGATTGCCAGGTTCAGTATGGCGTTCTCCAACTGACTCGGATCGATCAGCGTATTCCATAACCCGCCGGAGACAACGGTTTCGAGTTCTATCTCTTCGCCCAGTGCCCGGCGCAGCATATCGTCCATATTCTGGATGAGTTTTCGAACATTGACGACTTTGGGCTCTAGCGGCTGACGGCGGCCGAAGGCCAAAAGCTGCGATGCCAGCTTTGCGCCGCGGGCAACGCCGGCCAAGGCATTATGCAGGCGTTGTTCTGCCCGCCTGTTGCCGTCGATATCTTTGGAGAGAAGCTGCAGGTTGCCGCTCACGACCTGAAGAAGATTGTTGAAGTCGTGCGCCACGCCGCCTGTGAGGTTACCCAGCGCTTCCATCTTTTGCGCCTGCCTCAACGCGATCTGTGCGGTTTCGCGCTCGACAGTTTCTTTCTCAAGCTTCAGAAGTGCTGTTCTCAGTTCAAGAGTGCGCTGCTCGACTTTTTCCTCAAGGGTGTGGTTAAGGCTCTGAAGCTGATCCTCAGCACGCTTCTGGTCCGTGACATCGAAGCCATCAACGAAAATCCCGGTCACTGATCCGTTAAGATCAAAAATTGGCTGGTAGATCAAATGTACGAAGCGCTGATCCGGCTGCTCCTTGCCATCCCGTTCCAGGAAAACAGGCACATAACGACCTATATACGGCGTGCCCGATCGAAAAACACCGTCGAGCAATTCGAAGAAGCCTTGCCCGGCAATCTCAGGCAGCGCCTCTCTGACGCTGAGGCCAAGGAGCTCGCGATGCCCGACAAGTTGATTATAGGCATCGTTGACCAGCTCGAAAGTGTGTTCAGGCCCGCTGAGGATGCACATGAAACTTGGGGCTTGCTGGAACAGGGCGCGCATCCGATCTCGCTCCGCGGTCCGAAGTTCCACTTCTGAGGAGAGTTGACGATTGAGCTGCTCGAGTGCCAACGCTGCTTTTTCCCGGATCTCAGCAGCCTCCGCAAGCGCCGCTGCCCGTCGACGTTCTGTTTCGAACGCTTCGGCGCTCGCCAAGCGCGAGGTGATCTGGCCGGCTATCAATTTAAGGAAATCCAGATAATCGTCGCTGACCGCCCGATGCGGATTGAGCCCGGTGATCATTACCCCCTTGGGTTGGTCGCTGGCTTGTCCGACCAAGGGAATGACCGCAGCCTGAGACGGTGCTCTTTGCCAGGGCCCCGACGGGATGACGTCTGTGGCCGACAACTTTATCAGATCCATGGGCTGTTCTTGCCAGGCGTGTTCAAGGTTCCAGATGTCCACACCACGGTTTATTGTTACCGGCAATAAAGTGTCGTCTTCAGCTGTGCCGCAAACCCACCGGCGCATCGCATTGCCGTTCTCGTCAAAAACGTAAAGTGCGCAGAAGGGAAGATCCTGAGGGTTGTCGTTAAGCGCTTTGCGTGAAGCGTTGAAGACTTCAACCTCGGTGTCGGCCACGGCAAGGCCAGACGCCAGGGTGCGCATGGTTGCCAGGCGGCGCTCACTGATGACCCGCTCGGTTTCTTCCGTGACCGCGCAGAAGACGCCCTCGACCTTGCCACTGTCTCCGATCAGCGGACTGTAAGAGAAGGTATGATACGTTTCCTCCGGATACCCGTCGCGTTCGAGAAGCAAGAGCAGCGCGCGGTCCCAGGTTGCCTCTCCGCTTGAATAAACGGTTTCCAAGCGCCCTTTGATATCATTCCAGATTTCAGACCATAAAATCTTTGTCGGCACAGCAAGCGCGTTGGGGTGCTTATTTCCCAAGGTCGGCCTATAGGCATCGTTATAGAAAAAGGCGATGTCTGGACCCCAGCCAAGCCACATTTCAAATTTTGAGGTGAGCAACAGCCGAATTGCGACCTTCAGCGCTTCGGGCCACTCGTCCGGACAACCAAGTGTACTATCCGCCCAATCATGGCGCCGCATCATCTGCGCCATCTCTCCATCGCCAACAAATATGTCCCGATACCGGTCCGAAATTAATGCCATTCCACTTCCATCCCAATAAAGCACACCCTACGTAGAACATTGATAACGCTTCGCTGGCCAGCTAGTTCTAGATCGATACAAGCTTTTGTATGGGGTGGGAGAAATTTGAAATTGAGCAAAGGCACATCACAACCTGAATGGAGTACAGCCGAGCTCAGGCGTGCTATCCAGTCGGCCGGGGTCGCGCTCTGGGCCTGGATCGTTGATGACGACACGTTTGTGATGGATGCCAAGGCTTACGAACTCTGGGACATTTGCGGCGAGGTAGACCTCACTTTCGAGCATCTTTCCGCCAAGGTGCATCCCGCCGACCGAGACCGCGTCAGGGCGGCGTTCGTCGCAACCCGCGCCATCGACGGCCCGTTTGAAATTGATTTCCGCATTCTCACGAACGCCTCCGACGTTCGTTGGATTTCCGCTCGGGGCCAGGGCAACGAGGGAGACGCTGCAACCGAAAAAATGACAGGCATCTTTCTTGACGTCACGGGCCGCAAGCAGGCGGAGGAAGGGCATGAACTCCTCGCCGGCGAGATGAGCCATCGCGTCAAGAATATTCTGGCCCTGGCCTCTGGATTAACAAATATCACCTCGCGGACGACCGAGACAAAAGAGGAAATGGCAAAGCAGTTGACTGAGCGATTGACGGCCCTTGGCAGGGCCCACGAACTGGTGCGCCCGCTCCCCGATGGCCAGGGGAGATCGGCATTGCTCGGTGACCTCTTTGCTGTGCTGCTTGCCCCTTACGACGACGTCGGAGCTTTTGCAGGTCGCATTCGCGTTGCTGTGCCGCGGATGGGATTAGGAGAGAAGGCCGCAACCAGCCTGGCACTCGTGATACACGAGTTGGCAACGAATTCGCTCAAATATGGTGCCTTGTCGAATAATGCGGGATTGCTCGACATATCCGGTTCTATAATCGAAGACGAGGTCGAGATCGTCTGGAGCGAACACGGAGGCGACCCTGCCCAGTCGCCCAGATCGTCAGACGGTTACGGCAGTAAGATGTTGCACAGGACAGTCTCTGGACAACTGGGTGGATCAATCGACTATAACTGGGTAGAGGGCGGCGTCGTTGTAACGCTAAGGATGAAAGAAAGCCATCTTTCTGGATAAATGATCGGGGACCGAGAGTTGGCCCTCAAGCACCCGGCGTGCCGAGACAAAAGCCGAAGTCCCAACCACCGACAGGCTCGGCGGCCTTGCGGGGAAGCATCGACGCGCGCTCCACCAAAACTGATGAAGCCTCACCGTTCTGAGGGACTGAATATTGGTAATCAAAGTGTTGCACGGTTGCGTGGTGACAACATGGACATCGGTATCCCCGTGTCTTTCGGCCGTCTAAGTGGCGATGACGGCGATTCTCCTCAAGGCATAGTTTGTCCAATAGGCTATCTCGGTGTCTTCGCTTTTGCGGTCGAATAGCGAAAAATACAAATCACGCCGAGGGCCCATTGCTCAGCGCAACGTCGCGCAAAGGAGCACGTGTCTGCGCGTAGCTGCTGGGCGAATGACGAAGATGCTCCTTGAATGCATTTGAGAAATTTTGGCTTGGATTGAGGTCCGAGTGATCATCTCATCTATGCGTTGGAACGGGTCAGTGGTTCTGATCCCTTCAAGGCAGGGATCGTAAGCCCCTTTTAAACAGGCTTTAGCAAAAACCGTTCAATTTAAGGATTCGATAGGCTTCGATCGAGCTTCGAAGTGCATCCTCAGAATTGCGGTCTCCGTCATTGGCGTCGGGATGGTGCATTTTGAGCCTCTCCTTATAGCGGCTCTTGATTTCTTGGGATGTCGCCTGGGAGGAAAGGCCGAGTGTTTCGAAAGCTTTGGCTTCCAGTACCTTGAGCTTTCTCTGTTGGGGGCCGATCCGGGTTTGCCCTTGCCGATCGGCTTTGCGAGCATTTAGCGTTTTTGCCGAGCCTGAACGAACTGAAGACGGTAACGGAGTTTCAGTCGCCGCGCTCACCCTCTTACCCCAGGTCGGGCGCGCACCCGTCGTCGCTTCTTTCTGGTAACGGGCGACGTCGGCATTGGAGGGTGGCGTCGTAAAACTGTAACCCTTGTTGTAGTCAGTCACATGCTCAAGGCAGAATAAGAGGTAAAGACCTTCTGCACCCGATCCCACCGGCGCACGGTGAGTACCGCTCTTTTCACACCCGTCCCATTGGCATTTTGGGCCTGTGGCTTGGCTGGCCGATGGCGAGCGTTTGCGAGCGGATCGAAGACCTACGAATATTTTCGAATCATGCGTCATTGGAACTATATGGACGCGGAGGACCCCTAGGGCAACATCAGACATGTCCAATCTCGGGCAATACGTACAGGGCGCGACAGCCAACCTCACTGGGGGAAGAGCTGTTTTCTTGGCAAATTGGTCGTTTGGAAATGGCCAACATGGTGGAAAACATCTTACCGATCACACGCGGTTTCTTCTGAAGTCGATTATCGATTAAGGAGAGTTTGAGCCAACTGACAGTCCTGAAAACGCGCAAAGCCACTAGGTTCTTGCCCTTGACGGTTGAACCCAAGCCGATCGCTTTAGTTCTTCGTGGCCGAGAATCTATATCCAAGTTTCATCGCGATGCCAGCATGTTAGAAATATTCGCGTAAGGCCTTGCCGTCATCCGCGAAGATCTCGGTGCCGTTGACGAAGCTCGGTCACGCGACCTTCGCAATCTCTTGCGGCTCGCAGTCGCCTAGGCTGTGGAAGAAGGCGCTGAGTAGCCGGCCGAATGTTCTGTTCTCCAGCGATGTTTTAATGACGTCGGGCTCGCCCGGCGTGCGTCGTGATAGCCTGTTGGTGACGTCGGGAGATAATGCCCCAGCCGCCGTGAGCGCCAGAATTTGCCGAAAACCGCAGATGATTAGAAGATTTTTGCTTTCCGGCTTGCTCTTTCTGTGTTTCTTATAATGCTTAAATAGAATTTTTAGCGCTTATTAATTCAGAAATAACATGATGGAAGATCGAAAAACCGATGCACTGTCTGTCAATGCGGGCGGCTTGCCGGCGCTGGAGGCGCGGCTTGCGCACGAGCTCGCCCTGCTAGAGCGACCGGCGAAGCCATGGGTGCCGCGGATGGAGATCGACGGTGGCGGAGTGCTGGATGTTGCAGTTATAGGTGCCGGGCTTTGTGGGCTCACCGCGCTTGCCGCCCTCTCATTTATCGGGATCGATAATATCAGGGCCTTCGATAAGGCTTCGAGCGGCTTCGAGGGTCCCTGGGTAACGAGCGCGCGTATGGAGACATTGCGCACTCGCAAGGAACTCGCTGGTCCCGCGCTCGGCGTACCCTCGCTGACATTCCGCGCATGGTTCGAGGCGCAGTACGGCGCGCGCGCCTACGAGGAGATGGTGCTCATACCGCGTCAAGACTGGATGGCCTACATGGTCTGGTATCGCAATGTGCTGGCGCTGCCCGTGAGCAACGATACCGAACTTTCCGGTCTCATTCTGCGCGAGGATGGCCTGCTTGATCTCGAGTTGCAGGGGCCGGAAGGTGCGACCAGAGTTCTGGCGCGCCGGGTGATCCTGGCGACAGGGCTTGATGGCCTCGGTGCGCCGCGACTGCCAGATGTAGCGAAAACGGTTCCTGCCCGCTTCGTGCGCCACAGCGGCGATATATTCGACGTGAGCGCGTTACAGGGCAAGCGGGTCGCCGTGGTCGGAGCCGGAGCTTCGGCAATGGACAATGCGGCCGCTGCACTTGAGGCGGGGGCTGACCGCGTCGACCTTTTCATTCGCAGGCCGGATATTCCGCGTGTTGAGAAATTCGGCGGCATCGCAAGCCTCGGCATGTCCCACGGTTATATAGGCCTGCCCGATGCTGACCGCTGGGCCTTCATGGTCGAGGCGGAGCGGACGCAGATTCCGCCGCCGCGCCACAGCATCCTGAGGGTCTCGCGCCATCGCAATGCGCTCTTCCATCTTGGCAGTCCCGTTATCAGCATCACAGAAGTGGGCGAGGCGGTGGAAATAGAGACTCCGAAGGGGCGCTATCCGGCCGACCTCATCATTTTCGCCACTGGCTTTGATGTCGATTTCGCCCAACGGCCGGAATTTGTGGAGTTGAGCGACCGTGTCCTGCTCTGGCGTCACGCCTATCAGCCTCCCGCAGGGCAGGAGAATGATTCGCTGCGGTCCTATCCCTATCTCGGGTCCGCCTTCGAGTTTCTGCCGAAACCAGGTCTTCCGGCCGCGGTGGCGGAGGCGATTTCCCGCATATATTGCTTCGCTTATCCAGCTGTTCCCTCTCACGGTAAAATCACTAGCGGCATTCCGGCCGTCAGCCAGGGGGCGGAGCGTCTGGCGCAGGGCATTGCCCGCTCTCTCTTCGTTGAGGACCGCGCGCGCCATTTCGAGACCTTTATGAACCACGACGCCGCTGAAATCACCGGCGAGGAATGGCGCGATGCGGACGCGCAGGGCAGGATCAAGGAGCATGCCAATGGCTGAACCGGCACTGAAACTGGATGTATTTTACGGCATTTCCTCGCCGTGGGCCTATTTCGGTGCGCCACGCGCCGTGGACGTCGCCCGCACACATGGCGCCGAAATCGTGCTGCGGCCCATCCGCATCATCGAGGCAAATGGCGGCATTCCGCTGCGCAGCCGCCCGGATGCCAGGCAGACCTATCATGCTGTGGAACTGGACCGATGGCGGCGTTATCTCGATATGGCGCTCAACCTGACGCCGAAGTTTTATCCCTGCGCCACCATCGAACGTGCCGCGCAGCTCGTCATCGCCGCGCAGAAGGCCGGGCTCGATGCGATCAGCCTGTCCTTTGCCATCCAGCGCGCCTTGTGGAGTGAGGAGCGCGACATTGCCGATCTCGACACACTGCGTACCATCGCACATGCCGTGCTCGGCTCGGAAGGTGCAGCCCTCGTGCGCGGCCCGCAGCCGGAAGAGATCGTGGCGGAATGGCAGGGAAATCTTGCAGAGGCTGAACGTCTCGGGATTTTCGGCACGCCGACCTATGTGGTGAACGGCGAGCTTTTCTGGGGTCAGGACCGCCTGGAATTCGTCAGCCGCGCGCTCGGTGCTCTAAAGCAGCAAATTGCAAAATCCGAAGTGAGGACATCCGCATGACCGATGCCGCAAAACTTCACAATCAGGCCATCGTCATCGACGGTCTGCAAACCTGTCAGTGGAGCAGGTCGATATTCGAGGATATGCGCGCCGGCGGCCTCACTGCCGTCAACGTATCTAGCGTGATCTGGGAGAACTTTCGCGAGGGCATCGGTTATGTGAGCGATTGGAATCGCTTACTGCGGGAAAACGACGACCTTATTCGCCCGGTGCGTACGGTCGCCGATATTCATGCGGCCAAGGCCGAGAAAAGGACCGGCATCATCATCGGCTGGCAGAACACCTCGCCACTCGAGGACAAGCTGGATTATGTCGAAATCTTCAAGGATCTCGGCGTCGGCATCATGCAGCTGACCTACAATACCCAGAACTATTCTGGCGCCGGATATCTCGAGGAAAACGATAGCGGCCTGACCGGTTTTGGCCGCGAGGTGCTGGCGGAGATGAACCGCGTCGGCGTGCTCTGTGACCTGAGCCATGTCGGTGACAAAACGACGGCGGATGTCATCGCCCGCTCGAAAGCGCCGGTCTGCATCTCGCATGTGCTGCCGCGGGCGCTGCGCGATGTGAAGCGCAACAAGCCGGATGAACTGTTCAGGGCCTGCGCGGAGAAGGGCGGCATCATCGGCATCAGCCTTTTTGCGCCGGGTCTCGCCGCTGGAAACGACGCCACGGTCGAGGATTATCTCGATGCCATGGCCTATGTCATCGATCTAGTCGGCGAGGACCATGTCGGCATCGGCACGGATTTTTCGCAGGAGCGGCCGCGTCCCGGCCCCTGGCAGCTCTGGGCAAACCGTGACAAGGGCACGGCCCGCACGCTGACGGAATTCGCAACCGTCAAGATATCCAAGCCGAAGGGCATCGAGCGCATCGGCGAGGTGCCCAATATTACCGCGCGCATGCTGGCGCGCGGCTGGAGCGAAACGCTCATTCTCAAACTTCTCGGCCAGAACTGGCTGCGCGTACTGGATGCCGCTTGGCGGCCCGCAAAATGAGAATATCGAAAACAATCGGAGGCAACTGAAATGAAAAATGCTCATCAGCGCCGCAAGGCCGCTCTCGTCGTCGGCATCGTTGCTGCCGGGATCGCATCGCTTTCTGGCACCGTCTTCGCACAGGATGCGACCAAGGGCACCGTCAACATTGTCGGTTTCTCCGGCGTCTTTGCGGATAACTACCAGAAATTCATCATAGACGCCTTCAAGGCCAAACATCCCGGCATCGAGGTGAATTATCAGCAGAGCAAGAACTCGGCCGAAACGCTGGCGCTTCTCACCCTTCAGCGCGCCGAGCCGAAGGTGGATGTCGCCCTGATCGACGTTTCGGTTGCGATCAAGGCGAACAAGGAAGAGCTGTTCAGCAAGCTCGACGCCGCCAAGGTACCGAACCTTGCCGAACAGCCGGAATGGGCGCGCATCGATGGCGACCGCGCCGTCGCCTTCTCGCAGGACAATCTCGCCATCCTCTACAACACCGGTGCGGTGAAGGAACCGCCGACGAGCTGGGCCGATCTCGCCGATCCGAAATATAAAGGAAAGATCGCCGCCAAGCTTTCCGATACGCGCGGCGTCATTCTCCTGCCCATCCTCACCAAGCTGAAGGGGGGCGATTACAAGACCTCCATCGATCCGGGCATCGATTTCCTGAAGGAGATTGCGCCGAGCGTCTCGACCTTCGAGCCTGCGCCGGATTGCTATGCGGTAGTGCAGAGCGGCGAAGTCGATCTTTCCGTCTGCTGGAACGGCCGCGCGCAATATCTGCATGACACACAGGGCGGCAAGATCGGGATCGCTCTGCCGAAGGAAGGCTCCATCGGCCAGACGAACACAATCGGTATCGTTGAAGGCTCCTCCAATAAGGAGGCGGCCGAGCTTTTCGTCAATTATGCTCTGAGCGCCGAGGCGCAAGCGACATTCGCCGAAAAGAGCTTCTACGGTCCGGTCAACAGCAAGGTGTCGCTGAGCGAGCCGGTCGCTGCCCGCATCTATGGCAGCAAGGAAGCCCAGGCGGCACAGTCATCGCTAGACTGGAGCTTCGTGGCGGACAAATATTCGGCATGGATACAGCGGATCAACCGCGAGGTCATCGCGGCTAATTGAGACAGGAAGCAGAGGACGCCATGGCCGATCATCATGTCGAGATCGACAATCTCGTGAAGACCTATCCGGGCGCCCTCAAGCCCTCCGTGGATCATGTCAGCTTTTCCCTGCCGCGCGGGGAAATGCTGGCGTTGCTAGGGCCTTCAGGCTGCGGCAAGACGACGATCCTGCGCATGATTGCAGGACTTATCCCGGTAACCTCAGGCGAAATCCGTCTGGACGGCCGGGATATCTCTGCAACTCCTGTCCATAAGCGCAATATGGGCATGGTCTTTCAAGCCTATGCCCTGTTCCCGCATATGAATGTTTCCGAAAACATTGCATTCGGGCTGGAGATGCGCGGCATTGCAAAGCCGAAGCGCAAGGAGCGGGTGGTAAAGGCACTCGATCTGGTCAAGCTTTCCGGTTTCGGCGAAAGACGCATCTCGCAGCTTTCAGGTGGCCAGCAACAGCGAGCGGCAATCGCCCGCTCGCTCGTCATCGAACCGGCGTTGCTGCTGTTCGACGAACCGCTCTCCAATCTCGATGCCAAGCTGCGCGACGAGATGCGCGATGAAATTCGCGACATCCAGAACCGGACCGGCGTTACAAGTATTTTCGTCACCCACGATCAGGACGAAGCCCTTTCGATGGCCGACCGGCTCGCCGTCATGTCTGAAGGCCGGCTGGAGCAGATCGGCACGCCACGCGAGATTTTCGACCGGCCGAAAACCGATTTTGTCGCTTCCTTCATCGGAGCCGGCTCGTTCCTTACGGGCACCGTGGTTGCACCGGGTCGCGCTGAGATCCCAGGTCTCGGCTTCCTGCATTTCTCGGGTGCTGTCCCGGTCGGCCAGAAGGCGCGGTTTCTGGTTCGCCCGCATAGATTTCTTCTCGGTGATGGCGTCAATGCTTTCTCTGGCATTGTCGAACACGTTACCTATCGCGGGCAGATACTGACGCTTGGCGTGCGCGCGGGCGACCATCGCCTGCAGGCCGATCTGCCCACCCACGCCGCGGCGCTGCCAGCCAAGGGTGAGCGTGTGATGCTTTCCGTTGCTCCTGAGGATGTGACGTTGATAGGGGAGGCGGCCTGATGGCGGTCGCGGGCCATTCTTCCGGTGGCGAAGCATCGCACCGCGGCATTCTGCTTCTTTTACTGCTGCCAGGCTTGATTGCGCTGCTGACGACCTTCCTGCTGCCACTCATCTGGCTAGTACGGGCATCCTTCGCATCCTCGGCCATGGCGGCCCTTCGCGGTGGTGAATGGACGCTCGAATCCTACAGAACCGTGCTGTTCGACCCGTTTTACTGGAAGATCGCCTGGAACACGCTTTATCTCGGCGTGAACGTCGCGGTTCTGGCGGTTATTCTCTCCTATCCCATCGCGCTGTTCCTTGCCCGCACCCAAAGCCGCTGGCGCGGGGTGCTGACAGCGCTTGCTGTTGCGCCGCTTCTCACCTCCTCGGTGGTGCGTACCTATGGCTGGATGGTCATTCTGGGGGACCGGGGCGTCATCAACACGGCGCTGCAATCGTCCGGGCTGACCGATGGTGTCATACGGCTGACCAATAATTATTTTGGCGCCACCGTCGCGCTGGTCGAAATCCTGATGCCCTATGCGATCCTTGCGATGCTGAGCGGCTTTGGCCGTTTGAACACGCAGCTGGAGGAAGCCGCCGCCATGCTCGGCGCGAACCGCCTGCGCGTGTTCACGCGCATCGTGCTGCCGCTTTCGCTGCCCGGAGTTCTCACCGCAACACTTCTTGTCTTCGTCCTGGCGATTTCCTCCTTCGTTACACCGCGCCTGATGGGCGGTGGCCGCGTCTTCGTCATCGGCACGGAGGTCTACAACGAGGCGACGGTGACGCTGAACTGGCCGCTGGCCGCCTCACTTTCGGTGCTGCTGCTCATCCTCTTCGGCAGCGTGATCGTGATTTACCAGCGCGCAATGCGCGCGCTAGAGACGTGAGGCCAACCATGGACGCAAAATTCGGACGTCTCGCCCACGCGCTTCTGCTGACATTGCTTTACCTGTTCCTTCTTGCGCCGATCATCGTTGTCCTGATCATTTCTTTCGATACGCGGCAATATCTGGCATTTCCGCCGGAGAGCCTGTCGTTCGGCTCCTATGCTAAGGTTTTCGCCAATGCCAAGTTCATATCTGCCTTCTGGCGAAGCCTCGGCATCGGCCTGCTCGTCGGTTTTGTATCGATCTTCGCTGGCTTGCTTCTGTCGCTGGCGCTGTCGCGGCACGAATTCCGCGGCAAGGGCGCGGTCAATTTCCTGATTCTTGCGCCTTTCCTCGTGCCGCATATCGTGCTTGCTGTCGGTGTGATGCTGGTACTCGGGCCGCTTGGCTTGCTCGACAGCTATACCGGCATTTTTCTAGCACATCTCGGCATCACCACGCCCTATACGGTGCGCACCATCACCATGAGCCTTATGGCGGTGGATCGCCGTGTAGAGGAGGCTGCGCGCGTGCACGGTGCATCGCCCGCCATGGTATTGTGGCGCATCACCCTGCCGCTGGTCCGGCCAGGTCTCATAGCCGGTGCGGTCATCGCCTTCCTGATTTCGTTCGATGAGGCGACCATCTCGCTCTTCATCGTCTCGGTCAAATCCTCGACGCTGCCGACGGAAATCTATCATTATCTGGAATATTCCACCGATCCGCAGATCGCCGCACTATCCGTTATCCTCATCTTTATCTCGGTCGGTGTGGTCGTGGCGGTCGAGCGGCTGATCGGACTGCGTCGGGTGTTGTGACATGACCACCGTGAAAGTGGCAGCCGGTACGTTGCAAGGTATCAGGGAAAACGGAATTCACGCCTTTCTCGGTGTGCCCTACGCCGCGCCGGTAAAGCCGGAACGGCGTTTCGACGCCCCGCAGCCGGTCTCACCGTGGCAGGGCGTGCGCGATGCCACCCAGCTTGGTCCCGTCTGCCCGCAAATTCCAACCTATGGTCCGGTCGGTGCCGCCGCGACCTCTAAACTTGCCTTTGGCGAGGATTTCCTGACCGTCAACATCCGCACGCCTGATACGGCAGGGCGAGCGCCCGTGCTGTTCTGGATCCATGGTGGCGGCTACGCGGTCGGTTCGGCCAATGAACCGGTGCTGCAGAGCGGTGCGTTCGCGGCGAGCGGCATCGTTGAGATCACGGTCAATTATCGCCTGGGCGCGCTCGGTTTCCTCCATCTTGAAGGCAGGCCCGACAATCGCGGTCTGCTCGATCTTGTCGCCGCACTCGAATGGGTGCGCGATAATATCGCCGCCTGCGGTGGCGACCCGGACCAGGTGACGCTGGCCGGGCGTTCGGCCGGTGGCTTTGCGGTTGCGGCGCTGATGGCCATGCCGGACGCGCAGGGACTTTTCCACCGGGCCATGCCGCAGAGCGGTGCAAGCACCGGTGTCGCCTCGATGGACGATGCCGAAAGGCTGACCCGACGGTTTCTGGCGGCCGCAAATGCCGATGAGGCTTCGCTCGCAACCCTGCCGATGAACCGGTTGCTTGAAATCCAGCGTGATCTTTGTAACCAGTCCTATGAGGAGCATGATTTCGCCCGTGACGGGGACGCCTCGATGCTTGGCGTTCCCTTCGTTCCGGTCATCGTAGGGGCAAGTCTGCCGAAACATCCGGAAACTGCCGCGCGCGAAGGCCGCACCGCCGCCGTGCCAATGATGATCGGCTGCACAACTGGCGAACATGTGACCCACGCAATCGTGCAGCCTAAGATGGACTTCGCACTTTGCGCCGGGCTGCTGCATGAGCGCGTTCTGCCGCGTGGCCTCGCCGGCTCCGATATTGTTAAGCGCTATCGCATGGCTCTGCCCAACCACAGCCCGCGCGGCATTTGGCGGGCGATTGCTGGCGATCTCGTCTTTCAGCTCCCAGCCATACGTTTCGCGAGGCTGCATGCCCGTTTCAATCCGGTCTATAAATATCTCTACGGTCCGCTGGAGGCCGATGAGCTGGGTGCGCCACACGGCGCCGAAGTCGGTTCCGTCTGGTATCGTGATGGTTCGAATGACCGCGAATTGCCCGAGCGCCAGCGGGTGGCGGATCCGGACTTCGCAAGAGCGATACATGATCTGTGGGCCTCATTCATAAAGGACGAACGTCCCCGCGCCCCAAACGGTGCGTGGCCGCTCTATCATGCTGACAAACCAGTGGTTCTGCGCGCAGGCCCGACCGGTTTTGAATTTACTGCCGACCCCTTCGACGGGCGCGAGGCGCTTTGGCTGCCAGCTGGCCATGACGATCGCGGACCGGTATAGCGCTTGGGTACGACGAGGCAAAAACACAGGTTCTGGGCGGAGTGAAAAATGGCGTCTGACTATCTTGATACGCGGCAGCTAGAGGCTTTCGTGGCGGTGGTTTCAATCGGCAGCATCACCGGTGCGGCGAAGGCCTTGGGCAAGTCTCAACCCGTCGTGACACGCCTCATTCAGGATCTGGAGGGCGAAATCGGTTTTGCGCTGCTGCATCGCAATGGTCCCCGTATCACCCCCACAGAAAAAGGAGTGGCCTTTTTCGCCCAAGCGGAGCTGTTCCTCGGCGGCCTCAGGACGATTAGCGAAAGTGCGAGGCGCATTCACGCCGCACGGCGCACGGCCATCGAGGTCGCCTCCATTCCGGCGATTGCCGCAAGCCTCCTGCCAAGGGCGCTCGCGGCCCTGCCGGCGGACCGGTTTCCCGATCATGTGCATCTCCAGAGCATTTCTTCGGAAAATGTCGTGCAGGCGGTGATGGCGGGCACCGCGGATCTCGGCGCCGTCAGCCTTCCGCTAGACAATCCCGGCGTCGATATTCACTGGCTGGGGGAGGTGCCGTGCGTGGCCGTGCTCGCGGAAGATCATCCGCTCGCTCGGAAGGCGGTCATCTCCGCCGCAGACCTTGCCGGAAACCGGCTTATCGCTTCGGCAAACCCCTTCCGCCTACGTATGCGGATTAATGATGTGCTTTCCAGTCTCGGTGTCGACCCTTCTTCCGTCATCGATAGCAATGCGACCTACGTTTCCCTGTCGCTGGCGCGCATGGGTCTCGGTGTCGCAATCGTCGAGTCGATCACTCTCTGGGGTTTGCCTGTAGAGGGTGTTCGCGTCATACCGCTGTCTTTTCATATCCCGTTCCAGTGGGGCTTCGTGACGGCTGCCGGTCGGCCGGTCATTTTCGAGGTAGAACAACTGGTGGCAACGGCACGACGGCTGGTAGCCGATATTCCTCAAGCGATTATCTACGACAGAATATCGCAGATTCAGTCTTTCGATTGACTTGTACATCTTACTTGCCAGACCCTGCCAAAGGCGACACTGCCGGGAAAAGGCAGCGCCGGCAAAAGATGTAGGCGGCGGCTTTCGTTCTCAGCTCAGCTTGTCGAGGATCTTACACAGCCTGATCATTCTGGCCTCCTTAAAGCCTGTTCCGACGTGGGCGAGCTCATTACTACAATAGGCCGCAGGGGCCAGAGAGCCAATGCCGCCGAGCGACGCGTCGATACCGAGGCCGCCCGTGACAAGCTGCAATGGATATCGGAAGGCACCGCCAACCAGTTCGCAATGGAGAAGGCCATCGCTTCAGGCAATGGGCGCCTCATGCGCAAGGCCAAGCTGGCGGCCAATACTGCCCGGCTCAAACGGCTCCGAGCCGCCTACGAGGACGACCAATATACGGTTCCGTCGCCACATGCACGATCCCGAATCCGCGGCCAATCAAAGCTCGACCGGTGGCAGATCTGAACGACGAGACCCTCGCGGCGGCTGCATGGCTGCGTTGCACAATAAATGTTTTCCTGATGGTCAAAAATCAGGCATAACGCCTCCAGCTGATGCAGATGACGGTCACCTCCCAGTTCCGTCGCAGCAGCTGTTTCCCTCTGGAGGTTTTAGATCTCCACACTTCATGGGCCGCGGTTTCCGCAGGCCCATTTTTTTATTCTTCGTTCGACCATTTTGAGGGATTTATACCGAGGCGTCTTTAGCGCAGGTCCCGCCGCTCGGCAGCTTGAAGAGCGATCATGTCAAGGTACCTTTCTCGCATGGCTTTCATGTCGATATCTCCGCGGGACCATTGCTCCAGCAAAGCAACGAAGACAGGATCCTTGTCGATCGGCATATCACGCGCTGCCGCGCGAGCAATAGCACGCTGCGCGATGGCCCTGCGGGTTTCGGGGTCTGTGCTCATGTTGCCTCGCCTGATATTCAGATGGACGGGAAGATCTAACAGGGAGTAGTCCAGATCGCGACTTCAAATTGCTCTTCCTCAAAAATATCTGAGCATCACCGCTGAAATTGCAGCGGCGTTGGATATTGTTCCCGGGATACAAAAAGAAGGTTGCTCCCCTCAAGGATTGAGCGCCTTTTTCGTATCGGAGGCGCCCGCAAACATGGTCCTGCGCCTCGACCGGAACTGGTGCTTTCCCGCCGCAATTGGCATGTTTTCCAACCCAGTCGCTTGCCACCAAATTGCGGAAGCCGCGGATATTCCACTTTTCGTACTGGTCCTCAATAATTCCGAATGGGGGGCCGTGCGCCAATCCGTGCTCGGGGTTTATCCAAACGGCTATGCGGCGAAGTCGAACGCTATGCCGCTCGTCTCGCTGTCACCTTCACTGGATTTCACGAGCGTCGCCTCAGCAAGCCGCGCCTGGACGGGCAAGGTCGCTGGTCGCGATGCTGTAAGTACTCGCGGTACCAGCCCCTCAGCGCATTCTTTGGGGGATAACCCAACCGGCGAATGGTCCAGTTAAGTCGCTTGCCAAGCCTGATGTAAAGCTCAACGGCTCGAAGTCTGTCTGCGTAGGAATACATGAACTACCTCCTTGGTGGTCCAAGTTTTCGTCCGCACCCCCAACGGGTCAAATCCTGCTGAAACTCAGTACTCTTGAATTTTAGCATCATTTTTGGTACTTTGATATCAAAGAGATCATTTTTCCAAGGATGATATCAATGCCGGCAGTCACCATTCGTAACCTTTCTGAAGAAACACATCGCGCTCTGAGGGTGCGAGCGGCTCATCATGGCCGGAGCACGGAGGCCGAGATTCGTGCCATTATTGAAGCGGCCGTTCGTCCTCCGGAACGTATTCAGCTCGGTTCCTTGCTAGCGGCCATTGGTCGCGACGCCGAGCTTTCCAGTAGCGACGTTGAAGCTCTTCAGAAAAGTCGCGACAAGACACCTGCTAAGCCGATGACCTTCGAATGATCTTGCTTGACACCAACGTCATATCCGAACCTTGGAAACCGGTTCCGGACGAGGCGGTGATTGCCTGGTTGGACGCCCAAGCTGTCGAAACGCTGTTCATCTCCGCAATAACGATTGCGGAACTTCGCTTCGGAATTGCTGCTATGCCTTCAGGCAGACGGCAAACTATCCTCCGCGACCGTCTCGAGGGCGAGGTGCTGCCACACTTTTCCGGCCGCATCCTGTCCTTCGATCTGACTACTTCTCAGTTCTACTCTGAACTGATGGCACGCGCTCGAGCGTCTGGGAAAGCGATCGGCACGGCCGATGGCTACATTGCAGCCACAGCGGCAGCAAATGGCCTCACGATCTCAACTCGCGATACAAGCCCTTTCGAGGCTGCCGGGGTGAAAGTGATCAATCCCTGGTCCAGATAACCACAATGTTCATCCGGGTATCGTAAGGTCATATATTCTGAAGCACTTTGAAAGGTGACTCAGAGATAATGCGCGCCTCTCGCAGCGAGATGTATTAGGAAATGGCGTGACGCAAGGCATTGTTTGTTCATCGAACCCGAGCCGGTTAGGCGCATAATTCCACAGATGGGTTGGGTGCCATCATCGGCATCGTAGCGTATTTCCACAGTTGGGAATGAGGCTTCTGTCATTGCCAGCTGGCAAGCAGGACTTCAAGTGTAGCACGATCCTCGTCGTCCAGACGGGCGAGTCCTGGTGCTCGAACTGGGCCAACCGCAAGCCCCTGTATCTGCATCGCTTCCTTCACCACAGTCACATTGGCGCCGTTCCGGTATCGTGTCCGCAGCCGTTCGAACAACTCGATCTTTTCAACGATCTTACGTGCGGTCGAGAAATCGCCGGCCGTCAGTGCATCGTGAACTTGCAGGGAAAATTGCGGTGCGACATTGACGAGACCGGATGTGAAACCGCGGGCTCCGACGGCGCAGAAGGCGGGAGCCCAGCTTTCTGCCAGTCCACACACGTAAAGTGAGCCGTCAGGATCGGAAGCGGCGATCGCACGCGACAGAAGCATAATATCCGTCGTCGCGAACTTTATGCCTGCGACATTCGGATGGCTCGATAGTCTGACCATGTCATTGACCGAGAACCCGTCGGCGCGGACATAGGCTACGAGAGGCAATTCGCTGCCTTCAGCCAGGCCGATAAAATAGTCGATCTGTGATTGCGGCGCTGCGAACGGGTCAACCGGTTGGTGGGACATGACCGCAGACGCGCCCATCTCCCTGGCCCGACGCGCCATGGACAGGGCCTCCCGCTGCGAGCGTCCAATCGCTGCAGTAACGGGGGCTTGCCCGTTCACCCCTTCGATCGCAGCTTCGTAGACCTTGAAAATTTCAGCGGGCGTCAACGCGTAAAACTCGCCGGTATTGCCCGCAGCAACGATATTGTGGATGCCCGCCTTTGCTACACGGGCATAGGCTTCGATGGTGACAGCTATATCGACTTCCCCGTCTGTCTCGTAAGCCGTTACGGGGACGCCGGAAATACCGTGCAGAGCCTGGCGGAAATCGAATGTCGTCATCAACTGGTTTCCTTAAAAATCGAAGGGCATCTTCAGATAGAAAACTTGTGAACGGCTACGCCCGCGACAGGCACATCAAACGCAACAAGCGTACCTGGGGTGGTTGTTCCGTTCGTCTCGGTCACAAGACTCGTCAGATAGATCGTTTTGAGGTCCGGGCCGCCGAAACATGGCATGGTCGGCCCTTTGAACGGCAACCTGTATATCTCAAACAGTTCGCCCTCCGGCGAAAAGCGGTTGAGACGCCCGGCCTGAACGCCGGCGCTCCAGTAACAGCCTTCGCAATCGGTCGCCGCGCCATCAGGCCTGCCTTCGTCGGGTGCGAAATCGTGCAGGCGCTCGGCTGGACCGAGCCTGCCCGTCGCGACATCGAAATCGAACGCCTGATACATCAGACCGCTGCTATCGGAATGATACATGCGCGTTCCGTCCAGATTCCAGGCAAGCCCGTTCGATGTGAACATATCGCCATTGATGACAAGCTCGACGCCGCCATCCGGCGCGATACGATAGAGGCGGGCATTTCCTGTCGGCACGGCAGCCTCGTCGCGGGTTCCCACCCAGAAATGGCCATCGGGGCCGACCTTGCCGTCGTTGAGACGGCTGTCTGCTCGTCCTTCGTCCGGATCGCACAGCAGTTCGAGCGCGCCGTTTGCGGGGTCTAGAAGGTGCACGCCCGTCTTGAGGCCCGCCACAACAAGGCCATTGTCGCAAAGACCGAGGCAACCCACCTGGGCGGGCATTTCGTATCTGTCGAGTTTGCCGCCCGGATGCAGGCAGAAAATGGCGGGGGCGAGAATGTCGACGAACCACAGGTTCCCGGTACGCTCATCCCATGCCGGTGATTCGCCGACCTTCAACGGCGTGTCGATGAGAGAGCGGAGTTTCGGCTCTATGATGCGTGGCTGGATCACTGATTATCTTCCCTTGCCCTGTATGGCTCGCCTTTTGAAATGTTTAAAAAACGGTTCTAGCTGCCGACGCCCTGAAACATGCGGGCACGGGCCTTTAGGATGTGATCTTTCATTGCGTCATGCGCGGCCTGTTCCTGGCGCGCAAAAATCGCTTCCACGATTGCCGTATGTTCGTTCTGTACCTCGCGCACATGTTGCGGCGTACGCTTGAGGCTGAGGCTGCGTGTCACCGACTGGCCGATCGCGAAATGCGGCTTGAACCATATCCGCACGGTGATGTGGAACTGGTTATGGCTCGCTTTCGCAATGGCTTCGTGCAGGGCAAAGTCCTCCTCCGCACCAAGATCGTTGCGCCCAAGACACTGTTCCAGCGCGGTAATGGCCTGTTCGATGCGGGCTTTGTCGGCAGCCTGCCAACTGCGTGCTGCAAGTTCGGCGGCTGCAGACTCAAGGCCGGACCGGAACTCGAAGAAACGCTGCACATCGGCAAGCGAGCCGACAGGAACCTGCTGCAACACGGATGAATCCGGCTGCTGGCGCACATAGGAGCCGGAACCTTTCTGCGAAACGATAAGCCCGTCGTTGCGCAGCCGCTCCAGCGCTTCGCGCACCACAGGCCGGGAAGCCCCGAACAGGGAAGCCAGATTTTGCTCCGACGGCAACCGCTCGTTCACGGGAAACCGACCATCAGAAATCATTCCGATGATCTTTTCGTAGATGATGTCGCTCAAGCGAGTCTCGCCTCGAGCGGCGGCGGATGCGGTTTGATTGTCCATCAGCAGCCCTTCCGTTGCAAATCGCTGAAGTTAATGGGTTTCCTGCATTTCAATCGCAACAGAAATACCGGGAATTTCATGAACGTGGTTACTGTCGTGCCGGTTCTTTCCTCAAACCTGATCGTGAAAACCGGTCTACGAATAAAAAATATGTAAAAATCTGTCAATACTTGTAATCATCTGAAAACGCCCATATGGTCTGCCCTGCCGGTGGAGGATCGGTGTGCTGGCTGGCCGGGAGGCTGTTGCGGTTCGGTGAAAGCTGTCTCGCTGCCGGTGATTTTTTGGGAGGATAGTCGATGCGCGATGGCGATAAATTTTCACTGGGCGTGACGCGCCGAACCTTTATGGCTGGGCTTGGCGGCGTCGCCGCCGTGTCCGTCATCGGGAGCTCGGCCCTGGCTGCTGCCGGCAAGGAAGCGCCGGAACTGGCAGCCCTGGTAAAAGACGGCAAACTGCCGCCGTTGGCGGAACGTCTGCCAAAAAATCCGATGGTGGTAACGCCGCATGAAAAGATCGGCACCTATGGCGGCACATTGCGCCGCGGCCTGCGCGGTTCGTCGGACCATAACGGCATCCTGCGCATGGTCGGCAACCAGGGGCTGGTGCGCTGGAACATGGACTTCACCGAAGTTCTGCCCAACCTTGCCGAGAAATGGGAGGTCAATGACGACGCCTCGCAGTTCACCTTCCATCTGTTGCAGGGCGCGAAATGGTCTGATGGACATCCCTTTACCGCAGATGACGTGGTGTTCGCCATCGAGGACTGCATCAAGAACAAGGAGCTTTACAGCGCTACCCCGGCGCAACTCTCCGTCGCCGGTAAGGCGGTCGATGTCGAGAAAGTTGATAATTTCACGGTCAGGTTCAAATTCGCAGCGCCAAACGCGCTCTATCTGGAAAACCTCGCCACGCCGCTCGGCCAGCATCCGACGCTGTTTGCCAAGCATTATTGCAGCAAGTTCCTGCCGAAATACAACACGGCGCTCGATGCCGACGTCAAGGCGGCTGGCGTGTCCAGCTGGACGGAACTGTTCCGCGCCAAGTGCGGCGACATCGAAATTCCGTCGCGCTGGTCGAATGTCGACAAGCCGACGCTCGACCCGTGGGTGGTCAAGGAACCCTATTCCGGCGGCGCGACCCGTGTGGTCATGACACGCAATCCTTACTTCTGGCAGGTCGATACGGAAGGCAACCAGCTTCCCTATATCAACGAAGTCAATTTCGGCATTTCGCAGGATGTCGAATCGTTGATGCTGAACGTCATCTCCGGCAAGATCGACATTCAGGAACGCCATATCAGCGTTCTCGCCAACAAGCCGACGCTGTCGCAGAACATGAAAAAGGGCGATTACCGTCTGTTGACGCTGGTGCCATCGGCTGCGCAGCAGTGCCAGATCTACCTCAACATCACCCACAAAGACCCTGAGATGCGCAAGATGTTCGGCGACAAGTCGTTCCGTCAGGCGCTGTCCATCGCGCTCAACCGCCAGGAAATCATCGACATCGTCTATTTCGGCCAGAGCGAGGGCTATCAGGCCGGGCCGCGCCCGACACATCCCTGGTATCACGAAAAGCTGGCGCGTCAGAACACCGAATACGATGTCGCCAAGGCGAACGATCTTCTCGACAAGGCCGGCTACGACAAGAAGAACGGCAACGGCATGCGGCTCCGGCCCGACGGCCAGCCGATTTTCTTCTCGATCGATGTGATCCCGACACTCTATCCCGATCTGGTCGATGCGCTGGAACTGGTGAAGGCGCAGTGGGCGCAAATCGGCGTCGATATCAAGGTCAACACCATCGAACGCGCGCTGTACTACACACGCGGCGATGATAACGCCCATGATGCGGCGGTCTGGCCGGGTCCGGGCGGTCTCGATCCGATGCTCGACCCGCGTGACTTCTTCGCGTTCCACCCGCAGGGGTCGCGCTACGCCATTCCGTGGGCGCTTTGGTACACATCCAACGGGCAGAAGGGGGAAGAGCCGCCGGAAAGCCAGAAGAAGCGCTTCAAACTGTTCGATGAAGCGCGTTCGACGGCCGACCTTGTCAAGCGCGGCGAGAAGATGAAGGAAATCTTCGATATTGCGGCCGACGAGTTCGAGACGATCGGTCTTTGCCTTGCCGTTGGTGGTTTCGGTATCATCCGCAACAACCTTCGCAACGTGCCGGAGAAAGAACCCGACAGCTGGTCATGGCCCAACCCCGGCCCGGCGTTGCCGCAACAGTTCACCTTCACAAGCTGACACCGCCACATGGGCGTCGCTTCATCAATGCGGCGGCGCCTCTCAGGTTGCTTCGACCACCCGCAAGCCGTCTCGTTGTGGAAGGCGGCGCGTGTGGTAAAACGTGATTGCGAGAACGTCATGCTGCTATTTATCGTAAAACGCCTGCTGTGGATGATACCATCCCTGTTCGCCGTCAGTTTTCTTGCCTTTGTACTGATCCAGCTGCCACCCGGTGACTACGTGACGACTTACATCGCCACGCTTGCTGCGTCGAACGAAGTCATAGACCACAATACGGCGGCGCAACTGCGAGAGCGCTTCGGCCTCGATGACCCGATGATCGTGCAATATCTCAAATGGATATGGGGCATCATCAGTCGCGGCGATTTTGGCATCTCGTTCGAATGGCAGCAGCCCGTTTCCGGCCTCATCTGGGAGCGCATGGCGCTGACGCTGGTTCTGGCCATAGCAAGCCTTCTCGCAACCTGGGCCATAGCACTTCCGATCGGCGTCTTCTCCGCCGTGCGCAAATATTCGATCGGCGATTATCTTTTTACCGCCTTCTCCTTTTTCGGCCTGTCCATACCGTCATTCCTTCTGGCGCTGGTGCTGATGTATGTCGCGGCGGTGGAATTTGGGGCGGATGTCGGAGGGCTGTTTTCGGCGGAGTACGAGACTGCCTCGTGGAGCATCGCCAAGATGATGGATCTGATGGCCCACATCTGGCTACCAGTTGCGATCCTCGCGGTGTCCTCCACGGCAAGCCTCATCCGCGTCATGCGCGCAAACATGCTGGACGAATTACCCAAACCCTACGTGACCACCGCGCGCGCAAAGGGATTGTCCGAGTTCCGGCTGCTGACGAAATATCCTTTGAGAATTGCGCTCAACCCATTCATTTCCACGATTGCATGGCTGTTGCCCAATCTCATTTCAGGCTCGGTTGTGGTTGCTATCGTGCTCAATCTGCCAACGGCCGCGCCGCTGCTTTTACAGTCGCTGATGGCGCAGGACATGTATCTCGCCGGCGCCTTTGTGCTTTTGATCTGCGGATTGACGTTGATCGGATCGCTCATCAGCGACATCCTTCTTGCGCTGGTCGATCCGCGCATCCGTCTCGAATAGGAGGGCGCCATGAGCGATATCGCCATCACCACCAATACCCGGCCGGACCGCGCTGCCGTCGCCTCGCAATGGCAACTGATCTGGTGGGCGTTCAAGCGCCACAGGCTGGCCATGGCCGCCCTGTTCGTCACCATCGCCATGTATATCGTCGCGCTTTTGCCAGGTTTCTTCGCCATCAACGATCCGGTTCTGCAGAATGCGCGCGCCACCTTCCATCCGCCGCAACGTGTGCATTTCATCGATACGACGGACGGCCTCTCGCTTGGTCTGCACTATTATCCGCTGAAGCTGACGCGTGATCCTGAAACGCTGGCGGCGGTGTTCGTCGAAGATACGGCCAAGAAAATCCCGATCCAGCTATTCGGTCGCGGCTACGAATATTCGGTGCTCGGCCTGTTCACCACGGATATCCATCTGCTGGCCTCGACCGACAAGACCCGACCGCTCTTCCTTTTCGGCGCGGATCGCCTTGGCCGTGATGTTTTCAGCCGGGTAATACAGGGCTCGCAAATTTCGCTGTCCATCGGTCTCGTCGGCGTGTTTTTCTCGCTGCTTCTCGGTGTCGTTCTGGGCGGTATCTCCGGTTATTACGGCGGCCGCATCGATTTTGTCATGCAGCGCGTCATCGACTTCGTTTTGTCGCTGCCGACCATTCCCATCTGGCTGGCGCTTGCCGCTGCCCTGCCGCAGGGTTGGCCGGCAACGCTGCAATATATGATGATCACCATCATCCTGTCCTTGACCGGCTGGGCGCAGCTTGCCCGCGTCGTGCGCGGCAGGTTCCTGTCATTGAGGACGGAAGAGTTCGTGGCGGCGGCCCGGCTGGATGGCGTGCCGGAAGGGCGCATCATTTTCCGCCATATGCTGCCGAGTTTTTCGAGCCACATCATCGCCTCGGTCACGCTTGCGGTTCCGGCGATGATCCTTGCGGAAACCTCGCTGTCCTTCCTCGGTCTTGGCCTCCAGCCGCCGACCATTTCCTGGGGCGTGCTGCTTCGCGAGGCGCAGAATATTCGCTCGATCGCAACCGCGCCGTGGCTGTTCCTGCCCGGCGTAGCTGTTGTCGTTGCCGTCATGGCGCTCAATCTGCTCGGTGACGGTCTGCGTGACGCAGCCGACCCCTATAACAAGTGAGGCCCCGGATGAGCGATATTCTCTCCATGAAGCCAGACCGACCGCTGCTTGACGTCCGCAATCTGGTCACCGAATTTACCGTGCGAAACGGCATTTTCCGCGCGGTAAACGATCTGTCTTTTTCCATCGATCCCGGCAAGACGCTCTGCGTTGTGGGCGAAAGCGGTTCCGGCAAATCCGTCACCGCCCGCTCGATCCTGCAGATCATCGACAGCCCCGGTTACATCGCTTCCGGGTCGATCATCCTCAACCGTGCCGACGGCACGTCGCTGGATCTCGCAAAGCTCGATCCGCGCAGCCGGGCCATCCGCTCGGTGCGCGGCGCAGATATCGCGATGATTTTTCAGGAGCCGATGTCGTCGCTGTCGCCGGTGCATACCGTCGGTGATCAGATCACCGAAGTTCTGCGGCTGCACTTGAAGATGAGCAAGGCGCAGGCACGGGCGGAAGCCATCGAGCTGCTGCGCCAGGTGGAAATTCCCAGCCCCGAAAAGGCGCTGGATCGTTATGCCTTCCAATATTCCGGCGGCATGCGCCAGCGCGCCATGATCGCCATGGCGCTGGCCTGCAAACCGCAACTGTTGATCGCCGACGAACCGACAACCGCGCTGGACGTCACGACGCAGGCCGAAATCCTCGACCTGATATCGCGGCTGCAAAAGGCTCATGGCATGGCGGTGCTCTTCATCACCCACGACATGGGCGTGGTGGCGCAGATTGCCGATGACGTGCTGGTCATGCATCACGGCGTCGCCAAGGAATATGGCACTGTCGATGAGATATTCCACAATCCACAAGACCCCTATACGCGCATGCTGATCGGCTCGGTTCTGAAGCTGGAGCAGAAGGCGGAAATCCGGCTTGCCCGCCCGCCGCTCGATCTTGCCGCGGCGCCTATCCTGGAAGTGAACGACCTCTCGATGCACTTCGGTGAGATGAAGGCGCTGGATGGCGTGTCGATCAAGCTGCTTCCGGGAGAAACGCTCGGCATCGTCGGCGAAAGCGGCTCCGGCAAGACCACCATGGGCCGCTCGATCATGCGCCTCTACGATCCGACCGGGGGCGAGATGCGCTATCGCCGGGCGGATGGCACGGTGGTCGATCTTGCCAAAATCGAAGGTGCGGAGCTGAAAGCGGCGCGGCGTGAGTTGCGCATGGTTTTTCAGGATCCGTTCGGTTCGCTCAATCCGCGCATGACGGTGGCACAGGTCATCGGCGAGCCGCTGCTGGTCAACGGCATTGCGAAAGGCAAGGAACTGGATGAGCGCGTCTGCGCCCTGATGGAGCAGGTGGGTCTGGACCCGGCCGGACGTGAGCGTTACCCACACGCCTTTTCCGGCGGCCAGCGCCAACGCATCGGTATCGCCCGCGCCATCACGCTCCGGCCGCGCATCATCGTTGCGGATGAGGCGACGTCGGCGCTCGATGTTTCGGTGCGTTTCCAGGTGCTGGACCTTCTTATGCGGCTGCAGGACGAACTTGGCCTGGCTTACATCTTCATCAGCCATGACATCGGCGTCATCAGATACATGTGCGACCGCGTCGGAGTGATGTATCGCGGCAAGCTTGTTGAGGTGGGAGACGCCGAAAAAGTCTGCAACGCGCCGGATCACCCTTATACGCAGGCACTTCTGTCGGCCATTCCGCGCCCGGATCCGCGCGACCGCGACCGCACGAGAAGGTTCCGCTACGTCGAGCCGCCCGAGATCAAGAACGGAGCTGCTGCCAGATAACAGCGCGGCTGTTGCTTCTCGCAATTCAAGAGGAAGACCAAAGCATGAAAATCGATCGCATGCGGGTATTCGTTACCCGCGACAAGGACCGCCCCCGCGTTATCGTCGCTCTCGATACCGATGACGGTTTGACCGGCTGGGGCGAATGCTACAATCACGGCCCCGATCTCGCATTGCCCCCGGTTCTGGATTACCTCTACGGCTTCCTTGCCGGGCAGGATCCGACTCGGGTCGAGTATCTCTACAATCTTCTCCTCCAACAAAACCGCTTTCCGCCCGGAGCACTTGGTCTTTCGGCAATCTCAGCCCTTGACCATTGTCTCTGGGACCTTGCCGCCAAGGCGGCGGGGGTGCCTGTCTACAAGCTTTTGGGCGGTGAAGTGCGTGATCGTATCAAGGTTTACGCCGGCGTCTACACGGCACCGGATGCACCGGCGGCAAGGGAGGAATTCGATCGTCTCAACGAAGACTGGGGGTTCACAGCCTTCAAGCTAAGCCCATGGCGCGTCGATATTCACGCCCATCGCTGGGGTGAGGTGGTGCGCAGTTCGGCCGAATATTTCCGCTCGCTTCGCGAAACGGTGCGGCCCGACTACGATATTGCCTTCGACGCGCATGCCAAGATTTTCGAGCCTGCCGCCGCTCGTCAACTGGGCAATGCGCTTGCCCCTTATGATCCGCTATTTTTCGAAGAGCCGTTGCGTCCGGAAAATATCGAGATGTGGGGAGACCTAAAGCAGGGGCTGAACTGCACGCTGGCAACGGGTGAAAGTCTTTACAATCGCAATGACTTCCTGCGTCTTCTGCAAGTCCGGGGCGCCGATATCATTCAACCCGACATCTGCGTTGTCGGTGGTATTTCCGAAATGCGCCGCATCGCCACGCTGGCAGAGGCGCATTTCGTCAGCATCGCGCCGCACAACCCGATGGGGCCGCTCGCCACCGCCGTCAACGTGCATTTCTCCGCCGCCCAGCAGAATTTCCGTATTCTTGAATACAGGCTGCCGAAGGGGCAGTGCTATGTTTATGGTGGCACTGACCTCGAAAAACGCGAGGATGAAACGCGCTATGTTGTCGACCCTTATCTGCCAAAGGATGGATACCTGGAACTGAGGCCGGACCGACCGGGTTGGGGAGTCGAGATGGATGAAAAGGCCATGCAGGAAGATGGCTATGTTCACTGGCAGCGACGCGTGCCGAAACGGCCTGATGGCTCATATGCTTTTGCCTGAAACGGTTACGATTGCCTTCAGGCAGCTTTCGGCCCGCCTCCGCCCTTCCTGGGGTGGAAGGATGACGCATCTGCACCACGAGGATCACGGCGATATTCTGGTGCCGACAGCGGGGGAGTCTTTTGACCCGTTGAACTGGCCGAGGGCAGGTGCCTATCCGCTCATTCCTTACCACAACAGGTTATATGGCAGCTCATTCGTTCACGCGGATATCCGCCACGACCTTCTTCCACATCCCGCCCTTTCGCCTGATGCCATGCATGGACCCGCTCACCGACGATCGTGGGATATTTCCAGCCTGGCGGCCGATCAGTGCACGCTGGTGCTTGACTATAAGGCGGATGCTGAGTGGCCATTTTCCTTCCGCGCTGAACAATCTTTTATGCTTGAAAGCAACCGTTTGACGGTGGAATTGTCGATAACCAATCTGGAAAACCGGCCTGTGCCGGTTTCGCTTGGCTGGCATCCCTATTTTTCGGCAGAATTGGGCTGCGACGCCAGCACCGATGCCAAACTGCAATATCCCCTCGATGTGCAGAACGTGCCAACCGGCCAGCAAGCGGTGCCCCGCTCGAAACCTACCATTCCTGCTACGACGGGATACACCTTGCACTTCACCGACTGGTCATATGCGCGCATCGGTTTTGACAGTTTTTCACTGTTGCTCGAGGCGGATCCCGTTTTTAGCAATCTCGCTGCCCACCGTATGGACCGCTATCTTTGTCTTGAACCCGTTTCCATGGTCGCCGGAGCACTTGGCTTACCGGAACCAGAGCGAAATGGCCGCGGCGTCGAAACGATCTCTCCCGGCCAACGACTGTCTGGGTGTATCAGGCTTTCTATTGAAAGTTGACAGGGGCGTAGGTGCCTCACGCACATAACGGCTATTCCGGGCGCTCCGCCTGTCTTGAATCCTGCGCAATCAGTAAGGTTATGCGTTCCTATCACAAGGATATCCCCTGGCGATCAACGTCTTCCGAGCGGCGGCGTACGCCTCCTGCAGCGCCTAGTGGCCTTAGCCCGTCAAGAGGTGTTGTCACGCTAACCGGCTCGCCGTTGCCCACGTTTTGGATTGGGCGCGCAGTCGATCAGGATGGCGTCGTTCTCGAAGAAATATTACAGAAGCGACGTGACAAAAGGGAGGCCAAGCGCCTAGTCGTGTCTTTGATGAAGCGCTGTGGTTTTGCTCCCTAGCGGATCATCACTGACAAGCCGCGCTCCTACGAGTGCGGCAAATGCGGACGTGGCTGCCGGCCTTAACAATTGGTCGCACAAGAGCTTCAATAATCGGGCCGAGAACAGCCATATGCCGTTTCGAAACGAGAACGAACCCTGCATGGTCGCCGATCGCCCGGAGCATTGCAACGGTTCGTTTCTATGCACTGCGCTACCCACATCGCTTTTGTGTTCCCGCCCGCCGCCGCGCCGCACAAACACTTCGCTACCGCCTCGAAGCGTTCGATGCATCGAAAATTGCTGCCTGCATCGCTTGAAAATTCGAGCCGCTGCCTTTCTCGGCCTAGGTAACTTAACGTGACAACATCCCATGAGGTTATGCTTCAAGCCGGCGTCTGTCGTGCGCTCGTCCGCAGGCGAATGTAACGACATTATCTTTACGATGCTTGTAAAGATAATGTCGTTACGCTATATAAATGCGCTTGGATAGGAGTTTCCCATGCCGACCTCACACACGGGTAAGAGCCCGGACGCAAGTGTGCCGCTGAATATGCGCATCAAACCTGCTACTCGCAACTTGATTGATCGCGCCGCAGAGTTGCTCGGCAAAACGCGCACAGATTTCATGTTGGAAGCTTCCGAGCGCCGTGCGGAGGAGGTGCTGCTCGACCGTACAATCGTCACGGTAAGCCCCGAAATTTATGCCGAATATCTTGCCCGTCTCGATGCGCCTGCACAGCCCAATGAGCGTCTAAAGCGCACGATGTCGACCAAAGCGCCCTGGGATGAGGCGTGACTCTCAGCGCACCAGTCCCTCTGGCCGATCATCACGAACTGGCCGAATTCAATTCTGGAGTGCCTGAACTGGACGACTGGCTTCGGCGCCGTGCCCGGGCCAATCAAGCACGCGGCGCGTCGCGGACCTTTGTCGTGTGCGACGAGAGCCGCGTCATCGCGTACTACGCCCTGGCCTCTGGCTCCGTGAAACCGCCGGAAGTGCCTGGTCGCTTTCGGCGCAATATGCCTGATCCAATCCCAGTTGCAGTGCTTGGCCGCCTCGCCATTGATCAATCCTGTCAAGGGCGTGGTATCGGCAGGGCATTGGTGCGCGACGCGGGTTTGCGCCTGCTGAATGCCGCTGAAGTGCTCGGGATCCGCGGCGTGCTGGTCCATGCGATTTCTGATGACGCACGAGCCTTCTACGAAGCCGTCGGCTTCCTGTCTTCTCCGTCCGATCCCATGATGCTGATGGTCGGTTTGCACGACCTCAATAACGCGCTGAATACCTAAACGAAATTCATCAATAATTTTCGATTGAGCCCATTCCACTGTGTTTCTAAGCCAATGGAACTGCTCCAAAAAGTCTGACAACAAATGACGTGCGGCGGGTTCGTACCCCTTCAGGGCAAAAGACACTTTGTCGCAAAACGGAGTGAACTATAAAAGCCAGCTCGTCATGAAAATCACTTCTGGAAAAGTTTTGGTTATCCTCGAGCTTCAACAAAAGAAAACAAAAGGCGCTACAGCTTGAAGAGCGACGTTAGAGATCGCGACGCGCTTTAAGTATTTCATTCAATCAGTCGCTTCGCCATCACGATCGATGGTGTCCGGTCAATTTCCACAAAGCCGAATTTGGCGTAAAATGCTACGACCTTTTCGTTATACTGATTAACGCCTAGATGGACGCCTCTTACGTCAGACCTCGTTAAAGAATCCAGTTGATGTCGCAGCAGCGACGACCCATGGCCGCCATTTTGGATCTCAGGCAGAAGATTGATATGCAGATGGGCGGGGTAGGGCCGTGTGACCTCAGCCGGGGTCTTTCTTGCGCTTCGAATATAGGAAAGAACGTTCTCATCCTCTACTGTCCGTGTTTCGAAATCGCGGAGCTCTTCCTGCAAGGACGGCCACCATGCGGCCTCGAGCCAATTTTCATAGGCAACCGTATCGGGTGCGGCGACACAGTAGCCCATGACGACGTCACCCTTCGTCAGCACGAATGCAGTTTCTGCGCAGAAGCGGACATAGGGCAGCGCCCATAAGACTCCGGGAAGTCTCGGGTCAGAGTAGTATTGTGATCCGTCTTTGCCTCGATCCGAAGTGCGCACACATATGTCGAGGATCGCCGTCTCATCGGACGGTCGGGCGTTGCGGATGGTAACGGATGATAAAGACGCTGGCATGGTCATAATCGCGGCCTCAAGCAGCCACATGCGGGGTGCGAAGCGCGTCATCGAAGCGCTGCCAGGTTTCAGCAAGTTCGATGGTGCGCCGGACACGGCGTGCCTCATCAATCTTGATTGCGACGAGCCCCGCTTCCAAGGCTGAGACGATGTTGACGGGCAGCGGAGAGGCCTCGGTCAGATGCCTGTAGATATCCGAGGCCATCTGATCATCTGCGCCATAGTGATCGCTTTCGTGCCCCTCGTAACGCCGCTCGACTAGCTTTTCGCCTGTTATTGCAGAGTGCACCTCGAAGCGATTGCGGATGAAATCGCCTTCGGCCATTCCCTTGCTACCGATCACGCAGAAGCGGCGAAACTGATCTGGAACGTTGAGATTGGTATGAAACGTCATCGTCGCCCCGCCATTATATTCGATAATCGCGGTCTGATAGTCGATAATATCGCCATCACTCTCAAACACCGCGCCACCCTCTAGCCAGCCGCTCGGCTTTTTATAGAATTCCCGCTGTTGAAACGCGGAGAACTGATCCGGTTTGTTTTCCGCGATAAACGACTTTCGGCCGCCGAAGCTGGCAACGGCCATCGCCCGCTGCCCAACAACGCTGCCATAGAGGTCGAGATCGTGGCAGCATTTCTCCAAGATAAACGGCCCGGCATAGCGCGTATGCCGTCGCCAGTCCCGCATGAAGAATGCTCCGTGGTAGGGTGCGATATGCTCGGATGCTTCAATCGACGTGATGGCGCCGATTTGACCTTGCGTCTGCGCTGCGCGCAGATCCCGATAAAGGTCAGAGTACCGCAGAACGAGCCCCACCAGAACGCTTTCATCGCCATATTCGGCAAGCAAACGCGCCATCGTCATCGTCTGGTTTTCGTCGATCACCACCGGTTTCTCCGTGAAAACCCGCACGCCTGCGCGCAATCCCGCGGTGATATGTTCCAGATGGAAAAGATTGGGCGAACCGACCATAAGAAGATCCGGCTTCGTCTGCGTCAGCATAGCCTCGATGGTTTCGAAACGTCGCGGCGCCGCCATGCCTGCCGACTGAATGGCTGGAAGGCCAGCAGGCTGCGGGTCCATCAAGCCGACAATTTCCAGTTCAGGGCAGGCCTTGCGGAAGGAGGCAATGACATTGGCAAGCCGAAAGCCGAGCCCGGCAATTGCGATTTTCATGTTTTAGTCCTGTCGGCAAGAGTTATGTAAATCAGGATGACGTGTCGTCATCCGTTGGCGCGCCTGCGACCCGATCGAAGCGTCTTTCGAAATCAATCGTCTGGCTGCGTCCGCGCATGGATGAGAGACGCCTGAAGTCTGGGCTGCCATGGGCAATCACAGGTAGCATGGCAGCGCCGATCGCGGCGGCCTCCGGCCCTAGAGCGCCAGCACACAGCCGGGGAATTTCGCGGTGGCTTCGGGCGCTGACTGACGGCAAAAGGGGATAGGCCCGGTCGATCAGGGAATTGATGAGCGCTGGTGGAAAGTGCCCTCCAACCACGATGGTCTGCGGATCCATGATGTTTTCAAGCAGCGACACCAGCAACCGCAGGCGCTTTGAATTGAGGTCGAGCCATCGCATCAGAACACTGTCGCGTTGAGCGTAAAGTTTCTCCAATGCCCCAGGCCGCGCAATCTCCCTGCTTTCGCACGACAGCATCGCTGCAAGTTCGTCCATCGAAAACGGTGTCTGTTTCCCCGCATCTGGATTGGCAAGTTCCGCCGGCCATGTCAGGAGACCGATTTCTCCGGCATTGTTCCAAAATCCCTGAAGCGGCATGCTGTCATTGATAATGCCTGCCCCAAGTCCGTGCCCGACGAAAATATGGACGTAGTGGCTCAGTCCTCCCGCACTTCCCACCCTCAGTTCGGCAACTGCTGCGGCTGTGGCGTCATTCTCGATGATGGTGGGGAGGCCACATGCATCTTCGATGGCTTCCGCCACCGGCATACGGCTCCACGCATCCCAACCCGGCGGGCCGACGGGATGTTCGAATTCCGCCTCCTGCAATGTGGGCATCGCGATGCCGATGCCCCAGGCGGGACGATCCACCGTAACCGACCGCAGACGCTGTGTCATATCGGCGATGGCACGGATGGTGTCGGATGGATCTTCGAGCGATGCGGATGCGGTTTCGCGACCCAACTCCTGCCCCGCCAGATCGCAGACGATGCCCAGAAGCCCGTCGCGATCCACATGAATACCCAGGCAGCAACCGGCCTCGGCCCTGACCCACATCTTCTTTTGCGGCGCACCGCGCGCGCCCTCTTGTTGGATGGTTTCCACAACCACTGAACGGTCTATCAGGTCCTTGCAGATATTGGACATGGTCTGCGGCTTCAAGCCTGTCACATCGACAAGGTCACGCCGGCTTATGCCATTGCCGGATCGGATCAGATCGAAAACGAGGCGACGGTTGTAGCGGCCGGAATATGTGTGATTGCTGCCCATCAAGCTCATCGGGGCCGATTCCTATTTAATAAATTAAATGGAATTTATCAGCCCAGCCTGTGGGCGTCAAGCAGTTCGCAATGCAGATAATCTTAGTCTTCAGTCATAATACTGTAACGCAAGGACCGTAATTCCGCAGAAAAGGCGGCTTGATTTTTAATCTGGTAAATGGATTAATAGGGTCGCCTTCTTCTCAGTGACTTTAAAAAGGGAACATAGTCATGCTGAAATGGACCTTGCGGCGTATCATAGCGGGCGCGTTGGCGTCGGCGTCGATCATCAGTGTTGCGAATGCCGGAGAACTGGTGGTCTACACCGCTCATGGGGAGGCGACATCTGCTCCCATCCTCGACGCTTTTGCCAAGGAAAATCCGGATGTGAAGGTGACCGTCGTGCGCGGCGGTACTGGCGAGCTGATCGAGCGTCTGCGTGCAGAAGGTGGCAATTCCTCGGCAGACGTCATGTGGGGCGGACCGACGCAGACCTTCGAAGAAAATGCAGCGCTCTTCCAATCGTTCGAAAGCAAGTCCGACGCCGACATGGTGACGACCGATCCCAATCACATCTGGCATCCGTTCACGGTGCTGCTGCAGCCGCTGGTCGTCAGCACCAAACGCGTCGAGGCCGGCTCCATACCACGGACACAGAAAGATCTCGTCTCACAGGACTTCGCAAAGAACGGTGGCCTGATTATTCCAGACCCTGCAAAATCCGGCACCGGATATGTCATTCTTTCCGCTCTTGCTGGCAATTTCGGTTGGGATTTCGTCGGTCAAATGGCCAAGGGTGCGCGCATTGCTCCCGGTTCCGATGACGCCTTCAACGCCGTACGCGACGGTGAAGCAGCAGTTGGCTGGATTAACGAGGATCTGGGTGCCAAGTGGAAGGCTCAAGGTCTGCCGATCGAAATCGTCTATCCGACCGATGCGGTTACCGGCCAGATCGATGCGCAAGCCATCGTCAAGGGCGCGCAGCACATCGAAGACGCCAAGAGCTTCATCGATTTCCTCGGCAGCAAGACGGCGCATGAAATTGTTCGCGACGCCACCGTTCGACGCTCGGCACGCAAGGATGTAACGCCTCCCGCCGCTCTGCCTGACATGGCTACGCTCACAATCGTATCCGCTGTCGATCCGCGCCCTGTGGTCGTGGCTCGCTTTCAGGAGCTTCGCGGAAAATGAAGGTGCTGCGCGACAATTGGCTGATATTTTCAATCGTCGCGCTCGTGCTCTGCGGCCTGACGATTGTTGTCCCGCAGGTTCGCCTCATGGCCGCCTCCCTCCTGGAGGAGGGCGGCCGTTTTACTCTTCTGCATAATAAAGACGGCTTGCAATTCGTCCCGGAAATGACCGCCCGATACAGCGTTGCTAAACTTTCTGACGGCGTTGCGATAACGCTGAGTTCGACTGACAGTCTGACTGTAGACGTCCAGGATGACCGAACGCTGCGCCTCTCTTCGCAACAGCCGATTTCGGTTGGTAAGGACGAGGCAGGTTTACTTGAACTCGATCTGGGCTCGGCTCGGTTCACGCTTTCGCAGCAGGCGCCACGGGGGCTATTCGCGACAACTGCACCAGCGCCTTTAGACATCAACGCGCAGTCGCTCAACGCCGTCCTGCTCTCACATGCCGCGAACGCCTACATCACCTTCGAAAACAAATCGCTGTCGCTCTCTGCTGTCCACTATGCCGATTTCTTTACACGCTCGGAAACCCTTTCCGCCACGGTAAACAGCCTGCTGATCGCGTTGACGTCCACCGGACTTGCCGCTTTGATCGGCGTATCGCTGGCTTATCTTATCGCACGTTACCGGGTCGCGGGCAGCACTGCTATCGTCTTTCTTGTCACTATGGCGTCCGTGTCTCCACCATTTCTGGGGGCATACGCCTGGCGCTTGCTTCTGGGACGAAACGGCGTTCTGACCAACTATCTCGGCCTCGATGTCTCTATTGTCGGCTTGCATGGCGTCATTTGGGTCATCACCTGGCTGGTCTTTCCAATCATCTTTCTGCTCAGTCACAGCTCGTTTCAGAGTTTGGACGCTGGCCATATCGAGGCAGCGGAAAGCCTTGGTGCCAAGCCGCCTCGTGTGCGCATGACGGTCGAAATTCCGCTGGCACTCCCCGGCATCATCACCGGTCTCTATCTGGCAACGATGGCAGCCCTGTCTGACTTCGGAACGCCGCGCATCATTGGCCTCGATGTCAACGCACTGCCGGTTCTGATCTATACGTCCTTCCTGAGTGAGGCAGGACGCAATCCGGCGCTTGCGGCCACAGGATCGATTGTGCTCATCACCATCTCGAGCCTGTTCCTCATGGCGCAGCAAATCTATTTGGCGCGACGCGGTTTTGCCGTGGTGTCGTCGCGGGCGCTGGAACGCAAGCCGCTATCGCCTCTTGCTCATGTCACAGTGCTTGGCGCGGTCATCATTGCCCTTCTCATGGCATTCACGCCCCACCTGACGGTGCTGGTTTCCAGCTTCATGGAATGGCGGGTCGGCCTACCCAGGGCGAACTTTACGCTGGAAAACTACGCCACTATGTGGCGCACCGGCATGGGGCCGGCTTGGGTGACCTTGTCGCTTGGTATTGCCGGAACGCTGGCGGCAACAGCAATCGGGTTGGGGATTGCATATGTGATTATACGCAAGCGCTACCGGATCATCGCCCCCGTTCTCAGCCTCACCGTCATGATGCCCTACGTCATTCCCGGCACGGTGCTCGGTATCGGTCTCATCATGATGTTCAACAAGGCGCCGCTGCAACTGACCGGCACCTGGTTCATCCTTCTCCTTGCCTATCTCATTCGAAACCTGCCTTTTACGGTGAAGGCGTCAGAGGCGGCCCTGAGGCGCGTTCACCCGGCTCTCGAAGAGGCCGCAATCAGTCTTGGAGCGCGTCCATTCAGGGTGTTCTTCACCATAACGGCACCTCTTGTTCTGGCGGGGGCGGTAACCGGTGCAACGCTCACCTTCCTTCACATCGTCACGGAGCTGTCGTCTACCATCGTTCTCTATCGTCCGCCGTGGAAGCCGATGACAGCCGTGATCTTCGAAAACACGCTTGTCGATGCCGATTTCGGTGTCTCCGCAGCACAGACCATCCTGCTGATGCTGATCATTTACATCCCTCTCTATTTCATTGTCCGCTACGGCCAAATTCGAGGAAATTCCGGTGGTTGAAACCTCATCTTCCAAAACTCCAACCCAAGGCTGCGAGGTCGTCATCGACGCCGTCTCCAAGACCTTTGGCAATCATGCAGTTCTGAAAGACATCAGCCTCACGATCAGGCCCGGCGAATTCTTCACGCTGCTAGGGCCGTCCGGTTGCGGCAAGACGACACTTTTGCGCGCCATTGCAGGTTTCCACCCAATCGATGGCGGAAAAATCCTGTTCAACGGGCAGAACGTGACCTCGTTCGCCGCCTGGGACAGAAATATCGGCTTCGTCTTCCAGAACTATGCGCTGTGGCCAAACCAGACCGTGTTCGACAATGTCGCTTACGGGCTCAAACTGCGTAAGGTTCCGAAGAGCGAAGTTGCTGAAAGGGTTCGGGCCGCACTGGCCCAGGTCGAGCTTCACGGCGTCGAGAAGCGCTATCCCGCAGAAATGAGTGGGGGTATGCAGCAGCGCATCGCGCTGGCGCGTGCACTCGTCATCAACCCGCCGCTGCTTCTCATGGACGAGCCCATGTCCAACCTTGATGCGCGTCTTCGCGTGGCTCTTCGCCATGAACTGCGCAGTCTGCAGAAGAGACTCGGTCTCACAGCAATCTATGTGACGCATGATCAGGAAGAAGCCCTCGAAATGTCGGACCGGATCGCCGTGATGCAGAATGGAATCGTGCAGCAGCTTGCAGATCCCGAAACAATTTATTCGCGACCGGCGAACCGCTTCGTTGCCGAGTTCGTCGGCAGCGCAAACTTTCTGGAGGGCGAATTTGATGAGGCCGGCTTCCAGATGGCTGACGGATCGCGACTTCCTATCACAGGAAGCGGCCACTGCGGTAAAGGCACACTTGTCGTGCGTCCCGAACAGGTAATGACCCGCGAAAACGGCAGCGCTCTCGTCAATGCAACGGTGAAAGATCGCCGCTTCATGGGCAAGGCCTGGACGCAAAGCCTTCGACTGGAGAACGGTGCGACCATCTCGGTGGAAACACGACGCGCACTCGATCTCGACTCGCGCGTCGGTGTGGATTTCGAGACGATAACTTTTCTACCCTCGGGAGTATGAGATGGCGGACCGGTCGCTTGACGAACTGATGCAGCTTGCTTTGTCCGCCGCACTTGCCGGAGGCGCTGAACTGAAGACGCATTTCGGCGCCATGTCCCGCGATAGTGTTCAACGAAAAGCTTTGGGTGATTATGCGTCCAAGGCCGATCTTGCTGCCGAGGAGGCTATTGCCGCAGTTCTGGCAAGGGCAGGTGATCGCTACGGTTTCGTGGGTGAAGAAACCGGTACGCGCAAACCAGACGCACGACGCCGCTGGGTGGTAGACCCGCTCGACGGAACCAGCAACTTCATCTGGGGCATTCCCTATTTTGCTGTCAGCATCGCTCTTTGCGACGACGATGGCGAAATACTGGGCGTCGTCCTTGACCCATTGCGGGACGAGATGTTCACGGCAGTTCGAGGGCAGGGTGCCCGGATGAACGGTAAGGAGCTGACACGGTTGGAAGAGAAAAAGCCCGAAGAATCCATCATATCTCTATCTATGCCGATCCACGGACAGTTGAAGTCGATGGACCGCAGTAGTTTCTTCCGGGCCCTGGATACCATCACCAACGAGACGGCAGGCATCCGCAGACTCGGCTCGGCCGCACTTGATCTCGCATATGTTGGCGCGGGCAGGTTAAATGGCTATTTCGAAGACGGCCTTAGCCATTACGACTACGCGGCTGGCAAGATTATTGCCCAGGAAGCCGGAGCGCTTGTTACCTCCCTCAATGGCGGTGTTGTAGAAGACGGCGGTTCACTGTTGGCGGGAACGTCATCCATACATCAGTGGCTCAAATCCAAGTTTCAGCAAGCGGAGACTCCAAGCTGAAAGGTCTCACAACCGCAAGCCGCTTTTGATGTCGCAACTGTCAAGCTTTAGACCTGACTGCTCTTAGTTCGCCGTAGATACCTAGAGACGCGTAACGTTTTCAATCTTTGTATCGATGCATCGTGCTTTTTCCAGAATGCAGGTTTGTGCGGTGATGAGCGTGTGCAAGTCCAGGGGCTGAAGCTTTCGGGTGGTCCTATTCGTTATGATCCAGGAGACGAGATCCGTGCCCTTGGTAACATCGACAGACTTCTCGTGGCTGCGTTCAGGCAGCCACCGGCTGCACCCGGCGCTGGCGCGCCACTTTTCTCACGGGGCTTTTCAAGGCCACAGGGCCTGTGTCGCTCAGGGCCGACAAGACGGCCTGCGTCAGCGAAGAGGCAACGAAGTTGGCGCTTATGTCTTGAGGGTCGATTGGCGCTTCGCGCCCGCTTTCTCCCATCGGCAACAATATGCCGACACGAAGAGAAGGTCTTACACGCTTCAAACGACGGACGATCTGTCGTGCGTGCGATTTCGAGTTCTCATTGAGAAACGTAACGACAACGGTGTCGATATCGTCAGCCACCAGAGCCTTCAAATCTCGCCCTTCAATCACTGTATAGTGTGCTTGTCTGATCTGCGCACCCTGAACCAAGAGAACTTGCGATAACATCGCTGACGCTGCGTCGTCCATGGCCCCTCGGCCTCCCAGGGATAGAATGGATCTGCCTTTACCGTCCGGTAGCGCGATTGTCTCTTTGGTCTCTGGCGCGGAAGTCTGTTCGTCTTCCGACAGTCCCTCGTTTTCCTCTTCGCTCGCAATCTCTGCAAGATTTTCAATGAGGGCATGGGCGCTGGAGGCAAGAAGCGCGATCTGAGCCTCTGTCATCACGCCGCGCTGGCGGTCCGCTTCGCCCAGGATCAAGGCAGGAAGACCAACTTTTTCGTAGTAGTCGATGAGATATTCCTCTTCGAGAAACTCTTCGGCGTTGTCAGTCGCTTCGTTGGGGTCGCCGGAGAGCAGCCGCTGGTAAAGCTTTTCCTGCGGTTGGAGGACTGGTTCATTTCCGAGCAGAACATCCAGAAAACTAAACTCGGGGACATATCTGCCAAGAACGACCAGACACACCGTGAGAGGTGTCGACAGCATTAACCCCAGCGGTCCCCAAAGCCAGGACCAAAAGATTGCGGAGATAATGATCGCCATCGGAGACAAGCCGGTGTGGCTACCATAGAGCCAAGGTTCAACGACGTTATTGCTGATCAGTTCGGTGATGATGAAAAGTGCCGCGACCCACGCGACCAACGACCAGCCGGGAGAGATTGCAAGGGCGAGGAACAGCGGCAATACCATTCCGATAACGGGACCAATATAGGGCACGAAACGCAGAACCAGCGTCAGCAGACCCCACAGGATCGCGTTCGGAATGCCAAGCACCCAAAGCCCAATGGTGATGGGAAAGGCGTAAAGTGCATTTACCACCAATTGCATCAGAAGGTATTTCCCAACCCGTTTTCCAGCGTCCTGCAGCGCTGCCGTCGTGCGATGCAGGTCACCAAGTCCAACCAGTCTGATAAACCTGTCGCGAAGGTCCTCACGCTCGATCAACATGAAAATCACAAGAACGATGACCAAACCTGCCGTTGCAAACGGGCTGATAAGCGGAAGAATGAAATTGCCAAGTGTCTCGACCGGATGGGATCGCGTGACGATTTCAACGGGCATCGGCTCTCGCATGGTTGGTGCGGTCGACTGCTCGTCCTGACTTTCGACGGCGCGTGTCTGCAACTCGGCGCCGACACGCTCGACAACCTTGCTCAGATGTTCGAGCACACCATTGCCTGATCCGGCTTGGCTGAGCGCCTGAACCTTGGTGACGATATTGCGCTGATATGTCGGGATGTTTTCGGCAAGATTTGTCACCTGCGTGGCGACGACGAAACTGAACAGCGCAATTGCCATGAAGGCTGAGGCGACCGCCAAAATAACGGCGGCAATCTTGGGCACAGAGTGTTTTCGGAGAAAGGAGACAATAGGTGCCAGAGTGAATGTCAGGAGGAGAGCCAAGGCTAATGGCACGAAGATTTCCTGACCCACGTGCAGGATGACCGCGACGCCAATCAGAATGAGAATCGTTCGTCCAGAAAGCCTGGTGTTAGCCAGCGGACCTTGATGAGAAACGGCCATAAGTTTTCCGATGTCGTTTGTTGTTAAAGCGCCAGTGTCCATCAGCAGTCCGCCTTTAGATGCACCGATGAACTCAAAAAATATGTGCCATGTCCGCATCTGCTTTATGAAGATCAGCTTTAACTCGCGAAAGACGTTAAAGATGCAAGGGCGTGCCTCACATCTTTCTATCGACCTAGCAGTCCTGTAGTAGCGCCAATGTAAGGGAAAATATTGCTTAAAAATTACTGTGGCCTATCGGAATCGAAAAAGGGGTGTAGGGCCTGAGCGATGAAGGGCGATTGGTGCTGTCACATAGGCAGGATCGAGGCGATTGAGCGTAACTGGTTCGGTTTCAATGGATGGAGATAGCTTGCGCAACGCTCTTGAACGCAACTCTCCACATCCCCATTCATATTAGGCTGAGGCATATCTCTTTTATGGAGCACGATTGTATGACAGCGAGAACGTGGAACGCCCACGGCACATCGGACGACTTCGTGGATAGTGCTGAGCGGCTCCGCCGCCTGCGGCGGCTGTCGGGCATCGCTCGTATGATGGACACAGCGATCCGCATTCCTGGCACAGGAATCCGTTTTGGTGCAGATTCCATCATGGGTTTGCTGCCACTGATTGGTGATGGTGCGGGCGCGATTGTCGGCCTCTATATCGTCAATGAAGCGCGCCGCCTTGGTGTGCCGCAGGAAAAGCTTGCGCGAATGGTTGGCAACATCGCCATGGATGCTCTTGTGGGCAGTGTTCCTGTCTTCGGTGATCTGTTTGATATTTATTTCAAATCGCACCGCCGTAATGTCGATATGATCATCCAGCACTTTGGCATCCCTGGCGACGAGTTGCGGCGGAAGCGCAAATAAGCCTCGACGATGGCCCGAAAAATCCCGGCGGCGGTTCTGGAATCGCGGTCGAGGTGTACCGTTTCGTCGTCGGTGGTCGAGACCACGTCTTTCAGCCTGTGCACATTGTTGGCTGTCGCCTTAGGGCGGGTAGGCTCAACTAAGATCCTTCAGTGCCGGATAGAGGCCGCCCCGGCGGACGGAGTCGTCCCTGTTTCGCCGGGTCAGCCGGCTTTCCTGCTCGCTTGCAATCCAGGCGGTGGCTGTCAAAACACCAATCCCAAATCTGGACGCTGCTGAGCGCGCCGATATGCCATCCCGTGACGCAGCTAGAACGCGGCTATGCAGATCATCGTTGAAAGCTCAGGGCATGTTGCCCGCGACCAAATCGCCAATCGGAGCGCTAGAATCAGAATTCCGCCAGTAAGGGGGGCCTAAACGCGATTCCGCGTTCAACGGACGTGCTAATGGAAATCAGCCTGTGAACAATGGTGGGGACAGGAGCCAACAAAAGATGAAGATACCCCTTGTCTCAGTTCAACAGACCCAACTTTTTTCTAAGTGCTTCCGACCAGACCGCGTAGCCTGCCGTATTCAGGTGAACCAGATCGGGTAAATAATAACGGAACATCGGCAGGCCATTTTCACCAATGAGGCCGGCGTTCGGATCAAGCCATGTCGTGTGTTCGCGGCCGTTGCACCAGTCGCGCGCCGTCTGGTTGAAAAGATCGAATTCGTGGCGGTATATCCAGCGCGCCGGACTGGGCTTGATCGCCAGAACAAAGACGTCCGCCTGCGGTAGCGCTCGAGAGATGCGATCGCGCAAATCCCGCAGGTGCCCAAGCGTCGTCTGCGCCTTGAGGCCGTCGCTGGCAATATCGTTTTCGCCGAAATAAAGCGCCACTCTACCTGGCTTCAAGGGAACCAGGAGCCGGTCGAGGTAGTGGCTGGCAGAGAGGTAAGTGCCACCGCCAAATCCCAGATTGACGATATCCAGCGAGCCGAGATCCTCGGTGATGGAGCTCCAGATTCGAAACGAGGATGAGCCATAAAAGGCGATCGGATTGTCTGGAAGGCCGATGCGCTGAATGCGGGCCAGAACGGCAATGATATCGTTTTCGTGACGGCTGGTGCCGATATTGGCTGGGAAGTCGTACATGATTGGTCCTAAAGATTGTCTTGAAAGCCGGATGCCGCCATTTCGGCAACCGGCGATCGGCAAGGGTTATAAAAGCGCTTGCCGCAGGACAGTCAGAGCGCCTTTTGTGAGGGCGTCATCCGCACCCATGGATGTCTTGAGCCCGAACACATCGGCGGCAACCAGATAGAGATCGTTCAGCCCGTCATTGCCGACGATAGCTGCCTCGTCTCCTTCCGCATACCATCCGGCCTCGCGGGCTTGCCGAAACTCCTGCCCGATGACCAGTCCTCGCACATAGGATCGCAACTGATCCGGCGAAAGCCGACCCGCAAGCCCGCCGGTTCGCGCCGAAAATAGCAGCGACAGCATGGCGGCGGATCGTTTTGCCTCTGTCAGACCCCAGCGATAGGCCTCCTGATCATCGACCGGCGGCTGCGTGGAACCGCGCGCGATGAAGGAGTGATTGATAAGCAGGTTGAAGATTTCACCGGTGACGAATGTCTGGAAGCCATCGATCCTTCCCGCCGTCACCCGCGCCCATTTGCTGTGTGTTCCAGGGATGATGAGGGTGGCGTCTTCGCCTAGGCCGTGGCCGACGATCTGGGTTTCTTCACCACGCATCACGTCCGGGAAGGGCTGGCGGGCGGGATCGGTCAGACCGGGCAGGAACACGAGATCGGACCCGTTCGGCAGCGACCTGCGCACCGTGCCGGCGGCAAGTTCCGCCGGGCCGGCCGGGCACGGCGCATAAGCGACCTCGACCCAGCCGTTGCGGCTGGTGATCATTCCGAGTGCGGCGACGGGCAAGGCCCCATGGCTTGAGAACCAGGGTGCGAGTGCATCCATCAGCGCCGCCTCGTGCTCACCCTTGCCAAGGCTCGAAATACCGTCGGCGGTTTCAAGATGATCGAGTTCTTCGCCGCCTTCATCAACGAGCGCCGCCCTCAATGATGTCGTTCCCCAATCGACGATGATCGATGTCGCCGGTGCTGCCATGTCTTGAACCTCCTCGTTCATTTCATCTTGGGGCTTGTCATAGGTCGCAAGTCTATATAGTGTCAATTAGTGAATTCAAGGTATCAGAATATGATACTTAATCGGGAGGAGAAAGATGGTGGCTGGCCTTAAGGGGATTTTGCCTGTTCTGCCTACGCCGTTTCTGGCTGATGGCGGCATTGACGAAGCGGGTATGAAGCGACTGGTGGTCTTTGCGCTCGACAAGGGCGTCGATGGTGTCGTGTTTCCCGGTTTCGCCAGCGAGGTGGAGACTTTGAACGCCGCCGAGCGTGCGGCGTTGCTGAAAATTGTCGTGGATGTGGTGGCCGGGCGGGTGCCGGTCGTGGCCGGGGCAAGTGCGGCCGACTGGCGTGATGTGGTTGAGCACGGGCGGGCGGCATCGGTGCTTGGCATCCGCCACCTGATGGTGCAGGTGCCCAAGTCGGTCGGCACGGACGCGCCGGCGCTGATCGAATTCCTCGGCAGGATCGTCGAGGCGCTGCCCGAAGTTGAAATCATTCTGCAGAACGCGCCCGCGCCGCGCGGCTCCGACCTTTCGCCGCAGGCGATCGTGGAGATCGTGCGGGCGTTGCCGCAGGTGACCTATGTCAAGGAAGAGACGCTTCCTGCCGGCCCGGCTATCAGCCACATTGTCGCCCATGCGCCTTCGACACTGAAGGGCGTCATCGGCGGGGGCGGCGCGCGTTACATTCTCGACGAATATGCCCGAGGTGCTACGGCCGCAATGCCAGCGCTGGAGATCGCCGAGGAACATGTTGCCATCGATCGGGCGCTTGTTGCCGGGCGGCAGGAGGAGGCTCGTCGGATTTATGTCCGCACCCTGCCTCTTCTGGTGCTGCAGGCGGTCTATCGCATGCGGCTGACCAAATATGTGCTGGCCCGCCGCGGCGTGATCGAAGGCGTCGGTGTGCGTGCGCCGACACCCGAGCTTGATGCGGCGGCCATTGCCGATATCGACGCCAATCTGGTCGAACTAGGCCTCGTTGCCGTGGAGGCCGCATGAACAGCCCCATCGCAAGCGTCGAAGTCTTCACGCTGACCCAGCCGCGCAAGGTGCCATATCTCGGCGCCTTGCGTGAAGGTGAGGTGGTCAATCCCAACGGCTATATCGTGCGCAAGGGAAATCGCACGGTTTACCCGACCTTCGACCGCAGCGTGCTGGTGCGCATGACGACCGAGGCCGGCGTCGTGGGCTGGGGTGAGACTTATGGTATCGTCGCCCCCGGAGCGGTCGCCGCTCTCATCAACGATCTTCTCGCCGGTTTCGTGATCGGCCGCGATGCTTCGAACCCTTCGGCGATCTATGACGACCTTTACGACATGATGCGGGTGCGCGGTTATACCGGCGGCTTCTACGTGGATGCGCTCGCCGCGCTTGATATTGCGCTATGGGATATTGCCGGACAGGAAGCCGGCAAGTCCGTTCGCGACCTGCTCGGCGGCGGCGTGGATACGTTTCCCGCCTATGTTTCAGGCCTGCCTGAAAAGACGCTCAAGGCCCGCGGGGAATTGGCGAAATACTGGCAGGACAGCGGTTTCAACGCCTTCAAGTTCGCGACGCCGGTGGCAGACGATGGCCCGGCGGCCGAAATGGCGAATCTCCGGAAGGTGCTTGGACCCGATGCGAAGATCGCCGCCGACATGCACTGGAACCAGACGCCGGAACGGGCGCTGGAACTGATTGCCGAAATGCAGCCCTTCGATCCGTGGTTCGCAGAGGCTCCGGTCTGGACGGAGGACATTGCCGGTCTGGAGAAGGTTTCGAAGAATACCGAAGTGCCGATTGCAGTTGGTGAGGAATGGCGCACCCATTGGGATATGCGCGCCCGCGTCGAGCGCTGCCGCATTGCGATCGTGCAGCCGGAAATGGGCCATAAGGGTATCACCAATTTCATCCGTATCGGTGCTCTTGCTTCCGAGCATGGCATCGATGTCATCCCACACGCCACCGTTGGCGCCGGCATATTTCTTGCCGCCAGCCTGCAGGCGTCGTCGACATTGCCAACGCTCAAAGGTCACGAATTCCAGCATTCGATCTTCGAGCCGAACCGTCACCTGCTGGAAGGCGACATGGATTGCCGGGAGGGCAGGTATCACCTGCCGTCCGGACCCGGACTTGGGGTAAGGCCGTCGGAGGCGGCACTCGGTCTGATTGAACGTATCTGAACTGGTTTTTTGGAGGAGGAAGCCATGAACAAGACAATAAGCCGATTGGCGCTCGGCACCGCGACCGCCGTTTTGATGACAATGGGCAGCCTTGCCCCGGCCAGGGCCGATACCGTTCTGAAATTCATTTCCTGGCAGACGGACGATGCCGGCACAGGCGAATGGTGGCATTCGGCCATTGCCGCCTTCGAAAAACAGCATCCGGGCGTGAAAATCGAATTCACCAAGGCCGAGCGCAGCTCCTATGCCGACACGATGACGACGCTTTTTGCGGCCAACCAGCCGCCGCAGATCGTGCATCTGGCGTCGTTCGAATTTCAAATGTTTGCCGATAGCGGCTGGCTCGAGCCGCTCGACCCGTGGCTGAAGAAGGACGGCATCGACATGACCGGCTGGGCCGGCCAGCAGAAATGCGAATGGAATGGCGAAACCGTCTGCATTATGACCAACTATTTCGGTTTCGTCATGGCCTACAACAAGAAGCTTCTCGAAGAAGCGGGCGTCGCGGTTCCGAAGACATATGACGAGTTTCTGGCCGCTGCGAAGGCGACGACCAAGGATCTGAACGGCGACGGCATCATCGACCAGTTCGGCACAGGCCATGAAACGAAAGGCGGTCCGGGTCAATATCTGACGGAGATGCTGAACTACATCCTCGACGCTGGCGCCTACTGGACCGACAAGGACGGCAATATCACCATCGATACGCCGCAGATGGTGGAGGGTCTTTCACGCTGGAAAACCGTGATGAAGAGCGGGATCAGCCCGGTCGACATGAGCGCCAGCGACGTGCGCAAGCTGTTTGCCGATGGCAAGATGGCCATGCGGCTGGACGGCCCCTGGCTTTACGGCACCACCGAAAAAGGTTCGGCCAAGACTGACATCATTTACGCCGCACCGCCGCTTCATCCGCCGCTTGGCGGTTCGTCCAATGTACTCGCCATGCCGGCCGATATTCCCGACGACCAGAAGGCATTGGTCTGGGATTTCATCAAGCTGACGATGTCACCGGAATTCCAGCGCAGCTATGCCACCCTTGGCGGCAACACCCCGCCAAGCCCGAAGGCCGACGTCTCGGGTGTTGAAAAGACCATCCCGCATTTTCCGGTGCTGATCGAGACGATGAAGGCCGCGTCCGAGGCGGGGATCGACCGCATTCCGACCGGACTTGAGCTCTTCTACAACGAGTTCAGCAAGATGGTGATGGAAGAAAGCCAGCGGATGATCATTCAGGATCTCGATCCGGCGGCGGTGGCGAAAACCATGCAGGCAAAGGCCGAAGCCATCAAGGGTTGATCCCGTTGTCTTGCCATGGCCCGGAAAGGGCCATGGCCATCATCCGCATCCGGCAGGAGGACCATCCATGACCGAACCCGTTCGGGCTGGGCGTCGCAAGTTCTTCGATCTTGCGCGCCCCAGCCGGCAACATCTCCTCGGCTATATTCTGATCGCGCCCGCAGTCCTGATGGTTGCCGCCATCATCGTCTGGCCGCTCTTTTTGGCCATCGACCTGTCGTTCCAGCAGGTCAAGATACCAAGGCTTGGCGGTGCCAGCCGGCCGTTTTCGCTGAGCAATTACACATGGCTGTTCTCCTCGCCGGAATTCTGGCTGGCCTGCTGGGTGACGCTAAAGCTGGTCATCGTCGTAACCGCCGGCAGCGTCGCAGTCGGCCTCAGCACGGCGCTTCTGGCCAATAATCGCTTCAACGGCCGGACCGTCGCGCGGCTGGGAATGGCGCTGCCCTGGGCGGTGCCGGAAATCATCGCGGTCGTCATCTTTGCGTGGATGTTCGACACCTCCTTCGGCCTGTTCGGCTGGCTGGCGATAAAGCTTGGTTTCACCGACCAGATGATCCCCTGGGTCAGCAGTTCCACGGCCGCCTTCTGGGCCGTTGCCATCACCATGGTGTGGAAGGGCTTTCCTTTCGTGTCGATCATGTGTCTGGCCGGTCTGCAGTCCATTCCCACTGATTATTACGCCGCTGCCAAGGTGGATGGCGCCAGTGTCTGGCAGCGTTTCCGCTGGATCACCATGCCGTTGCTGATGCCGGTTCTCGGGGTCACGCTGGTGCTGACCCTGCTTTGGGTGTTCCGCGACTTTTCCATCATCAAGGTTCTGACCGGCGGCGGCCCGCTGCGTTCAACCCAGACGCTGTCGATCATGACCTATGACCAGGCCTTCCAGTATCACAACTTCGGTCGCGCCGCCGCCGTCGGCGTGCTGACGCTGGTGATCTGCATCATTGCCAGCCTGCTGATGCTCGGCCGGCGCTCGAAATCAATCTACTGAGGAGGCTTTGATGAAACGTAGCTTTGCACAGAGCCTTGCCCTCTACGCGACGGTGATCTTTACGCTGGTGATGATCCTGTTCCCGGTCTACTGGCTGCTGGTTACCGCCCTTTCCACCACCGACGAACTCTACCGCCTGCCACCCACTTTCTGGCCGGACGATCCGCAATGGGACATTTTTGCCCGTGTCTGGGCTGCAAAACCGATCCTTCTGTGGTTGTGGAATTCGATGCTTGCCGCTGTCGGCTCGGTTGCGCTGTCGATGCTGGTTTCGGTCAGCGCCGGTTACGCCCTGTCCCGCTATTCGATGCGAGGTGGCGCTACCATGGGAATGTTCGTTCTCACAGCCAAGATGTTGCCCGCCACGCTACTCGTCATCCCGCTGTTTTCGATCTTTTCGAGCTTCGGTCTGATCGGCAGCCTATGGACGCTTGTGCTTGCACATTCGACCATGATCATTCCCTTCGCAACCTGGATGCTGAAGGGTTATTTCGACACGATCCCCAAGGAACTGGAACAGGCCGCCATGGTCGATGGCTGCTCGCCGATCGGCGCCATGGTGCGTGTCGTGCTTCCCATCGCAACACCGGGGCTTGCCGCCACCGCGCTTTACGCCTTTGTACTCAGTTGGGCCGATTACGCCTATGCGCGCACCTTTCTGGTCAACTCGCCGGACAACTGGACCGCCAATCTCGGCATCACCACGATGCAGGGCGAATATGTCACCTACTGGAATGACATCTCCGCCGCATCGGTGTTCATCGCGCTGCCGATCATCGCAATCTATCTGTTCCTTGAACGTTATTTGGTCGGCGGTTTGACCGCTGGCGCGGAGAAATAAGCATGGCCAATATTTCCATTCGCAACGTCAGCAAGTCCTATGGCGCGCTCAACGTGCTCAGGCCCTTTTCGCTTGAGATCGAGAACGGCGAGTTCGTGGTGCTGGTCGGACCTTCCGGTTGCGGCAAGTCGACGATGTTGAAAATCCTTGCGGGTCTCGAACCGGCAAGCGAAGGGCAGATCTTCATCGGCGACAATGAAGTCACGGATCTGGCGCCCGGGGACCGCGATATAGCCATGGTGTTTCAGAATTATGCGCTCTATCCGCATCTGACGGTTCGCCAGAACATCGGCTTCGGGCTGAAGATGCGCGGCACGGACAGGCATGAGATTGACCGCCGGGTCGACGATGCGGCGCGCATTCTGGAAGTGACGCCCTATCTGGATCGCAAGCCCAAGGACCTGTCAGGCGGTCAGCGGCAGCGCGTGGCTCTGGGACGAGCGATCGTGCGCCAGCCGCAAGCCTTCCTCATGGACGAGCCGCTGTCCAACCTCGATGCCAAGCTGCGTGTCCATATGCGTGCCGAAATCGGCGCTTTGCACAAACGCATCGGGGTCACAACCGTCTACGTGACGCATGACCAGGTCGAAGCCATGACCATGGCGGACCGGGTAGTGATCATGCAGGGCGGCATCATCCAGCAGATTGCCGCACCAGACGAACTGTTCAACAACCCGGCCAATCTTTTCGTTGCCGGTTTCATCGGCTCGCCGGGCATGAACTTCCTCAATGCGCAACTGCGTGACGGCACTGTTACCCTGTTTGGGCAACATGTTTCCGTGTCGGGCGCGGCTGATCGCCAAGGCAGCGTGATCGTCGGTCTGCGGCCGGAACATCTCGTTCTCGGCGATGCGCCGGTCACCTTCGATGTTCACCCGACGCTGGTGGAAAGCCTCGGATCGGAAAAATACGTCTATTTCGACGCGGAAGGCGCAAGGGTGGCCGATGGCGAGGAGGGCAAGTCCAAGGGTCTGATCGCGCGCGTCTCGCATACCGGCAATCTTCCTGGCAACGAGGCACTCCGGCTCGGGTTCGATCCGGCCAAGCTTTATCTCTTCGATGCAAAGACCGGAGAACGGCTATGATCCTCGTCACCGGATCGGCGGGCCGTGTCGGTCGTGCCGCTGTCGCCGCCTTGCGCGCACAGGGCCGCACCGTTCGCGGTTTTGATCTCAGGCCATCGGGAACCGGCGGCGAGGAAGTCGTCGGGTCGCTGGAGGATGCGCAGGCACTGTCCGAAGCTATGAAGGGCGTGAGCGCCGTCCTGCATCTGGGAGCCTTCATGTCCTGGGCTCCGGCGGATCGCGATCGTATGTTCGCTGTCAATGTCGAGGGTACGCGCCGGCTTCTGGATGCCGCTTCAGCGGCTGGCCTGCGGCGTTTCGTGTTCGCTTCCTCAGGCGAGGTCTATCCGGAAAACCGACCGGAATTCCTGCCGGTCACCGAGGATCATCCGCTTTGCCCCAATTCGCCCTATGGCCTGACCAAGCTTTTGGGCGAAGAGCTGGTGCGCTTTCACCAGCGAAGCGGCACCATGGAAACGGTGATCCTGCGGTTTTCGCATACGCAGGATGCGGCGGAACTGCTGGACGAGGAGAGTTTCTTTTCCGGTCCCCGGTTTTTCCTGCGGCCGCGCATCCGCCAGCAGCAGAATTTCGGAAACACCGTCATCGCCGAATTGCTCCAGTCCCGCGATATCGGCGAACCCGCGCACATTCTGGCGCGCAACGAAAACGGCCGGCCGTTCCGTATGCACATTACCGATACGCGAGACATGGTGGCAGGAATTCTGCTCGCTCTCGATCACCCCGACGCGGCGGGCGGCATCTTCAATCTCGGCGCGGATGAACCCGCCGATTTCGCCGTGCTTCTGCCGAAGATTGCGGCGCTGACCGGCCTTCCCATCGTGACAGTCGATTTTCCCGGCGACGGCGTTTATTACCATACGTCCAACGAGCGGATCAGAAACACTTTGGGGTTTGAAGCAGAATGGACGATGGACCGGATGCTGGACGAAGCGGCGGCCGCAAGGCTGGAGCGACGCGCGAAGGAGCAGAGGCGATGAAGCCCGAGACGCCGGGCGGCACGGCGGCGCTGGCCAAAGGGCTAACCCTGCTCGATATGGTTGCCGACGCGCAGGAACCGCTACGTTTTGCCGAGTTGTTGCGCGCCTCCGGCCTGCCGAAGCCGACCTTTGCACGCATCCTGCGCACCCTTATCGCCTATGGTCTCGTCCGTCAGGATGCGGCCCGTGGCACTTATGTTCTGGGCCAGCGTTTTCTGGAAATGTCCCATAGGGTCTGGGAGAGTTTCGATCTTGTCTCGGCGGCGACCCCGGAACTCGAGCGGCTGGCGGCCGAACTGGGGGAAACGGTTGCGCTGTGCCGGCTTGACGGCACGATGACGCAATATCTGGCCGAACGTTCGCCGAATGGCCTTTCTGTGCGCGTCGAGGTGGGGCGCCGCGTCCCCCTGCATTGCACGGCACCCGGCAAGGCACTGCTCGCCTTTCAAGACCCCGCCGTCGGCCGTGCCCTCTTGGACCGTCTGACGCTGGATGTGCAGACCCCGAAAACCATCACCACGCTCGATGCGCTTCAGGCCGACCTGACGTTGACCCGGGCACGTGGTTATTCGATTTCTTATGAGGAGCACTTGCCAGGTGTAAATTCGGCAGCCGCCCCTGTCATGGGTCGCGACAATACGCCGATCGGCGTGCTTGTTGCGCTTGGCCCATCATCGCGGCTCAGTTCCTCCAATATCCATCCAGCCGGGCGCGAATTGATTGCTGCCGCCCGCCGTATCACGGGTGCGGCTGGGGCTGTCGCCATTAGTTCCAGGCCCAGGCCCCGGTCTGTCACCGGCCGTCCGAGTGCCGAGCTGAGTTGCGTCTTGCCGTGGGGCGCACAGCTTGGCGAGAGTCCAGTGTGGCACGATGGCGAAAATACGCTCTACTGGGTCGATATTCTTCATCCCGCTGTCCACCGGTTTGATCCAGCGAGTGGCCGGAACGAAACCTGCGAGACCGGGAAGTTGGTCAGCGCGGTCATTCCGGTTCGCGGTGGGCGTCTGCTGGTGGCGTCTCAGGATGGGATCGAATGGCTGGATTTTGCATCAGGTCGGCTCACACCCTTCGTCAGCCCGGAGGCAGGCATCGTCGACAACCGCTTGAATGATGCCAAATGCGGGCCTGACGGTGCGATATGGGTGGGATCGATGAGGATTGACGCCTCCAAGCCCACGGGTGCGCTTTATCGTATCAGCACCGATGGCGCATTCGAACGCAAGGAAGGCGGCATCATCGTCTCCAACGGCCTCGGCTGGAGCGCGGATGGGAAAACCTTCTACTTTGTTGACACGGTACCTGGCCTCATCCACGCCTATGATTGCGATCCCGCGACCGGAACGCTGTCGGGATGCCGCGAATTCGCACGCATTCCCGTCGCTGACGGCCGGCCGGACGGTCTTGCGGTGGACGCGGAAGGAGGGGTCTGGTGTGCGATCTGGGATGGCTGGTCCGTGCGCCGCTATCTTCCAAACGGGAAGCTCGACCAGGTAATTGAGATGCCGGTGCCCCGTCCCACCAGCATCGCCTTTGGTGGCCCGGATCTGTCGACGCTGTTCATCACCAGCGCCCGCACTCGCCTGCCGGCCTCGACACTCGCCGACGCGCCTCTGTCAGGTGGACTGTTTTCCTGCCGCCCGGGAGTTTCCGGTGCGCATGTCTCATTGTTCGAAGGATAAAGGATGAACCTTGACACCATCTTTGGCCTGAAGGGCCGCGTGGCGCTCGTTACGGGTTCAAGCCGTGGGATAGGAGCGGCGATTGCCGAAGGGCTGGCTGGGGCAGGTGCCCATGTCATCCTGCATGGCGTCAAGCCGGGCGCCACAGCGGCTGTACATGAGCGGATTGTTACGCACGGGGGAACGGCGGATCATCTGGCAGGCGATCTCTCCGAAGTCGGGGCTGGTCGGGATCTTATCGAGCGAGCAGAGGCGATCGCACCACTCGATATCCTTGTTATCAACGCCAGTGCCCAGATCAATGCCACTCTATCGGCGCTGACGCCAGGTGATCTGGCGTTTCAACTGGCGGTCAATCTGGGCTCGACGGTCGACATGCTGCAGACGGCACTGCCGCGAATGTCGGCTCGGAAATGGGGCAGGATCGTCTCCATAGGATCAGTCAATCAGCTAAGGCCCAAAAGCGTCGTTACCGCCTATGCGGCGACGAAGGCCGCACAGCACAATTTAATTCAAAGTCAGGCTAGAGATTATGCCCGCGACAACGTGTTGCTCAATACTCTCGCTCCCGGCCTCATCGATACGGACCGCAACGCTCATCGCCGCGTCGAGGATCCGGAGGGCTGGAATGAATATGTAAGCTCATTGAACTGGATGGGGCGTGCCGGGCGACCGGAAGAGATGGTGGGGGCAGCTGTCTTTCTGGCGTCGGAGGCATGTAGTTTCATGACGGGCGAAACGATTTTTCTCACCGGAGGTTATTGAGCGGGCGGATATTGAAAAAATGCAAAACGTCCCGAATGCAGGTGTTGGCCCAGCAACTTTTGCGGTGATCGTCTGGAGAGGTCGTCATTCGAAAAACCAGCGCCGATAATGTGGCGATTGTGCGGGCCTGGCTTCGACGTTGTCATCACCGAACTGCCGCATACTATCGTCCACTCATGCGTCTGCTTGATTTGCCGAACTTCATCCTCACGCCGCATGTGGCGTGGGTAAGAAGCGCAGCGGTCCAGTCGCTGGTCTATCAGCTGATCGACAATGTCGAGGCGTTCTAGCGCGCCCTTCGTTTGACCGTTATAGCTTCTCATGTAATCGAGAAATGCGCGCATGGCGGCACGTGGGAGGCGGGTCGTAAAAACCATTGCGGTAGGAGAGTGTCCATTGGGAGGAAGCTCCGCCAGCCGGCCGATTTCCTTTCAGGTGTCGCTGTACCTTCTAACGTTCAGCGGTCGAAGTTTCCCAGATATCGGGCAGGCGATGTGCCAAGCGCTTTCTTGAACATGGTTATGAATGCAGAGACGGACTGATATCCAAGATCCCCCGAAACCTGCTGCACCGTTGCCCCCGCTGCAAGGCTTCGGATTGCGACAATCACCTGCAATTGTTGTCGCCAGCGGCCGAAGGTAAGGCCCGTTTCGCTTTGAACGAGACGGGCGAGCGAATTCTCACTCATCGCCACTCGTTTTGCCCATTGCGCCATCGTACTGCGATTGGATGGATCGTCTGCCAGTTCGGATGCAATGCGTGCAAGCCGGGGCTCGTCCGTCAGCGGGAGGTGAAGATGCTCGACCGGCATCCGCGACAATGCCGACAGAAGCAGCGTTTCCATGAGCTCTAAGTCAGCAGTCGCGGCAGCCGATTGGTCGGCCATCTCGATGATCAGTTCCCTGACGAGCGGAGACAGGGAAAGCGTGCAGCACCGGTTCGGCAGATCGGCAGCCCCCGGCTCGATGAACAGGAAAAACAAACGTGCGTTGGCGGTGGCCACATTGCTGTGAAGCATGCCCCCTGGAACCCAGACGCCACAATGAGGCGGAACCATCCACATGCCGCTTGGGACGCGACAAGTCACGCCTCCCAGCAGCGGCATGACAAGCTGGCCCTTACGGTGCTGGTGTTCGGGAGCCTCGCGTTCATTCTGAGACACGTCGATCCTCACAGCGCGAACGCGCGATGAAGAGCTTTCGACATCATGGTCGGCGAGGGCACCGGACAGGGATAGTGGTGGCTGGGGGTATTTAGTGATCATTAGAGGGAATATCTAAATTCGTCCGATCGGTTTGTCGATAGGGTCATCCCGCAAGAAGCTGGAGGGTGATCATGGCACTTCAAAAACACAACGACCGCTGGTGGTCGGATATCGTCCGGACCGAAATTCGTCTGACCTCGAAAGGACCTCGCAGGCTCTGCATCCTGCCCCCATCCCTGATGGGGACAAGGCCGGATCGTGCCGCTGTTCTGAAAAGGATTACAGGCATTCTTTTTTCGGAAGCCCGAGCATTACTTGCCCGCCAGCCTCCGGCCATGTCGACTGTTGTGCGCGCTGACCCTGTCGAAGCCTATCTGCAAGCCTGCCTCGCTGCACCATTCTTTTTCTATATGTCGCCAGCGACCTACGGCCTCGCAGACAATGTTACCACTGATGAAAAAGGCATCGAGCGCAAGGCCACACTGCCGGGGGATGAGGTGTGAGTTCCCGGCCAGTTGTCACCAGCGGGAACGTCATCTTTTCGCTGAAAACATTTCTTGCGGCCATGGCGGCATATCTTGCAGCCATCTGCTTTGATCTCAACCGGCCGTCCTGGGCGGTTGCAACCGTCTACATCGTCGCTCATCCCCTGTCCGGCGCGATCTCGTCAAAATCGGCATATCGGCTGCTGGGCACAATCATCGGCGGTGGTGCAACGATCCTCATGGTCCCGAATCTTGTGAACGAACCTATACTTCTTTCCGGCGCGATCATCCTGTGGGTCTCCGGGTGTACCTTCGTCAGTCTCCTTGATCGCACACCGCGTAGTTATATTTGCCTGTTGGCGGGCTATACCGTGCTTCTTGCAGGACTGCCGCTCGTCAACGCTCCGGTAAACACCTTCGATATTGTCGTTTCCCGCACCGAGGAGGTCGGCCTCGCAATCATCTGCGCGTCGATTGTCAGTCACGTTGTTTTTCCGGTTCACGTGGGGACGACCCTTCTCAACCGGATTGATGGATGGATGGCCAGGGCGCAGGAGCTTTTCGAAGCCACAGCAACCGGAAAAAAGGACGGAAACCAAAGCCGGATGGAACGCCACGCCCTGGCGGCAGAGGCTGCCGATCTGCGGTCGTTCGCGGTTCATCTTCAATATGACGGATCCAGATACCAAAGCAGAGTGGCACTGGTATGGTCGCTGCAGCACCGGATGCTTTCCTTTCTGCCGCTACTGAGCGAACTGGAGGATTTGCGACGATCACTGGGCAGGTTTGACCCGGCTGGCCGGGAAAAGGCATTGACGATAATTGCCGAGATGGATTCGAGACCGAGAGGCTCCTCCTCCACGATCGATGCGCTCGCCTTCTCCACCTCGCCTCCGACATGGGAAAAACTTCTTCTCGTCAAATTTGCCCGAGATCTGCGGGCTGTTGTTCGGCTCTCTGACGAGTGCCTCACTCTTCGAAAATCCATTGAAGATGAGGGCGGACGTAGAGCGGCTGGCGCGTCTGACAGAATGCCTGCACCGCATCGGGATATCGGAATGGCTTTGCTGTCATCGCTGACGGTTGCAGCATGCCTTGTCACCTCTCTCTTCTTCTGGATCGCAACCGGCTGGTCCGACGGGGTTACCTTCGCCCAGATATCGGGCGTCCTTTGTTGCCTCCTCGCCACCATGGATGATCCGGTCCCTGCCATGCGCAAGTTTGTCAATGTGACGATCGGTGCGGCGATTGCGGCATTCATCTACGGCTTTGCGATCCTTCCGGCAGTCGACGGTTTTGCGTCGCTCGCCGCTGTTTTGGGACTATTTCTGATACCGGCGGGCCTATGTCTCGCAGTGCCTTCGCTTGCCCTCGTCGGCATGGGTCTTTGCATAAATTTTCCGCTGCTTCTTACCCTTCAGGCCTATCCAGCGACAGACTTCATCAGCTTCGTCAATGCCGCAGCGGCGACCATACTCGCAATGGTCTGGACGATCACGGTTTGCAGCCTCCTTCGATCCGTGCGAAGCGAGACAAATGACAGAAGGCTTTTTTCTGTTATCCGGAGACATGTCGTAAGCATCGCGGTTGGCAAGCAATCCGACGTCCTGGTCACCCACCATCGCATGATCGACGTTGCCGGCCTGTTAGCCTTACGAATGGCAAAACGACCAGCGGTCTTGGAAATTGGCGACTGCGACCTCTTGAGGGAGGTCCGGGCAGGGCTGCATCTGCTTGCAATGCAGGAGCTTGTGCCCAAGGCTTCGAACGGTATCCGGCTCGCCGCCAAACCGGCCTTTCAGGCGGTCGCAGCCCTGTACGGTGCCCGTGCCGCTAAAGGTGAGGGCTCCGTGGAAAAGGCGGTGCAGGCGCTGGATGGTATGATCCTTTCCCCCGCGGCCGCCACCGCGATGGATACCGAGCTTCTGATGCGCGCCGTTGCACTTCGCCTCTGCATTGCTCCGGACGCTTACGCTCCCGTTTACCCAACAGCCGGGGCGGGGAGGAAGCCCGCGTGACGGAGCAGGTCGAACTCTATGGCGTCTTTCTGCCCTCGCTCGCGGCTCACGCATTGTTTGCGTATGCAGCCCTGCGCCTTCTCACATCGCTTCTCGGTAAGATCGCATTCTACCGTATGGTTTGGCACCGCCCACTGTTTAACCTTGCGCTGTACATTACCCTTGTCGGCGGATTTTCTGCCGCTATCAACTGGTTTCAATGACATGAAAAATCTGACGCTCACCACGGGTCAAGTGCTTCTAACCCTGTCGATGACGGCATGTGCTGCGATTCTGGGCTGGCACTTGTGGTCTTTCTACATGGAGGCGCCATGGACCCGTGACGCCCATGTCCGCGCTGATATCATCCGATTGGCACCAGATGTTTCCGGGCCTGTCGCCGAGGTTCTGATATCAGACAATGCGCAGGTGGAAAAAGGAACGCCGCTGTTTCGCATTGAAACGGATCGCTTCTGCCTCGCGCTGCGCGAGGCAGAAGCGAAGGTAACGGGTAGCAGGGCGGCTGCGGAGATGGCGAAAACCGATTTCGAGCGGTATCAATTGCTTGCCTCAAAGGAAGCAGCCAGCCTGAAGGAGCGACAGCAAGCGGAAAGCCGGATGTATCAGGCAGAGGCCGCCTATCGATCTGCACTGGTCGCGCGGGATCTGGCAAAGCTGAACCTTGAGCGGACAATCGTGAGAGCGCCGGCGTCCGGGGCAATTACGAACTTTTCCCTGCGCCGAGGTAACTATGTCCTGGCTGGAACTGCGGTGGGCGTCCTGGTGGAAAAAGAATCCATCTATCTTGCAGGGTATTTTGAAGAGACAAAGCTACCGAGAATCCATATCGGTGATCCAGTTACGATCAATATCATGGGTGAAGCCCAATCGGTCACTGGGCATGTCGCGGGAATTGCTGCGGGGATCGAGGATCGGGAACGAAGCGATAGTGCGGGTTCGCTGGCAAGCGTGACGCCGACATTCTCATGGGTTCGACTTGCCCAGCGAATCCCGGTGCGGATCGAGATCGATGAGGCTCCGGCGACGGTTCGGCTGGTCGCGGGAAGGACGGCGACCGTTTCGATTGAGCAAAAGCGGGACCAGGCGGCACCTCCTCTCCCATTGCCCTCCGCCATCACACCCTGATCGCTACCAAAGCCGAGTTCTAAGGCAATGCCGAAGCGCAGGGTCTAACGGCAGGCTGAGGCGGAACCGGTCGTCGCAGAGACCGTTCACTCAACGATTTCAGGGGAAGCGCGATGTTTGAAAATTTCAAGCTGGAAATGATCACGGTTCCGGAAACAACGCTCCGGGTTCGCCATGGCGGAAGTGGTCCACCGCTTCTTCTGCTGCACGGACATCCGAGAACACACACAACCTGGTACAAGGTGGCCCCCATCCTGGCCGAGAAGTTCACGGTTGTTTGCCCCGATCTGCGAGGTTTCGGGAAGTCTGGCAAGCCGGCTAACCCGTATGATCATGAAGCATCGTCAAAGCGGGCCAAAGCTCGTGACTGTGTCGCTCTCATGGAACATCTCGGCTTCAACCGGTTCTTTCTGGCGGGCCACGACCGCGGCAGTTACACCGCATTTCGTACTGCGATGGACCACCCTGAAAGGGTTGAGAAGCTCGCAATCCTTGATGGGGTTCCGATCCTGGAAGCGCTGGAGCGATGCAATGTTAGCTTTGCCACGCATTGGTGGCATTGGTTCTTCTTTGCTCAACACGACAAACCCGAGCGGGCCATTCTTTCTGATCCCTTGGCCTGGTATGGCGGCAGCGAGGCTTCCATGGGAAAGGGAAACTTCGCGGACTTCCGCTCGGCTGTTGAAGACCCCGCGACTGTCCGGGGAATGCTGGGTGACTATCGCGCGGGTGTTCACATAGACCATCTCCACGATCTTGATGATCGAAATTCCGGAAAAAGACTGACATGTCCGCTTCATGTCCTGTGGTCACTGCAGGACGATCTGGAAATGTTGTATGGAGATGTGCCGGCGGTATGGCAGCCCTGGTCGAGCCTTCCCGTTTCGGGCCGGGGAATAGAGAGCGGACATCACATGGCAGAAGAGGCCCCTGTTGAACTGGCGCGTGAGCTCATCTCATTTTTCAAAGCGTGAAGACATCGATCGCGCCCATCCCTTGCCGAAGAAATGATCAGCATTGTCGCTGGGCCGGTTGGCACGACGCTACGTGATCCGTTGGTCTCATAAGAGCGAACACCTGCAAACAATCGTATCGGAGTTCTGCGCTACTTCGGTGCGATCAAGACAACCGTGACCTCAATCCGGAACGCAGCAGGATCATGAAGGCGGGTGCGCCGATAATAGCGGTGATGATGCCTGCCGGAAGTTCGAGCGGCGCGATAATGCTGCGACCGACGGTGTCGGCAAAAGCCAGCATCACTGCGCCCAGCATCATTGCGATAGGGAGATTTTTTGCGTGGCGTGCTCCGGTAAGAAGTCGAGCCGCGTGCGGTGCGAGCAAGGCAACGAAACTGACGGCCCCGATGGAAGAAACGGCGATCGCCACCGCACAGGCGGCATAGACCATCGCGTATTTGCTCGCGGTTCCCGTCGCCAGGCCCAGCGAGCGGGCCTTTTCATCCCCAAGCAAAAAGGCGTCGAGATGGCGACTGAACAACAGGCCTATAGCCGACAATGCAAAAACCCACGGCATCAGCATGGAGGCGTCGGCGTAGCCGCGGGCGTGCGTCGAGCCGACGAGCCAAGAAAGTGCCTGAGCCGTTTGCAAGCGCGCCTCCACGACAATGATTGTTGCGGTCGCGCCCAGGCTTGCGGCGATTGCGACACCAGCCAGAACCAATTTTTCCGGAGAATTCTTCGGCGCCAGCAACCGGAGCAGCAAAAGCACGGTGATGGCCCCCAACAGAGCGACGGCCTGGAAAGTTGGCGTTGCTGGTGAAAGTCCCAGCAGGAGTGCGACGAGGCTAAACAACGCTGCTCCCTGTGTAAGGCCCAGCGTCTCTGGCCCGCAGAGCGGGTTGCGCGTCACCGCCTGAAGGACCGTGCCAGCAGCAGCGAGCAACGCGCCACAGCCGAGTGCGACAAGAAGGCGAGGCGCGCGCAGGTCGAGGTTTCCTGTCACCTCGGCAAGTGTCAATGATATTCCGTCGCCTGTCGCGAGACTTGCCGCCATCGTCAACAGGCCCAAAGCGACAAGGGCTCCAACGGCGAGGAGGAAAGGTGGGGGCGCGATGCCTATGGGCAAACCTATGCGGCGCTCCCCCCCGATCTTTGCCCTGCGCAGCAGGAATAGCATGACCGGTGAACCGAGGCACGCAATCGCAACGCCTGTAGGTATGGTCGTGCCATTGCGCGCCAAAGATTGCGTGGCGACATCTGCAAGGAGGAGGCTGTTTGCTCCCCAAACCGCTGAAAGCGGCAGGTGGCGGTGATGCCGGCTTATACCCAATGCGCGCAATACGTTCGGGACTGCAAGGCCGACGAAGCCGATGGGCCCTGCAAGGGTTACGGCGCAGCCGCAAAGAAGAACGCCGATGAGCAGACCGAAAAGCGTGACGGCCCGTGTTACCCCCAGACTAGCCGAAGCCTTGTCGCCCAGTCCCAGCAAGTCGAGGGCGCGCGCCATCACGATGAGCGCCACGAAGGACAGGAGCACCAACGGGGTTGCTGTTGCGGTTCTGGACCATCCGGTCTGGTCCAGAATGCCGGACGACCAGAGTAACAGACCGGACGCCCGTTCGTCAGCAATAAGCACGATTGCCGATGACACCGCGGAAAAACAAAGCGACACGGCGACACCGGAAAGAGCCAGCCGGCCCGGCGGGGCTTGAAAGCCGCCGGCCAGTGCAAGGCACGCGGCCGCGCCAGCAAGGCCGCCCGCGCTCGTCACTACGATGGGCGGCAGAGACAAGGGAAGCAGCAAGGTCGATACGACGAGGAACAGCTGCGCGCCACTGGTTACGGACAGTATATCCGGAGCCGCCAAAGGGTTCCTCAAGACGGTCTGAAGAACCGAACCTGCTAGTGCAAGCGCGGCGCCAGTTGATATCGCTGCGACCAGACGGGGCGCCCGAGTTGTTTCCAAAATTGCCTGCGCTATCGTCTCAGGGCCTGTCGGAAAAAGAAACACATCCCTCCAGCCGACCAGCCTGCTTCCCACTCTCAATTCCAGCGCTGCCAGGACCAGCAGAAGGACCACGCCGACGGACCAGACAAGGGCTGGAGCAAATCGACGAAGGGGGAGGCAAGACAAATTCATATTTGAGCCAAGGCCTGACGGCTTTGCCGGTTGCCGGCGCCGATCCAGTCGACCATGCAGTAGGTTCGCCCGCTTCCATCTGGATGTGGCACGAGATCGACGTGGCACTCAAAGGCTTGCCGCAACAGGTCAGTCCGCAGCACCTGATGCGTCGGCCCAGCCGCAAGAACCTGACCCTTTTGCATCAGGACGACGTCATTGGAGATATCCATGACTTGATTGAGGTCATGAAGCACCGCGATGATCGTAAGACCTTCCTCTGTGTTGAGTTTGCGCAGGAGGGTCAGCAATTCGGCCTGGTGTCTGATGTCGAGAAAGCTCGTGGGCTCATCAAGAAAAAGGATGCGCGGCTCCTGCGCCAAAGCCATCGCCAACCAAGCTCGCTGCCTTTCACCGCCGGACAGGGTCGTGAGTTGCCTCGCACGCAAATTTTGAAGGCCGACGCGAAAAATGGCGCTTTCGATAATCCTGCGGTCCCGTGTCGACAGTCGACCAAGCCAGGGACGGTGAGGATAACGGCCTTGTTCAACGAGTTCTTCGACGCTCAGGCCGGTGGGAACCTCTGGTGTCTGGCTCAGGACGGCAACCTGGCGGGCGACGGTGCGTCGTGACAACGCGTTGAGCGGCTGCCCGGACAAGCGGATTTCGCCTTCCGTCGGGTATTCGAGTCCGGCGAGGCATTTGAGAAGCGTGCTTTTACCGGAGCCGTTCGCGCCGCATATGACGGTAATCCGGCCTTCAAGCGCAACGGCATCGACCTTTCGGAGCGCTTGAGCCTGATCATAGACGACGCTGAGACCAAACGCCTGAGCCGCGATGGCCTGCGTCCTCTGTTTGCTCGGCGGCCTGTTCATCCTGCCACCTCACGCATGGCCTTGCGAAGAGAGGACAAGCTGCGATAACCGACGTCCGCCGCTGCCTCCTCCAGGCGCGCTCCCTCGGCCTGGCGGCGCATGACATGCGCCATGCGCAAGCGACGCCGCCATTCGGCGAAACTCATGCCGGTCTGAATTCGGAATTTCCGGGTCATGGTGCGCCTGCTCATGCCGAGATTGTCTGCCCAGCGATCTATATCGAGATCGAGCGACGGTGTTTCAGAAAGATCCCGACACAGCCGTTGCAATCGCTTGTCACTTGGCATTGGAAGCGCAAACGGGCCTTCCTGCGCATTTGCGATCTCCTCGAGCATCAGTGCCGCGAGATGTCCGCCGCGGCCATTTTCGTCATAAAGGGTCGGTTCGTTCAAAAACGCCCCAACCGTTGCCGAAAGGAGTGTGGAGGTTGAGATGACACGCGTCGGCTCCCATGGCATGGCGACGCCTGGATCCGGTTCGATGTAGACCGACTGCATGGAGACCCGCCCGTGTGAATGAACCGCGTGCGGTATCTCCGGGGTAATCAGCAAACCGTAGCCACAGGGGATGATAAATGAGGTGTCGGGGGTACGGGCGGTCATGAATCCGTCGATGATCTGTAACAATTGGCCTCGGCGATGGCTGTGCCAGCCAAAATCGACGCTTTGCTCGTAGGTCCGTGCCATGGCAGCGACGGGCCGCGGCACATTTTGAAGGTCGGCTGCCCTTTGCGGCTGTTTCATCATGGTTCCAGGCGATGGGATTTCTCATAGCAGTCTCACGACCGCATCCAACGCAGAGAGCCATAATCGCGCAGCGTCTATATTTCAAAAGGAAAGATTGGCCCGACAAAGCAGAAAACTACGATTTGGCCAGATAAGGCCACTAAATGGCCCGGAAAAGCTCGATTTTGACCTGACAATGCTGATAAAAAAAGTCTAGTTAAGCGGCCAAGCGTGCGGGATTTGGCAAACACTGCGGACAGTCCGGGGTACCCTTCGCGCAGTATTCCTATCACAGGTCCTCGAATGCAGAACACCGTCCTTCGCCTTCGCACATCAACCTGCCACGTCACCAGACAGCGGCTCCTGTTTTTCGTGTCGGGCGTTGCGTTGAGCGCGCTCGTCCTCCAGAAGGATACGGCTGAGGCACAAGAGACAAATGCTTCCACCGTGCTTCAGCCGATCGTTGTCCAGGGGACAGCGGCGACAAAAGGGGCCCGTGTCGAACAACGTGGCTACGTAGCAACGCAGTCGGCTTCAGCCACCAAGATCACGACGGCGATAGCCGAGACACCGCAATCTGTCTCCGTCGTGACCCGCGGCGCCATGACCGATCGAGCCGTACAGACGGTGGCGGACAGCTTGCTCTATAGCGCGAATGTCAACGGCCAACGCTACGGAAACGATCCCCGTTCCGATTACTTCAGCATTCGCGGCTTTGGCGCCGATCTTTATCTCGACGGCTTGCGCGTGCCACAGATTGCAAACCAGACAGGCGGCTATGCTGGCTTTCGCGTGGAGCCTTACTTCCTTAATCGGGTGGAAGTGCTGCGCGGACCAAGTTCCGCGCTTTTCGGCCAAACGAATGTCGGCGGCGTTGTCAACATGATCAGCAAGGATCCATCAGAGACAGCTGGCGGAGAAGTCTACACCCGTTTCGGAAGTTACAAACAGAAGGAAGCGGGGTTTGACGTAACCGGCCCTCTCGGTGCGGATTCCGATCTCACCTATCGCTTGGAAGGCATTATCCGCGACAGCGAAACAATGAACGATTTCGGAAAAAACGACCGTTTCGCCATAAGCCCGACGGTCAGGTGGTCGCCGGATGAAGATACCAGTCTCACGGTATATGGCGCTTACATGAAGGATGACGCCGGCCAGGTGCCCTCGCTTATTCCTGCCGTCGGGAGCATCTATCCCAATCGTCTCGGTTTAACGATACCGCGCAGCTTTTCGGACGGAGATCCCTCGCTGGCGATCTACGACAAGGAAACGGCCTATATCGGATATCGGCTGGAACACGCATTCAACGACGATCTCGTTCTGCGCCAGAATTTCCGGTACTCGTACCTGGACGTCAATTATCAAAACCTTTTCGGCAATGGTCTTTCCGCTAACCAGCGCACGCTTTCACGCCTCGTCTACAATGCGCAGCCAACGCTCAACGCCGTGGCGTTGGACACCAATCTTGAGTACAGGTTCGACAGTGGGCCAATCAGCCATACGCTTCTCGGCGGTATCGATGTGCAGTGGCAAAACCTCGTCAACAGGACAGGATCACGCAGTGGCCCCACTCTCGACCTGTTCAACCCGGGTTACGGCATTGGCGTACAGCCGGCAGCACTGACGACACACCTTGATCAGACACAGCGTCAGGTTGGTTTTTATCTGCAGGATCAAATGGAACTCGGCGGCCTTCGTCTGACCGTTGGCGGTCGCCAAGACTATGTCAGTAACGACTCCGACAGCACCGCTCTTGCCAGCGGTCTTACCACCCGATACCGGCAGGACGATTCAGCTTTCACGGGCAGGGTTGGTGCCGCTTATGTCTTCGATAACGGCCTTGTACCCTACGCGCTATATTCAACGTCCTTCTCCCCGGTGCTGACATTGGCGCCAACGCCGCTGAAGCCAACCAAAGGCGAGTTGAAGGAAGTCGGTGTGAAATTCGCGCCACAGGGCGACGATTTCAGCCTGACCCTGTCCGGGTTCGAGGCAACGCAACAGAATGTCGTCAATCGTGTTGCAAGCGTTTATTACCAGACTGACGAAGTGCGCGTTCGTGGGATCGAACTGGAGGCCAACGCCACGCTTTGGGACAGCCTCAACCTTACTGCGGCGGCGAGTTGGCAGGATCCTGTGGTAACCGAGAGCCAGACGCCAGCCCAGATCGGGAAGATGCCGTATACCGTTCCAAAGCAGCAGCAATCGCTGTTCGTGAGCTATGATCTGCCGATGCCAGATAGCTGGAACGGCAAATTGACGCTTGGTGCAGGTGTCCGTCGCATCGGCAAGACTGCCGGGGATACGGCGAACTCATTCTTCGTTCCTGGTTATACGCTGGTGGATGCATTTGCCCGTTACGAACATGATCGCTACTCGTTCCAGCTTAACGGGTACAATCTCGGCGACAAGACCTACGTCGCCGGTTGCAACACCCCCACGCAGTGCTATTACGGGCAGGGTTTGACCGTTGTCGGAACAGTGAGCGTGAAGTGGTAGCTGGTATTCGCAGACGATCGTTCTTGAGCGGCGCGGTGGCTTTAATGGCTGCGCCAGTGGCACTCGCCGCCTCAGGATCTTCACGCCTGGTCACGCTCGATTGGACTGCCACCGAGATTGCCCTTTGCCTTGGAATATCGCCCGTTGGGTGCACGGAAATCTCCGGCTACAGAACATGGGTCAATGTCGCAAATGAAGGCCTTTCGGACGCCGTTGACGTTGGACGACGACAGCAGCCAAGCCTGGAAGCGATCCGCAAATTGCAACCTGACCTCATCTTGACGTCTCGCTACCGGCACGCGTCCATCGCCCGTGCGCTCGGTAAGATCGCTCCGGTTCACCTGATCGACGATCAGGAAAACGACGGTGACATGTTGGTAAGCGTCTATCAGAGCGCCCGTCAGGCGGGCGCAGCACTTTCCCGATCGGATGATGTCGAAAGGCTCCTCGCACGTTTCGATGATGATATCGAAAACCTGAAATTGCGCGATGCCTGGCAGGCAGGCCGCAAGCTGGTTGTCGCGCAACCATTACCTGGCGTTCCGCGGTTACGGGTCTTTGCACCCAACGCCGCAATTTCGAGCCTTCTCAGGAAAATCGGTTTTGCCGATGGCATTGAAATGCCGGCGCAATCCTTCGGCTTTACGACAATCGATCTGGAAGGACTTGCGTCTCTCGATAGCGACAGCACCTTGTTCATCCTTGGCGAGTCCGTTCCGGCTGATCTTCTCCACGCTTCGCTCTGGCCTATGCTGCCTGTCGTTGCGCAAGGAAATGTCCGTTTGACTGGCACACCCTCCTGGCCGTTCGGTTCCACGGCCTCGTTGCAGCATCTGGCTCGCCAGATCGTCTCCCGGTTCGTTTAGGCGGGCGGGAGCGTATGCGAAGGTCAGAGGTTCTTGGCGAATTGCTGCGGCAACCGGCACACTCGCAGTGGAGAGATTTCTTCCGGCGCAGGCGGCGTACCGACCTGACCTTCATTGAATTGCTGGAGCACGATAATCTCTTAGTGATACTCGGCAATTACGGTCGCCGACATGGGCCGAGCGCGCCCCTGGCCGCCGTTGCTGGCGAGTGGTCGAAGCGGTACTTCGCCAAGGTAATGAGACCGATTGCTACAGCTGCGATGCTGCTGGATTGGCGCATGCCTCTTACACCGGCAGACTTGAGCATTGACATCAGCGAAGAAGGGGAGATCGTCTCGCTTGGCCTGTCTGGTTTTGGTCGCCCGGTTCAAGCGAAATCAGCACAAGACCGTTTCGACTTTTTGTTCAGTGGCAATATCGAGGGAGTTATCCGAACTGTTTCGGATGTGAGCGGACTGTCTCGCAATGTCCTTTGGTCAAACGCGGGCAACATGTTCGAAGCCATCGCGCGCAGTTACGCCATGGAAAATCATTGCCCCGATGCGGGCGTGGCCGATGCGCTGGAACTGCTTGAATCGCCTCACATGGCAGATGGCTCACGTAATCCGCTTTTCAGACCCATCCTCTACCGTCAATACGAGGGCAAGCCAAAGCGTCTCCGCCGCATCTGTTGCATCCGATATCTGATTAACGGACTGGATTACTGCAAGACGTGCCCATGTCTGAATAGTCGCTCTAGTCCGATGCATGATGCGTGTTATCGCGATATGCACGATGGATCGACCAATGCCGGCGGCAAGAAACAGAGCTAAGGGCTTTGAATTCACGGGCCGGGCTGCAAGGATTTCGCTGCATCTTTGTGCGATTGTCTCACGAAATCGATAAATGCGCGCAAAGGCGCGGGCACAAGCCGCCGTCCGGAATAATAGAGGAACGGGCCGGAAAACCGCAGCCACCACTCTTCCATCACCGGTACCAGATCTCCTCTATCGAAGTGTGGCCTTAGCCAGTCTTCAAAAATATAAATGATGCCAGAACCGGCAATGGCTGCGTCGATACCAAGATCGGTGCCGCCGCCGAACTGAACAACGAGGCTACCTTTAGGATTTATTGCGATTTCTTCCCCATCGCGTTCGAATTCCCAGGAGGGAAGCGCGCGCCCCGAAAACCGGCCTAAAATACAATCATGCGAAAGCAGGTCTTGTGGATGTTGCGGTTTGCCTCTTCTTGCAAGGTAACCCGGCGATGCGGCAAGGGCGTAGCGCTGCTGGCGCGGTCCGATCGGCAAAGCCACCATATCCTGCTCGAGCCGTTCGTCATAACGGATGCCTGCGTCGCAGCCGCTCTTTATGATGTCGACGAAATTCTCATCGGTCACGATTTCCAGCCTTATTTCCGGATAGGCCTTTAGGAACGGCGGCACGATCGGAGGCAGAACCAGCCTTGCCGCACTCATCGGAACATTGAGTCTGAGATCCCCCGAGGTGCGGCCGCGGCTGCTTTTCACCTCGTCGAGTGCCGATGCCACCTCTGCGAATGCGGGTCCGGTGCGCTCTAGCAAGAGACGTCCTGCATCCGTCAGGAGCACGCTGCGGGTTGTGCGATTGAATAGTCGTACCCCAAGGTCTTCTTCGAGACGCTTCACCGCATCGCTCAACGCCGAGGAGCTGACTCCACTTTCGCGCGCGGCCTGCCGAAAACCTTTGGATCGAGCCACCAATAAGAACGCATTCAGAACAGTTAAATCCGACACCCAGCTCTCCAAACGTTAAATACAATTGTCCGTCTTCACGGACAACCTGTCCGGATTATAGCTTCTTGTAGCGTATATGCCACCTGTCTATTTTGGGGGAACACAAGGAGATGGACCATGAGCACTATTGCAACTTCAGGAACCTTCACGCTTGGCGATCATACGGTGCGCCGGCTGGGCTATGGCGCGATGCAGCTTGCAGGCAAGGGCGTTTTCGGGCCTCCGAGCGATCGTCCGGAGGCCATAGCTGTCCTGCGCGAGGCGGTGGAAAGCGGCGTCAACCACATCGACACCAGCGATTTCTATGGCCCGCATGTTACAAACGAGATAATCCGCGAAGCTTTGCATCCCTATGACAACGACCTTGTGATCGTCACCAAGGTCGGCGCAGGCAGGGGCGCGGACGCTTCGTGGTATCCGTCGTTCTCGCGCGCGGAGCTGACACAGGCCGTTCATGACAACCTCCGCAATCTCGGACTCGATGTGCTCGATGTGGTCAACCTGCGCGCTATGTTCGACGTGCACGGCCCCGCGGAAGGCTCGCTGGACGAGCCTCTTGAAGTTCTGGCGGGTTTAAAGCAACAGGGACTGATCCGGCATATCGGACTGTCTAACGTCACGGCGAAGCAAATCGAGGACGCCGGAAAGATCACCGACATCGCTTGCGTGCAGAACCAGTACAATCTTGCGCATCGGCAGGACGAAACCTTAATCGACACACTCGCCTCCCGAGGGGTTGCCTATGTGCCGTTCTTTCCTCTTGGCGGCTTCTCGCCGCTGCAATCCTCTACCCTGTCTGACGTGGCCGCCCGGCTCAACGCCACGCCGATTCAGGTTACGCTTGCCTGGCTTCTCCAGCGATCGCCGAACATTCTCCTGATCCCGGGCACATCGTCACGGGGACATCTGCGAGAAAACCTCGCCGCGGCCAGGATAGAGCTCCCCTCGGAGGCACTGTTGGAGCTGGATAAGGTGGCTGCTTAATGCCGCTTGTAGAAATCTGGGGAATTTGTCGACGGGTGGTCATCTGTCCTCACGCCCGCTTTTGGCAAATGCTGCCTAGTCAGCGTCGCCCCAGAAGCAGACATTCGCTGCCATTGTCAGGACAACTTCACTAAGGTGTCGAGGAAAGCGCGGACGGCCGGGTTTGACCGCCGGCTCTCGGGCCACAGCGCCGTGATGTTGTGCCGTTCCACCGCATAATCGGCCAGAACCGGAATAAGCGCTCCACGCCTCACCCAAGTGCTGGCCATGAAATTGGTTGCCATTCCGATTCCGGCACCTGCTGCGATCGTCGCAAGCACGGCTTCGCTCGCGTCAACGATAATGCTAGAGGTGGGCACAATCTCCACCTCCCTGTCCCCTACGTGGAAAGGCCAGCGGAACAGCTGGCCGCTACTCTGGTAGCGCATGCTGACAGTCTCGTGCTCTTCCAATTGGTCTGGACTGGTCGGCGGGCTGCGCCCGGCCAGATATTCGGGCGAGGCATAACAGCATAGCCGATGTGGCAGAAGGCGGCGCGAAAGCAGGCGCGAATCTGCCACATCACCAATACGGACCGCTACATCGTAGCCGCCTTCGATAAGATCAACCATGTGATCGCTCAAACGTAGATCTATATTGACCCTCGAATGGAGCCTGCGAAACTGAGGAAGCATCGGCGCTATTACATGCAGGCCGATAGGCAACGATGCTGCAATCCGTAAAGTGCCAGTGGGCTCGGTGCGCGCTGCTTTTGCCGCCTGCTCTATATCTTCTGCGTCGTGCAGCAGCCTGAGCGCACGCTCATGAAGATCGCGCCCCTCGGTCGTCAGGGCCAGGGAACGTGTCGTACGCGCAAAAAGCGAAACGCCGAGCTGCTTTTCCAGCCGCTGAATGCTTTTGCTGACCGCCGAGGGTGAGATGGACAAGGAGCGGGCGGCGGCGGTGTAGCTTCCGAGCGAGCCGGCCCGAGCGAATGCGATCAACCCAGTCAGTCTATCAATTCCGATTTGTTCCTTCATGGCACTATTAAAGCAAATTATCTGATGATTATCAAGCGAAGGAGATGATCGTATCTTCAGTCATCAAAACGAATATTCAAGCGAGGCCGTGATGACTGATATGATGAAAGCTGTGCGATTACACGAATTCGGTGGGCCAGATGTTCTTCGTTATGAAGATGCGCCCCGGCCGGAAATCTCGGCGGACGACGTGCTTGTTCGCGTCCATGCCGCCAGCCTCAACCCGCCGGATCTCTATCTGCGCGATGGCTATCGGGCTCTACCGCCGGAATGGCACCCCAGTCCAAGCTTTCCGCTGATCCTTGGCACGGACGTTTCCGGCACGGTTGCGGCCGTTGGTGAAAACGTGTCGCAGTTCAAGGTCAACGACGAGGTCTATGCGATGGTCCGCTTCCCGCATGACCTCATGACGGGAAGCAGCGCCTATGCCGAATATGTTCGCGTTCCGGTATCGGAGTTGGCGTTGAAGCCCGCCGGGATAGACCACATCCAGGCTGCCGGTGCGCCCATGTCGCTTTTGACCGCTTGGCAATTTCTGGTCGATTTGGGACATGATTTGCCGAACCCATTCCAGACCTTCCAGCATGCACCGGTTCCGCTCGACGGCAAGATCGTGCTGGTGAACGGCGCCGGCGGCGGCGTTGGCCATCTTGCAGTCCAGATCGCGAAGTGGCAAGGCGCGAAGGTGATTGCCGTTGCTTCCGGCAAAAACGAGGCGCTTCTCTATGATCTCGGTGCCGATATTTTCATCGACTATACGAAGACGGCTGCCGAAGCAGTGGTGAGGGATGCTGATCTGGTGCTTGACGCCGTCGGCGGCGCGAATATGGAACGCTTTCTCCCCAGCATTAAGCCGGACGGCGCCCTGTTTCTCGTCAACCCGCTGGGTTTTCTAGGCCATGACGAAGCCGCCCGGCGAAAGATCACCGTCTCAACGACACAGGTGCGTTCGAACGGTGCGCAATTGGCAGAGGCCGGTCGTCTGCTCGATGATCGCTCCATACGGGTGGTGATCGACAGCACCTATCCGCTGGCCGAGGCATCGACAGCGCATCGTCGTGCTTCAGAAAGTAGCATCCAGGGCAAGATCGTGCTGGTTGCCGCCTGATCACCACTTGACCAGTCAAGGCCCCGGTCGCCGAAGCTCGCAAACTCGCTGCCCAAGGGTTTTGCGGTCGAATCGACCGGCCAATCGCTGCAAGAACGCCAGTCTGGCGACCAGGCGTCTTTGTTGTTGGCGTTTTCGTATCTGGTCGTTGTCCTTGTGCTTACAGCACTTTATGGAAGTCGCTACGTTGATTTCAAATGGTCACGTTTTCACTTTCAATTAGTCATCAACATAGTTTCAAACGGTCATTGGCGAACGGTTTGATGGCTCAAGCTCAATCAAATCCTGAATTGCAACAACGGATCGCCTCTTCTGATCCTATCAAGGGGTCGTCGGCAAAGGCGGTGCGGCTCTGCTTATACCCAGCTTTAACAAGGAAAATCTGATACACCACGCTAGGCATTCTCTGCGAGAAAGATCTGGATGTCCGTTGAGATAGAGACCGCTTCTCCAGGCATTCTACCGAGGAGCTTTGCGAGGGTCTCAACTGCCAGGCGTGCTTCCAAAAGGGGTCTCTGGTCGATAACCGCGTTGATCTTTCTGGATTTTAGCAGCATCCGTCGATTGGGCGTGAGTTCGTGGGTGATGACCACCGTATTGTCGGTTCGGCCAAGGCGTTGCAGGGCACTGACAATCGGCAAAGTACCCGCGGACAGATGATATATGCCTCGTAATCCCGGGTCATCCCGAAATGCAATCTCTACGACACGGCCAGCCTCCTCTTGATTTTCTCCGGTCTCCAGAACCACGGCCAGACTGCATTCAGGATAACGCTCGGTCATGATGTCGCGAAACCCGGCTTCCCGTTCGCGATGGCCAGTGATATCGCGTGAGCCGGCAACCACGACGACGCGGCCGCCTTGCCGTCCGAGGAAAAGGCCCATCAGGTCGCCAGCCACCCGACCGGCCTGCCTGTCGTTCGGCCCCACATAGGCGGCACGCCCGCAATCTGTGAGGTCGGTCGCCAGAGTAACCACCGGGACATTGCGCGACAGGAATGCTACGGCTTCTCGAACCCTGATATCGTCAGGGCTGGTGATGACGAGGCCATCATAGGAGTGACAATCGCGGACGGCTGCGGCGATCGCCGCCGGCTTTCGTGGATCGATGTGATGGACGAAGAATTGCACGTTCAGTGTTGCGTACATTCGCGATGCAAGATCGATACCCTCGCGCAAAGACGCGTGAAACGGGTTGACTGGCGGTTGGATAAGGACCGCGACACGTAGCGCGCGTGAAGGGGTACGATCTAGGGCCCGGTCAATACCGAGCGCCCGTGCAGTGGCCAAAACGCGGTCTTCTTTGTCGGTACGCACGCCGCCACGGTTGTTGAGAACCCGATCCACCGTCGCGGTCGAGACTCCGGCTGCCTTTGCAACATCCGAAATGCTTATCTTGCGTGCAGTCATTTACCTCTCCGCACGGTTTTCTGATTGAATCCCATCAAATTCCAACTTTGTAAATCGGAGATCTCCAGCTAAATCTCTGCGTCAGGGAGGGTCGCCCACCAAGTGAGCGACACCAGGGAAGGACCAGAATATTATGGGTATAACAGTCACCACAGCACCGTGCTGCTGGGGCGTCGATGACGTGCGCAATCCAAACCTACCGCCGTGGGAAATGGTACTCGATGAAGTCAAGGCGGCCGGATATGGGGGAGTGGAGCTTGGCCCCTATGGTTATGTTCCGCTGAACATCGACATGGTCTCTCAGGCTCTGACAAGTCGAGGGCTCTATATCGTCGCCGGAACGATCTTCAATGATCTTGTCGCTGAGGAAAACCGCGATAGCCTGCTGCGCCAGACGGACGAGATTTGCGCTCTGATCACCCGTCTGCCGACGCCGCCGAAGGCGTCGGGCCAGCGATTTCCCGCACCTTATCTGACGGTGATGGATTGGGGACACGACGAACGCGATTATGCGGCGGGTCATTCCGACAGGGCACCCCGGCTCGATGACGCGGCATGGAACGGCATGATGGATAATATCAGGGCGATATCCGCTCTTGCCCGCGAGAAATATGGCGTTCGTGCCACCATTCATCCGCATGCCGGCGGTTACATCGAATTCGAGGACGAGATTGCCCGTCTCGCCATTGACATACCCCAGGAGGTTGCCGGTTTCTGCCTCGACACTGGCCATACCTGGTACGCCGGCATGGACCCTGTCCAAACCCTGCGCAAATACGCCGACCGTCTCGACTACATCCACTTCAAGGACATCGACAGGGCCGTTTTCGGCCGCGTGATGGGTGAGCACATTCGCTTCTTTGAAGCCTGCGCGCAGGGCGTCATGTGTCCCATTGGCAAGGGCTGTATCGATTATCCCGCCATTCGCGCCCTTCTTGATGAGCTTGGTTATGAAGGCTTTATCACCGTTGAGCAGGAGCGTGATCCGCGCAACGCGGGCGGTAGCCTCGCCGACGTAAAACTCAGCCGTGACTATCTCAAGTCGGCTGGCTTCTAACAATCCGGGACAGAAACCTCATGATTTACGGAACGCGTCAGACAAAACGACCTCTTCGCTGGGCTATGGTGGGTGGTGGTCGCGGCAGTCAGATCGGCTATATTCACCGCAGCGCCGCCCTGCGTGACCGCTACTTCGATCTGGTCGCTGGAGCCTTCGACCTCGATGCCGAGCGCGGCCGCGCCTTCGGTGTTGAACTGGGGCTCGAGCCTTCGCGATGCTACGCCGATTGGCGTGCGCTTTTCGCAGAGGAGGCAAAGCGTCCGGATGGGATCGAGGCAGTATCGATCGCAACGCCCAACAATACCCACTACGAGATCACCAAGGCTGCACTGGAAAGCGGGCTGCACGTTGTGTGTGAAAAGCCGCTGTGCTTCACGGTGGCCGAGGCCGAGGATCTTCAGCGTATCGCCGCAGAGCGCGGCCGTATTGTTGGAGTGACCTACGGCTATAGCGGCCACCAAGTCATCGAGCATGCCCGCGAGCTCGTTGCTGCCGGCGAGCTCGGGGAAATTCGTCTGGTCAACCTGCAATTCGCCCACGGGTTTCACAACGAGGCTGTCGAGCTTCAAAACCCGGCGACCCGCTGGCGCGTCGATCCGAAATTCGCAGGCCCAAGTTATGTGCTCGGCGATATCGGTACACATCCGCTTTATATTTCCGAGGTCATCCTGCCCGACCTCCGTATCAAACGGCTTCTGTGCACCCGGCAGAGCTTCGTCAAGACGCGTGCACCGCTCGAAGACAACGCCATGACCCTGATGGAATATGACAATGGCGCGTTTGGCACCGTCTGGTCGAGCGCCATCAATGCGGGTTCCATGCATGGACAAAAGGTGCGCGTCGTCGGATCAAAGGCTTCGATCGAATGGTGGGACGAGCAGCCAAACCAGCTACGATTTGAGGTTCAGGGCGAGCCGGTACGCATTCTTGAGCGTGGCATGGGCTACCTGCACGCAAAGGCACTTGCCGACGATCGTATCGGTGCAGGCCATCCGGAGGGTCTCTTCGAGGCCTGGGCTAACCTCTACGACCGCTTTGCTATCGCTATGGAGGCGCGCAACGAAAACGATGGCGAACGCCTTGGGAGCCTTCGTTTTCCGGGGATTGCTGCAGGGGTTGAGGGCGTTCGCTGGGTTGAGAACTGCGTTCGTTCTGCCGATCTCGGCGGGGTCTGGGTCGACTATCGGTAGCGCGATGGCGGGAGCAGTACCACTGGCGCAGCCCCATAAATGATTGCCACCCACGCGACGTGGTCCAGCAAGCGATGCTTGTCCGCATCGACGCTCCCGTGAAGGGGCGAATTTATATTATCAGGAGGTTTTGATGAAACACGCACTCGATCCGCACATGATCCGTCATTTATCTCTGGAGGAAATTTGCCGAAAGACCGCCGAGCTGGGATACGACTATGTTGAGCTCTCGCCCCGTCCGGACTTTCTCTCCTGGTGGACGCGTCCGAAGGTTTATCCCGAGAGGGTAAAGAGCTTCAAGAAGGCCCTCAAGGATCATGGGGTGGGCCTGGCAACGCTGCAGCCAATGTACCGCTGGGCCAGCCCATACCAAGAAGAGTGGGAAACGGCGATAGAGAACTGGAAGCGTGCCATCGAAATTGCGGCAGAGATGGAATGCCCGATGTTGGTCTCGGAGTTCGGGCGAGGGGGATCCCCGGATCGAAGCCTGAATGACCGCAGTGGGTTGCATCGTCCGGAGACGTGTGAGGGGCAGTTTTTCCGTGCGATGGATATCCTCGTGCCAATTCTGGAGCGCGAAGGGCTGATCCTCTCGCTCGAAGCGCATCCAGAGGACTGGATTGAGGAAATCGCCCCTGCCATCGATATCATCAAGACGATCAATTCAAAGGCCGTAAAGGCATCGTTCATCGCGCCCCATACCTTCTTCTACGGTCCCGACATGGTTGCTAACCTGCGAGCGACCGAGGGGCTTCTTGCACATGTGCGCCTCGCAGACACCTATGACCATAACAAGTCTTCGCAACTGCGCTACATTGTAAATCCGCCTGGAGCGAAGGTGCGCGTCCATCAACACACCGACTTCGGCCAAGGTGAGATCAACTGGGAAGTATTCTTCTCAACTCTTGCCGACATGAAATTCGACGGTGTCCTTTCAAATTGCGTTTTCGC
>Ga0157371_10000137_pt1 | contig 107248 bp, 84 predicted proteins | sample C45metaG_FD_113462 | JGI IMG/M metagenome (GOLD analysis project Ga0157371, IMG submission 113462) | Corn rhizosphere microbial communities from Kellogg Biological Station, Michigan, USA - C4-5 metaG | ecosystem: Host-associated > Plants > Roots > Rhizosphere > Soil | place: USA: Michigan...
TGATGGTTTTCAGCAGGAAAAAAAATTACTATAGTTAAAACTTTTTGAAGCAAAAGGTGTTTAAGCCTACTTATAAACCTCGCAGGTTTTTTGAAATCTGCGATCTGAAGACTTACGAAGTTCCCGGCGCACACGCTTCCTGGAAACTTCGTAAGTTACTCCCCTGCCCGCCCATCTAAACCCGATTGCAGTGGTAGCTGCAGGCTTCACGCCGGCACTACAAATGGAAAGCGGGAACATGCTTATATAGTAGCAAAACAACTGCTTTGCTAAAAAACTAGTTAACTATATTTTATCCTAGCCTTAAAAACATAGTATTCCTCGTAAATATTTTATAAATTAGTTAGATGCTTCGGGTTAGACAATGGACTTCTGATTTGTTTGGACTGCTGTTTCCAAATTTATGCAATGCATGCGGCCGTTCTTTATTTCGCCACGAACAGCTGATCTGTTTAAAATGCTTATACGATCTGCCTTTTACCGACTATCATCAATATGCAGATAATAGGGTTGCTAAGCAACTATGGGGCCGCTTACCACTTCATGCTGCAATGGCCATGTTATATTTTAAAAAAGGAGCGAAGGTTCAGAACTTGATACACAACTTAAAATATAACGGCAGAACAGATGTTGGCGTATTGTTAGGCAATATGCTGGGAGAAAAGCTAAAAACCGCAGCACTTTACCAGGATATTGATCTGGTTATTCCGGTTCCTTTACATCGTAAAAAACATAAGTCAAGAGGATATAACCAAAGTACCTTTATTGCAGAAGGAATTGCGACGCAGATGGGGATTGGCATTAGCGAGGACCACCTTATCCGGAATACTTCTACCGAGAGCCAAACTAAAAAAAGCAGGTATAACCGTTACGAAAATATGATAGGTGTGTTTAAGGTAAATTCTCCTGAGGATATAACCGGCAAACATATTTTACTGGTTGATGATGTAATTACCACTGGGGCAACGCTTGAGGCCTGCGCAAATGTACTCTTAACTACAGGAGCAACAAAAGTGAGCATAGCAGCACTTGCCTTCGCAGAATAATTACCACTATATGGTTTAAGTACTATTGTAAGTAGCGAAACAATTTTCTAAGTTTGATTTATGCGTTTAAATATTGGTTTGGTGATTTTAATTTCATTCTTTGGTTTAGCTTGCCGGAAAGCAGAGCGTATCACCACAGATCCGAATGCTAAACTAAATATCTCCAGTAAAGAGGTATTATTTGATACCATTTTTACTTCTGTAGGCTCAACAACCAGAAGAATAAAGATTGTAAACAAAAATAATGATGCGGTTAAAGTATCCGAAATCAGATTATCCGGAGGGAATACTTCTGCTTTTAGTATCAACATTAACGGAGAGCAAACGCAGCATAAAAATGATCTCATCATAAACGGTCAGGATTCTATAAATCTTTTTGTCAAGGTTTCGATCAATCCAAATTCAACCAATCTACCCTTTCTTGTTCAAGATTCTATCCTGTTAAATACAAATGGGAATAAACAGGTTATTCAGCTCTTAGCTTACGGACAAAATGCCGTATTTATAAATGAATCTACGGTTAATACGAATATCATCTGGACAAAAGCTTTACCCTATATTATTAATGGATCATTAACCATTAAGAGTGGGGCTTCATTAACAATCCAGCCCGGAACTAAAATTTATTTCCATAAGGATGCCAATTTAAACATAGAAGGAAATCTGATCGTTAATGGCGACTTTACTGAGCCTGTATTATTTTGCAGCGACAGGCTTGAAAGAATTTATAGCGATGAGCCCGGGCAATGGAAAGGAATTTTCTTAAAACGCACCGGACATGGACTGATTAAAAATGCGATCATTAAAAATGCATCTGTTGGCATTACCTCCGATTCTTTATCTGTTAACAATAACCCCAAATTAATTTTAAGCAACAGTATCATCAAAAACATGCAGGTGGCAGCTTATATCGGCTATCACTCAGAACTGCTCGCATTTAATAATGTGATGTATAACTGCGGAAATTATTTGATATATGGAGTTGGGGGAGGGAATTATAATTTGAAACAGAATACCTTGGTTAGTTACAACTTAAACTTTCCGCGTAAAACTGCCTCATTGAGCTTTTCAGATTACTTAGCAGCAAATGCGTACAATAAACTTCAAATCAATTTAACCAATAACATCATTTGGGGAAGTTTAACTAATGAACTTGATATCCAAAAGAAAACTTCTGCCATGGTGCAACTCAATGTGTGGAGTAATTTAATCCGGTGCACCAACAGTACTTATAACAGTAACGGCAATATTTTGAATATTGATCCCTTATTCATCAACCAGGAAATGGAAAATTTTGAACTCTCGGCGAACAGTTTAGCCAGAAAGAAAGGCGCTGATTTGAGTACCGATCCTTATTTTACCGTTTATCTTAATAAAGACATCAAAGGCAACACCAGATTTTACCCCTCAACCTTAGGTAGTTATGAGAAATAACAACTTTTTTTTATTTTTTTAAAACCAATCGTAGGGAAATCTCGTTTATGTATATGAGAGCGTTAATTTAGATGGTAAGGGTCGATATTTCTTCTAAAGAATATCGGCCCTTTACTTTTCACCAGGATTTTAAGATTATAGGATTACCACACGCTATCGTCATGCTGAATTTATTTCAGCATCTTTCATGCAAAACAGAACATGAAATAAATTCAGGGTGACGACTGTTCGAACAAAATGTCATACAATAGCTCAAAATCAATATTAAATTACCAAATCCAGATTTAAGCCTCTTTTTTGGCAACGATCTCCATCAATCATATTTATTTCTTTAGAATTTAGCATCGGTCCAAATGGCGGCATTCAGCCCCGCTTTTCCTCTGCCGTTTTAATTTACTGATATCAAATATATAGCTCAAAACGGAATCCATTCATCTGATAGCTATCGGATCGGGCTTAGTTAACAATTCAGCATTAAATACTTCTACAATCAAAAAAGCAGCTACAAATTAATGCAGCTGCTTGATCTATTCGTTGTGTTGTAAATTATTCTACAGTTACTGATTTTGCCAGGTTTCTTGGCTGGTCTACATTACAACCACGCATTACCGCAATATGATACGACAATAACTGAAGTGGAATTGTGGCCAAGAGAGGTAAAAAGGCTTCATTGGCATCAGGAATTTCAATACAGTAATCAGCCATTTTTTTCACCTCGGTATCGCCTTGGGTTACAATAGCAATCACTTTACCTTTCCTTGCTTTTACTTCCTGTATATTGCTGATCACTTTTTCGTATGATGAATTCTGCGTAGCGATAAAAACTACAGGCATCTCTTCATCAATTAAAGCAATAGGACCGTGTTTCATCTCTGCAGCAGGATATCCTTCTGCATGGATATAGGAAATTTCTTTAAGTTTTAACGCTCCTTCTAAAGCTACAGGGAAGCCACTTCCTCTACCTAAAAACAAACAGTTGGTAGAATCTTTAATCTTTTCTGCTACTTCCTTAATCAGTTCATTCGATTCTAAAGCAATCTGAATCTTTTCAGGAATATTATCGAGCTCGGTTAAAAGTTCGATTAGCTTTGAAGTAGTAATGGTTCCTTTTTGTTGCGCCATATAAAAGGCCATCAAAGTTAAAACCGTTACCTGTGCAGTAAATGCCTTTGTAGAAGCTACACCGATTTCTGGTCCGGCGTGAGTATAAACGCCCGCATGCGTTAAACGTGGAATTGAAGCACCAGCAACATTACAAATTCCGAAAATAGTTGCCCCACGTTCTTTAGCCATCTCTATAGCCGCCATGGTATCGGCCGTTTCTCCAGACTGTGAAATGGCAATTACCACATCTTTTTCAGTAATAATCGGATTTCTATACCTGAATTCTGAAGCGTATTCAACTTCAACAGGAATACGGGCGTATTCTTCAATCAGGTATTCGCCAACCAAACCTGCATGCCACGATGTTCCACAGGCCACAATGATGATGCGATCTATATTTTTTAATTTCTCTGCAAATTCTTTAATCCCGCCAAGCTGAACTTTCCCTTCTTCAGGATAAATACGACCACGCATACAATCTTTAATCGAACGCGGCTGCTCATAAATTTCCTTGAGCATAAAATGATCGAAGCCACCTTTCTCCAGCATTTCTAACTTTAACTGCAGCTCCTGGATTAATGGCGTTTGTACCACATTATCCAATCTTTTAACCAAAAGATCATCTTTGGTGATCAGCGCAATTTCATTATCATTCAGATAGATAACATTCCTGGTGTATTCGATAATCGGCGTAGCATCAGAAGCGATAAAGTATTCTCCCTGCCCCACACCAATTACCATCGGACTGCCTTTTCTGGCCGCAATTAAACGATCAGGATGATCCTGATCCATAATCACGATGGCGTAGGCGCCAATCACTTCCTTCAAAGCCAAACGAACGGCTTCCAAAAGATCTATATTTTCAATTTCCTGAATTTCTTCTACGAGATGAATGAGTACCTCCGTATCGGTATCGCTTTTAAATTCGTGCCCGCGGTTAATCAGTTCTTCTTTTAAAGTAGCATAGTTTTCTATAATGCCATTGTGTATAATTGATAATTTACCGTTGTTCGAAGTATGCGGATGGGAGTTACGGTCAGAAGGAACACCATGGGTTGCCCAACGGGTATGGCCCATACCAATAGTACCAGACTTATCCTGGTCTTTAGCAAACTCTTCTAAAACTGCTACTTTACCGGCTTTTTTATAAATATGCTCTCCGCTTTCATTCATTAATGCAATACCCGCACTATCATAACCGCGGTATTCTAATCTTTTAAGGCCTTTAAGTACAATTGGCCAGGCTTCTCTATAGCCAATATAGCCCACTATTCCACACATAATTTATGTCTAATTAATTTGGGATAAATATATAAACAAACGTTTGTTTTAAAGCATTAAGCGCTAAAGATCTTTTTATTTAATCAAAAAAGCAGCTACAAATTAATGTAACTGCTTTTTGTATACCAGTACTAAATCGAATTACCTTTCCTATTTATAAAGTGGAAATGCACTCACCAATTTAATCACTTCAGCTTTCACTGTATTTAGGTTAACTTCATCTTCCGGATTAGTTAAAACCCTGTCGATTAATTCAACAATCTGTTCCATTTCGGCTTCTTTTAAACCCCGGGTAGTGATGGCAGCAGTACCCACACGGATACCGGAAGTTACGAACGGAGATTTATCATCAAAAGGCACCATGTTTTTATTCACGGTGATTTCCGCTTTCTCTAAAGCATTTTCGGCTACCTTACCGGTGATGTTTTTATTGCGCAAATCAATTAACATTAAATGGTTATCTGTACCACCTGAAATAATGCCATAACCTTTTGCTACAAATGCTTTAGCCATTGCCTGTGCATTAGCAGCTACCTGTTTAATGTATGTTCCGTACTCTTCACTTAAAGCTTCGCCAAAGGCAATTGCTTTAGCGGCAATAATATGCTCCAACGGACCACCTTGTGTTCCTGGAAAAACAGCCATATCGAGCAAGTTGCTCATTAAACGGATTTCGCCTTTAGGCGTTTTTAATCCCCATGGATTTTCGAAATCCTGGCCCATCATAATCATACCGCCACGTGGTCCACGTAAAGTTTTGTGGGTTGTAGTGGTTACAATATGGCAGTGTGGAAGTGGGTTCGCTAACAATCCTTTTGCGATTAAACCTGCCGGGTGAGAAATATCAGCTAAAACCAAAGCACCAATTTTATCAGCTACTGCACGGATAAAAGCATAGTCCCACTCACGTGAGTAGGCAGAGGCTCCGCAGATAATCAGTTTTGGTTTTTCGGCTAAAGCAACTTCCTCTAATTTGTTATAATCAATGAGTCCGGTTTCTTTTTCAACACCATAAAATAATGGCTGATATAATTTACCCGAAAAGTTAACTGGCGAACCATGTGTTAAGTGCCCGCCATGAGAAAGATCAAATCCTAATATTTTATCGCCTGGTTGCAGAACAGCAAGCATTACTGCCGCATTAGCCTGTGCTCCAGAATGTGGCTGAACGTTTACCCAAGCCGCACCGAACAATTCTTTTGCCCTATCGATAGCAATCTGCTCTACCACATCTACCACCTGGCAACCGCCATAGTAACGTTTTCCTGGTAAGCCTTCGGCATATTTATTGGTCAGTACCGATCCGGCAGCTTCCATTACCTGCTTGCTTACAAAATTTTCTGATGCAATAAGCTCTAAACCATGCTCCTGGCGGTTTAATTCTTTATCGATAAGTTCAAAAATTTGGTTGTCGCGTGTCATTGTATATTTAGGTTTGTATTTTTTTTGCAAAAGTAAGGATTTCAAATTTAATTTTGGCCGTATTTAGGATAATGCTTTCACATTAAAGTTGTTAAAGCCGCTGCCAATGGTTATCTCTACGATTTGCTGTTGCAACATCTCTAAAATGGCCAGGAAATTATAAACGAAATGTACTTTATTTTCTGAGTTTTTAAGCACGAGGGCAAAATCGATCTGTTTATTGATATCAAGCAAGTTGGCAATAAAGTGTTTTTGCTGTTCGATGGTATAGGGATATTGCACCACAGTATGTTTAACTTCTTCACTGCGCAGCTCATACTTCTGCATGGTCCGGTGATAAACGGTTAAAAGCTTATACAAATCTAATGATAAAAGCTCGTCCTGATGCGTAGATGAAGCGGCAGCCAATGTGAGATCATACGTAATGTTACCCCTCTGGTTTTGCTTTAACCGATCCTCTTCATAAACCTTCATTTCTTCTGCTGCTGATTTAAACTGCTTATAGGCAATCAGCCTGGCAATAAGGTCCTGCTCCGGGTTGATTTCGTTGCCAACCTCATCTAACTCGATCCTCGGTAATAACATTTTAGATTTAATCCGCATCAGGGTGGCAGCAACCAGAATAAATTCGCTCGCTACTTCTACATTTAAGGCAAGGAGTTGGTGAATATAAGCCAAAAAGTCGTTGGTAATCTTCGCAATCTCCACATCCTGTATATTAAGTTCATCGCGTTCAATAAAGAACAGCAACAAATCGAAGGGACCTTCAAATACCGGAAGCTTTATTTCAAAATTTTCTGCCTGCATGTAGCAACAAACATAATGAAAATTTCCAGGTCCTCTAACTTAAAACGTTATACGCAACCCTCAGCTAAACTTCGCCAAATGCTCACCGCTCCACCCTAATTCAATGCCATACGCCAATCCTCAACGCGCTGCGCCAGCCGCTAAACGCCAGCCTGCTTAACCCGCTATAACAAACTGCTATTTTTCTCTTCTATATTAAAACAAATTTAACTTACTTTGTATCTTGTTTTTTCCCCTAAATTCCGAATGCAAGTAAAAGCTGGCCCCCTATTATCTAAAATTAACTATCCTGCTGATTTAAAGCAATATAGCGAATCTGACTTAGTACAAATAAGCCAGGAATTACGACAATATATTATTGATGTAGTTAGTGTTAATGGCGGCCATTTTGGCGCCAGCTTAGGTGTGGTAGAATTAACCGTAGCCTTACACTATGCCTTAAATACCCCTTACGATAAATTAGTCTGGGATGTGGGCCATCAGGCATACGGGCATAAGATCTTAACTGGCCGCAGAGATTTATTCCATACCAACCGAGTATATGGTGGCATTAGCGGTTTTCCGAAAATTTCAGAAAGTGAGTACGATACCTTTGGTGTAGGCCACTCTTCTACTTCCATTTCCGCAGCTTTAGGGATGGCGGTGGCTTCACAACTAAAAGGTGAAACCGACAGGCAGCACGTGGCCGTTATTGGCGATGGTGCCATGACAGCTGGTTTAGCTTTTGAAGGATTAAACCATGCAGGGATCGAAAACAGTAATGTGCTTGTGATCCTGAATGATAACTGTATGTCTATCGATCCGAATGTAGGTGCACTTAAAGAATATCTAACCAGTATCACCATTTCAAAATCTTATAATCGTTTTCGTGATGACATTTCTCATGTACTCACAGGGCTATCTAAGCTTGGCCCAAATGCACATAAATACGTTAAGAAAATAGAGAAGAGTATTAAAGGCACGTTACTCAAACAAAGTAATTTATTTGAGGCATTAAACTTCAGGTACTTTGGTCCTGTTGACGGGCACGATGTAACACGCCTGGCGCAAACCATAAAAGATTTATCTGCTATTCCGGGGCCTAAACTTCTACATTGTATTACAGTAAAAGGAAAAGGTTTTGCCCTGGCAGAAAAAGACCAAACCAAATGGCATGCCCCGGGTTTATTCGATAAGATTACAGGCGAAATCAAAAAAAGCATTCCAGATAAGCCGCAACCACCAAAATATCAGGATGTTTTCGGGCATACCATGGTAGAACTGGCTGAGGCTAACGATAAAATTGTAGGCATTACACCAGCAATGCCATCCGGCTCATCATTAAACATTATGATGAAAGCAATGCCGAAACGCGCATTCGATGTAGGTATTGCAGAACAACATGCGGTAACTTTCTCCGCCGGCCTGGCTACGCAAGGATTGGTTCCTTTCTGCAATATCTATTCAAGTTTCATGCAAAGGGCATACGATCAGGTAATCCATGATGTAGCCATCCAGAAACTAAACGTAGTTTTCTGCCTGGATAGAGCTGGTCTGGCAGGTGCCGATGGTGCAACACACCATGGTGCTTACGATATCGCCTATATGCGCTGTATACCCAATCTAATCGTTTCTTCCCCTATGAATGAAGAAGAGCTTCGTAACCTGATGTTTACAGCTCAACAAGAAAATATAGGGCCTTTTGTAATCCGTTACCCCCGCGGAAATGGGGTAATGCCCGATTGGAAGAGACCTTTCAAAGCATTGGAAATTGGTGAAGGCCGTAAAATTTGTGACGGGGAAGACGTAGCACTATTAACTATTGGCCACGTGGGTAATTTTGCTGTTGAAGCATGTACAGAATTAAATAGCGAGGGTTTTTATCCGGCGCATTACGATTTACGTTTTGTCAAACCACTGGATGAAGCTTTATTGAACGAGGTATTTTCCAAATACAAAAACGTGATCACTGTTGAAGATGGTTCATTACCAGGAGGGGTAGGTGCTGCAGTATTGGAATTTATGGCCGATAATAACTATAACGCACAGGTAGTCAGACTTGGAATCCCTGATAAGTTTGTTGACCATGGAGAACAGCCCGAGCTCTGGGCAGAGTGTGGCTATGATAAAGATGCCATCGTTAAGGCAGTTAAAAACGTTGCCGTTAAGCGTGTTACCGATAAAATGGCGGGATAAAGCCCATATTATCGGTATAATTACCTGTTTCGGTTTAACGCTTTGAGCTTAGATCTTAAGTCTATTGAACGCTGATGGTACAGAACTGACCAGCATATATTGTTCTAGCCGCCAAAATTCAAAATCAATAACCATAATCAGAGAAAAAGGGGCTTCCTACCTATTTCCCAAAGTCAAAAATTGGCTATAAGTCCCACACGGTTAATCAGCCAGATCATGATTCCTTCCTTTTAGTTCAGTTTGGAGATCCAAAACTACCCTATCAATGACACGATTCACCTGGTCAATCATTGGGATAAGTTCTGAAACCGGAGCGTTTTCATCGCTTAAGGATTCAATATCCCTTATTACACGCTGAATCGAAATAATACCAAGGTGATCAATGGTTGACTTAAGCTTATGTGCCAGTTTTGATATATTTGGAAGGTCAGTATTTTCTAAAGCGTAGTTTAGATCACGGAGGGTAACGGGCATCTGATCGCAGAATAGCTGAATCATTTTGGTAACAAAATCCTCCTTCCCCTTACTTATAACATACAGGCCATCCAGACTGTAAAGCGGAAGCACAGCTTCCGGCTGATCAGGCGCTACTGCTTTTTTTATCATCCATTTATCGATCACTGTAATAAAAAGTTCTTCGTTTATCGGTTTTGTAATATAATCGTCCATGCCCGCAGCAATACACTTTTCCCTTTCCCCGCTTATTGCAGAGGCTGTGAGCGCAATGATAGGCCCGTTATAGCCACCATCCCTTAATAATCGTGTTGTATCGTAACCATTCATAACTGGCATCTGAATATCCATAAGAATCAGGTCAAAATCTTCCCTATCAACCATCTCAAGAGCGATCTCCCCACTCTCAGCGACCATGATCTGAGGACCAAAGTTTAATAGTATAGTTGAAGCAACAAGCCTGTTCATTTCGTTGTCGTCAACAATGAGAATCCTCCTGCCTGAAAACAGGTCATCACTAAGCGCTAATTTTGGTTCCACGGGGAGATCGGTCCCAACACCTTTCTTCAGCCTGATGACAAACGAAATGTCAGAACCCTTCCCCTTTTCACTCTTAACATTAAAATATCCACCCATTTGAGCAACCAGCTTCTTAGATATACTCATTCCCAGGCCAGTTCCACCATACCTGCGTGATACAGACTCATACTCCTGGCTGAAGTTGTCAAAAAGACGTTTAATAAATTCAGGCTCCATTCCTATTCCAGTGTCCCTCACCAGGATCTCAATTTCCTGAGCATCATCAAAATCTGCCAGAAGGCTTACCGTAAGGGATACAAATCCCGTGTCTGTAAATTTTATGGCGTTGCTTAACAAATTTAATACTACCTGACTGATCCTAAAGGGATCTCCTATCAAAACTGGTGCGATATCATCATAGTGGGGTTGAAGATAATGGATTACCAACCCTTTTTTTTCAGCCCTGTGTATAATCACCTGAATTACCTCCCTGAGTACATTGGAAATATTCAGCCCGATATATTCGAGATTCACTTTACCGGCTTCAATCTTTGAAAGATCTAAAATATCATCAATAATTACCAGTAAGTTCTTTGATGCTGTTTGTATGGTCTGGATGCAGTAATCCTGCTCAACAGTAAGGTTGGTCCTGGAAAGTTGGTTAGCCATATTGATGATTGCGTTCATAGGCGTTCTAATCTCATGGCTCATATTCGCCAGAAACATGTCCTTGCTATTGGCAGCTTTTTCAGCCTCTAATTTTGAAGCGATCAGTTCGAGTTCCTGTTGCTTGTTACGGGTAATTTCAAAGTTGACCAGGAGAGAACCGATTACTTCACTTTTATTGTTAAAATTTATGGTCCTGCATATCAGCCACCATTTCCGCTCGCCTTTCGCATCCAAAAACTGGATTTCACTTACCTCTGCATTGATGCTTTCATAACTTATCGCATCACCCTCTTTCGAGAATAGCTTGCCGTTAAACAATTCTGAGACTGATCTGCCTTTAATGTCTGTAAAATCGTATCCTGATATTTCACAAAAGCTGTTATTTGCATAAACAATCTGCTCTTCTATATCCAGTTCCAGCAAACCAAGCTTCATGTTTGCGATAACATTATAATAACTGTGTTCGTTAACAGAAAACGGCAGGTTTTCCATTTGGCTATCTTGATCTCTATCAACTACTAAACCTCCTATAGCAGGCCTAGGCGTGTTAAGGAGTGATTGCCCGTATCCGGCGAAAAAAAATAAATTTTGAGCAAAGATTTTTTCCCATCTTCCATTTATCCGCACAGGCTGTTTTTTCATCGTCATCCCAGTGCTTCCCAAATCAGGATATTGATCATCTTTACCGGTATGGAGATCTTCGAAATGATCGAAAATCGGTTCACCAACACAGTTACCGCTGATTTCTTCCAGGCGCTCAGCCAGTTCAACTATATTCATATCTGCATCAACGATGACAAAGAACGGAAATAGCCGGTTAAGCTGGGCGCTGTCCAGCGACAAAAGGTTTCTGTTTATCATTTTTATACTATTATAGCGGTAAATTAGGAACTATATCGTACAGGCAGGGCCATAATGCCTTACCTCATCCCCTGCCAACTAGAACAATAACAAGGAGCCAAAGTTCTATAGAAAGAGAAATTATGTTTAAGGCTAATCGGCTTATCCCAATGATTTTTAATACTCCTAAAAAGAATAAAAAAAAGTTATTTATTTATTTTTTCTTATAATTGCATTGAAATGTCGCCGTGCCTAAATTAAATTTATTATTTATCAAAACTGAAATTATTTCGAATTTATTAACGCATCAACGAAGATAATAATTATTGAAAATCAATTTTACATTCAAATGGTTGGCCTTTACTTTCAGACAGTGACTGTGCAAAAAAATTACATAAGAGTCCTATTCCAATAACGCTTCTTGACTAATGAACCAACAGACTAATCCTAAAGTACATATTCTCCTTGTTGAGGATGATGAATTTATGCAGGCAATACTTGAAGAGATATTGCAGACTAAATACCGCATAGATATTAGGCCTGACGGAATGACTGCACTCACTTTCCTACAGAACGGAAACATTCCGGATCTGATTATATCTGATTTGAACACGCCCAATATGAGTGGCCTTGAGCTGATCGAACAGCTAAAGACCAGCGACTTTTTCAGTTCCCTGCCAATTATGATATTATCAGGAGAGGAAAGCTCGAATAAACGCATCAAATGCCTGGAAGCTGGTGCTGATGACTTCATGGTTAAACCCTTCAATCCTGCTGAACTGGAAGCCAGAATAAAGATGGTACTCCGACGAGCCGGAAAAAGCAATTTTTAATGGCGGAGGAAGAGATCAGCGGGCCGATTGAGCTACCCATCATAGCCATGATAGGCTTTGATGACTATACACAACGTACCTTTTTTGAAAACTGCAGATTTGACGGCATGCGACTCGTCTATTTCGACAATGGACTAAAGCTCGCACAGACATGGACCGAACAGCATCTTGAAATCGTGGCCATCATATCTAACAGCGAAATTCTGTCGAACGGTGGCCTTGCGCTTATCGAAACCCTCAAAAATATACAGATGCCAAGCGTACCTTTTTTTCTGGTTGTAAAGTACTTCAATCCGAATTTAAGGATCCTGGCCCTTACAGCAGGCATTTCAGATGTATTCCGGCTGCCTATGCATCAAGCCCGGGTAGAAAAACGTATTAATTTTTTTGTCCGGAACTGGACAGCACTGACCAAAAGTCTTGCTATCAGACCAAATGTGATACGCCCGATCGGATTAGCAAAAAGAACGTTTGACATTTTCTTTGCCGGTTTTGCACTAATCGTATTATTTCCTTTATTAGTGCTGGTTGCGCTTTCAATATGGCTGGAATCAAAAGGCCCTGTTTTTTATTACTCACTGCGTGCCGGAACCGGATTTAAGGTATTTAGATTTTATAAATTCCGCTCCATGTATGTTGATGCAGATAAAAAGATCAAAGATCTGATGCATCTCAATCAATATGATCTGGACCGGGTTGAGCAAAAAACAACAGCCGGGGATACCGTCCTTTGCCAGGACTGCTTACAAGCTGGGAAATGCCAGTATCCATTGTATGGCGATGGTGTACAGTGGTGTGAAAAGGACGGGGGTTATTTTAGTGCAGCCAACAGCGGATCTGCATTTTTCAAAATCGCGAATGACCCAAGGATAACAAAAATCGGCAATTTCATCAGAAACACGAGTATCGATGAACTGCCACAGCTCTGGAATGTAATCAAAGGAGACATGAGCATTGTTGGAAACAGGCCCCTGCCAATTTATGAAGCTGAAAAACTTACGACAGATAGATATGTACTGCGGTTTGCCGCACCTGCAGGAATAACGGGACTATGGCAAGTGGAGAAACGGGGAAAAGGAGAAATGAGTGAGGAAGAGCGCCTCCTTCTTGATAACAAATATGCAAAGAACCAAAGTTTTTCGAACGATATCAAACTCATCCTGAAGACGATCCCTGCGCTTTTCCAGAAAGAAAGCGTTTAGCCCTAACGGCTGAAGGAGAAATTAAAAAAACTTATTATGGTTTAAACAGACTATATTCTTTGGAAAGCCTACCATTCCCAATTCTTTAGCTGAAGGAACAGATAAACTTCTAAAGAAAATCAATTTTTCCCATTTTTGTTTTTGATATTCAACAACTAATCGTAATATTAAAGAATACTAATATAACTGTAAATTCAGTTAATTTAAATGCCGGATACATGGCATAAAAATCAGGCTATTAAATAATTTGCTTTTATTTCTACTTATTAGTTTAAAGTAAAATTAACAATGCTTTACCTGACAAAAAGATGGAAATGCAAGAAAATGAAAATGCTCGTCTGGAAGCACTTTATAATTATGAAATCATAAACTCTGGACAAGAGAGGGGATTTGACAGGCTTACCGAGATCGCATCGTTAATCTGTGAGTGTGAAATATCATTAATTTCATTCGCGGAAAAGGATAGACTCTGGTATAAATCAGCAACTGGTCTCATTATAGAAGAGGTTCCCCGGGACTTTGCAATATGTGAGTATACCTTACTTGGTGAGGAGGTGTTCATAGTAGAAGATACACTCGAAGATGAACGTTTCCGGCACCATGCGCTTTCTGAGGACGGCGTGAAAGTGAGGTTTTATGCAGGATATCCTTTAATAGACCCCGATGGCTTTACCCTGGGTTCAATATGCGTAGCAGACCTGGCACCAAAAAAATTAACGGCTGCGCAGCAGCGAATATTGTCTTTACTTGCCGAAGAGGCCATATCGCTAATCATAGAACGCCGCAAAAAAGAAGAATATAAGAATTTCAGTACGCTGTTTAATGACTCTGAAGATCTGATCTGTATTTTGGCACCGGATGGAAAATTCAAAAAGGTAAATCCAGGCTTTAATAAACGGCTCGGATTCGATGAAACCGAACTGAAGCAAAAAACTATCTTTGACTTTATTCCACCTCAGGACTTGAAAGAGGGAATGGAAGTTTGGGATAGCTTAAAAAGCGGTCAACCGTCTGATAAGACAACACATAACATGCTCACCAAAGATGGACAACATAAAACCATTGAATGGACAGCAACGATTGAAAAGATCAACGGAAATCTTTTTGCCATTGGGCGTGATGTTACCGCCGAGGTAGAAAAAAACAGGGCACTAAAAGTCAGTGAACAGAAATTCAAAGCTTTCTTTGAAAGCTCGCAGGGATTGATGTGCACCCATGACATGGAAGGAAACTTCATCTCAATCAACTCTGCCGGCGCAAAAATACTCGGTTTTAAAAGAAAAGAACTAAAGGATAAGAGCCTTTTTGACATTATTCCGGTTGAAAGGCATAAAAATCTGCGTCAATACCTATCTGAAATTGCAGAAAACGGGCATTCAAAAGGATTAATGATCGTGAAACGGAAGTCGGGAGAAGAGCGGATTTGGCTATATTCTAACGTATTACAGAAAGATCTTGACAATACGCCTTACATTGTTGGTAACGCAGTTGATATCACCGATCAGAAAAAACTTGAGCATGAGCTGATCCATACCCGGAACCTTTTAGAGGAAACAAGCAAACTTGCAAAAATAGGAGGATGGGAACTTAACCTGAATGAGGAAAAAGTTGTCTGGACAGCTACCACCAGGGAAATACATGGTGTGCCGGTAGATTTCATACCCACTTTTGATAACGCACTTAAATTTTACAAGGAGGGAGTAAGCAGGGAGAAAATTCAGCAGGCCATTGAAGAATGCATTCAAACAGGCAAAGACTGGGACCTAGAGCTTGAAATTACAGACTTTAATGGAAAGGAAATTTGGGTAAGGGCAAAAGGACACGCAGAATCTGTGGAGTCCGCGACGAACCGTATCTTTGGAACCTTTCAGAACATAGACGATCAGAAACGGGCAGAACTGGCACTGTTGGAATCTAAAAAACTGTTGGACGACGTACTTTCCGCATCTACAGAGGTCAGCATTATCGCAACAGATACTGAAGGGATCATTACTGTATTTAACCGGGCATCAGAGCGTTTACTGGAATATAGTGCTGCGGAAATGATCGGTAAGCAAACACCTGAAATGCTGCATGACAAGGCAGAAGTTGAAGAACTTTGTACAAGTTTCTCGTCAACACTCGGCTATGAAATTAAAGGGTTTGATGTTTTTAAAAGATGCGCCGAGAGTCCACATAAAGAAAGGCCCTTCACCTTTATCACCAAGTCGGGTAAACGCTTAAGGGTTTCATTATCCATCACCTCAATCAAGGACACCGAAGGGGAAACAATCGGATACCTTGGTATATCTACAGACATCACTCAAAAAGAAGAAACCGAAAGAGCACTCGCCCGGGAGAAAGCCATATTGCTTGCTTTCATCGAAAATGCTCCAGCTTCGGTAGCAATGCTTGACAACAATATGCATTTTCTTGCAGCCAGCCGCAAATGGATTAAAGACTATACACAGATCTCCAGCAACATCGAAGGGCTATGGTACTATGACGTATTCCCTAATCTTTCAGAAGACCGGATCGCCAATCACAAAGCGGTGCTAGGTGGTAAGATAGTTAAAAAGGAAGAAGATATATATGTTGACGTCAGGAACAATACTCCCCATCAGATCACCTGGGAGATGCGGCCCTGGCACCAGCTAGATGGATCTATAGGCGGAATGATGATTTTCACACAGGATATATCCGCTGCAGTCAAACACCGGGAAGAGATGACCGTCGCCAGACTGCGTGCCGATCATGCCAATGCTGCAAAGTCGGAATTTCTTGCCAATATGAGCCATGAAATCAGAACCCCGCTCAATGGCGTGATAGGTTTTACCGATCTGGTACTGAAAACCCAGCTGAGTGAAACGCAAAAACAATACCTGACAATTGTAAACCAGTCGGCAAATTCTTTATTAAGTATTATCAATGACATTTTGGATTTTTCAAAAATTGAGGCGGGTAAGTTTGAACTGGATATTGAAAAATGTGATCTGTACGATATTGCCTGGCAGGCCAGCGACATCACTACTTACCAGATCCAGGCCAGAAACCTGGAGATGCTTTTAAACCTGCCACCGGATTTGCCAAGATTTGTATGGACGGATGCGCTTCGGTTAAAACAGGTTTTGATCAATCTATTGGGAAATGCAGCAAAGTTTACAACCAAAGGGGAAATAGAACTCAAAATAGAAAGCCTGGGCATAGCAGAGAATCAGCATTCATACCGCTTCAGCGTACGGGATACGGGGATAGGCATTGCAAAAAGTAAGCAGGCAAAGATTTTTGGCGCCTTTTCTCAGGAGGACTCCTCAACCACAAAAAAATATGGTGGAACTGGATTAGGGCTTACAATCTCCAATAAATTACTCAAGATGATGGGTAGCCATCTTGAGCTCAAAAGTACACCTGGAGAAGGAAGTACTTTCTTCTTTGATCTTAAACTAAAATCTGAACAGGGAGAGCCGATTGAATGGAGAGGCATAGAAAGTATAACTCATGTTCTTGTAGTCGATGATAATGATAATAACAGAGCAATATTGGTGAATATGCTCTCCCTGAAAAATATTCAGGCCGACCAGGCCAGAAATGGTTTTGAAGCACTTCAGTTCCTGGCCGAAGGAAGAGTTTATGATGCGATTTTGATGGACTATCACATGCAGTATATGGATGGACTGGAGACCTCGCGAAAAATCAGGGAGAACTTCACTCTCGATCAGGAAAATCTTCCTCTGATACTCCTTCACAGTTCCTCTGATGATGAAAAGATTATTAAAGCATGCCGGGAACTTCAGATTCACCACCGCCTGTTGAAGCCGATCAAAATGCATGAACTTTACCGTGTACTTTCCAGGCTCAAAACCAGCGAAATTGCTAATGAGTCCATGGAACTAACAGCCTTCCATGGGGAGAACAACGGATATCAGTATAAATTTATGATTGTGGAAGACAATGAGGTCAACCGTTTTCTGGCCCGTGCACTGATTGAAAAACTTCATCCCCAGAGTATCATACTCGAAGCTGAAAACGGCCTGGTAGCCCTTGAGACTTTCCAGAAGGAATCTCCTGATCTTGTCTTTATGGACATTCAGATGCCGGAAATGAACGGGTATGAATGTACGGGCAATATAAGACTAATTGAAAATGGAAAAAGAACCCCTATAATTGCCCTTACTGCGGCAAATGTAATGGGGGAACGCGAAAAAAGCTTAGCAGCAGGAATGGACGATTTCATCACCAAACCCGTTTTAGAAGAAAATATCGAAACCATATTAAAAAAATGGCTGCCTGATGTTAAAAAACCTGATGAACATATCATTGAAATAATCAAGCCTGTGCATTTCGACAGTAGAAAACTTGAATCCTATCTGGATAGTGACATGGAAAGAATAAAAAAAATAATCGGCATTACGATCATTCAGCTTGATCAGACATTTTCGCAGCTGGACAGAATGATCTCTCCCATAGATCCCGAAATGATCATCTCCCTTTCACATAAGCTTTATGGCATGTCCTCTTCAGCAGGACTGAACAATCTCGCAGAAATTAGTTCCAGGATACAAGAACTGAATATTTCCGACCCCATTTCTTTAAAAGCCGAAACAGAACTGTTAAAAAAGGAAATTGAAATACTTATTCCATTATTGAAAAAAAGATATGCTGTTGAATAATGTTTTAGCGCGCTTCAGAACCCAAGTGCGCTAAAGCATCTTCTTCTCCCGGTAAAGAGTTTTACCCGCTAAAAATCGTGGTATATATTTCTGAAACTACTTCTGATACCGAAGGTAAGCAAATTACTATTTTCTACAGTAGTACTACTCTCCCGGCGGAATGTCCCGGCCAGTTCCAGGCGGAGGTTGTATTTTGGATTAAGCAAGTAGGACACCTGAGCACGGGCAAAATAGAGATTGGTCTTTATCCCCTGACCAACTTTACTGCCGTATTGCACAGACCGCGTATCATAACTTTTAAAGATATCCCCACCATAGTTTTGGCCATCAGGATCTTTCCCGTACCTCGAATAGAGTGCCTCTCCCTGTAAATCGAAACGTTTATAACTGTAGTTTAATATCCCTAAAAATTCCCTGAAATTAGCACCAAAAGGATGTGCAAGAGGCTGGTTATAATTAGAATAATTAGACAGCCTGTCAAAGTGGGCATAAGTATAGGGACGGGCAGTATTGAATTCAGCCAGATAATTAAGACGCTTTACCTTAAAAAGATCAGATCCGCGTAATCCAAGCTGAACGGCATATTTGTTCGCCCAGTATCCATTGCCAGCGAAAAATTCCTTTGCGGTGAATTCATCAAACATAAACTGCCCGTAAAGCGCGGTATTCTTTAACACTTCGTATTTCAGATTAAAACCAAGTCTCATCTTATCAGGCGAGGTTGTATTTGTACTTTCTACTGGCCGTAAAAAGATAAAAGGATGTACATAGTTAAAATCAAATCCCCGTTTGCCTTCTACTTCAGCATCTGCCCAGGTCACGGCCTGGAAAAATCCCAGAGAGAATTTTTTGGTAACGTTCCAGTCCACGTAATGGGCTGCCATCCATTTTCCCCTATCGCCCAACCTGCGGTCGTCGGTAAGTTTGGGTGCGCCGGGATCGAGCATATAGGCAAAGATCGTTTGGTATTGAACAGCACCGAGCGTAGCCCTTACCCTAAAAAACGAATAATTGGATGACACGTCAGAAAGCAGCATCGAGCGGTATCCGTCTCCAATAAAATTCTTATCATAACCCAATGAAAAGTTAAGATGTGTATTCGGCGTATAAGATAATAATGCCGTAACGTATGACCAGTCCTGTGTGTCAGTCCCGAGCTTACCAGAGCCCTGTCCCGGAACAACCTGATTGGCGACAATGTAACGGTTTACATAATCAACAAATTTGCCCTGGTTCTCAAATCCGTTTAGATAAAAAGAAAACTGTTTTCCCACCGATCCACCAACCTGAAATCCTCTGGTGTTCAACCAGGTATTCCTTTTACCACTAAAATCCCTGCCCACCTGAAAATCGGGTAGAAAGTCAGCATAAACCTTGTAATCCTCACCATTAAATTCTAATAAATGCTCATTGAATAACTTCCTGTGCACCCAGGAACCTTTGTTCAGCGTATCCATTCCAATTTTCATTAGCGAATCGTAAGATCCCGCAATTTCAACCCCATCGGAATAGATGCCCTTTATTGAGGAGTGGAACTTGTTATCCTGGCTATAGATCTGCTGATTGAATTTCTGATAAAACTGATAATCATACGGGATATTAACATTTGGAGTAGATTGACCCCAGGAGCAGATCGCTGAAAAGGCCAGAACAGCCAGAACAAAAATTTTCTTCATTTTATTAATTAACCAAATGGTCTAGCTCTTCAAATATTGAGTTCATGCTCTTAAATTCCGGAACCATTTTTTTCATATTGATCACCACCTGCATGTCATCGTCCTGCTTAGCAGATCTGATCAGCTCGGCGATGTTGCTTGCCACCTCATCAAATACATATTCCCTCACTTTACCTATCATAATTTTCTCATGATGGGTAGGCATGGTATTCTCATTATCATTTAACAGCTCTTCATACAATTTTTCTCCAGGACGAAGACCTGAAAACTCTATTTTAACATCTACATTGGGTTCAAGACCGGCCAGCTTGATCATCTTTTTGGCAAGGTCAAGAATCCTGACAGATTTGCCCATATCGAAAACAAATATTTCTCCACCGTTGCCCATACATCCTGCCTCCAGCACCAACCTGCAGGCTTCAGGAATGGTCATAAAGTATCTGGTGATATCAGGATGCGTAACGGTGACAGGACCACCTTTTTCGATCTGCTGTTTGAAGCGCGGAATAACCGAACCATTAGATCCCAGCACATTGCCGAATCTACTGGTAATGAATTTGGTCACAGGTCTTTTTTCCAACCGGTTAATATAACTCAATCCATTACTGAATAAAAAATCCCGCTGGCCAAGTGAATTGTTGAGTGACTGAACGTAGATCTCCGCAATTCTTTTAGATGCGCCCATGATGTTGGTTGGATTTACCGCTTTATCGGTCGAGATCATTACAAATTTCTGAACACCATATTTAACTGATTTATCCGCAACCGTTTTTGTACCCAGCACATTCGCCTTTATCGCTTCAGCAGGATTATCCTCCATTAAAGGCACGTGTTTGTATGCAGCGGCATGATAAACGTAATCTGGCCTGTACATGTTAAAGAGCTTGTCCATGCGCTGTTCATCCCGGACATCGCCAACAAACGACTGATAATTTTTAGTACGGTCGCTTTCATCAAGCTCCAGATAAAGATCATGTAATGCCGTTTCTGATTGATCACACAAGATGATCAGACCAACATCAAACTTTGATAACTGCCTGACAATTTCACTTCCAATAGAACCCGCAGCTCCGGTAATGAGTATTCTTTTTTTGTGCAGCATCTTTCCGATACCTTCAATATCTATGCTGATCGGTTTTCTGTTCAACAAATCTTCAATATTCAGTTTTTGAATCTGCGCATGCTGTAATTTTCCATTGGTCCATGCATCTGCCGGAGGAATGTTCAACACCTTGATATCATGTTCTAAGCACAGGTCTACTATAGCATCTCTTTTTTCAGAAGGAATACTGTAGGACGCAAAAATAATTTCATCTATCTCGTGTTTGACAATTAAATGTGCAAGATTGCGGGCATCCAGAATACTGACACCATCAATCGCCTTACCTATCTTACGCTGGTCGTCATCTACAAAGGCAACGATGTATTTATTAACTTTCTCGTCATGATCAAACGTTCTTTTCGTAGCCATACCCGCTTCGCCCGCACCATAAATGATGACCTTTTTTTTGTCCAGTTTCAGATTTTTAATGTACATAAAAATATACTTAATAAAAATCCGGTAGGTAATCAGAAAAAGAAAACTGAATAATCCGCCAATGATCAATATCGTGTTTGGTATAAGTGGCTTGGTTAGAAAACTTATAGCGAACAGGTTAAAGATGAAATAAACCCCGGTGGAGATCATGACGGAGCATAATATTCTAATCGAATCCTGGGCACTGGTATATCTGATGATACCAGAATAGCTTTTGGTCGATAAGAATACGATCGAATTGATCAACATCAACAGAAGCAGGTTGGTTGACAACTGAGGCACGTCCACTGATGTTAGGTTTAAATTAAACTTTAACATATAGGCGAAAACCATCGCCAGTGAACAACAAATCAGATCAAGGGTAAAAATAACCCATCGTGGGACAATATTAATTTGTGTAAACAATTTTTTATAGGCTAAGTGTGTATTTCAAAGATACACAGTGTCCGCAATAATCCTGCCATTCTATCAACAAAGTGCTTGTCTACGCTCAAAGTAGTAAAAATATTTTAAAGAACGGAAAAATTCAATCTACTTAGGACCAAAGGCTTTTTGGATAATCACCGTCAGACGTTAGCTGTTCAAGTTCAGACCGCACAATCTCAGCATCCTCTTTAAAAGTTACCCCAAACCACCTCGCATCGGTCTTAACAAGACTAACTACCCCTTTACCATTATTGATTAGCTTATCTACCACCTCCGGAATCAAAAATTCCGATTTTAGCTCACCATCATGCTGATCGAGGAACTTATAGTATTCACCTTCGCTCCATGCCACAAATGATGGTGTAAAACAGAAAAAATTCATACTTACCGGCGTCAGTAAATCCATTTCTACCTCCTGCCCATCGTTCACCCTGAATGCCTTACCATCACGCTTAAAAATTTCTTTTCTTTCGGTAATGCCTACAACAAAGTCTTCTTTATCTACTTTTATCTCTCCACGTGTAACCGCACCATGCTCACTCAGCGTATTTTTCAACTGGTAACCAAGGCAGGCATACTTTCCATCTTCAATGGTCTCCGTTAGAAACTCATAAGCTTTTTTGAAAGCATCCATTCCATAAAAATCATCCGCGTTGATGACCGCAAAGGGTGCATCGAGAACATCCTTGCAGCACAATAAGGCATGCTGTGTTCCATAAGGTTTAACACGACCTGCAGGCAAAGCCCGCCCGTTCCTGAATTTATCCAAGCTTTGATAAACATATTCGAGTTTAACTTTACCCAGAAGTTTTGGTTCCATCGCAGCTTTAAAAGATCCGGCAAATTCCTCCCTGATGATAAAGATCACTTTATCAAATCCGGCTTTAATGGCATCAAAAATTGAATACTCCATAATGGTTTCACCAGTGGGACCAAAAGATTCTGTTTGTTTAGCGCTACCATAACGACTTGCCATTCCGGCTGCAAGAATTACCAATGAAGGTTTGAGATTGTTCATTTAAACTTTTTTTTTAAAAAAATAATGCTAAAATACATTATTTAACCTAAAAAAAGATTAGACATCACTAAAAATTGACATAAATTATATTTATTATGATCAAATAAAACAAATTATTAACATTAACTTAATATTAACAAATAATGAAACTGAAAAACCATAAAATACTTGATTAAAGTCATCTATAATAGTTAAATTATCAAAAATAAGGACAATTACACCCTTCTAAACCCAAAAACAAACGCATAATTTCCTTATCTTTGTGCCATATCTGAATATTTACAGATTTTCATGAAATAACAAACTATTCTATCATCATGGCATCATCAGAAGTAGTTAAAGCAGAGCATAAATGTCCTAAATGCAAAAATGAATTAAGTCGAATTCCAAGAAACTTCATTTTAAAAAAAATACTCCCTTTCATTCCGCTAAGACATTTTATTTGCTACAGGTGCAAGCGAAAATTTTATAGAATCAGTTCTTAAAATTGAAAATTTTATATTTATGAGGTGATCTAAGTTGATACCTACCCAGTAAAAAGTATACCAAACAGTTTACAACACCCGGGTAAAGTTTATCTAAAACCTATTAATTATAATACCAAGCGCCTGTTTAATTTTTTAAATATTATAGCCTTTGCTGTTACGCTGAGTGTAATAGATCGCTTTTATTAATGTGTGAAATGGTTTTCGGACTGCACTACCAGTGACAGACTCTAATAGAATGGTCGTCATCCCGACCGGAGCAACGCGAAGTGGAGAGATCTTTGTACTATTTATTGAAATCTAATTTTAAAGATTTTGCTTCGCAGAGCCTTCGGGCTCTCCAATGCGGTAGAAATGACGATACTTCGAGACCATTTACCTTCTTTATCCATCTGTCCATTCATATTGATTTTTATTATACAATAAATTATGCCTCGAAATGACATACGAAATAAATTTTATTTAATTTTAAACTGGCTCTAAGAAATCCTGTATTAGATTTTCCCAAGGCCAGTCTGTAAAAACAATAACTGATATAGAAAATTAAATCTGTTACAAGCGGAACTGTCCTCTTAAACTTATCATTGAAAGACTAACGATATGTTGCTCTCTCTATTTTCAGATTAAATTTCATCTAAGGCACACAGATTTGTATAATCATAATCGGCTAATCAGAAAAATTGTCATAATGAGATACCTTCACTTTGCCCAAAATTCATTGATTTCATTATCATAAAAAGCTATTACCAAACTTTTCACTTATAAGCCCTGAAACCTTCTTGATTTCTTGTTCTTCGTTTTTCGGATAAATTAACAAAACATCGCCATCATCAACGATGATATAATCGTTGAGGCCCTTTATCACCGCAACCTTATCTTTTGGAAGTTGCACGATACAATTGGAACTCTGAGCAAGATGAACCGAGCGACTATTTACCGCATTGTTGTCTGTATCTTTCTCTGAGACTTCATGAAGCGATGCCCAGGTTCCTAAATCTGACCAGCCAAACTCTCCTGTAATGGTAAATACGTTATCCGCTTTCTCCATAACAGCATAATCTATGGAGATATTTGTCGAAAGCGGATAGTTTTCACTAATAAATGTATTTTCTTTATCTGTGTTATAAACCTCTTTTCCGTTTAGAAAGAGGTTATAGATTTCGGGTGCGTAGGAACTCAATGCTTTTAGTATGCTCGATACGTTCCATATAAATATTCCCGCATTCCAAACATAACCACCAGTCTTTATAAACTCGGTTGCCCTTTGCAAATCAGGTTTTTCCATAAACCCAATTACCTGATGAATATCACCACTTTCGGCATTAACGTAATTAATATAACCATAGCCGGTATCCGGACGGGTAGGACTAATACCTAAGGTCACTAATGCTTCATTCTGCTCAGCATAATCCAATCCGAGTTTTACCTGTGCTAAAAAAACGGGCTCATTAAGAATTAAATGGTCTGAAGGTGCAACAACAATATTTGCATCAGGATTTATCTTAGCAATTTTAAAAGATGCATAGGTAATACACGGGGCAGTATTGTTTCTGCTTGGCTCTAAAATGATATTATCCTTAGAAATCCCAGCCAATTGTTCAGAGATCAAATCATCATATTGAGAATTGCTAAGTATATAAATATTCTCCTTTGGACAAATTGTTAAAAATCGCTCATAAGTTAGCTGGAGAAGTGATTTACCCACTCCTAAGATGTCAATAAACTGTTTTGGAAAACTATTACGGCTCTTAGGCCAGAATCGACTTCCGACTCCGCCTGCCATAATGAGAACGTAGGTATTGTTTTTCATGAAATACTATTTTTTGTATTAATCAGTGTTTTTTTAAATTATCCAATATTTGTTTTCCAATAGAGGGATCTTTAAGTAACCATCTTGGAGATAGAAAATGACCTACATGATATTAAACCTTTTTATTTTGTCGAATCATTAAGTATTGCCCAAAACTAATAGGCATTCTCTTCTCCTCTTAAGGCATTAATTACCGTCATAAAAATAATTTTCACATCAAGCATAGCCGTCCAGTTTTCCAGATAAAAGATATCAAATTTAACCCTGTTCTCCATAGCATCATCCTCCTTTGTTTCGCCCCTAAACCCATTAACCTGTGCCCAGCCAGTTATCCCTGGTTTTAAAAAGTGGCGAACCATAAACTGACTGATGATCTTCTTATATTCTTCAGTATGTTTCAGCATGTGCGGCCGTGGGCCAACAACACTCATTGACCCGAAAAAGACATTAAAAAACTGGGGCATTTCATCCAGACTTGTTTTACGCAGGAAGCGTCCAATTTTAGTAATTCGATCATCATCCTTAGTAGCCTGTTTATGATCACTATCCTTATTGATTTTCATGCTCCTAAATTTCCAGCACCAAAATGGCTCATCATTCCTTCCACTCCGGAGCTGCTTGAAGAGTACAGGTCCGGGGCTTTGGAGTTTAATCAGGATGGCAATTATCGGATAGAGCCAGCTCATTACAAATACAATAACAAAGGCACTAAAAATCACATCAAATGCACGTTTCTTGAATCGATTCCCCATGATCTCTAAAGGTTCATTCCGCAAGGTGATCATCGGAAATTCACCACCCATATAGGATATCGTATAAGGGGCTGCCAACGCTCCGCCAATATCAGGCACAAACTTTAGCCTCACACACTGCTGATCCGCAACGGATACCAATCTGCTCACATCATTCATCCTATGCGGTGCTATCGCTACATAAATTTCTTTCACGCCAGACTCGACAGCTTTTCCCATTTTCTCTGAGATCCTGTCATTACCGTCCATCGAATCATAGATATCATCATCATCACCAACAAATCCAAAAAAGTCTAAACTTCTTTGCTTATGAATATAGTCTGACAACCTCGTAGCCGTTTCATTTGATCCCATTACAGCCACTTTTTTTGCTGCATTAAATTTGTTGATCACAACGTATTGAATAAACGTTCCAACAAATCTATTCAGGATAAATGCACCAACCAGTAAAATATAAAAAATGATTAAAAAAGTTCTCGAAAATTCATATTCTGCAGAAAACAATAAGTATGACAAGTATAAAACAAAGTGCAGGGCCAGCGTACGATAGGTACCCCTGTAGATCCGCTCAAGTTTTCTGGCCCCATAGGAGGTGTAAAGCCCAAAGATTGCAGATCCGAAGAGCCAAATCAAATTGCAGACAACCACATGGTGCCTATCGATTTCATTGTGCACGTTTTTACCTAAAACAGGTGTTAAATAATAGGTAGAAAAATACACCACATTAAGCATAATTAAGTCCGTAACCGGCAAAATATACTTCAGCAGATATAAGTATCTCGTTGGGGAGTTCATACTTAAATAATGAGATTAGACGAAATCAAATTTAAACAAATGTTTTGGAACTAAGCGCTATCAGGAGTAAAAAGTACTTGATATTTGTAATGAATGTTTATAAAAACTAAAAATTAAGGCAAAAGATTTAGCTAATAGCCCATTAATCGTTATTAACAGGTGTTATACACCAATTCCGTTTACCTGAAAACCTATCTCTTTAAGCAGTTTATGATCCAAAACATTTCTACCGTCGAAAATTTTTGCCGGTTTGAGCATTTTTGAATAAATTTTGTGCCAATCATAGTCCTTAAATTCATCCCACTCCGTCAAAACAGCTATGGCGTGAGCACCATCACAGGCCTCATAAGGATCTTCAAACACACTTACCCCGCTAGTATTTGATTCAACAGACCTGGTTTCTAAATATTGCAGATCATGGTATATCTGATCTTTTTGTACTTTAGGATCGTAAACCTGAATATATGCCTGTTCGTTCAACAACTCATCAGCTACATATATAGCGGCAGATTCCCGTGTATCATTAGTATCTTTTTTAAATGCCCAACCCAGGAAAGCAATTTTTTTACCAGAAACCGTATTGTACAGGCTCTTCACTATATTTAAGGCAAAACGCTTTCTTTGGTGGTTGTTCATAATGATCACCTGTTCCCAATAATCCGCTACTTCCTGCAAACCAAAAGACCTGGAGATATAAACCAGATTTAAGATGTCTTTTTGAAAACATGACCCTCCAAAACCTACCGATGCCTTTAAAAACTTTGGTCCTATACGGCTGTCTGTACCAATGGCGCGTGAAACTTCATTGATATTAGCCTCCGTTTTTTCACACAGCTCGGAAATGGCATTGATAGAAGAAATCCGTTGTGCCAAAAATGCATTGGCTACCAATTTGGAAAGTTCCGATGACCAAACGTTTGTGGTGAGGATCCGTTCCCTGGGAATCCAGTTCGCATAAACATCCACAAGGGCAGCAATGGCATCCTGGCCTTCCTCGGAGTCGTCTCCACCGATCAGTACACGGTCAGGAGACAATAAGTCTTCTACGGCAGTACCTTCAGCCAGAAATTCCGGATTAGATAACACCTGAAATTTAACGCCGCTGCCTGTATTATGCAGAATATCACGTACCGCTTCTGCTGTACGAACCGGCAAAGTTGATTTTTCTACAATGATTTTATCAGAAGTGGATACTCTCGCGATTTGTCTTGCACAAAGTTCTATCCATTTTAAATCAGCACCCATTCCTTTTCCAGAACCATAAGTTTTGGTTGGCGTATTTACGGATATAAAAATCATCTCCGCCTCAGCAATGGCCTGATCTACATCTGTAGAAAAAAACAGGTTTCTACCTCTGGCTTCGGCAACCACATCACTTAACCCGGGCTCGTAAACCGGAATATTATTAACATCAGGATCATTCCAGGCAGCAATTCGCGCTTCATTTAAGTCTACAATTGTAACTTTAATATCCGGACACTGTTTTGCTACCACTGCCATAGTTGGGCCGCCAACATATCCTGCACCAATGCAACAAATGTTTGTAATTTTTGTCATTTAATAAGTATTAGATTTCGAGTAGGGATTTATTAATTACTATCGTAAAGGTAAATCTTTTTCAATCTTAAATAATTTTTTTTTAAAAAAACTTAGTGTACGATATACACCATGCAAAATTTCAAACAGAAATCGATATATTTACCGCAAATTATTAGTCGTTATGAGCAAATTTTAAGAAAACATTAACTAATCATGAATTAATCATAAAAAAATGCTGTGTTCGCAGTATTTCAACGTTAATAATAAAAAAAATCTCCCGAAAAATATTAAATATCCCAAACAAACACAAAATCGTTAAACCCTTAAAATAAATGAAAAAAGCCCTAATCACTGGTATTACAGGTCAAGACGGCTCTTATTTAGCCGATCTACTATTAAAAAAAGGTTATGAAGTGCATGGTGTCAAACGACGCAGTTCATTATTCAATACAGACCGTATTGATCATCTGTATCAGGATCCACATGAAAGCAATGTACGTTTTGTTTTACATTATGGTGATTTAAGTGACTCCACAAATTTAATTCGCATTATTCAACAGGTTCAGCCAGACGAAATCTACAATCTGGGTGCAATGAGTCACGTACAGGTAAGTTTCGAAACCCCGGAGTATACTGCGAATGCAGATGGAATTGGTACCTTAAGAATTCTTGAAGCGATCCGCATCTTAGGATTAGTGGAGAAGACTAAAGTTTACCAGGCCTCTACCTCCGAACTGTACGGATTAGTTCAGGCTGTGCCACAATCTGAAACGACCCCATTTTATCCCCGCTCTCCTTATGCAGTTGCAAAAATGTATGCCTACTGGATTACCGTAAATTATAGAGAGGCTTATGGAATGTTTGCATGTAATGGTATTTTATTCAATCATGAAAGTCCTTTACGCGGCGAAACCTTTGTAACCAGAAAAATTACGCGCGGTACAGCAAAAATCGCTTTGGGTATGCAAGAGAAGTTATATCTTGGAAATTTAGATGCGCGTAGGGATTGGGGACATGCTAAAGATTACGTGGAAGCGATGTGGTTAATCCTGCAACAAGAAAAACCCGAAGACTTTGTTATTGCAACAGGGGTTACAACTACTGTTCGCGATTTTATAAAAATGGCATTTAAGGAGGTTGGTGTTACTTTAGAATTTAAAGGAGAAGGTGCAGACGAGAAAGGTTATGTAGTTTCCTGTGATAAGCCTGAGTTTCAGGTGGCAATTGGAAAAGAAGTTGTAGCTGTGGATGCGCGTTATTTCCGTCCAACTGAAGTTGAACTTTTGATTGGAGATCCGACTAAGTGCAAAGAAAAACTAAACTGGGCACCTAAGTATGATCTTGCCGGGCTTGTTAATGATATGATGACATCAGATGTCCAACATTTTCAAAAAGAAAGAATGTTGAAAGAAGCTGGCTATGCCGTTAAGAATCAGTTTGAGTAATATGGAACAATCAGCTAAGATATATGTAGCGGGACATAATGGAATGGTGGGCTCAGCTATAGTCCGGAAACTAGAACAAGAAGGATTCGAGAATATCATTACGCGTTCCTCAAAAGAACTTGATTTAAGAGATCAAGTGGCGGTAAAAGAGTTTTTCAGTAAGGAAAAACCAGATTACGTTTTCATGGCAGCAGCAAAAGTGGGGGGTATATTAGCAAATAATATCTATCGTGCGGACTTTCTTTATGAGAATCTTATGATTCAAAATAACGTAATTCACTCTGCGTATCTAAATAACGTAACAAAACTATTATTTCTAGGCTCATCGTGCATCTATCCAAAATTAGCACCTCAACCGCTTAAAGAAGATTATCTGCTTACCGGAATACTTGAACCCACAAATGAACCTTATGCGATTGCAAAAATTGCAGGCATAAAGATGTGTGATGCATATCGTGCTCAATATGGATGCAACTACATTTCAGTAATGCCTACTAATTTGTACGGTCCAAATGACAATTACGATTTAAACAATTCTCATGTTCTACCAGCGCTAATTAGGAAAGTAATTACTGCCAAAAACAATGAAGAAGATTCCGTTACCATTTGGGGAACAGGCACACCGAAAAGAGAGTTTTTATATGTGGATGATCTGGCAGATGCGTGTTTTTATCTTATGCAAACTTATAATGAGTCGGGCCTTGTTAATATTGGTGTCGGTGAAGATGTTTCTATCTTAGAACTAGCCGAGTTAGTTGCCAAGGTAGCTGGCTATACCGGTACAATTATTACCGACACTACTAAACCGGATGGGACACCAAGAAAACTTATGGATGTAACTAAACTCAACGCTCAAGGCTGGAAGGCTAAAATGTCTTTGGAAAACGGAATTAGACTGGTTTATGAAGATGTTAAAGATCGTAATTGGAATTAATCGAGACAACAAATATAACTTTTGTCAGACGCTTTAATCGACTTCATTCAAAAGCTAAATCGTCCAAATAATTTGATTCGGAGCATTAACTGTTAAAGCTAATGCTCCGAATTAGAAACTCTTATCCATTTTGATTTGTGTATGAAAATATCTATAATTTTATACACGAATCATTTAAACTAAAAGCCAGCTTATGAAGAATACCGATACTCCCAAATTTGATTTTTTGGATGGACTTAGAGGAATAAGTGCTATTTATGTAATGTTCTATCATGCTCAATTATTTACTGGGCACACAAATGACTACCTAAAATCTACACTAAAACCTCTGAATATTTTTCTGAGTTTTGGACATTTTTCTGTAGCTATATTTATTGTTTTATCAGGTTTTTGCTTAACGATACCAATTGCAACTTCAGAGCGAAAGGAATTAAGGGGAGGTTTTAAGAGATATATAAGTAGAAGATTTACGCGGATTATCCCTCCATATTATGCAGCCCTCCTGATATTTCTAGTTTTCATTTTCTCAGTTCCGATAATGCAAACCATTCAAAATACCGCCTGGGATTCAAAAATCCCAGTTACTTTAGGCTCAATAATATCACATATTTTTCTTGTTCATAATTTTTCTCGGGAATGGATTCTAAAGATAGACGGCCCCATGTGGAGCGTAGCTACAGAATGGCAAATATATTTTATCTTTCCATTACTGTTATGGGTATGGAGAAAATATGGATTACTAACTTCGTTTATTCTCGCAAATATTATTGGCGTTGCAGTAGCACTTAAACTTAGTTTGATACATCCCTGGTATTTAGGTTTATTTGCTATGGGAATGGTGGGAGCAATCATCTGTTTTTCAAAAGAATTGGTCTATGTAAATTTACGTTCAAAATTAAACTGGTCAAAAGCATCCAAAATCTCCACTCTTTTAATCTTTGCTCTAATGATATTTATTTCATTTAGAACTACTCGAGACATAATTAGCGAAACTTTAACCGGTTTTTTCATAACTGTCATAATAATTAATTTCACTTTAATCGAAATAAACAATTATAAACGTCCCTTGTTTTTAAAATTATGCAATAGTAAAACTGCTATTTTTCTTGGGGCATTTTCTTATAGTATTTATTTGATTCACTCGCCAATTCTAGGATATTTAAACTTGATGTCACTGAAATACAATATGGATATCGATTTACGTCTAGGAATAATGTTCATACTTTTTATCCCAATTGCATTATTGATTTCTTATCTATTTCATATTGTAATCGAAAAAAGATTTATGCCTGGAAAGAGGAAGGGTTGATAAATAAAATAACTTATACAACGAAAAGCAATTTAATGAGCCAGAAATAAACTATGGTTCTCTTCTAGCTAACAACTTGACAAAATTTTGAGTTGTCAAAGAATCTAAGTTAGCCAGTTTTTTCCATTCAGCAGAACCATACACTCCTGCTTTTGAGTATTCAAAGGGAATAAATCCTATTTTATTAAGTGCTCTTGAATTTAGCATTTTAAAATTAAGCTTTAATGGATCTTCAAATTGTGGATCATCAATAATACTACCCGAATCTTTGCCTTTTTTCTGCCAAGCTGAAAACGAAGAGTTACCTAAGGTCACTTTTTTACTTGACGAATTCCAATAAAGATTAGAATCCACAACGCTATTTACTGAATCCCAGTGAGTGCCGAAAAGAGATCCTCTATTATAAACCACAACATTGTGACTAAAATAGAAACCAACATGTTTTTCTACTACAGCTGCTTCTAATTGAGCATGAATTTGGTTGTAAAAGATATTATTCTTGATAATATTATTTTTACCATAATCTTGATGGAAGGCGCCGTCTTTACAATTGTAAATCAAGTTGTTGGACACCAGAATATCAGTAGTTCCAGCATCTGTATAAACTCCCCAACCACCATAGGTATTAGCATAAATGTCATGTATTACATTATTATTTATGGTGGTCCCTTTTGAATTACCAAGGGTATATACGCCGCCCATATCACTTAATTGCCCCCAACCCAAATGATGAATATGGTTAAATTCTATTTTATTTCTTTGGGAAGGACTAGCCCCGTAACCCCAAGCCCATCCTACTGATATTCCCGAATATTTAAAATCGGCTATTTCGTTATGTGTAAAACTATTGTCGCTAGCGTGAAACGAAATTAATGCAACAGCGCAAGGAAAAACAAATCCACCAGATCTAATAATATTGTTGTCAATTTCTATATTACTCGTTGTAGGAGCTCCTTGTTGGCTCAATTTAATATCGCCAACTTTTATTCCACCTGCCCCTAAGTCATGCAGATAATTGTGCTGAACCTTACTGTTGAAGCATTCCTTTCTAAACCAGATTGCATTAGCTCCGGTTTGGGCAACCTCGCAATTATTAAATTCAATATTCTTAGCGTAATCAATCATAAATGCTGCTTCAATATTTGCGCCAGCCTGCATAGGCTCGTTTCCATCTTTTGGTGTAATATAGGAAACTACTTTAAAGGTTAAATTTTTGAAATTTAGGTATTGTACTTTATTAGCACTAGTTCCTTTTATTTCAACAAACTTATCTATCAACGGTGCAATGCAGTTTAATTTACCAATTGATTCGCCAGCCTTTGGAATATAATATAAACTTCCCTGAGATAAAAACCATTCACCAGCTGAGTCCAGTCCACGCTTAAAATTCTCAAAATAAAAAAGGGTATTTTTATCGAGTTTATTCCACGACTTCATACCTCTTCCTGATATTGTTATAGAATTATTATTCACATCAAACTTTTCAATCCTTTTGCGAGTAATGTCCCACTTATGATAAAAGGTAACAACGATATTCTGGAGATCGTCTAAAGAAACGCCTTTTAAAAATTCTGCTGCCTCGCTTGTTAAGACAATTTGCTGTTTTGCTTTTTCAGCAATATCTCCACTACCTTTTTTGATAATGGTCTCCTTAACAGATACCGGCTGAAAAAAGCCATTATTTGGAGCGCGAGAACAAATAGCTCTCCTGTCGTTCACATATAGCTGCTCGAATACGTTATTTATATTTGATTTTATAAGATCTGCTTTCCATAATTTGTTATTTACAGCCTTAAAGCCTGTCACCGGAATGCCGCCGTAAAAAACAGGTTTAGCACCAGTTTGTGCTTTAAATGTTACGGGAGCATCAGGGCTCCCGGAATCCTCAAAACCTAACTCTAGAGGCTCAGACATATAATAACTGCCCCCCGCTATTATTACTTCAAATGGCTCACGTTGCATGCCAGCTTTACGAAGATATCTTATACGATCTCTGGCACCTTCCAAAGAACGTAAGGGCGAGCCAACTGTTCCATTGTTTTTATCTGATCCTTTTGTAGATACATATATTGTTTCTGCTTTTACACGAATGGAACAAACCGTCAACAATAAAAGAAATGGAAATAAAATAGCTTTGAATGTCATATCTCTATTGAGTTATGTGAATAAAATATATACAAATAGGCGCTTATCGCTAATGTATAAATTTAAACGGATTCCATTCAATTTTGTTATTATAAAAGATAAAATCTTAAATTTTTCTGCAAGAATATCACTATAACTTACTAGGATAAGTAAGTTAATAACCTGAAATGATTAGGAATCTAAAATTGGCCTAAATATTATTGACCATTTTCGTTAGTATATTATCTTTATTAAGATTTGTTTCTGCATACTTTCGAGCATTAGCTCTCTCCAATGAGAAGTCGCCGTTGCAACATTTTAATATAGCTTCCTTCAATACGTTCTCATCCTCAGGAATAACGACAACACCCATTTGATGGGTTAAAACTACGTCGCAAAGCGTTGTACCTAAGTTAGCAGTAATCAGCGCCAGTCCACCAATTGAAAGTATGGTTGTTAATTTAGAAGGCATAACTAAATCACTGGCGTCTGCTTTTTGTAACACAATATGAATATCGCCGATATTGAGGAAATCGTTAAAAACATCCTTTCCTTGTAAAGGAAGAAAGTGAACATTTTGAAGCATAAGATCAGCAGTCAATTGCACCAGATTATTTTTAAATGGTCCTGTCCCACAAATAATAAATTTAATATCGCTATATGATTTGAGTTCATGAGCAATTCTAATCAAAGCATCTAGCCCTTGCTTTTCTCCGATACTTCCCGAATACAAAACAATCTTATCATTAGGAAGAAAACCCCACCTTAATTTCAACTCATTACGGCCAACAACCGGATGAAATTCAAAAGTATCAACCCAATTAGGAAAAAGCGTTACATTTCTTTTTGTTTTCTTAACGATCTTTCGTTTCATACCTTCGGATATTGTCGTCACAATATTTACACTATTTAATATAAATCGTTCCATACTAAATAGCATGGAGAAAAGTGGGGAAGGCAACATATTCAATTCTTTAGCTGCCTCAATCTGTAGATCTTGGATATGATAAACAATTGGTGTTCTCTTAAAAAACCGATAAAAAAGTGCTAAAAATCCCAAATGAAATGGCGGCGCAATAGAAAAAAAAACATCATGTCTCGGCTTAAATAATAACCTGAACAACACAAAAAACGAAGACATAAAGAATGAAATTTCATGAATCAATCTCTTTAATCCAGTTGGGCTGGAAGGCACATATAATGGACACCTGTATATTTTCAATTTCCCATTCTGAAGGATTTCTTTTTTATAAAATCTATTAGAACTCGATTCCTCAACTTTCCATTGAGGATAATAAGGAAAAGCAGTTACCATGGTAACTTCATGCCCCTGATCAGCTAACCAAGTGATCATTTCTCCAGTATATTTTCCTATACCAGTAAGTTCGGGCAAACAATTAATTCCTAGTACTAATATTTTCTTTTTTACTTCCATCTAGGTTTGATATAAACTAAGGGATTCCCCTTATAAATTGAATTAGATTCTAAAGTATTGGTTACAACTGAGCCTGCAGTTACTACCGTATCGATTCCTATAGTAACTCCTGGCGAAATGAAAACTGAGGCACCAATCCAACATCCAGGCATTAAGGTGATTGGGCCATTTCGGTATGGCATCTCTGAAACCGTAAAATCATGATTGCCTCCACACAAAAACGCCCTTTGTGAAATACAAACGTTATCTCCAATGGTTAAAGTCTCGAAGTTTAATAAAAACGATTCTTCACCAATCCAAGCGTCATCACCGATGATCAATTTCCATGGAAAATGAATATTTACCCTGGGTTTAATTACAACGCCCTTTCCAATTTTCGCCCCAAAAGATCTTAAAATTTTTATTTTTAACGAATTAGGATACGGTAATGCCGATAAGAAAAAAAAAGTCTTTATAAGGTACCAAATTGCTTCTTTAAACTTACTTGCTCCACGATCCAGACCAACACTAGAATCAAAATCCCCAAGTTTTACTCGCGTTTTTTGCGCATTAATATTTGACATAAAATCATTACATAATTGCTGACACCAATTTGCCTGCTGCACTTTCTATCGTATAATAATTAGTAAAAGCTAATCTTGCTCCCGTTCCATAAGCCTCTATTTCTTCAATAGACTTACTTCGCCATTCTTTTAATATATTATAAACACCATCTTCTGTATCCGTTGTTACTAAACCACCTCTACTATTTTCTATTTCTCTCCATATATTTACACGATCTGTAATTAACACTGGCTTACCACAGGCTAAGCCCTCAACTACAGCAATTCCAAAATTTTCTTGGTGGCTAGGCAATACAAATGCAGAGCTACCATAGAAAGCCCCCCATTTTGCATCACCACTTAACATTCCAGGAAAAAAAATTTCTGGATCATTTAATGCTAATCCTCGCAAGTAATTTCCAAACGGGGAATCCAAACCAGGGCCTGCGATAACTAAATTTGGCAAATCATATCCTTCAGTCTTTAACTTGAGGTAAGCTTTTATTAATAAATCCACACCCTTTTTTTCATGAAGCCGGCTCAAAAAAAGAAAATACTGTTCTTTGATTCCGGAGCACCTTTCCATAAATGCTTTTTTAAACCTCATATCATTAGCAGGTGGATTTTGTATTCCATAACCAATATTAATTTCTTTATTAGGATGGTAACCGCTAAACGATAATTTTGCGAGGTTCATTTCTTCCTCACAAGTAAACAATATTGCATTGGCAGAATTTATCAGCCGTTTTTCGATAATCTGCCAGTATATAATATTTCGTAATGCTTTGATTTTTCTGCCTTCAGCTTTCTGGAAGTATGGATCCAGCATTCCATGAGGCATAACAAATATTTTTGGAGAAACTCTACTGGCAAATTTCTTCTTATATTTTCTAAGCGCCTTGTAAACCGCAAATCCATGATACTGCCAAAGCCCATGAACAATTACTGCATCAAATCTCTCAAAATTATTCAATAGCCACTGTATTAATCCAGGATTATAGGACCATGGGCCTTTTCCTTTTCCTAATGCATTAATTATAAAGTTGTCTTTTTCAATAAAATCATCATTTGGATCATCCAAGGACACCACCTCATTAATAACTCCATTTTTAGTTAATTCAGGAATAGAGTTCCTGATACCTTGACATGGCCCCCCATAACTGGGGTGCATTGTATTTATAACACGCAAAATTCTCATATAAACTAATATAGACTCTTAATGAAATTAATTAAGTTATTTCCCTGTGCGTCCCACGTCTTTTTCAATAAAAATGCTGAAACATTCTTTTCATATTCTGTTAAATCGTCAACAGCAAAATTTAAGATCTTTTCAATTGAGCGCGCCCAGGAAACTGGCTCATCTGTATCTGGTTGGATTAACAATTTTTTGTAATCTGGAGATAGACCAGGCAACAATTGACTTATTATAGGCTTTCGATATTGTAAATAAAACAGAATTTTTGACGGAAAAATCATTTTTGTTCCATGGTAATTAACATCTCTTGGGGATAAAAAGCCTGTGGCTTCACAACATGCTTTGTGAAGTTCATCATCAGAAACAAATCCTTTTACAACAACTCTACTGTCTACTGCCGCTAACTTATTTAGGCCTTCATGACTGCCTTTTCCATAAAAAATAAATTCAACATCTCTATCTGCAACCAAACTTATCGCGTCAACAACATCCTGCACACCGCCATAATCAAAAAGCTTTCCAGCGTATATGATTTTTTTTCGTTTAGATAATACATTTACTGGAAGTGAACCGCTCCATCCCGAATCCAGATGCAATTTATTAGAAACTGGTGCATTTTGATAACCCCACCACGATAAAAAAACGCAACCATCAGATTCCTTAGTATCATTTAAGAATCCTCCCCAATTATCTGTTAAAGGGTCATCAAGGTCAAGCACAATATTTATCCATGGTATATCAGGATATTCCTTCTTAATTGATTTCAACGCTTTGACATAGTGAGGATAGGTATTATAGTTTAAGATCGCCAGTGGTTTATTTCCACTTCCCAAAGCTTTCTTTATCTGAAATTTTAACGATAATGCAACAGAACTTGTCCTTAAAACTGGCGCGTTAATGTATTTTACCAATGTCTGATTATAACTTTCATCTAAGTATTTCGCATCCCCGGGAAAAAGTTTGCCCTTAGGAAAAAGTGCATCCCAAACTGGAGCAAATAATTTAACATTCACTTCGTTATTTTGAATACCTGTTATTAATCCTCTAGACCACTGAGTTGCTGCTGGTGTTTCCCCTTTATAACGCTCTAAACCAGCATGATTTAAAACAGATCCACACCAGAATACTTGTTCTTTATTAAAATCTGACATATTAATTCAATTTTTTGTTAAACTTTGGGTCTCTTACATCACCAATTATTTTAGCGGGGTTTCCTGCAACGATCATCATTTCTGGAACATCTCGGGCAACAACAGAGCCAGCGCCAATTACTGCACCTTTCCCTATATTAACACCTTTAAGGATAATTGCTCGAGCCCCAATGAATACATCATTACCAATAACAACGGGAGCCATGAGAATTTGACTTGAATCGTTTCTTAGCATAGGATTAATAGGATGCGCATCACTGTCAGTAATAGCAGCTCCACTGCCAATTAATACATTATCTCCAATTTCAATATACAATGAACAGGAAATAGTTCCTCCTGACATGCCTACGTTTCTACCAATTATTAGCTGCGATCCAGGATTAAGAACTTTTAATATCATTCTTTGGAATACACCAAGTGAATTGTACCTAGCAGAACTACAGGCAATCCATTGATCCCCAATTATCAACTTACTTTTCCGATGCTTCTGGATAAGGGGAAATCCCCATAACCGCCAGGTATGATGCCAATGTCCAATAAAAACAGAACAATATAATATGTCAACTGGATATCTCCACCAATACATTATATCTCTAATTTTTTTTTTCAGATTATTGCTTACTTTCATTGACCTGCTATTTTATTTTGTATTAATCTATCATTTGCCTTAATGATTTTGCTTGATAAAATGTGCATCTACTCAATCCAACAACCATACTTATTACCAAAATCTTATCAAAACCAAAAAGAGAACCATTGAAATTCATTGCTATAAAAAAATAAATTATTAAAAACTTATTACCTAGAAATTTTATTACCAATATGGCAATTGCAACAGACAAAATTCCATATTGTATGACCAATCCCCAAGCGGCATTATCAATATCAAGGTCCCCAAAATTACTAACACCAAATAATAAATTGTTTTCTATCATTCCATTGAAATAGACTAACGGGTTATTAAATCTCACCGTAGATGATTCGTCTGAGTTTGACAATATCGCCGATAATCTGTTGGCAAAATCTTCGGAAAAATATAAGACAAGTGAAATCCCTATTATAATTCCAATAACGGAAAGAAAAATAAACTTTATATTCAGCTTTTTGCCAGTTCCGGTAGTTATCCATGTTGCTGTTAAAATACACACAGCAAGAATTCCAGAAAGCGATTGGGATATGGTAACTATTGTCAAACAAAATGATATTAATAACCACTTGACCTTATTTGTGAATTCAATGCGACTCAAAATAATTACCAAAAAAGATACTACAATCCAAGCAGTATATGATGGTTCACCATAAAATGACGTTGGTCTAAATCTGGTACCATACATTAGCGCTTTATCTGCATTCGCTAAGGTACCTTGATTAATTGCAAAATACTGTATTGGAAACCCAAGGTACTGTCCTTGTAAAATAAAAAGAGACTGAATTAATATTAATGTAAGTACAACAATAAAGAACCATAAAAAATAACGCCGGATAGTATTTATCTCTAAGTTTGCTTTTGATAATTCCGATGCCATAAAGAATAAACCGACGTAGCAGAACATTTCTCGTACCGGAATAAATACATCCCGAGTCTCGACTGAGACAAACGACAGCAAAAATCCCTTTAATAAAAAAATTGAAGCACCAGCAAAAGTTATGATGGCAGTGGCTTTATCCAGTTTTAGTCCTTTTATAGAAAATAAAAATACAATTAGGAAACTTAAAAAAAAAAAAGAAACGTAAAACGACAATCCAAGTTGAATAACAGGGATAATACTTAAAATAAAATATACAAGATAATTAGCCTGACTAGTTAAATTTTGCTTATACATTTTCCTGATTTATTGCATTTGCAAACAATAATTTATAAACTGACATGTTTTGCTGTACGATATCAGTAATATTATGTCGTTTCATTGCTATAGTCCTCGCATTTATTCCTATTTCGCTACACAAATTGTTGTCATTATTTAATTCAATGATTTTAGCAGCTAAAGTAAACGGATCATTGGATGGTACCAAGATTCCTGATATACCATCCTTAATGATGCTACTCATCCCACCAACGTTACCGGCAATCACGGGAATGCCAATGATTTGAGCTTCGCAGACACTATTAGGGCTGTTATCGATATAGGATGGATGGACATAGATAGAAGATTGCAAAATATTTTCTACTAATTGATCTGCAGAGACTACCCCTAATAAATTTACATTTACTTCCACAGATTTAAATCCAAGTTTCCGTTCCCAAAACCTATATTCTTTTATTCCATATACATTCCACTCAAATTCAACTCCCATAATTTCTTTTAGAAGCCTAGCAGTTTTTAGCACTACATCATAACCTTTATAGTCAGACTTTGATATTGTTGATATCAATTTTATTGTTTTTCTTTTTTGGACTTTCCATTGCTCTGAAGCATAAAAAACAGAACGTAATATTTCGCTACAGTAAAAATATTTCGACAATGGTGAGTAAATATTGACAATAGCCTTATCCCAATCAGTTCTCCCCAAGAAATAATTACAATTACTTAAAATCTCGACCTCCCTCTTGGAATTGTGTTTGAATACTCTATAAAATTTGAGAATTTTTAACATCTGTACCAGGTTATTATATCGGAAATAATCAAGAACATTTGTCCCTGGTGGAAACCATGCATTTAAATATGGATTCAAAATTCCCTGAATATGTATTACAACTGGAATGTCAGTATATTTCGAGATAAGGCCAAAGCTTCTCTCACTACCAAATACGTGAATGATATCAGGTTTGAAGTCATTGATAATCTCTAAAAAAGAAGCAACTTCTTTTTTATCCTGGCTATCTTGAAAAATTTCTCCCTTAATTTTTTTAAAAAAAGAATGAGATATAGAAATAGGGTAATAAGTTACGCTACCTTCTTTTGCTTTAAAGATTTTATCTGGATGCATAAAAGAAACAGCAAGTTCTATCTCCTTATTATTGGACATCTCCTGTTCCAAGGAAGAAATCCATCCGCCTCCGTTATATCCAGCTTTAATAACTTTATATCTCGAAGGTGTATTGGTAAACCATAATATTTTCATTCAATCTTTAAAATTAGTTGACTATCTACCAAACCTCCACCATTTTTTGTTATTGGCAGTAGAATCCAAACCATAAGTGCCATAACCGTAACCATAGCCATAGCCATAACCATAGCCGTAACCATAACCTTCGGAAACGCTTATATCATTCACAACGATACCAAGCTTGTTGAATTTCTTTGATTGAGAAAGTTCCTGAACTATTGCGAGTTGTTCTTTAAAGGTATATTTTTGACGTACAACATACGCACACATATCGGCGTATGGAGACAGTAGTTGTGCATCAATTACTATTCCTACTGGCGGAGCATCAATAATAATATAATCAAATTCTTTTCGTAATTCTTCCAAAAGCTCCTTTGCGCGTGAATTCATTAAAGTTTCTGCAGGATTTGGGGGAATCGGGCCAGAACTTACCAGAAAAAGATTTGGGTTAAGCTTCACTGGCTTTACTATATCTTTCGCGGTCATAGATTCTGAAATGATATAATTTGTAAATCCCACACCATTCTGCATTTCCATTTTATTAGTTAATCCCGGCTTACGTAAATCTAACTCCATTAGTAAAACTTTCTTACCAGAAAGCGCTAGTATATGCCCCAAATTAATGGCAATAAAAGATTTTCCCTCACCGGACATACTAGATGTCAGTAGTATAACTTTATCCGATCCCTTCTGCAAGTAAAACGAAAGATTAGTGCGTAACGCTCGGAATTGTTCAGAAATTGCTGACCTAGGGCTATTAGCAATTGCCAAATCTTCATCTGAACTATGGCTAATCTCTCCAATAACAGCTACATCCGTTGCATTAACAATATCTTGTTTTGTTTCAACTCTAACATTTAATAAATCTTTCAAATAAATGAAAGCAATGGGGCAAATCAAACCAAAAATAAATGAAAACAAATAAACTAAAGATTTTTTTGGGGCATATGGATATGCATCAGATTTAGGGGGGTCAATTACTTTAGAATTAGCAATGGTTCCAGTTTTAGAGATTGCAGTCTCTTCACTCTTTTGCATTAAGAAGATATAAAGTTCCTGCTTTATCTGCTGCTGCCTGGCCAATTTCAAATAATTACGTTCAGTTTCAGGAACCTGTCGAATCTGTCCTTCGGCACTTGACATCTGCTTTTTTAAGTTGTTTTTTGTTATTAGAAATCCATCTAAAGTACTCCTTAAATTTGCCTCTATATCAGATCTGGCATTCAATATTTCCTTATCAATGTTAAGAATAATTGGGTTATTTTCTGTTAACCCAATTAACTTTCTGCCTCTCTCCAGTAATAATGAATTATACTTTTCTATCGCCCCTGTAAAAACCATATCAGCAGGGATTAAAGAACTCGGCAGTATTCTTTTACTTTTATTATTTTCATCTAAATATTCAATCAAGCTCTTCAGAATGGAAATTTTTGTTTCTACTGTAGAAAGCTGATCAAGATATTGCCCAGACGTTTGTATAAGTAACTTACCTTGCTCACTCATATCAGCCAAATTATTCTTTTGTTTGAACTGTTGAATATCGCCCTCTGCTCCCCCCAGCTCGCTTCCAATTATTAACAACCTTCTCTTTATAAAAGCGATAGTGCTATCAGCAACCTCATTTTTGTCTTTAAGATTCTCTTGAACATAATTGAAAATTAGTCTGTTTAAAATATCCTCTCCCCGGCGTGGAATAGAGTTATTTAAAGATAAATCTATGATCGTTACTAGTTTGTTTGTAACTGTTACATTCAAATTCTTCATAAGTTCAGAAACCTTACTATCTATCGAAGAAATCGTTACAGTATAGTCACCTGGAATAGCTGCTACATTAAAATTCCGGTTTATTTGAAAATAGCCAACCCTACGGATATTAATTGTCTTATCATATGTGATAGTAGTATCTAAATCATCAGTTTTTAACGAGATCTTATTATTGGCTAATACTTTAAGTGTTATTTCTGTGGTTGAAATAGTGTCTTTTAAATGGACAGGTTTGATAATGAAAGGTGAGTTATACACTTCTATACCATTTATTCGACCTTCCTTTTTATAAGAAATGTTCAACTGAAGGTCCGCAACGACACGTTCCATTAAATAACGGGTCCGAAGTATCTCAACTTCATTATCAACAGTACTTTTTGTGCCTAAAAGACCACTCAAATCTCCCAACACATCATTTCCTGCAGAAAATCCACCTCCCTTTTTTTCATCATTAACAAGTATCCGAGCAGTAATGCGGTACATTGGCGTTGTATATCTGCTGTACAGATATCCAATGCCGATAAATATTAAAAGTGAAAGAAGAAACCAATGCCATTTAGATGAATATTTTAATAGTATCTGTCTAAAACTGGTATTTGAATTTTCCTTTGAATCCATTTTGGAAGAAGTAATCATAGATTTTTTATAAAATAATTTGAGAATAAAATCTCATAATTCGCTACAATCTGGATATTAATGCGATTATAACTGTTAAAGCCGTACCTACTAATGTAATTGTTTGTGCTCTGGCCGTATTGAGGGAAGCTGCTTTACCTTTGTTTGGCTCAATATAAAGAACATCATTTTGTTTTAAATAGTAAAAACTGCTCTTAAAAAGGTCTGCGGAATTTAGATTTAATCTGGCAAATTGTTTCTCTCCGTTATTATCTCTTACCAATAAGACATTTTCTCTTTTACCATATATTGTCAAATCTCCGGCCATACCTAAAGCATCGAGAACAGTAACCTTTTCATTTGGAACAGTATATGTAGCCGGACTTTTTACTTCGCCTAAAACTGTTATCTTGAAATTAGCATATCTAACTTGTACATTTGGATCCTTATAACTTAAAGCGGCCTTGGCATAAATCAAATCTCTAGCCTGAAAAGTCGTTAAACCAAGCAATTTAACCTTTCCAATTACAGAAAGTTCAATTTCGCCATTCTTATCCACTAAAAAGCCACTATTGGATGCGTTTGTAGCCTGGTTTAAGGCTAGTGATTGTGTACCAATTTGATTGATGACCATCGATGTAGTCGGATCAATCGTGAAAATAGAAATCGACAAAATGTCATCTGGTTGAATAGTAGGCTCCTTGAAAGTACTGACATTGGGAATTACCGAGGTTTCCGCAGAACTTATATCCTGAAAATAAGGAACATTCTTTGTACTCACACAGCCAGTTAACAATGGTACAATTATCCATGCTATACAAGCTAGCTTAATAACAGACAATATTTTTTTCATAGACACATTATATTAAAAACAAAATAATCAAATTTCATACTAATTTACAAGGTTACGTAAATTACCTCAGTTTAGATCGCTACCCTATTAAATTTCAAACATAATGATACTTAGGATTTAAATTGCTTTTTCCATTCCATAATATTTTCATTTGGTAATTTTATGTCCGTCGAATAAGAATTATTTATGAACTCGTACGCTAAATCCAAATTACTTCTTTCGATAACATTTAGATTCGTGTCTTTCCCTATTTCAATAGCGCGGTTATCTACTGCAACAATAAGAGTTCTCACCCCTCTCTGAATAGCTCTTACACCAGCGTGGAGCCTAGTCCCTAAGTATTCAATATTGTCTTTGCTTAAAATCTCATTATAAGCTTCGATACTTGGTGATACCAGTGTAATTCTACTAGAATCGGGAAGTAATTCCTTTAAATATCCTACATCATCAATGCCTTGAACCCAAAGATAAACATTCTCATAATTATCCATAAGAAGATTTAGTAACTTTAAATCGGCAGCATCGTCTCTCTTATAGAATGTTAAGGTAGTAACAACATCCTTCGCCTTCAAACGATTCACAACATTACATTTCTCAGGAGACAACTCCCACAGCGTCGGACATGTTGTGTTTATTACGTTGTTTATTCCAATACTATTAAGCATTTCTTTCGTATAGCTATCCCTGACAGAATGTTGGTACTTATCAGACAGAATACTTTTTAGAAGAGCCTTAGTATAATTATCCGGTTTTGATTGATATTGCCACCAACCCACACCCATTAATACAACCTTATTTTTAAGGAAAAATTTGTCTAAGGGATCTATTTTCCATTGGTACCTTGATTGCATATTTGAAGAGAGCAGGTTTGTTCCTCCAACAAATATTACGTCTTCACCTGCCATAGACAATCTTGCATCATAATCTCTGTGGATTTGCGAAGGATAATGAGTTAAAAATGCATCTGGATAGACTTCCCTTAAGTGTTTATACACAGCATCAAATATAATAATGTCCCCCAAATTGGTAGTTCCTATTGACGTATTAACCAGTCCGACACTCGCATAATCGCTAGCATTTTTTCGTGGTCGATTGGCTACAAGTAGGGATCTAGCAAACTTTTTGTAGTAGTTATAATAATAGTTAATCATATTGAAATAATTAAGAAATCCAAATTTTGGATGTTGGTTTAAATGAGACAATTTTTTTATATTGTAGGTATCTTAAAGGAAGTGTAATTAACAACCAGAAAGAACTAACACCTACTACTCCTAAAATTCCAAAATTAAAAAATTTGATAACACAGACTGTTAAAGGAATATGAAGAATCGATGGTATTAGCGATGTGTACATCTGCAGCTTGATTCTACCTGTTCCATTTAGAAAAGTTGAAAAAATAGCTGCATATAGAGTCAAACAAGTAAAAATGCCTACAACAATAGTTAATGAGATCGGTATATTAACAAGATCACCAAGCCACAATTTATAAATCAAACCAGATATTAAGGTCATTATTATACAACCAAAAACAAAAACAAGTCCCATTTTCAATAATTTGCTCATAATTTCCTGTAACCATTTCTGGTCATTTTTAACAAAAGCTTCAGTAAAATATGTCCAAAAAGGAACTAAAATCATACTTTGTAAGATAATTAGTACATTGAAATATTTTGAAACAATGTTATATTTAGTCACATCATCATTACCAAAATAGTGGGAAATTATGAAATTATTAGTTGTAAAGACGACTGTCGCCGAGATCTGAATAATAAAAAATCTGATACTTAGTCCAGTTAACGCTTTAGCATACTCAAATCTGATAAACTTTAATGAGGGCTTATAATCCCTGAACGCCCCGTTATAAAGAATCACACTTAAAAGCAGTGTGATTAAAATAGGCGTGAAACAGAATAATAATGCAATTGTCAATAACCCTCCCCCGGGATAAACAAAACTTACTCCCCAAATTAGAAGTATATTAATAAGATTGGAAATAAATAAAATAAAATATTCCGTTTCGGGTTTATGTGTCGCATAAGCCACACCTGAGATAGGTTTTAAAAGAAAAGAAATAAAGAATGAGATAGCAACTATGCATAATAACCCCTCGAAGCTCCCGTAACTCAAATCTTTAGGAATCGTGAGAATAGTTCTCCAATCCAAAAAGAAAATTAATAATGTACACACTAATAATCCTCCGAGTGCCATAAATGAAAGCAAAGCATAAGTTGTGCTCACATAAGATTTAGCCAAGTCTTTATCTTTAAGGGTTATCGCCTCTGTTAACTTGTTCCTCAATCCCGCTGAAAGTCCTATATCCATTATATTCAACCAGGCAATCATTGAACTGACGGTCAACCATAATCCAAAGGAAGATGATGAAACATACTTAATAGATAAAGGTATAATCAATAGCTGGATGAGTATATTCCCTCCACGGAGTACAAATATAGAGAATATGCTTCGGGCAGTATTGCTCCTTGACGCAATTGCATCTTTTATTTTTAATTTTAATTTCGAAACCAAAATATTTACAATTATTTATTTAACAGCCGTTTTCATAGAAGATTAATAAAATAGATTCTTTTGTAATCTAAAAAATCAATGTATAGTAAATTATACTCTAAACAATTCTTTTCCGAGGCTACCATTATATTCTTGTTGACTGGATAAAGTTATCACACCGAAAAAAAATCACGTGCTCAAAACCTTTCAATAAACGACTCTTTTTTTTTAAAAACTTTTTGTGGCAAATGGAACATTATCCAAACAATTCTTTATTTTTAAAAGGATAATTTCCAATGGTTTTATATATATATCCTGACCTAACAGACTCAGTTAAAAAATTTAGATGTTTTTGATGATGAAGATCTGAACCAACTAAGCTATAAAATCTTTTTTTTATTAAATACTCTGCGGCATGTTTCACCTCTTTTCCATAATATCCAATTATCGACAATAAATTCAGTTGAAAGAGACAACCAATATCTATAAGTCTTTGATACCTTTGTGGAACCCCATGGTAAAAATTATAACGCTCAGGATGTGCTAAAATAACAATGTATCCTTTGATTTGTAAATCAAAAATAACTTGCTCAATATTAGGCGTTTCATTTAAATAAGACATCTCAATTAAAATATGTTTACCAGGAAGGCAAATCAATTCATCTGTGATCCTAAAATTTTCATCTATCATATACTCAGCAGCAGCTCCGACTGCTAAGGAAATTTTTTCGGTTCTTATAGCAGCTTCAACTTGGCCTAAAGCTAGAAGAATTGTGTCAGCATTGTTAGGATATAATTCTGTAAATACGTGCGGCGTACAAAGCAACTTTTCATAACCAAGACTTTGCAAGGATTTGATATAACTTATGGATTCATTAAGGTCACGTGCACCATCGTCTATTCCTGGCAACAAATGCGAATGAATATCCACACTAAGCCAATTGACATCAGTCACTAAAGGAAGCTCTTTTTTAAATATCGAAAACATTAAGCAACGTTAACTTTCACAAATTAATCCATTTATTGGTCACTAAAGTAGATATATTTTTTCTCATAGAGAACATTTAATACAAAAATGAGCTTAAAATTTATTCTTTTTCTGCAAAGCCAAAATGTTATGCGCAAAAAAAATCGATCGCAAGGTATAAATCAACGAATTAATAATTTCATAATAAAAACATAATCAATATTTCTTAATTTATCTTTATTAAAACACAAAAATACTGTAAAATCTACACAACACCATTTTTTTTTACCAGGGAATTTAATATTACCACCTATACATTAAGCCTATCTTAAGATGGAGATTGTTTATATCTTGTTTATCCCAATTCCAAAAATTCTTATCTGTATAAACAATATTTTTAGCCGTATATTGATAATTGTGGGAACGGATGTAAGTCAATTGAGAATTTAAGATGAAATTCTTATAGCTCCAATCAAATTTGCCAGAAAGCGAAAGATCTATCCATTTCCGTCTTGGATCGGTAGTAATCGCCATATAGTATAAGTCATTATTATTTACGAGTCTTTCGATTTGAATCCCAATCCTTTTCAGACCTCTTACCCAACTCACATCCAATGATTGCAAATTGCTACCAGGACCAATACCTGCACCCAAAATTTGTCCATTATTAGTATATCCGTCTCTAACCTGGTGGTGAATGTACCAAGTTGGCTGTTCTCTACCTTCTCCTGTCCTGGAACCTTCCAACTGGGTCAGTTCTACGCCAACCTGGATAAATTCATCAGGTTTTTTCAAGGGAACAAGTTTTCTAAAACCTGCAATATATGCCCTTGAATGTTCAGGTTCTTGCAGCGCATCCCGTATATCGTAAGGGTGATCATTTCTACCATATTGAAAATAAACTTCTGCGCGGCTTTCAGGCATTACCCATCTGGCAAAGAAGGAGGCGTATTGATCTCTTTTCTTGGAGTCCTCATTATTTGGCCCATCAATAATGCTAATTTTTTCAACAGAAGAAAATAGCGGAAAGTAATCACCAAAAGAATTCCCCATATCATTCCGGTATACAATAAAGCTACGATCAAAACCTAAAAACAAATTCGGAATCCATTTTGGCTGATATGTAAAGGCAATTCCTGAGAGATAACGCCAATCGTTAGGCTTGGCAGTAAATAATGGATTTTCCACGATGATTTTCGAACTTTCAAGTCTGCCAGCTACAATCTGAGTTTCAAAAGAACCGATCGGTGTATTTATCGGTCTTGAAGTATTCAAACTGATGTGCTTGAATCCAGAAGCGGTATTGCTCATCAATAAGGAGTTTCTAACACCGGGCCCCCACCATAAATTCTCATTAGAAAGCCCAATCGATACTGGATCGAAAGTCAATCTGATACTGCTCTGCCCCCAATCAAGTTTAGAATAGGAACCATTACCAAATCGTTCTGGATTGTCTATCCGGTTTGCTACTTGAGCATACTTCCTCAAAAACGCATCACTATTCCCAGCGTCCTGTAATTCCCTAAAATCTTTATTTTCAGCGTAGACATATTCTGGCCTTAATTGAATACTCAAAGGACCGACTTTAGCATAAATACCAGCGGAGATCTGAGTTTGATAGCCCCTTGCCTGGATCATCGAACCATCATTCCATCCATAGGGATGATGAGTGTTGATCTGCTGCTGCCATGTTACTGGTAGTAAATAAACAGCAGATTTATCATTATGGGAAGAATAAATCTTTTTCCTGAAAGCATCGAGATAAATATCATGGTCACTATCCAACAGAAAATTATTTCGGTCAGAAATATTTAAGGGCCGGATCATAAATGAACTTCTGGATGTATCGTTGCCCAACAATTGCTGCCTCCGAAGATTGTCTTCTATCTGGTCTAGTAAACCAACAGGTAATGTTTGGGCAAAAGTTTTTGCACTAACAGCGATTAGCGCAAGCACTAAAAAGAGAAAAAATTTATTCATATAGAGCTGACTTATCAGCAAATATACGTAGCCAATAGACAGTTATCATATTTTTTTAATCAATTTAATAACAATTGGGGGAATATAATCTAATAGAATGGCTTTAAATGGTCTTTTTATTCTTCTAACGTCATTTGCGATATCCTTTCTGCCTACAAAAATGGTGCTATGCTCCCCAAGATCCGGGTTTACCTCTTCCGCTGGCCTTCCATTTGTATAATAATACAATGCAAGTGATTTGCGACTACGTCCGGGTGGGCATGTTAATGGATTGGGATGGCCATGGTAGGCGAAGGAAGTAGTAGAAAAAATTGCTACGGTATTAAAGATGGGCAAAACACGCTTTTCTGCCCGTGTCATTTCCTTGTTCCATAACTCGAAATGCCCCCCAAAAGATTCTTCCCAGTCTTTATTTAAATAAACCAATAAATTGATCCTCCGGTCTAACCCGGTAAGCTCATGTTTATTAAAATCTGCATGTACTTTTAACAGGCCGCCAGGTTTGATTTCATGACACCCCCCACCAACAAAATAAGGGTCCGGGAGTAAAACCTCTTTGATTCCAGTGATTTCCTGTAAAAATTCCAGCACAGGTTGCGAATTCAAATAGTGCATCAATTGCCGCATCGTATCGCCAAATACGGCCTCTCCTTTTGCCTGGTACTTTTTCTCGTTGTGATTATTGTACTGTTGAACTGCTTTTACTTTCGCCAGATCTGGAAATTCCTGTAATACATGACTAAGCATTTCTTCATTAAAGAAATCAGTTAAAACGATGTTCGGGAAAGGAAACGCATCCTGATAAGCAGGCTTAAGTTCTTTTGCCAGGGGCAAAAGAACTGTTTTAGCATTTAAAAAATTCATATTCTTTTTAACCATTTTTTTTGTTGTCGGTAGACAATAAACCATACACATTAACTATTTTTTTGCCCGATAGATCATTAGTGACAACAGACTATTGATGACCAGCATTGCAAGAGTGATCACAATTACTAAAAGGTTATTGCCCAATTTCTGTAATGAAATGGCCAGGATAATGAATAGCACGTTGATCAGCAACAAAACTGCAGTAGCCTGTATATGGCTAAGTCCCAGGGAGAGCAAACGGTGATGTAAATGATTACGATCTGCTGTAAATGGCGATAATCCATGACGGATACGTATTGTGAATACCCTCAATGTATCAAAAACCGGAATAACCAATATTGCAGCGACTAAGCCCGGGATAGACTCTATGTGCGGTTGTGCTGAAACAAACCGAAGTGAAAAATCTGCATTCAATACTTTTATACTAAGAATTGCGGCTATAAAGCCTAATAGTAAAGAACCGGAATCTCCAAGAAATAACTTTGCTGGTGAAAAGTTAAAGAAAAGGAAACCAATTAATGCACCCGCAAAAGAGGCTGCAAGATAAGCATAGCCTAGTTGTTCGACCTGAAAAAAAAGATAGGCATAAAATGTACAGAGCAATATACCAAGCGAACCGGCAAGGCCATCAATGCCATCAATGAGGTTATAGGCATTAACGACCCCAACAAATGAAAAAACAGTTAATGCCGCACTAACCTCGTACGACAGCTCGTTAATTCCAAAAGTCCCGTATAAATTGGTAATCCGGATATCAGCCAAAAACACAATCATCAGCGCTGCGGCAAACTGGGCTACAAATTTTTTATAGGGTTCAAGGCCATCAACATCATCTTTTAAACCCATTATAAAGATGAGCATAGCTGAGGCCATTAAAACATTGGCCTGAGGCAATAGATTTAACGGTATAAATACCAGACAGGAAAATAAAAAACCAATAAAGATTGCGATTCCACCTGCATTTGGAATTACCTTGGTATGGATCTTTCTAAGCTCGGAAGGCGCATCAAACAATTTACTTTTTCCAGTCACCTGGATAAGTGGGGGAATAATCGTAAATACAACCAAAAAACTACTTAGAAATATAAGAAAACAACGCATTAGAGACTATTTATCTGCAAATTAAGGTATATTAACCAGAGAGTTGTATAAATCGGAATAATTTGCACCCATTTTTTCTATTGTAAAATTGGTTTTATAAGATTTAAAAGCCATCTGGCTTCTAAATCCTGCATCTCCTTCCGCTGATTCGCATGCAGATTTTAGCTCAACGATATCATCAAGTTTAAAATAATAAAAAAGATTCCCATAAAATGGTTCGGCAAGTGAAGGAATGCCTGAGCAAACCACAGGAACATTTAAAGCCATTGCTTCCAGCAAAGCCAACGGCATGCCTTCTGATCGGGAAGGTAAAACATACATATCAAAATGCGGAATGTATCGATAGCCCTCTGCTCTAAAACCCAGAACTTTAAATCGATCGGAAACCTGATATTCTATTGCTAATGCTGTTAAAGCCGACCTTTCCATGCCATTACCGATCACAAGAAAAGCATAATTCGGCTTAATGGCTAACAATTTGATGACCTGCTCCAACCCCTTTCTCCTATCCATACTACATACTGTGCCTAAAAGGATGTGATTTTTTTTAAACGCAAGAAGCTCCGCAAGATCCGCTTCAGGAACCTTTTGCATGGGTGAGGGAATATTTATTCCATTGCTGATCACACTGACCGCCTTGAATTTAGTTTTGTGATAGTAATTTTTCGCGGCCTGCGTTAAAACAACCACATGATCCATTTTTTTCCATGCTAACTTCCAGGGCGGAATCAGAAGATTCGCGATAAATCTGCTATAGGTAAATGCCAGATCATCATAAATGGCAGTATGAATCGTAGAAACCAGTTTTACCTTAGATTTTCTGATTTTTCGAGAATGAAACAAACAATATAGATCAGGCCTGAACAGGTGGGAATGAATCAGATCGTAAGCATGAAATTCGATGGGATCAAAAAAACTGATTTGTTTTACTTCACAATCAAATTCCAGGTCTGTCAAAGCATCAAAATAATAGACCTTGCAGTGATAACCTTCTTTTTGTATTAGCTGTTGAACCAATGCGCGCAACATAATGATTGGGCCCTTATTGGCAAGGGAGGTAATTAAAAACGCAATTCTCATAATGTATTATTTTGATAAACCAATGCCAATTCCTCCTGCAACTTTAATACATCATACATCTGAGGCCCGTCTTTTAAATTTTTGGAGATCTTTTCTCGTAGCTGCGCATCGTAACACAACCTCAAAATAGAAGCTAACAGCTGATCAGGTTCTTTACCCGAATATAAAAGCCCTGTATGTTCATGATCGACGCTCTCGGCAAGTCCCTCAACTAAGGAGGCAATAACCGGCTTTCTAAAATGGTAGCTAATGGAACTGATTGCAGACTGCGTAGCACTCAGGTAGGGGAGAACCAGGAATTTTGCTTTCTTAAATAAAGCGGCTACCTCCTCTTCTGCGATGAATCGGTTGAGGAATACAATATTATCTTCTTTTGCCGGGTTGCGATCAAAATAAACATTTCCTTTACCGGCAATAACGAGTGTTGTTCCACTTAACTCAGATCGATTTAAAAATAAGTTATATAAAGATGCTAATCCTTTGTAAATCTCAATCCTTCCGAAAAACAGCACATAGTCTTCCACCTCTTTAAGTTCGGGGATCTCCTTATTTCCATTTAGGATTTTCCTGGTAACCATACCCGGCATTCGGTGCCATGAGACTTTTTTCCCGGGATAATGCTTAAGTAGGGCCCGATGCTGGGAGCTGCTATTAGTAACCAGGTTATTGATCTTTTCAATCAACAGTCTATCCTTCCTAATCCTGAAATAATAGTGTTTGGCCCGCTGCAGCGGATTGAGCTTTGCCGGATGCGCTACAAAATCATGGACTGTATAGTATAATTCGAAATTTTTGAATTTGACAAGATGAGGGGAGAGCATCACGTCCTGCGAGATAAAGTGAATTTTAGCAATCAGCTCCTTGCTGGCAAACTGCACAACAAGATCCAGGTACTTACTGCCAGAAAGAATCCTGATCACCTTATTTTCTGAAAGGTGGTAAAACTGAATCCTGTTTCGTTTACCCATTGCAACCCCGTAGTCTGCCATCAATTCTGCATCGCTCCGTTTATCCTGACCATTCAAGAAAACAACCGCATAAAAAGCCATATTTCTATCTGAAAGGGCCGCATTGATGATCCCAATATTATAGGATTCAAGCGCAGGAACCGTACATGCCAGTAATATTTTTTCCATGATAACGCTGTTAAGATCTAAACAGAATGCCCGCCATTTTCAGGTATGACAGATTTTTCTTTACTATTAAAAATACAAGTGCCTGCAATGCATATACTTTGTTAATCAACATAGCGGAAAGCACACCCTGGCTTTTTCTAAAATAAATATGCCTGCTTTTGGCTAAAAATTTCGCTTTTTCATTATTCAACAGGCTACCTCCTAAGGAAGCGCTTTCGTAATGTATGATTTTCACTTTTGGCAGGATTACAGAAAGATAGCCTGCCTTTTTTATTCTGCGCGAAAGTTCAACTTCTTCGAAATAAAGAAAAAAATCCGTGTCAAAACAACCTGTCTCTTCCAAAACAGTCTTTCGCAGGAACATATCCGCGCCACAGATGTAATCCACAGCCCTGGTCTTATCCGAGTCGTTCTTTACCCCACTGCTTAGTTTTGTTCTATAATAATTGGGATACAACTTCAAAAAGCCCAAAGCTGAAAAAGCTTCCCTGAAAGACGGAAAGTTTCCGTACGAAATCTGGTCATGACCATCGCTATCAATCAAAGCAGCGCCACAACAGCCCACCTGCCTGTGCCTGTCTTCTTCCATAAATTTAAAAAAAACACTTGCTGCATCACTGATGAGCAGGGCATCCGAATTGAGCAGAAAAACATATTTGCCACCCGCATGTGTAATACCCAAATTATTCGCACGTCCAAAGCCAACATTCTCCGGACATTCAAGAAAGATCACATCCGGATATAAAGTCTTCACCTCAAGGATCGACCGGTCAGCAGAAGCATTATCAATGAGTATAACCTCAAATTTATTATCTTGTGTAAACTGATACACCGAACCTATACAAGCTAAGGTAAGGACAGTTGTGTTATAATTGACGATAATAAATGAAAGATCCATAGTTTGAGGTATTCAACAGGCTAGGGAATGATTTTTTTCAAATATTTGAGAATAATAGTACGCTCCTCTAACCGGGCAATAAATATCATAGCCACTAAGATAAGGTTTAAGGCAATAACATTAAAAATGATTACCAGAATTGGTGTTCCGAAATCATTTACATAAATATGAAGGAGATACATCAAAAAACCAGTTACTAAAACCACTACACAATATTTAATGGTAATGTTCAATAATCCGCTGTTTCTGACCGGGAAGTAGCAAGCCATAACCATAGCCGCAATCAGGTGCGAGCTCCCCAGCGAAAAAGGAAAAATATAGAGGCTGTAATCTTTAAAAAAATAAAAATTCATGCCAATCATCACTAGTTGAGCCATGGTACCATAAATAGCAAATAGTTTTCCTCTGCCAGAGGAAAGGAGAGACAAGCCATAAATATGGTATAAAAAAATCCCAAAAGCAGCCCAGCTATAGCCCATAGTTAATTCACTGATCTTAGATAGCGACTGTGCGCTGATATTTCCTTTCTTATATAAAAAATCAACAATGGCACCAGAAGAGCTTGTAAACAACCCGATAATCAACGCCAGGATGAGAAAGCCAAACTGATAGATCTTCTTAAAGGCTTCAAAAAAATCTTTCATCAGTCCGGTTGAAAATTTAAGGGTAAGCACTGGCACTAAAAGTGAAACCAGAACCCCGATGAGTACATCTAAAGGAATATCAGAAAACTTCCGTGCATAATCTAAAATGGAAACTGAACCGGCAGCGGTAGACGTAGCTAAGGATTTCTCTACAATAACGTTGATCTGGGAACTAAAGTGTGGTAAAAAAAAGGGAAGCGAAAAGGTAAAAAATGGCAAAGCTTGTCTGAGTGTTATCTTTGAAACCCCTTTAAAGAGTTTGATCTCCCTTTTATTCAATTGCATAAGTAGCATAACAAGTAAGAGTATCAGGCCCACATAATAAGAAATTGCCAAAGAGATGATTCCCATTGACGGTGCCAAAGTAAGAATTACGACAAGCGTAAATACCTGTGTAATAAATCCGGTAATTTCCGGTATGATGAAGGCGTTGTAGGTATTGAGAATACTGGTAAGAATTTTCGTAATCTGATTGAGGAGGAAAGAAGGAGCAACCACACGGATCATAAACCTTAATTCAGCCTGCTCAATATCCCCGTAGGCCGGAGCGAGAAGTCTTCCAATCGATCCGGGAAAGAGCATGATAAATGCCACAAGCAAAAAAGTGATCAGATTAATAAACAACAGTAATGACCTTGTTTGCTGTAAGGCTTCCTCTTCGCCCTTCTCTGCTTTGATGAACAAAAACTTTGCCCTGAATGTATCATTCAATGGAGCCCAAATAGCAATATCCAATATAACGATAGCATTTAAGGCCAGGAGCCAGACATCGCGCTGGAAGCTAACCCCAAAATACTTTGCAGAAAAAGAAAGGTTCAGAATGGCAAAAGCCAGTCTGATTACACGGATGCCAAATATAAAGCTCGCCTGCTTTCTCAATATGTTTCCGAAATTTGTTTTAAAACATCATCATTTAACCGCTTTCTTTCCTTGTCAAAAAACCAACCCCATTTATTAAAGTACCGGATGGCAGACTGTATATGAAACCTTAATAATTTGGGGTCCTGATAAGAACCCTTCTTAAAACCATGCACAATGCTGACATCAGGAAAAAAAACAGTACGGTAAAATCGATTGATCCTTCTTGCCAGGTCATAGTCTTCAAGGTACATAAAAAAACGCTCATCAAACAAACCTGTTTTCTCCAGTGCAGCAGTCCTTAAAAACATGAAGCAGCCGGATAAACAGGGTATATTTAGTATCTTATCATAATCAAATTTATTGAGTTCATATTTTGCGTTCTGGCGTGCAGCCCATTGAGTATTACTCAAAAACCTTCGTCCGATCAAATCAAAAGGAGTTGGTAATAATTTACAAAGCCGCTGCAGTCTGCCAGACTCATAATAGACCCTTGGAATAAGCGCACCTACCTCAAGGTTGGCATCCATATATTTGATAATTGCTTCGACTGTTCCGCCACTAAAGCAAATATCTGGGTTCATAACCAGATGGTATTTTATTTTCTGATTAAGAGCGTGATGCAGTGCGATGTTGTGAGCCCGTCCATAGCCGTGGTTTTTCCCGTTGTATACATAGGTTATACGCTTATCATTGGCATATCTCTTCAGCAGATCCGTTGGGGAGTTATCAATTAGATACAGTTGTAAATTGGCATTTATCGCAAGTACCGATTCAATGGCACCATCAAGTTCGTCACCGTTCTCAAACAATACAATTGAAATGGCTAAGCTCATTTACAAATCTACATAAACATATAACTATTACCCCAACATATCACATTTTCAGAACATCAAAATGCCTTAAAAACTGCAACCGTGAAGAGCATTTTTTTTAATACATCTCAGGAGGGATACATTGCCTGGGAATTATCACAGGCATACTATTTATTAGACCGAAATCTTTTTCATAGTTGAAAAGTTTCCCGGATGGAAGTAATCACCCTATCCAGATCTACTTTAGAAAGATTCGATCCAGACGGAAGGCACAATCCGTGTTCAAATAGACCTTGCGCTGTCCCGTTGCCATAAAAAGAATATTTGCTAAAAACAGGCTGCATATGCATTGGTTTCCAAAGGGGACGACATTCAATATTTTCACTGATTAACGCTCCTCTAATCTTCTCCGGACTAACGCCCTGAGACGGATCAATCAAAATACAGGTTAACCATCTGTTAGAATAAAAATCGGAAGGTTCTTCCAGAAAGCTTATTGCTGGAATATCTTTGAGATTATCAACATAATATTTAAAGTTAGCGCGGCGCTGACCAACCCTATCGTCAAGTACCTCCATTTGTCCTCTTCCGATACCTGCAGCGATATTACTCATTCTATAGTTGTAACCAATCTGACTGTGCTCGTAATGAGGTGCATCATCTCTAGCTTGGGTAGCCAGGAACCGTGCCTTTTTAATGGCGTTTTCGTTATTACCTAATAATGCCCCACCTCCACTGGTAGTGATGATTTTGTTTCCATTAAAAGAAAGAACACCAAAATCGCCGTAAGAGCCAAGAGATTTGCCCTTATATTTAGACCCCAGGCCTTCTGCTGCATCTTCGATAACAGCAATGCCGTAGTTGTTAGCAATTTTAATCAGTTCAGAAATCTTTGCAGGCATGCCATAGAGATGAACAATGATAATAGCTTTTACAGTTTTTCCTTTAGAGATTCTATCTTTTATTGCTTCTTCCAGGTGGTCGGGGCTCATGTTCCAGGTCTCTGGCTCGCTATCAACAAATACAGGATCTGCTCCACAATAAACAATTGGATTGGCCGAGGCCGAAAAGGTTAGACTTTGACAAATAACTTCATCGCCAGATCCCACTCCTAGCAGGATTAGAGCAAGATGTATTGCGGCTGTACCTGAGCTTAATGCTGCAGCATACTTTACGCCTACGTAAGCTTGCAGGTCTGCTTCAAGTCCATCTACATTCGGGCCTAAAGGCGCGATCCAGTTTTCCGAGAATGCCTCATTTATATAACTTTGTTCACGTCCCCCCATGTGCGGAGAGGATAACCATATCTTATTTTTCAATTTATCTAAATTATTTAGTAACAGTCAAAACAGTAGCGCCCCAAGAGTAACCTACTCCAAAACCAGCCAATAAAACATTTCCTAAAAACCTATTTTCCTTAATTGCATGGTAAAGCGCAATCGGAATGGTGGAGGAAACAGTATTTCCACAATCCTGCAAAAAGTAAAAGAACTTCTCCTCTGGAATAGAAATTTTCTTTCTGAGATGATTCAGCATAAATTTATTCGCCTGATGAAAAACAAACAGATCAACCTCATCTTTTGTAAGTTGGTTTTTCGAAATGGTATTGTCTACAAGACCAGGCACCATCTCAGAGGTGAAATTGAAGATTTCAGATCCATTCATCAGCAAGTAATTTTCGTTACGGGAATTGCCGTATTCATCCACAGATACTTTTTCGTCTGTATCCTTTGGAAACCGGAGTCCTCCTCTTTTAACAATGAGATTTTCTGCTCCACTGCCATCGGTGCCGACAACAGTTTTTCCAATTTCAGCTAAGCCTTCATTAGCGGAGATTAACGTAGCAGATGCGGCATCACCAAAAATAGTCCTGTTACTTTTATCCCTTGGATGAATAAACTTGCTATATGTTTCTGCGGTGATAAGCAACACATTTGATGCATCTCCTGCTGCGATCAAACCTTTCGCTAAACTCAAACCATATACGTATCCGGAGCATCCCAAATTAAAATCAAGTGCGCCAGCGTTGGTCGGAATGCCTAGTCTTTCCTGCACAAGACACGCCGTTGTAGGCAGAAAATAGTCGGGGCTTTGGGTACAGAATAGTATATAATCGATCTCACCCGGTGAGATCTGGTGTTCTGCAAATAATTTCTCGGCTGCATAAACACCTAAATCAGACGAAAAGGTGTTTTCATCTGCTATATATCTATTATATATTCCAGTCTTAGATGATATCTTGTCTGCCGACCATTCAGGAAACATTTCATTGATTTTTTCATTACCTAAGCCTTGAGGTGGCAAATAGTAGGAAATGGCCTTTAAGTATGCTTTCATTGTATTAAATTATGGCTGTCCTGCCACCGTCAAGAACAATGGTTTGACCTGTAATCCATTTACTTCCCCGGGATAACAGAAATGCGATTGGGCTTGCTACATCCTCTGGCTCGCCATAACCAAGCGGATATTTAGCTTCGTCCATAGCAACAACTTCTGCAGATAAGGTATTGATCGTCTCTTCTATGATCGCTGTTCTCACCATTCCCGGGGCAACACAATTAACTCTGATCTTTTGAGCTGCAAGCTCATTTGCAAAAACCTTTGTAGCAGAAATCAGTGCTCCTTTCGTTCCGGCATACATTCCGTTTCCCTTCATTCCAAATAATCCCGCAACCGAAGAAACCAATACTAAAGAGGCACCTTTGTTAATCTTTTTAGCTTTCACCATACCTTGGAGTAACAATACTACCGACTTATAATTTACATCGTAGATTGCATCCATGGTTTCCTCCTTGATAAACTTCAATGGTGCAAGCATCACCACTCCGGCAGAATGTACAAACCCATCAATTGAAGGAATGAAGTCCAAAATCTTGCCTCTGTCTGAAGCCTGTGTGATATCAGCTTGGATATAACTATGGTCACCCGTTTTAAGCTCACCAATAAGTTTCCTTAAATTATCCTCATTTCTGCCTGAGGCAATTACTGTCGCACCCATTTGGGCAATTGTTTTACATGTTTGATAACCTATCCCAGAAGACCCTCCGGTCACTAGAATCCTCAACCCCTGTAAAGAGAAAATATCTTCCATTACTCTGCTATCGCTTTGTTGTATGCATCAAAAAAATATTGTATTCTAACTTCCTCATCACTTATTATCCCCGGACTACTTGAATGACTAATACCTTTTTGGATATTTTCAAGTATCTGTTTATCCTCCTGTAAAATTTCGACACCCAACCTAACAGATTCGTCAGCTAACGCAGCCCTCAGACTCGGGTTCACACTGTCATAACTGATATTCGGCTCCAAAAATCTGATTTTTAGATTGGTTTCCGTAGCGGTTAAAGGAAATAACTGGCCAACATAAAAGCTTGCTCCCTCGGTGGAAGAAATAACCAGGTTGGGAAAGACAAATAAGTGATAGAAAGACTGGTGTTTATATGCTCTGTCTTCTAAAAAAGCAAGAATTTTATTTTTTTTAGCATCTATTTTTTTTACCGTTTTGGGAAAGTGACAACTTGAATGAGCCTGATGATGCTCAATATCGGAAATTGCAAGCCCTCCTATACCCAATTTGCCATATATAGTATCTTTATGAACAACCGAGCAATGGTAACATTCAAGTACGTTTTCAATTAGCATTTTCCAGTTCGCTCTGTGCGGTAGATCAGCTATGTGGGTACGACTGCCAATATAAGCCGAAAGTTCTTCCAGCTTATTATAAAATTCACCCAGGTGCGACTTAAGATCAATAGTCTGGTTTTCATTGAGAAGGACAAACACAAAATGTCCACACACTTCAACCTGGTATTTCTTTAAACAAAATTCACTGGGAATTGCTTGTATTCCCTTAAAGGCACTAAAAGTTTCCTTTTTAGGCATAAACGATGGAGCGCCTTCCCTATCAAAAGACCAGCAGTGATACCCACATGTCAAAGCCCTACGGCCAAACTCCTGTGTCTGAATCTTATTGAAACGATGCGTACAAATGTTCTGGAATGCCCTGAGTTCACCCTTGAAATTTTGAATTACGATCGGATTGCCACCAATCTCCAAGGTTACAAAATCGCTATTTACTTTGAGTTCCTCCGTCAAACATGCAAATATCCATGTATTGGAGAATATCTTTTCATTTTCGATCTGCAGATGATCCTCAGAATAATAATATGACTTTTTCAGCATATCCACTTAAATTTGGGTAATATCTGTTACAATAAGATTTTCTGTATTTAATACCATTGTACCCCAAGATAGCCCGACTCCGAAACCACAGCAAAGCAGCTGATTCCTGCCAGAAGAAAGTTTATCCTTCAATTCAGAGGCTATCGTAAGGGGAATGGTTGCCGAGCTCGTATTCCCATACTTGCCTAAAGTATATGGAACCTTTTCTTCTGGTATCTTCAGTTTTTTTACGATCTTTTTATTCATAAAAAGATTGGCCTGGTGAAACACAAAATAATCAATTTCTTCGATATCCTGATTCGTATATTCCATTAACTCCCTCACTGCTGATGGCGCTCTTGAAATTCCGAAAGAAAACACGTCCATTCCATCCATTACAAGAGAACATTGGTTCCTCTTTATCCCATCTTCTACTTGCTCAAATTCCAGTGATGTTTCATCCGTTTTATTCCTTGCTCCTCCAGCGGGGATGATGATTGCTTTGTAACCGCTACCGTCCGTACCTAAAGAAAAAGGTATTGGGACAGCATTGACATCATATTCAAATGCTGATGCTGTTCCTGCATCACCAAAAAGTGGTTCAGTACTTTTATCAAACGGAGAAACCACTTTTGAGTTCGTTTCTCCAACAAGAAGTAACCCTTTGCGGGCCGCACCAGAGTTAATTAAAGATGCAATGGTCGATACACCATAGACATATCCCGAACAACCAAGGGGAATGTCCATAGCGAGGCAACTCGTTGGCAAATGTAACCGATCCTGAAGTATCGCGGAGGTCACTGGTAGTTTATAGTCGGCAGTTTGGGTGACCAATATCAGTAAATCAATCTCTGACTTCTCCCACCCTAACTTTGTTATCAGGTCTTCTGCAGCTTTGTAGCATAGATCGGCAGTTGTCTGTTCTTCTGATGCGATATGCCTCTGGTTCACTCCTGTGCTATTGACGAAGGGGGTCATCTGTTCAGCGGAAAAATACGGGTGATCCAAGTTGGAAATCACCTTTTTAGGAACGCAGGCTGAGATTCCGACTAATTTAACATTGGGTATTGTAAAACAGGCCATAATAATTATACCCTAGAACTCACCAAATTGAATATGTCTTCAATTGTGTTTGAATTTCTGAAGTCCTCACCTGTCAGTTTAACACCATATTCCTCATCTACCATCGCAATAATAGACAAAGAAGTCAATGAATCCCATTCGTCGATATCTCTAAAGTTGGTAGATGATGAAAACTGTTCTAAAGGCGTTTCATCAAATTGGTCTGCAAAGTTTTTTATAAAATCGTTAATATCCATAATGCTTTTTTTAAAATGATTGTTTTGTTGCAGGAACACCAAAGTACACTCCATGGTTTCCAGTATTTCTTATTATGACAGAATTTAAATTTATTTTATTAAAATCTCCGATCTTCTTCTGTTGTATAACTGAAGAGTTCATTGCAAAGATATTAAAATCTCCTACAGTAACAGTACCTGCAATGAATGAATTAGGGCCGAATAGATTATAGTTTCCAAGGGAGACATCGTGGCCGAGGCCAACCCTTCCATTGAACACATTAAAATTTCCAATCTTTATATTGCAGGTTAGATTCATACCATGGCATAATACATTACCCTCTCCGATTTGATTGGTATCATCCCAGTAAATACCCGGATGAATAACATTTGGGAAAATGAGATTTGGGTTTGACTTTAGCTTGTCAACAAGTTCGTTCTTTGTCGGGTGAACCAATGCGACGACAACTTCCACCCGCCTTTCAAAGCCTGTTAGAAACTCAATATTTCCCAAAACAGGCAAACCATTGACCTCACCTTTTTCCAAAGCTGGATTATCGTCAACAAATCCCATTATATTGAAAGTCGGCCCATGTAAATTAATTTGCTTCAAAAGTACGTGTACCTCTCTTCCAAATCCCCCGGCACCATAAATTATAATATCTCTCATTGATCAGTTATTCCCGTTAAAAGCTTCCATTGTCGTATTAGCAGATGCGTTTACGCCCTCTCTTTTGAAAACTTTGACAAAGGTAAGGTAAAGAATATGTAAATCTAAACCAAAAGAGATGTGATCTATATAATAGCAATCGAGAATGAATTTTTCTTTCCAAGAGATCGCATTCCTGCCATTGACCTGGGCCCATCCTGTTATTCCGGGACGGACATTATGCCTACGCTTTTGCTCTCGGTCATAAAGAGGCAGGTATTGGGGCAATAATGGTCTGGGACCGACCAGGCTCATGTCTCCTTTTATCACGTTTATCAATTGGGGAAGTTCATCCAGTGAGGTTTTACGGATAAACGTTCCAATTGGTGTTATTCGCTCCGTATCATTTAAAAGGAGTCCGTTCTCATCTCTATTGTCATTCATTGTTTTAAACTTAATGATGTTGAATATATTTCCATGCCTACCAGGTCTCGGCTGAAAAAAGAATGGCTTTCCGTTATTTAGAATCATTAACAACAGAGCAATAATCAGAAAGACAGGTAATAAAAAAGCAAATATTGTAATAGCTATTAAACAGTCAATTAATCTTTTAAATAACGAAGTATACATCTAGATATTTTTTTGAGGAAGTAAACTAACAAACCCAAACTGAATTAATTTAGTTGGATTCCTTATTAGGCCAAAATTATAACGTACTAATACAAATAATCTAAATAAAATTCCTTTTTTATATAAATTATATATTTTGCGCTCGGTACCATCCCTATCAATCAGAGGCAAAAAACCCTCAATTTGACCTAGATACCATCCATTCTGTACTAATTTCAATTTTGCCCGAAAAGATGAGATAGAGGATTTATTTAGATGACCGTGAACGTTGTTGGCATGTATCCGATAGAGGATATTGGGTACTGGGTCAATCACTACTTTGCAAGCGTTTATTCTCGCCAAAAAGTAGATCAGCCAGTCATGTGAAAACCCCTTCCAATTATGGTAGGATATTTTGAATGCCTGCTCTCTTAAAAGCGAAAAAAAATCTTTGCCTAAAACGTATGTACATCCTGCGCTACCGCTTTCAAATAAATAATCAAATTTCTTGAGTCTAGCGTCCCTTCTTAAAATTGTCTTATCACCGCTTACCTCGTCCCACATAATTAGATTGGACATATAAAGTGCTGCATTGTGCCGTGATAACATATCAGTAGCAGACTTTAATTTGGCAGGTAGCCATATATCATCCTGATCTGAAAAAGAAAAAGCATCATATTTACTATAGTCTTTTGCCAGTTTGATAAGGCTCATAAAATTCTTAGCTGCACTGCCCGTTCCTTCTTCTCTTGTAACCAGCTCAATAGGTGCGCCATTTAGAATAAATCCTTTGATTATTTCGACAGAGTCATCGGTACTGGAATCATCTGCAATGATCAGATGAACATCAACTCCCTCTTGCGCAAAGATTGATTGAATTTGCTCTTTAATATATTTTGCGCCATTATAAACGGCCATTAATACTAATACTTTCATTTTTTACGGTTTAAAAATCTTTTAAATAAAGAATTTATCAAAACCCATCGCCATTTAATCATCGTAGCAAAAGGCGCACTTTTACCTGTGGTCACATTTCCGCCATGTCGGCGATAGCTAATAAGTGGACGGTTTACAAAATGAATTTTCCCATATAAAATATGATTTAATCCTAGCCACACATCATGCATCGGCAGGTTTTCAGGAAAAGGAAAAATAGTATTAAATCCTTTCTTTTTGAATGCAATACAGCAACCCAAAAAATTATTCCGCTTAAGATTACCAAAAAAGGAGCCAGAAAAACCTTTGGGGTAAAAAAGTTCTCCGGAGAGTTTACCAGTCTCATCAATAAACTCTGCATTACTCAGGATCATACTAATATCGTCATCCAATAAAAACTTTTGCATGATTACCTGAACCTTGTCAATTTTCCAAATGTCATCCTGGTCTGAAAGAAAAATATAGTTATTCTTTGAAAGCATTATCGTTCTTTCAAAAGATTTAACTACACCCAAATTTCTCGGATTTGTAAATAGCCTTACCCGTCTATCTGAATATGACTGTATAATGCTGACGGTATTATCATTTGACTGATCATCAACGATAACCAGTTCGTCATCTTCTCCCAACTGAATCATAATTGAATCGATCTGTTTACGGATAAATCTTTCTCCGTTATAGGATGCCATGCAAACCGAAATATTCATAGATTTTTGTATATTATTAAGTTAGTCTTTTATGTGAGATTCAGGTGCTAAATCTTTTATCTGAAATACAACTAGACTGATCAATACAATAGACATTCCAATTGGATTATTTAGGAAAGGATTTGTCATTGACTGCAAATATACGAATGTCACGCTTAGATAAAATGGAGCCAGGTAGTTGACATTCTTCTTGCTTTTGTAAATTATGAGGAATTTATAGCTAATTACAACAAAAAGGATAAGCCAGAACAAAATTCCCAAAACCCCCTGTTTACTAAAAATTTCAAGAAAAGAAATCTCCATATGGATGGGCCTAATTGGGATTCCTTTGCCAAAACCATCACCTATAAAAAAATTTATGGGGTTTGTCTTATCAATGACTTCCTGGAATTGTGTAACACGGATTGCATCTGACTCAGCCCTGTCACCGAGCCCCTCCAGATAAAAGGGAATTGCGATTAAAATAGCCGCGACCAATCCCATGAGCACCAAAAAACTCACAATCTTATTCCTGTAAAGGAATACAAGATGAAATATAGTCACCAGGATAGTCATTAAAATAAATCCCCGTGTTAAAGTGAGCACTATCGCAACAAAAAGTACCAGTGAAAAGAATTTATTTATCTTCCCAGGATGAAAGGTAAAAAAAAAGCCGACACATAAGAACAAAAAACCTTTGTAAAAGAACAACTGCCCTCCTCTAAAAAGCACCTCCCCATAAGGCTCCATTAAAGTGTAAAAAGCATTAAAATTTATAATCCCTGTAAGAATGAAGAGGATTAACATAATATACGAAAATCCTAGAAAAAGGCTCGACCGCTGAATTACTGCAATTACTGAATCTAGTTGCTTTCTATTGTTAATGGTTATCGAAAAAAAGGGAAGAACATAAAAAAAAATTAAAGGTTTAAGATCCTCTATAATTAAATCCAGGGGATTGCCATTTACTATTCCAACTATAGTTCCGACTAATAGAACCACAGAATAGGCAAGAATCCAATAAAAAACCTGTCGATCAACTCTTTGTTTTAGCCATATTAGAACGACAGATAACGGAATAGCAAGAAAATAAAACAACATCCGGAGCGTCACTGGGCCAATTTCGAAAAACCTCCCTCCTCCCCCCACGACTAATTCAACTATCATCAATAATAAAAAAATATTGACTAGTTTCTTTACCCATTTATCTAGCGGAGGACTTTGTCTAATGGAATTCATCAAATAGTATTTTAAAAAACCTGATATTTTTGTAGACAACTGTCAACTTTACTGCTCTTTTTAGACCAACTACAAGGCTAAAAAAGACATCGCTACGACTCTTACTTGATTGCTTTAAACCTATGCAAAGAAATCTGAATCTAGTTAAAGACGAAACAAGTGAGGGGGTTTCAGATGCTGATAACTCATGCTGAAGTCTAAGCTCAATAATAAAAAAAATTGTAGTTTTCAGCTTTATCCTGTCAATAAAGTCATAATCACTATAATCCAATGGGATTGCTTCATTATATCCCCCTACACAACTAAATAGGGATAAGGAGACACATAGCCCACTGTTTACGGGAGAGAGTTTAGCTAAACTGTTTTCACCGTAGGTAATCTGCTTTGGAGAATAGCCCATTCTTTTTCTAAACAAAACAGGAGAGATAATGTTTCCTTCTGAACTTACCAAAACAGGGGCAAACACCATGATTTTTTTGTTGGCAAATATTGCTCCTGCATAGCTTGCAATCGACTTGTTCGAAAGAGTTGTATCCTGATCAAGAAATAAGATCCACTTCTTCCCACGATCCAGTCCAATTTTAGCAGCCTCATTATATGCTTTACTAATGCCTGGATTTTCACCATTATGTATATACAGAATATTGAGCCGATCCTCCAGGGGGGTATCCGAAGGTTCTGGACTATTATCATATATGATTACATCAAGTTTACTTTCTACATAAGTAGCCGCCTCAGACAGGGTTCTAAAGGTTGAAGAGTCAGTTAAGGTTGTTTTATAAGCTACAATTACAATAACTAAGTCATCTATTACAGAAGCTATTTCACCTAAGTTCCCCATTTAACGATTGATATACTTTGTAAAACCTATATAGAATTTCCTATACCAGCTTTTTCTTGGGCTAAGAGAAATTATTTTCGCTGTGGCAGCCAGACGATCGCTGTCTAAACGACCTCGGTAAAGTTCCTGGAATTTTTTTGCCTGCTCAATATTTTCCTTTAGATATGTTCCTTTGAAATCCGTTATATTCTTAAAAAATAACTTTAATCGTCCCCTCAGACTAATTCTAGATTTATTTGTTACGCTTGAATGGTGAACTCTATATTTAATTGGTGTATCAGAAATTGCTTCGACCCTGCCTATGCCATAAGCGACAAGTGCAATCCAATGATCATGCATTATTACCTGATCAGGCATGAGTTCAATTTCGTGTTTCATTTCAACATTCAGCATAATTGTACATCCTGTAACAATATTGCCAATCAATAAGTCACTAAATCCCGTTTGTTTGGGTCTGTACCCCTGAAGATCCCAAAATGAGGGAGCAAGTAATGTACCATTGCTATCAATCACCTTCAGATCTGAGTAAACCATCACCGGAATACCATCTTCATGGATGCGTTCAAGATGTGAACTACATAATTCGAGTTTATTGAGCTCCCAAATATCGTCCTGATCAGCCAGTGCAATATAATCAAAATTACAAAGGCTAATTGCTTTCTTAAAGGACTTAACTGGTCCTAAATTTGTATCATTCTTATAGAGTTTTATTAAAAAAGGATGTTTATTTTGCAACTCCAATAACAACTGTATTGTATCATCAGTAGAACAGTCATCAACGATTATAATCTCCTGCGGTTTTAAAGTTTGTAAAAAAATGGATTGCAACTGCTGTGCGATATAACCAGCGCCATTATAACACGCCATAGCTATTGAGATTCCCTTCCTCATTTTAAACCTATTTTAGCAGAAAAAATCTTGATAATTTCTAGAGACATCTTATCGCGAAATACAAAAAGCTGGATCATAAAATAACTACAGAACGATAGCATCGCGGAAATAACTAATACAATAAAATCATTTCCAAAACACATACGGTTCACAACCGCAATAGGTATAAAGATGATACAGGAGGCAATACTCTTTAATACGAGTGACCATTCAAACTTATAGCTCAATTTTGTTGTAATATAATGATAAGAAACAGCAGAGACTACAAATTCGCCAAGTACTGTTGCAACTGCGGCTCCTTTATCTTGGATAATGTGGATAAGAATAACATTGACTACCAGACTTACAATCATTCCACAGATTGTTGCAAACAAATAATACTTCTCATGATTGGAGGGAACTAAAATCTGTAGACCGAAAACATGACCCAGCCCTATAAAAAAAACCAAGGGAGATGCAATCTGCATTGTGAATGTCGCAGGTATAAATTCTTTGCCCGAAAAAATCCTCATGATTTCAGGCGCTGTAACACAGAGGCCAATAGATATGGGAATTCCTATTATGCAGATAAATGCAAAAGATTTATCTATTAAATTTTGTGTCAGGGTTTTGGTACCAGCAGCGATACTTTTTGAAATCTGCGGCATCAGCACTACCCCTAGAGATACAATCAATGGAATTGCTATTTTATTTAGTTTGATAGAGGCTGTGTAATATCCAACTGTTTTATCATCGGTAAAAAAACCTAGCAATAGTGTGTCCATTACAGTATAGATACTAGTTGATATACTGGTACTGAAAAGAGTAATGAGTATAGACAAGTGCCGCTTAAGCCTCAACTCTCTCATATGGAAATCCACCGTATTATGTAGATGAAAGAGGTTCCAGATGTTGTTTCCAATTATAGAGAAAATGGTAATATATAGATATGTCCGAACATTGCTCTCGGTCTTTACAAAAAGAAATAAGCCTACAAGTGCAATGATTTTGATGATAACAGACCTGATAGTAATAAATCTGAATTCCTGTAATCCACTGTAAAACCAATCTATGGATGTAAAGCCAAAAAGCACCAAAAGTCCCGCAATTAAGTAAAAATCAAGTTCATTTGAAAATCGGCTAAAGGTCAAAACTATTGCCAAATAGCACGCGAGCATAACTAGCGATGATATGACATTGATTATAAAAAGTTCAGAAAACAACTTACTGAAAGCATTACGGTCCCCGCTGAGTTTGGCAACTTCACGAACGCCATAAATAGGTATGCCCAGCGCGGCTATTAACACAAAATATTGAGCGAAAGTAGTCAAGAACTGAACTTTACCAATCCCTTGTGGTCCGATTATTCGGGAGATATATGGAAAACTTATTAAGGGAAAAAGAAAATTACTAATGGTTAATAAGATATTATAGGCGAAATTTGATTTTGTGGATTGAATTTTAATCATAAATATCAAATATGAGTTCTTCCATAATTGTTGGAATTTATGTTTGAACTAGAGGCCATCCTGATCAAAAGAACAATACATGCTAACAAACAAAAAACCATACATCCCAAAACTGCTCCTTTTATCTTTCCCAAAAATTCTTTCTCAAGCGGGTAAACAGGTTGGTCTACCACCTGGATAAGAGGTGTTTCTTTTCTGAGCGATAATTTTGCTAGTTCAAGCTGTTGTATCAATTGGGCGAGAATCGTTTTGTTGGCTTCGGCATTGAATTGAGATCTTAAGGCAGGAGCCCTAAGTATCTGCCGGGTAGGGTTAAGATTAGGGGTGGCATCATTTACTTGAGCTGCGCTGTAAATAGCTCCATTGAGTATATTTCTAACAGAGTCTGTTTGATGCTGTAATATGGACAAATTTTCCATAGATTTTTTCGTTTTTGTCAGGACATAGAAGTCATTAACATTTTTAACCATCTGGTCGTTAAATTCCTTAGAAAATATTTCATCTTTTCCTTTTACTTCCACTTTGATGATGCTTAAAGCCTTATCTGGTTTTGCAACAGTTAAATACTTCTTCCTGATGTCTAAAACAACTTTACCTATAATACTATCCTTGAGTCTTGATGGTTCGGTTTTCCCAAAATTCAAACTTACTAATTCAGGGTTTTTAGCCCATTGTTTCTTTAATTTATTGATCTCAATATATCGATCAATCAGCAGTTGTGATTTATTGTTATAAAAAATAGGAGTCAGAAGCGTTTTCTCAATCATTGTTCTTGATTTATAAAGCTCAATAATATTATCTCCTTGAAATAAACCACCCCCACCACCTAAATCAACACCAACCATTGAGGCAAGACCTGAATACTGTCCTAAAGAGCCGGCTTTGTCACCTTCTTCTAAAACAAAGGTACTGGTAGCCACATAAATTGGTTTTGTAAAATATGCGTAGGCGTATCCAAGCATTCCTCCTATCAGTCCTAGAACAAAAATGATAAGCCATTTTGAACGCAGGTATCTATACCATCCTTTAATTGTTATTAAAAGGTCGTTAAAACTTACTTCATTATTATTAGTATCGGGCTTTTGATACAAAGTCTCTGATTTCATAAGTTACCTCAATAAACTAACTATAATAGCACCTAGAGAAGCAACAGCCGTGCCAATCCCAATCCAACTCTGCGCCGTTAGCCGTTCTCTTTCCGCGCGCTTAGGAACCAAGATTTCTGCACCAGGCTTCACAACAGGATAATTGCTGAAGAACAAAAACTTGCTCACCGCCGCCGCAGATCCGTTGGCATATTTAATATAGGTTCCACCTTTTCTCGCATTCGAGGTAAAGCCACCTGCTCCATTAATATACTGCCTTAAACTTTTTCCCGGCAGATAGACTATACTATTTGGATTGAGTACTTCTCCTGTAATACGCACAGTTTGTAAGGTACGTGGAACACGAATAATATCCCCGTCTTCAACAATCAAATCATATTTGCCTAGTGGTTTTTCGATGATGCGCTCAAGATTAATACCAACTAAGTCACTTTGAATCAATTTCTGTTCAATCTCTGCAGATAGCGTATCTTTTGTACCAGCTTCCTGCGCCCGTTTTAAGTTAAGGTATTTCTTTTCTTCCTCTTCTTTATTGTTAATCGCATTCTTATCTGCTGGATTTACTTTTTCAGCTCCCGGGCGTTTCAAACTTGCTCCTTCAGCGTAAGCATAAGAAGTGAGTCCGCCGGCTCTTTTGATCACATCAGAAATACGCTCATTTTTATTGGTAATGGTATATACACCAGGGTAGAGAACTTCACCCTCCAACTTGATCTGTTTCTGAATAGAATAACCTTCAGCATTTCTTACGGATACAATATCAAAAGGTTGCAAAACAAAGGTAGGCCCCTCAATTTTAAGGTTTCGGTCAACAGAAAGGGTAAATAGTTCTGCCGTGCGTGAAGTTTTACCTGCAGTATCTGCACTTTTAACCCTCCTGGAAATTTCAATCCGGCTGGGGGTAGCACCTTCCTTAAACCCGCCTGCCATTTGAATCAAAGCTTCGACACTAATGTTGTCTGCATACTCAAATGTACCAGGCTGCCTCACCTCTCCCTGGATACTCAGCTTATATTCATCCCTCAGGTCAAACAAAGACGATATGGTTACTTTATCTTCTCTTTGAAGCGGAATATCGGCTTGCGCACCAGACATGATCTTAGCAACGTCAAAAGAAATCAAACTGGCGGTATTGTCGAAATTCAACCGGTTAATATACCCTCTGTTTAAAAAGGCATCTTCTTTCAAGCCGTCGGCTTTCGTAATCAGGCTTTTCAAAGTAGCACCATCTTCTAACGAATACATACCAGGACGAAAAACGGCTCCTTCGATTTGGACCTTATTGGCAAAACGGTCCAAAATCGCATCTACAATAACCTTATCTCCATTCTGAGGACTATAATTATTGAATTGCGTGCTGGAAACATCGATAATCTTCCGCTCTTTACTGGTATTTTGTAACACTTTAACATTTGAACTATAAGCCTCCGTAGAAAAGCCCCCGGCAAAACGCAAGAGGTCTGCAAGGCTTTCACCCGATACGACCTCAAACAAGGCAGGTCTTTTAACTTCCCCAGACATTTCAACACGTTTTTCATAAACAGGGATATTAATCACATCCTGATCCTGTAGGCGGATATTTCCTTTCTGGACACCATTGAGCAGGAAGTCGTACACATCAATAGTGGCCACCACCTTGTTTCCTCTGATGACCTGGATCTTACGGAATGATCCGTTTTCATTAGGTCCTCCTGAAGCATTTAAGGCATTAAATACAGTTGAAAGGGAAGAGAGAGAGTAAGAGCCCGGTTTCACAACTTCTCCAACAAGCGTAATTTTAATCGTGCGGATATTCCCTAAGTTTACAGCTACGGTAGTTCTGCCCGTTCTTAGTGAAGGGTAAGTGGGGGCAAGACCCGACCGGATTTTACTGATCGCCTGTTCAATGGTTAGACCACCTACAGCTATATTTCCGACATATTGCAGACGTATAATGCCATCAGGACTAACTTTCAATTTATAACTGGCCTCATTGTCCCCACTCAAGTCGACCAAAAGTTCATCATCAGGACCAATTACGTAACCCCTGGGAGTGGCCATTCTGAGATTAGGCTCAAATGTAAGGCCGCTGCTGGAGAACAGTTCTTTTCCGAAAATTTTTGGCTTTAAGCCTTCGAAGATATCGGTTTCAGTTGTGTTTCTATTATTAGTATTGTTCGACTTTGTAATTCTTGTTGAATCACTATTGATCCTGACCGCTGTTCTTGACCGGTCATCGCTTTCTTCTGCATCTCTATTCAGCGTGTTATTGCGCTGTGCATTACCACCTGTCGTCCCGTCCTGCTTTCTGATTTTCTCTACCCTTAGCCGTAGTTTTTGAATTTCATCGGCTTTCATCCCTTGTGCAGCAGCCATCTGCTCCAACTGTGCATCGTTATAACCGATAGATTCCGCACGTTGCATTAATTGCCTGACCTGCGTATCAGTCAGATCGTCAACCTTCACATTTGCATAATTTGTCTGAGCCATTGACACCTGGAATACAGTAAGTATGATCAGAAACAGTAAGCTTGTAAATATGTTTTTCAACTTCATTAGGTATAGGAAGTATTATTTAATGATATTATGATTATTCGAAATAGTTCAGTGTATTGAACCCGCCTTCTTTTAAATACTGATCTTTTTTCATGACTTGCAAATCTGAATGCACCATTTCTTTTACTAAAGCTGCGAGATCATATTTAGGCTGCCAGCCTAACTGGGTTTTTGATTTTGTCGGATCACCAAGAAGCAGATCAACCTCCGTTGGCCTGAAGTATTTGGCATCCACCTGGATCACCGTCTGACCTGGCTTTAAAGCATTTGCATCTAAGCCCAGAATGATCATCTGTTCTTCGTCAATACCAATTATTACTCCTTTTTCATATTCGTCTTTCCCGCTGAATTCCACCTCTATTCCCAGCTCGGCAAAACTCATTCTTACAAAATCCCTAACCGTTGTGGTAACCCCTGTTGCAATTACATAATCCTCTGGTTTTTCCTGTTGCAAAATCAGCCACATCGCTTCAATATAGTCTTTCGCATGCCCCCAATCCCGCTGTGCAGACAGATTGCCCAGAAAAAGACATTGCTGTAAACCAAGGGCAATTTTAGCTGTTGCCCTGGTAATTTTACGGGTTACGAAAGTTTCTCCCCTTAAGGGGCTTTCGTGGTTAAAGAGAATACCATTACAGGCAAACATACCATAAGCTTCGCGGTAATTTACCGTAATCCAGTACGCATACATTTTTGCCACAGCGTAGGGCGATCGCGGATAAAAAGGCGTTGTTTCACTCTGGGGCACCGCCTGTACGAGTCCGTAAAGTTCAGAAGTAGAAGCCTGATATATTTTAGTTTTGGTGAGTCCAAGAATCCTGATGGCCTCCAAAAGCCTCAGCGTACCTATTCCGTCTGCATTCGCGGTATATTCAGGCATTTCAAAACTCACGTGCACATGACTCATCGCCGCGAGGTTATAAATTTCATCCGGCTGGGTCTCCTGGATAATCCGGATCAGGTTTGTCGAATCTGTCAGGTCACCAAAATGAAGTTTGAAATTGACATTGTTCTCATGCTGATCCTGATACAGGTGATCGATCCGATCGGTATTAAATAATGACGACCGCCTCTTCAAACCATGAACCTTATATCCTTTTTTTAGCAGAAATTCTGCGAGATAAGCCCCATCCTGGCCTGTAACACCTGTTATTAGCGCAACTTTCATAAACTTTATTTGATAACTTTTTAAGCGAGCAAACATACATATTTTTTTCTAGCTTAAGGATAGCGTAAGTATGCTCATTTAGAAATAACGTTAAATAACGGTGTTTTCCCTACGCTCTTTCCGAATATTAATTCCAAAATATAAATACCTCTCCATGATCTACTTCTGATAAATATCTTTACTTTTGATGTTGATATCCTAATTAAATGAAAAAAATTGTACTCCTTTTAATTCTTCTGGCGCATTCGTCACTCATCTTTTCTCAGACCAGTGCAGATTACAATTACTCCATCGGTTTAAGGGCCTACAGTATCATGCAACTGCCCAAAGTACTTAACCAGACTAACTACCAGGATTTCAACCATACGTATGCGAACGCGCTGCTGATGAAATTCAATGATAACCAGATCAGCTACCGGGTTGGGGGAAATTTTTACAGAAAAGACATCACCTTTCCCAATACCTGCGCGAACTGTGAGATTGCGGAGGGGACGCTGACCGATTTTGCCTTTAAAGTAGGCTTTGAAAAGAATTTTACCTATTCGCGCATTCAGCCCTATTTTGGCGTCGACCTGGGGTACCGTTCTAACCGGTTTAGTGGAAATACCTATCCGGGCAGCACCGTGTTTGCGGGTACGGCGAGGTATGCGGAATCATCAAAAAACGGGTTGGTCATCTCTCCTGTAATCGGTATCAAGATAAACTTAGTACCTTGTATGAATCTTTTTGCCGAGAGTAGTCTTGACTATTTTTATTCTTACGAGCGCCAGGATTTAACAGATGCAAACGGAACTTCCAGGACAGTGAATACCTATCAAAAATCAGAGTTTTTGCTCAACCTTTTCTCAGCCGGGATCCAGTTTAACATAAGCAGACGAAACTAGATTTAATTGAAGAAAGATTAGACAATGTTTGGGTAATTAATGTTTTTTTTCGAAATAAATGCCTTTTAGTAGCTGGAAAGATGAGGCTGTATCAAAAAGATTTACGCTGTCTCATCAAGCAAATTATATTTTGATACGTCGTCATTCCCAATTTAATTGGGAATCCTAATGCTATTGCAGGGCGCTTTAAGATTAGCTTCGCTGAGCACGTTGTGATTCCCGCCTGCGCGAGAATGACGGGCAATGAAATAAAATTCTATCCTTAAATGTTAGATTTTACTTTTGAGACAGCCTCATGATAACCACCTTAATAAATATGTAAAAAAACAAATATAGAATTGATAAAAGACGTGTCTATACTATAATTTTTCGTACCAGAACCTAAATAAGGCTTAAATTTTAAATATGTGTCTTATAGCCCCCGGGTTTATTTCCTGATCGCCTTTTCCCAAATAACAGATTGTTTGCCCGAAAAGTAGCGGTATGCACCGGCAACTACCGCATAATTCATCATGCAGAAATAATAAGGAACAAATAAGATTTTCAATCTGATTTTCTTTTTCTCCAGCCAAAGCCCGGAAAGTGCCATCAGGTAAAACAAGGTCTGCAGCAAAAACAGCATATCATATATTTCGCTCCCGCGCTGTGCTATCAATATGATATTACTGAGATAAGCAGCGATGAGTGCCAGCGGCGCGAGCGTCCACCTGAGCACACGGTGACTGATGTACTGGAAAGCAAGCACAGGGTCTCTGAAAGGGTTCAAAACCGATTTTAACCAGATAACCGACTGGATCCCTCCCGCACCAATCCTAACCTTACGCTTGAGTTCTTCACCAATATTTGCAGAGGACGTTTCCTGTGCGAAAGCTTTTGGTTCGTATCTGATGCGGTAACCTTTTTCTGCGATCCGCATCGAGATCATAAAGTCATCAAGTACACTTTCTTGTGGTACAGGTTGATAAAGTGATCTTCTGATGCTATATAATTCACCTGCTGCACCCACTACGGTATGAAGCTCTGAATCCCATTCTTTCAGTTTCGATTCATATTTCCAATAAATCCCCTCTCCGGCAGTAGCATCCGCGTGTTCATCAGCGTATACTTTTTTTTCTCCTGCAACCCCGCCGATACGTTCATCCGCATAATGTTTACAAAGATGGAACAGGGCATCAGTATTCAGGAAGGTATTGGCATCAGTGAAAACGACAAGATCAGTATCAACACGATCCATTACGCGATGTACAGCTGCTATTTTCCCCTTGCGATCGGAAGAATGCATCAGGTGAATCTGCTGATAACGCGCAACAATTTCTGGCGTACGGTCTGTTGATCCATCTGTAACAAAAATCATCTGGAGCTTTCCCGCAGGATAATGAAGAGCCAGGGTATTATTAATCTTTTCCTCGATAAAATCCTGCTCGTTGAAAGCAGCTACAATAAGCGTACAGGTTGGCAGCTCCTCATAACTGAAAACTTTAGGTATGCCGGGAGCAAATACACGTTTAACCAAAATCATAGAATATAGTAAAATCCCATAGCCGATATAGGTATAGAAGACCAGCAGAATAGAGATAATAAAGAGGATATGCATAAGATAATTATGTTTGGTATATGTTAAGTCTATTGAAATGAATTGGTACTGTTGCTAAGGTTCCAATAGACAGCCCTGCAGATGGCAGCGATATGCTTAAACTTGCCCCTGATCAGAAACCGTAAAAAATTTCTTGGAAACACAATCAGGCCAAAATAAATGCAGAACAGCACCTGTTTATAAAAAACGAAATGTTTTCTTACCAACAATATACGGTTTCTGTTCATATAATAAATTTTTAGTGGGCTATCTGCCCCAACAGAAACAGATTCCTTGTGGTAAATCAGGGCAGAGGTATTCACCCTGATCTTAAACCCTGCTTTCCGGATGTTCAGGCTCCAATCCATTTCTTCATAATAGAGAAAAAAGTTTTCCGCCATTAGCCCTGCGCGCTGACAGGCTTCACGGGATACCATCATTGCGGCACCATGTGCAAAAGCGGTGATAAAGACCCTCTGGTCATACTGCCCTTTGTCATCCTCGAACTGACCCACACACTGGTTTCTTGCGGTAATGGAGGTGAGTTCTGTGAAACCAACATACTGGATTTTCCCGGGATGCTCAAAATACCTGATTTTTGGGCAAACTATCCCTGTATCAGGAAAATCCTGAAAAGTCCCAACTAGTGTTTCCAACAGGCCAGCAGTAAATTCAGTATCATTATTAACCAGGAAAAGGTAATCTCCATCTGCTGCTCCTATGCCCAGGTTGTTTCCTCCTGCAAACCCAAGGTTCACCTCCGAGTGAATAAACTTAACCTGAGGATACCTGTCCTGCCAAATGGGAATAAAATTTTCACTGCTGCCATTATCAACAATGATGATCTCTATACTAGGGTAAGTGTTTGTTGTGAAAATGGAGTCCAGTAATTGCCCGGTTACCGCTGGCTGGTTATAATTTACACTGATAATGGAAATTTTTTTACCTGGCAGATTTTCAATCAGATTCATCATCGGTCGGTTACGCGTTTGGAAAGTTGTGGCCCATTTTTAAATAGCTCTTCTATCTGCCGGTTTTGAGTATTATCTGACGGTTACGGATTACCCTGCCCGTCTACTTGTTAACAATGATCAAATTTATAATAATAATAGCACTAAAAAGACTTAAAAGTTCAGTAAAGCGAAGCTATCTGGTAAATTTACGAACCAATCCAAATTATTTATCGCCATAATATTATCTTTACCACCGATTTACAACTGGGCGCTCTGCTGAAATGACCCGATTATTTAATAAAAAATTGCATTTATAAGTGTTCTGTTTATATCTTAGATTTTTTGAAATTTAGACCTGCATGCTCTTTAATTCCCTCAGTTTTTTTCTGTTTTTTACTACGGTCCTTCTACTTTACTATTTTTTGCCAAAAAAATATGTGTGGATGATGTTGCTGGCTGCCAGCCTGTTTTTTTACATGTGCTGGAAATGGGAATACATCTTTCTGCTCTTCTTCCCGGCAACCATAGATTTTTTCGTGGCCAGACAGATAGAGAAAACCACACCGCAGCGGCGAAAAAAGCTGCTCCTTTGCATCAGTATCGTCACCAACCTCGGGCTTCTTTTCTACTTTAAGTATTTTAATTTTTTTCTGGACAGCATTAATACAACAGCTGTATTATTTGGAGGCCAGGCCTTATTGCATAGTGCGAAGATTCTTCTTCCCGTTGGGATCTCCTTCTACACCTTTCAGAGTATAAGCTACACTGTAGAGGTTTACCGGGGAAATATGCCTGCAGAAAAGAATTTTGGCAGGTTCGCTCTTTTTGTATCCTTTTTCCCCCAGCTGGTAGCAGGTCCGATCAACCGTCCGCAGGTACTTCTTCCCCAGGTTAATAACCTAAAGCCGCTCGAGGCTGACAACCTGATTATTGGGGCCAGGAGAATATTGTGGGGGCTGTTTAAAAAAGTAGTGGTAGCAGACAGGCTGGCTTTTTTTGTCAACCTGGTATATAACAATCCCGAATCATACCATGGCTTATCCATCCTTTGTGCAACAATATTTTTTGCTTTTCAGATCTACTGCGATTTTTCGGGTTATTCCGATATTGCCATAGGGGTAGCCAAAATGATGGGAATTGATCTGATGAGAAATTTTAACAAGCCCTATTTCTCTTCATCTATACGCGAATTCTGGAGCAAATGGCATATTTCCCTGTCTACCTGGTTCAGGGATTATCTTTATATCCCATTGGGAGGAAATAAGGTTGGGATGAGCCGCTGGATATTTAACCTGTTCATTACCTTTCTGGTGTCAGGGGTCTGGCACGGGGCGAGCATAAACTTCATTATCTGGGGAGCACTGCATGGCCTGCTGATCTCGCTTGAATCCTTAAATCAGCGAAAGAAGTTCTTCAATTTTAAACTCCCGCTATGGATGGGTACACTCTGGACATTCTCAGCGGTATGTTTTGCATGGATCTTTTTCAGGGCAAACAACCTCCATGATTCCTTCACCATCATCAAAAATCTTTTTGACTATGGTCATTCCTTTATCGCAGAGGTAAAGCAATCAACGGGGACTGATCTTTACAACTTTGCTGTAGGCTTCCCGCTGATATTCCTACTGCTCATTTTTGAAGGCTTTTGGGGAAACCGGAAGGTACAGTATTATTTCTATGCCTACCGGTCGGTACGCTTTTTAAGCTATCTTACTCTGATCCTCCTCATCGCGATGTTCGGGGTACTGGTATCACAGAGCAGTTTCATTTATTTTCAATTCTAGCCATGAAGAATTTTTTTATTCAGCTATTTAAACTAATCCTGATCTGCTATCTCATCTTCTGGTTGCTGGATGAAGGTTTTACTTATGTATTTCAGAAAGGCAATTACACCAAGATCCAATGGCTGGACAAGATCAGCAACCGAGACTTCGATTTTGCCGTTCATGGAAATTCAAGAGCGTATACCTCACTTGATCTAAAAATGATAGAAGAACAGACGCATAAGAAAGGGATCAATATTTCAGTAGACGGAAGTTCGATCACCGACCAGTACCTGATGCTAAAGCTATTTATATTAAAAAATAACAAAATCAAAAAATTATATCTGCAGATAGACCCCTTCTCATCAAATACAGAAGAGATTTTTGATTTTGCTGTTCCTAAATTTTTTCCATATCTCAAAGAACCCGTGGTATTTGACCATTTCAAACAGTTTGGCTATGAATGGTATGCTTACAGGTATATACCCTTTTACAGGTATGCCAAATACAATACGCTATGGGGAATTCACGAGGTAATTAATGACGGATTTAACATCCTGCCCCAGGATTTCGACAGCTATGGAGATTTCTTCTATCCTAACGCCGGCTATAAAGGGCCCACGAAGCTGAGAGACCTGACTTTCGAATTGAAAGGGAAATACAAATTCCTGAATGACATCATTGCGCTCTGTAAGGCTAATAAAATTGAGCTTATCCTATTTACCGCACCTGTGGCCGACATTAAAATTGATGAGAAGTATAAACAGAATATAGCTGAATTTACCCTGCAGATGAGAAGGGATAAAGGGGTTGAATATTTAAATTTTGGAGACATTTATAAGCATGATCCAACATTCTTTTATAACGAAATCCACATTAACCAAAAAGGTGCAGAAGATTTCACAAAACGTATGATGCCTGTTTTTGCAAGGTAATGAATATTGCCAGCTGCTGGCCTTAATTCATTTACCCTTTCAGAAAATTAACCGCCAAATACTCTTGATATTCTTTTTAAAGAGCCCTTTATCAGTCCCCCGTCAATCTGTATTCTTCTGTCGGTGGTCCATGTCAGCGCCCTGATATCGGTAACCAGGTGGAGTTTCCCGAAGCCCTTATCGCGCAACTTTAGTGCGAGCCAGCCATCCTCATTCGTTCCCTCTGGATGGTCAAAACCGTCTACGGCAATTCCCTGCTCCCGTCTAAAGCCCGAATTAAATCCATAAACATTTACGGCCTCGTCTTTAAAAACCTTGTTGATCCATCGTGAAAATCTTGCCACGTGCTCATAAATGAAATAGGTTCCGCGACCTGTTTCTGCAATAGGCAAAAAAGCGAATCTTCCGTAGGTAAGTGAAACCCCTGCATTCTCCAGGGGCCTGGTCATCTGTTCGATCCAGTCTGCAGGATAAATGGTATCAGCATCAGCGTTCAGTATGTATTTACCCCTGGCGACGGCAAGACCTGAATTACGTGCAAAAGTTATTCCCTGTCTGCCCTCCAGGATACATTGTACACCGGTGCTCCTCACCAGAGCTTCCGTGTCATCAGTAGAATTATTGTTCACTACAATAATTTCCACCACTCTTTTTGTTTTATTGGCAGCCAGAGAGGCAAGAGTAGGTAGAATATTATCCTCCTCATTAAATGCCGGCATCACCACCGAAACTTCCGGGATACCATTAGAAATCGTTTGGTAAGCAGCATTAGCCTTAGCGCCCAACTCCTCCAGGGTAAACCGTTTATCAATAAACTGGGTAATATGTTCGGGAACTTTTATTGGCCACATGGTTTGAATTTTAAAACACAATATTAAATAAATACTTCAATAGTTTTAATGCATCGGTTATATTTGATCACGCAACCAGGATAAAAACTGCAAATTTTAGAGCATTGAGGTGTAAAAGATGAATAACAATTTTAATTCCTTAAATTTGCACGTTCTACCGAAACAAAAAGCCTCTAATTCAAACGAATGTCCAAACAAAGAGAAACTATCCACATTGTTATAGCAACGGATAACCACTACGCAATTTTATTGGCACCCTTGATCAGATCGGTACAGGTCAATCACAAAACCGGTGAGCAGATTGCTTTTGCGATTATTGATAACGGAATTTCCAGGATAAACCTTCAAAAGCTGAGATCAATGGTTGACGGGAATGATTATATCCTCACCTTTCATGATATGCAATCGGTACTTCCGGAAGGCATCCACCTTCCCCTGGACGGTACCGGGATGCCGCAGATTACCTATATGCGTATGTTTGCTCCTTATATTGTAGGCAGTAGCGCAAAACGTGTAATCTATCTGGATGTTGACATGATTGTGAACAGGGATATCGCTGAGCTATGGGCGGTGGAACTGGATGGCAGGACCGTTGGCTGTGTACAGGACCATTCGGCAACGGTAAGTTGCGAATGGGCAGGAATACCCAACTACCGGGAACTTGGGCTCGATCCGGAGACAAAATATTTCAATGCAGGCCTGCTGGTAATTGATATCGATAAATGGAAAAAAGAAAATATCCCGCAAAAAATACTGACCTGCGTGGAGGAAAATAAAGATTCGCTACTTTTAGCAGATCAATACGCCCTTAATGTGGTTTTCGCCAATAGCTGGAAAGAGCTCGATCACCGTTGGAACTGCAAAGCCGGTGTAGATGTAAAGGATCCCTTTATCATGCATTTTATTGATATTAAGCCGATATATTCATCTTACAATGGAAGTCAGTTTTACAAAAATGAATTTTTCCGCTATCTTAAAATGACACCCTGGGCAGACTTTAAAATTGTTCCCAATTATGTAAGGATTTTTAGAAAAGGGTTTTACAAAGTAAAAAAAACAGTCAAAAAAATCTTTGCTTTGAAATAAAATAATAATTTTATCAATGTTCACCATCCGTTTTCGTCAACTGCACCTTTAAAAGGTCAAAAACCGGAAGCGGAAATCTTTTCCAGTTAACACGATCAATACATGCAGTCAGAAGAGTTCAATTTTTCACAGGTCACCTTGCTGGTCACCCATTACAACAGGCCTGCATCTCTGGCCAGATTACTTTCCAGTTTCGCTTCACTGGGCTGCAGGTTTGGGGAAATTATCGTATCCGATGACTGCAGTACAGCCGAAAATCTCCTGTTGGTAAAAAAGCTCGGGGCAGAATTTGGATTCAGGCTCATTACCACGCCAGCTAATGCCGGACTCGGAAATAATATCAATAAAGGACAACGAAATGCGACCCTTCCACTGACACTTTATGTACAGGAAGATTTCGTTCCGCTCGCCCTGTTTCCGGAGAAACTCTCTGCATCAATCCGTTTTATGCAGGATGACCCTGCTCTGGATATCGTTCGGTTTTATGCCTATCAGCGTTTTCCATTTTTGAAAACATTTGCCCAGGGGTTTTCTGAAATGTATTTTAACCCTGCAGACATCTGGAGTACCTATAATAAATTCTACCTATACAGTGACCATCCACACCTTAGAAGAAGTGACTTTTTAGAAAAATTTGGAAACTATAAGGAAGGGGTTAATGTGGAAAAGGCGGAATACAGTATGATGATGTCATTTCTCAAACGCAAGGGCAAAGGATTATTCTATGAGGATTTTAAAGGTCTTTTTGAGCAAAAAAACTCAAGTGAAGAGCCCAGCACCTTTAAGCGGAACTGGAAGAGACATCCCTCCAATATTCTGATAGGAGTGGCCAGGCACCTTTACAGGCACATTAAATTCAACCTCAACTATTATTTTTAAGATTGGCCGGCACAGTCTTGTCTTTTTGATTAATGTTAACTTTATCCAGTAGGTGCCAGCTAAAATTAAGTAGTACCCTGGCTGGCATTAAAACAGAACAATGAGAGTGGCTACAAAACACCGTTTGACATGCTAAGGAAAATGATTATCAAAATTTTAGGTTTATATACAAAAATCCGGCACTATAACGTTCCCGCGAGTTACCGTTATTTTTTCAGGGATACCTATCTTTGCCAGGTGATCCAGTGGAAATACCTGATCAGGGATTATGTGATTAAAAAACCCTATAAGAAAATAAGCTTTAGCGGGGAGTTTACCCCTGACATCGCCTTTGCACTTCCATTTGCATACTGGCATTTCAAAAACGGGACTTTATTACAGACCGAGGGCGCAAAATATACCTCCGAACTGTATTTCTTTTCAGCAGACCATCTTGAAACTTTTGCCACCCGGACAACAACCGGAAACTATAATTTTGAGACACCGAGGATTCTTTATAGCCAGAATTACAACATGCGCAAATGGGCGCGGGTTCCTTTAAAAGAGATATATCACAATAATATCTACAGTTATCACAAGCCAATACTGATCATTGCCAACCGATACAATATGGAGTGGGATGGTCCGCCAGTCAGTTTTCTCAGCATAGCACTTTTAGATGAACTGTTTAACAGCTATAAATCCGAATACCAGATTATTTACAACAGGCCCAGACCGGAAAATATTACAAATGACAACAGCGATATTTACGATTTAGATGAATACGACTGGATAGAACGGGAGCACCCGGAAGTGCTGTTGATGGAAAACCTGTTTAAACAAAACCTGGGCAAGGCAAAGAATTTTAACCACTTCCAGTTGATGGTTTACGCAAATGCGGAACATTTTATATCCACACACGGCGGAACAGGTGCATTGGCAAGCTATTTTGGAGGCATTAATATCCTTCTGTCTAAAAAAGGGCCTGAACATTACTTTGGTTGTTTCACAAAACTCTATCCTAAATTTTCAGGCGCAGAGATACACCATGCAAAGAGTGACCAGGATGTGCTGGATCTTGCAGAAAGACATTTAAGAGGCAAATCATTATATCCAAATCAGGCTAAATGAGCGGGACAAAAAATAACTATTGGATTAAATCCGGGATTATCAACATCCTGCAGAACTTTTCAGGCACGCTGATCAACCTGGCGATATTTTTCGTACTGGTAAGGCTTCTTACAAAAAACGATTATGGGGTATGGGGAATTTTTCTTCAGACGGTTACTATCCTGGAAATCATTCGCAATGGCCTTATCCAGAGTGCACTAATCAAATTTATGTCCGGGTCTGAAAAGAAAGAACATTCAGACATTTTTTCTGCTACACTAACCATAAGCGGGAGCCTTACAGTCCTTTGCATTTTATTGAATCTGATCTTCGCCGGGTATCTCTCCAGGCTGCTCAAAGCACCGGAACTTGAACCCATGTTCCATCTGTATAATATTGTATTTATTTTTTCAGGGATCCTGACCCAGTTCAACTGCATCGAGCAGGCCAACTTTAAATATACAGGTGTTCTTTTCAGCGGCCTGGCCAGACAGTCTGTGTTGTGCCTGTTTCTTTTCATCTGTCTTTTTTTTCACTTTAAGACCGACCTGATCACCCTGGTTTATGTACAAATTTTAGCTGTACTGGTTAGTATCGCCATCTCCTGGGCCTATGTAAAAAATTTCATCAGCTTCACTTATAGGTTTAGTAAGAATTGGATCAGCCGGATATTCCATTATGGCAAGTATGCATTCGCCACTTCGGTCAGTTCCATTCTCTCTGGCACGATAGATCAGTGGATGCTTGCAGGTATCATTTCCCCGGCTGCCTCCGGCTCATTCAATATTGCAGTGAGAATCGGTAATCTCATCGATATCCCAACCAATGCTGTGGCCACTATTGTGTTTCCACAAAGTTCAAAACGCATAGAAACTGAGGGTAAGGAGGCCATTAAATATCTTTATGAAAAATCAGTAGGCACAATCTTAGCCATGGTAATCCCCGCGATCATCTTTATCTATCTTTTTGACGGACTGATCATCAGGCTTTTGGCCGGGGACAAGTATGCCGATACCGTTCCTATACTTAACATCACGTTACTTTATTGCATATTCGGCCCCTTTGGCCGGCAATTTGGGGTAATTATTGATTCTATCGGTAAAACCAGGGTCACTTTCATCATTGTAATTGTCAATACCTGCGTAATTTTGATGCTGAACTATTTCCTCATTCATCGATATGGGGTAATCGGAGCTGCGTACGCCACGCTTATTGCCAACATCTTCGGTTTTACCATATCTCAGATTATTCTGTGGAGAGAGCTCAAGGTAAATGCACTCAATGCATTTATTTACGCTTATCGTTTTTATCCGGAATTCATCAATAAATATATATTAAAAAAAGCGAAGTTATGATCGGAGTAAAATTTATTGGAAGGCTTGGAAACCAGATTTTCCAATACGCTTTTTTTCAGTACTTAAAAACAAACAACAAAGAAAAATCATTTTTTTTTGTAAATCCCCATCATGCCTATCTGAGCAGATATTTTGATCTCGGGACTTTCCAGAACCTGACCTTATCTTCAAAGCTTTATTCGGTATATACCCGGATTTTACCAAAAATATTAAAATTCAACGAGATTTACATTGAAAGTATCCAGGTTCCACGCCCGGTAGAAGTGAAGGAACAGACCATCTACAAGGGCTTCTTCCAAACCGATTTTTATGTCAGGAATATCCCACAGGGATTCAACATACCAATCAAAAAAGAATTCACCGAGCGTTTTGAGGCGGAGTTCGGAGCTGTTTTCCGTACGAAAAAAACTGTTGTTGTCCACATCAGGAGAACAGATTACCTGAACTATGGCAAAAGAGACATATCCCTGCCAATGTCCTATTTCAGAACCAGGCTGGATGCCCTGGGCGATACAACAGACTGTGTGATCTATTTTGTTAGTGATGATATCGAGTTCGTAAAAACCTACTTTGGCGAACAGCCCAACTATATCTTCTCATCAAATAATGAGATAACGGATTTCCAGATTATAAAAAATGCCGACATCGCCATTATTTCCAACAGTAGTTTTGCCTGGTGGGCTGCATATCTGTCAGAAAAAAACAATACCGTATATGCACCCAAAAACTGGTTAGGCTTCCGCATTGGCAAGGAGCATCCAAAAAGGGTGATGACAGATAAATTTATCTGGTGCGACGTATTGACCGGGGATTAATTTAACAGAAACGGATGAAGATACTTCATATAACGGCTTATATTACCGGCGGGGCAGGAATCGCAGTCATGCGTCTCCATCAGGCGCTTTTGGAACAAGGCATCGGGTCAGAGGTCCTTTGTATGTATGCCCTGGACGAGAATCTCTCACCAGGTGTCTACAGAACTGATCAAAAAAGACCATTCATTGACCGTGTGTTCCATAAAGTTGGCATAGACAGAAATACAAGAATTAAGGGGGGACGGAAAGGTAAATATGAACTCTTTAGCTTCCCTTTTTCCCATTACCGGTTGGAGCATGATGCCAGGGTAAAACGTGCAGACCTTATCCACCTCCACTGGATATCCGATTTCGTGGATATCCCTACCTTTTTTAAAGCGATAAAAAAACCAATGGTATGGACCGCTCATGATCTAAACCCCATACTCGGCGGATTCCACTACGAACAGGACGTACTTCGCAATCCCGACTTCAGGGATCCGGAAGACCTGCTCCGCAGAAAAAAACAGGAGAGCATTCGCTCGTCCGGCATCCGATTTATTGCGAGCAGTAAGCTCACCATGCAAAAAATCGAACAATATCTTCCTGGTGTACCATGCAACCTGATCCCCTGTGTTCTCGACATTGCCGGCTTCAGGCGAATTGACAAGGCTATTTCAAAGGAAGCGCTTAATATCCCCGGAGGTTCACTGCTATTGGGAACGGGCGCTGACGATCTCGGAAACTACAGAAAAGGTTATTGGCTTTTGCTTGAGGCGATAGAAGGATTAACACCTGATGAGAAAAAACTGATCACCATTTTAACTTTCGGGGCCATCAAAGCAAAAGTTAAGGATGATGCCGGGCCTGCCATTGATATAATCCGTTTCGAACCTGTGCATGATAAAAGATTCCACTCCTTGCTCTACAGTGCAATGGACTTTTTCATCAACCCCTCACTGGAGGAAACATTTGGACTTACCGGCACCGAGGCTATACTTTGCGGCACACCCCTTATTGCATCTGCAACAGGAGGAATGATCGATTATCTTGAACCTGGAGTAAGCGGATATTTATTTAGTCCTGGTGATGCTGTTGAACTGCGTAAATTGATCAGGGCAGCAATAATGTCAAAAAAAGAAAAAGCGGTAACTTTCGGCAGCTGCAGGGAAAGCCTCCTTGAATGGTACAAACTCAACGATCCCATAAGTAAACATATCAATCTGTACAGGGAAATGCTGACCTGAAGACAAACAGGTTAATTGTGCCCTGTTTTTTCGCGATAAAACCCGGCAATCAGACTACTCAGTTCGGACATACGCCTTGACCAGGTATTATCAGCAGCAATTGATAACCTGTATGCTTTAGCCTCCTGGCTGTCATTTGTCAGATAAAAAGAAATCGCTGCCGAAAATTCATCTGCATTGCGGCAATAGCGGACGGAATCAAAGGTAAACTCCAACAGATCCATATTAAAATCTGTCGAAATCACAGGCTTGCCGGTTCCCAGGTACTCAAACAGTTTAAGTGGAAAGATTGTTGCGCTCACTTCATCCTTTTTAAAGGGAACCATTGCAATATCGAACCCTTTCACAACTGCCGGCATCTCGTCATAGCGCACACTTTCGCGAAAATAAACATTCTTAAGTTCTTCGAATCTCGAGGGAACGAATTCCCTGGCAGTTGGTCCGACCAGCACGAAGCTTTTATCGGGATTCATCGTCGCCACCTGCATTAGCATTTCAAAATCAATACGGCGTTCTATTGCCCCTAAATAGCCGATAACCGGGCCCGGGATATCAGATACGGACGGGTGGATCAGCAGATCCTGATCCTGGGCACGTGAAGAAACCGTCAGGTCAGCTGCATTGGGAATAAAGAAGGTCTGCTTTTTCTTTTTGATTTTGTCCCGGTAAAGTGCTTTACTTGTGCAAATCACAAGATCGCTGTTGTTAATGAGCAGATCTTCGGAAAGAAATCCATGTCTCTCGTCGTAGTCCGTAATGATAGGGTCGACACAGTGGTAAATCTTCAGTACCGCCCCGGATAGCATTGTGGAAACACCAGGATAGTGGAAATTAAATGAATTGATAAAGATAAATTCATCAATACCTCTTTCTGCCATGATACGGTTGATCCTGGCAGAAATCCTGCGTTCGTTCCACAGCAATAACCAGCGGTAAATGCGCCCTTCGGGCAAAAAATTAATAGAGAGCAGCAAAGGCAGAATCAAAATCTTTAAACGGGGAGATTCCGTATCAAGAATTCCACTGGCCCCCTTTTTGAAATGGGGAATCCTTAAGGAAATCTCTGACTGCTGATTTTTTTTGAAGTAATCCTTGACGGTATAGGGAAAATCCACATAGTACACCTCGTTATCTTGCGCCAGAAACTTTGCTGTATGATAACTGGTGGATTCAAATTTCCAGTCAAACCTGGTCGCACCCAATATCACAATTACCTTATCCTTTAGTTCCATATTAAAGTTATTACTTCACAAAAATTATCGCCTTTTCCACATAGCAGATATCTTCTGAGCGACCTTCGAAGGCCAGTTTTTATCCATAAAAGGCTTTTCAAAACACAGAAAAAATACAGCGCTCAATGCCAAAACAACAGGAATAAACAGGGCCAGCTGCAAGAGAAGATTGATGGTATAATAACGTGTGAAGGTCAGGTATTTGCTAAACCTGATAAAGAATTCTGCAAAAGGGAGATGAATGAGGTATATGGTATAACACATTCCTCCAATGGCCATAATCCATCTATTGGTAATCAAACGATTAATCAGATTCCCTTTGAATGCGGCAATAAAAAAAACGAAAAGACAGATAACTACAGCCAATCTGTTGATGAACTCGAAACCCCAGCTCCACAGACCGATAAGCCCAACAAGAGCCAGTATAGCCACTATATCATAAATCTTGCTTTTCCTGATTGAAGCCCAGTCACACACATAAAGATCTGCCACCATAAAACCAATCAGAAAGTAATGAAGATGGCCCAGGATCGAAAGACTGAATGGTGGCAGATACCACTTAAAATATTGTTGCAGTAACATCAGAACCAGGATAAAGGCAATATTCAGACCACGTCTGAGCCCCTTTTTGCGTATTGCGAAGAAAAAATAGGAAAGAAAGGGAGCAAGGATATAGAACTGGATTTCAATTTCAAGGGTCCAGGTCGGGGGATTGAACGGAGACCAAACACCATAAAAGATAGCATGTGTATAAGTAATGTTGGCAAAATAATGCGGAAGATATTCAAAAAAAGATACGTGGCGCTGAAAGACATAAACCAGGAAGAAAATACTGATCCAGAAAATATAGGGAGGTTCAAGCCGGGTTACCCTTCTCCAGAAATACTCTCCGATTCTGATCTTTTTTCCACCGGACAGGTGGTAGGAGGCAAATGGGAGTGCCAGAATAAACCCACTGATCACAAAGAAAATGTAAACGCCAAGGAAACCTCTGTAAGCCAAAAAATTGGCAAATGTATCCCCCCTGGGATTGATAAAATCGACAGCGGTATTTCGCTCAAACCGCTCATTTAAATGCTGTATGAGCACCGGAAGGATCGCAAAAAATCGCAATCCGTCAATTTCGCTGATGAGTTTCCTTCCAGAGGTGACCCTGGCCAGTTTATCGGGTATCGATTGTAGAAATTTATACATTATTCTTACTTTTCTTATATCCTTTGATAAAACCAAACACAAAAAAAACAACGGCGGGGATGACCAGGATTTCAAGTGGCATATCGAAAATTAATGATGTTTTTGAGGTTCAATTTTTTTCCCATCCAGACTATTGGCCATCAGTACAAATGACCATGACATATAAAGGATGACAACTGACGGGAAGCCGTTCATTACCTCATTGGCATAACTGCAAAAAAACAGGCCCGCTGTGCCCGATGTCAGTGCAATGCACTTCACCTTGAGTCCTTTATCCTGGATATTCCATACGGTCCCACAACACTTTCCAATCATAAACATGATCAGGGAAAACCATATCACCAGTCCTACGGGGCCATACATTACCCAGATCTTGACCCAATAACTGTCGGGTGGAATGTTGGACAAATATTTCTCTGAATTAAACTTGATCCCGTTCAATCCTATACTTCCCACCCCCGCACCGAAGGGTTTATTCTTCATCAGCTCCTTCAATTTGGCCTGATTGATCAGCCTGGCATTGAAAGAGTCGTTTTGGGGGTCTACCGCCGTGCGTAACCTTACAATCTGGTAATTCCCACTTCCAATAGTCGTATATTTAAGGAATCCAAACATAGCCAGGACCAGCAGGAGTCCTGCAAACAGCACCTTAAAGTTTTTGCTCAAAGAAACAGCAAAGATACTCGCCACCACCAGTGCAAAAAATGCTCCCCTGGTACCGGAGATCAGCATCCCATAAAAGAGTATCATCCCTGAAATTCCCAATGAAACCTTTTTCCATCTTTTAAAAGGCCCCAAGGCCATAACGAAGGCTATCGCAGCCATTGCCGCCTGCGAGGCCCCAAACTGGCCTGCATCGGTATAAAACGAAAATACCCGGAGCCTGCCATCAATAATATGTGTGGTTGCCCCCCCTTCATCAAGCCAGCGCTGCTCACCGGCAGAAACGCCCAAAAAGTATTGTTTTACCCCATAAAGGGTACCCAGAACAGAAAGGGAAATGATGACTATAAAAAAAACATCAAGGTCGCGCTTGCTCTTAAAGAGCAGATACCCGAGGGGAGCAATCAGCAACCAGTTAAACGCTGTAAAACGCACCTCATTTAACCAGCCTAATAAACTGGCACCCTCGGGATTGACCAGTTCTATGATGTTAAGTGAAAACCAGATCAGCGCGATGATAACATGATCATTGCTGATTTCCTTCCATTTGATCTGTTTATAGTTATAAAGCAGCGAAAGCCAGGTAACTCCAAGTAAAACTTCCATTAAGGGACCAAAGGGTAACCCCGTGTTTTTCAACAAGCCCGCAATAAAGAAACAATACACCAGATAAGTGAGGAAACCTACTTTCGGATTGGAAAATAATGCAATCGTGAATACAATGCCCCCTGCAAATAGCAACGCAAAGAAAATGGCAAAATATTCAAGCTTAACGGTGAGCAAAGCAGAACCGACGGCAAATGAAAGCACAGCAGTAAGGATCACCAGCTTTCTTTTCATCTCATACGATAGGTTGGGCCAAATCATCTGCTGTTCTTTTTGAGGCTATGCCTGGTTGCCACGTTTGACTTATCAGAGACGATGGACCTGGCTAAGGATACAAATTGGTAAAATATAAATTTAGGAATATAAATCAGTGCCTTACGAATTTTTTTATCCGTTGTTTTGCTTAAAACCGGAATGAGAAAGCTGATTACATAGATGATCAGGGAAAAGAAAATCACCACGGCCAATAGCTGACTGGTAAATATGCTGATGACCATTAATAAAACTGCCAGGGATAGGAATATAAACAGTGGAGGCCTCAACAGAACAGTGCCAAAGATAAGCTGATTGAGATTAGTACGTGCCAGACCTTTATAGAGAATTGCAAACCCAAACTTAAAGTACTTAAACCAGGTCGTGATCCAACGCGATCGCTGGCTGATCAATTGTTTTGGGGCAGAAGTTTTCTGATCGTAAACAATTGCAAACTGGGCAAAGGCAATCCTTTCACCACCCGCAATCAACCGTGCCTGGAGTACTTTATCAAATCCGGCGCCCCTGATATCAATATCTTTTAGCATGCTTACGTAGAGCGCTGAATCAAATGCCATACCTGAGCCGGCAAGTGTTGCAGATGAACCGAGGTCAAAGATTACCCTCCCGTCATAAAAATGGTAATAAATATCCCGTGCCGCATCCAGGCATGCAATTGTGGTCTCCAGGTTTTTTGCCGACCTCAGGCCCTGTACTGCACGGAACCCCAGATCAAAATACCTGTTTAACTCATTGATCAGTTGCGGATGGGCGAGGTTATCGCTATCCATAATTAATATGGTCTGATGTTGACGCGTAAAATGCTCAATGGCATAAAAGTGTGATGCGGTATTGCTGGCTAAAATACGTTCGGGAAACAAAACTTTAACACGGTCATCAGTGAACATAAGTGCCTCCGATGGCTTACAGTTATCTGCAACCACATAGATATGAAAGTTGTCATAATCCATATCCAGGAGGGATCTAATAGCATCGGCCACAAAATCTACCTGCTCATAGGCCGTTAAGATAATTCCGTAATCCCTGTGATTGGATCCCGGATGGATAGGTTTTGCCGGGTTAACCGAAAACTTCCAGCATAAAAACAGAACCATTGGGAAAACAAGATAGAAGCAGATGACGACTCCCAGAATGTATAATACCCCATGTCCTATTGCAAACCACTCCATTATCCTTTAGTCTTAAAAAACTCCAGCTCACCCGAACCCATTTCGGCCATGTTAAGTATCCACCCCCTAAAAACGCCGCTTTCTTTAAGCATGGCAAGGTAGGCCTTTTCGTCTTCATTGATCGATTCTCCCGATTTAAACACCGCAATGGCATCATTTGTAAAAGAAAGCCATTCCCTCACCAGGCTACTGCCATTAATGGCGGCAACATCAATAATGATCAGGTCATAAATTGTTTTTGCCCGTTCCAGCTGGTCGCTGATCTGCTGTGCGCTTGCAAGTTCAGGTAGAGACCGTTCATTCCCCCGGTTGGTTAGCACGGAGATCGTTTCTTTCTGCATCTGTTGTGCAAATTGTTCTTTTTCCTGCAGAAAGTCTTCTACATAGTATCTGCTACCCTGATCCGGACTCAGGGATGGGTGCGTAAAATTTCCGTCTATTAACAATACCTTTCTGTTTGTTTTTTCCCATGACCTGGCAAGGCACCGGGCAAAAAAGCTTTTCCCCTCTGACGGACCAAGGCTCGAAATTACAATGACCTTGTCCTGCATAGCCGACTCCAGCTCATACCTGATCGAACGTATACTGGCCCAAAAATCACGATGGGCCGGATCCTCCCAAGAGCTGTTCAGCGATTCAACCGGGGCCGGGAGCTTTGGAATTGTTCCAAGTACAGGCACCGAGGTTTGGGCGCCTAATGTTTTTGCATCAAAAATCCGGCTGTCGGCGATGAAAACTACAAATAGGGCCACAATACAGAAAACAAGACTCACAACGCCACTGAGCACAACCAGCGAAAATTTCTTCGATGGCTGCACAAGCCCGCCAACACCCATCTGGACAATATTCATTTTAGATTCAACCCCGGATTCCAGGTTACTCTGATTATATTTGTTCAGGATATCCAGATACTCTTTACTGGCAATATCAACACTCATCTCCAGGGTCTGTACCTCTGCTTCCTGTGGAACCAAATTACTAAAATCCCTGGTCAGTGCATTAATTTTATTTTCAAGAGAGTTGATTCCATAACGGGATAAATCCATCTGTATTTCCAGATTGATCTTTTGATTGACCAGCTCTTGTTTAGCATTCAGGGGATTGTTAATGTATTGATCAGAAGATTTGTTGATCTGTTCACTCAACTGATTTCTCAGTGAGTCATAACTGTTTTTATACCTTTCGTCCAGGTCATTTTTAAGGTAGAGGTCGTAAAGGCTGCTTAGTTCTGCCTTTGTTTCAACCAGGCCCTGGTTTACCTTAGAGAGCCTGGACTCAATATAACTCCGCTCTTTAGGATTAAACTTTGCATCGATTTCATTAAGCGCACCCGCATAAGAAGCAGTCTTCTCAACAGCTTCCTGTTTTTTGGTATCGTAGTCTAAGATCAGGGCATATAACTGCTTGGATTGTTCGGTAAGATTTAAGACCTTGTTTCTGATCTTATAATTCTTCAGTCTGGCCATCCTGGTAGCCAGGGTATCCGTTTTTTCGGTGAGCATATCCCTCAAAAAATTATTCGCCTTATTCTGCGAAGCTTTGATAAGCGAAATGTAACCTTTAATAAATTCTGCGGACAGGGTGTTCACAATGTAGGCGGCCAGCTCCGGGCTTTCCGCTTCAGACTGTACGGTAATGAAATCGCTTTCTCCGGAACGGAAGACCGATATTTTGTTTTTAAGTCCGTCAGCATCATAATCCATGGATTTGAGCACTCTGGAGAGCCCATCCTGGTCAGGAATGGTAAGATCAAGTTCCTCGCTGTTTTCGTATTTTTGACGATACACCTCAATGGCATGGGCAACGGCGTCTTTATTCAGCGTTTCAACCAGGTCACTTTTGGGCTTAAAAGGCTTTTTAGCGGTTAGATCGTGTATAATCAATAAATAAGAAACCTGATTGAGTACCCTTTTCATACGGATCATTTCGATAAGATTGCTGAACTGCTGACGCACCTGCTCTCCCTGAACCGCCTCAATGATTACAGACTGCTGCTGTGTTTCATCAACAATCCCTGTTGAAATCTGCGCCTGGGATATGTACGAACTCTTTAGGTTCCGTACCAAAAATGCAGTGATGATAATGGTAATCAAGGGAACCAATATCAGTGCCAGACGGTAGCGTTTGACAAATTTCAAAAATTTATATCCTTCAGCCATTATTTTATTTCTTCCAACTTTTTGACCGTTAATTCCTCCAGTGATATTTTTGCATTGAGGTAGCTGGCTTCCATCTGGAGCTTAGCCTGCAGGGCATTACTTAATGAATTTGATGCGCTGTTGTACTCTGCAAAGGTTATCTCGGCCTTTTGATATTTGATTTTCATGTTCTCAAAATTACTCTGCGCGGTAATATACATATCGTTAATAGGTGCCAGCGATTTCTGAAACTGGAGAAGTGTAACATATCTGGATTTTACCTGGGCCTCTAACTGAAGATAATATTCTGCCTGATTAGACTGGGCAATTTTTAGCTGTTCTTTTGCTTTTTTGATCTGACTTGGCTTGGTGAGCAGAGAACCGGGGTTTATAGCAATACCAAACTGATACCCGGTAAGCAGATCAGCGGTCTGCAGATCTACCACGGTATTGCTTGTGGCCTGGTTTGAACGTGCCACGTACTGAAACGACAGCGGCTCCAACCATGAAAGTCGCGCTCCGGAAAGGTCACTTTTGGCCACATTGATCTGGTTACCAAGAGAACCCACCCTCGGATAGTTGGCTTTTGCCGTAGCCACAAGTTTCTCCATATACAGGTAAGAAACTTCGCTTAAAATACTTTCCTGAGCGAGAACGCTGTTTAACTTAAGCAGGGTGAAGATAAAAAACACCATTAACGGCTTGAGTTGGTTTCTAATCATAAAACGAGTGCAGTAAAGGTCAAATATATGGTTATGATTTAAATTATGCTAATATTGTAAAGATAACCATAATTAAGATTTGTAATGAAATCACTCTTAAAAGTAGTAAAGGGGAATGATAGACTAAAAAAACTAGTGCACTGGATGATGATCCCGACCGGAGAGGCCCGCCCAAGAACCTGGGTAAGTCTTTTTTTAAACCCTTTCTTTCATAAAAAAGGTAAAAACAGCCGCATCAGGTCAAGAACACGGTTGGATGTTTTGCCATTTAACCATTTCGAAATGGGCGATAACTCCATAATAGAGGATTTTTGTACCATTAATAATGGGGTTGGGCCCGTTTATATCGGAAACAGAACGCTCGTTGGCATGAGTAATGTACTTATAGGACCGGTAACTATTGGGGATGATGTGATTATGGCCCAAAATGTTGTCATCAGCGGCCTTAATCACTCCTACCAGGACATTAATCTTCCCATCTCCAAACAACCTGTTATTACATCTCCCGTCAAAATAGGCGAAGGCAGCTGGATAGCGGCAAATGTTGTGATAACAGCTGGAGTTACTATAGGGGTGCATACCGTGATTGCGGCGGGTGCCGTGGTTACCAAAGATGTTCCTGATTTTTGTGTTGCGGCGGGTAATCCTGCAAAGGTGATCAAACGTTATGATCCAAAAACGGAATTATGGTCTGGAACAAGTTAACGTATCAGTCTGCTTTATGGCAGACCTGGATTCTACCTTGCCGGAAATCAAAGGATTGCACTCTTTATTGGTTTGAGAAATATCAATAATTTCAGCGAAATATGCAATAGTGTGAAAATTTGCTTTTAACTTTGCAAGTTAAAGACCAACAAACTATTAATCCAAGTTTATGATAAAAATGTTACGCTTTCCGATAATATTCGTATTGTCTCTGTGTATCTTTAAAAACGCTTTTGCCCAGTTCCCTTATGTGGAAAGTTTCCGTAACGCTACCTCGCAGGGTATAATCTTTGGAGGTTCACCATCAGCTTTTCTAACCGCCGGTGGCAGCGGTTACAATGTAGCGACCTCCAGTCATACAGGGACTCCTCTGGATGCTAATGGAAACGGATACCTGAGGTTAACCAGCAATGTTCAAAACCAGAAAGGTTATGTCATCAATACGACCAATTTCCCTTCGGCCAACGGGCTTACGGTTACCTTTGAATATTATATCTACGGTGGTACAGGTGCCGACGGTATCAGTCTCTTTCTTTTCGATGCAAATGCAAATCCATTCGTCATTGGTGGCTTTGGCGGTTCGCTTGGATATGCGCAGATCACCACAACTACCCCTGTTTCTCCCGGGGTGAGCAATGGTTACCTGGCCATCGGCCTGGACGAATACGGGAATTTTTCCAATCCAACTGAAGGAAGGCAGGGTGGGGTAGGATTTAAACCTGGCTCCGTAACGCTTAGGGGCAAGGGAAATGGTGCGGCACTGACCTCTGGCAACTATAGCTACCTTACTACTGCTGAAGTAGAAAAATTCGGTTTCACGCTGGTAGGTGATGGAGGGCAACGTCAGCCCGATTCAACTAATGCCGGATATCGGAGAGTTTACATGGATCTGGCCCCACAACCTGCCGGAGGCTATAATATCACGGTGAAAGTTACACGTGGGGGAGCCAAGCCGATTACCACGACGGTGATTGAGAACTATTATTATGCTGAGGCAGCACCGGATAATCTCCGTTACGGGTTTGCATCCTCAACAGGTGACCAGACAAATTTCCACGAAATCAGACAGGTGCACATTGACGCGCATGATCAGTTCGGCTTAACAAATCCCCTGGCCAAAAATGATGCCTTAACGCTCTGTCAGGGAAACCAGGCTTTGGTAGATGTGACCGTTAATGATACGACAACAAACACAGGTGCAGTATTGAATAAATCGACCATTGATCTCGATCCTAACCAGAATGGGATACAGACGACCTATACCGTTTCAGGCAAAGGAACTTTCTCGGTAAATTCTCAGGGGAGTGTTCAATTCATACCTGAACAGAATCTCTCTGGTACGGTATCCGCAGCCTATACGGTAAAAGATTCATACGGAAGAACATCCAATCCGGCCACCATTTCATTAACTTACGTTACTGCACCAAATCAACCAGATGCGGGCACTGACCAGCTGATCAATATTTCTACTCCTACCACAACTTATGTACTGCAGGGCAATAGTGCCGGGGCCAACAGTGGACTATGGACACAGTCATCAGGACCAACCGGAGCATCGTTATTAAATGCGCAGCAGCCGAACACCACTATAAATAACTTAACCGGCGGCATTTACATATTCAAATGGACGCTAACTTCTCCGGGAGGATGTCAGCGCTCAGACGAAGTTCAGCTTATTGTTAACCATATCCCCGTAGCCATTAATGACACCATCACCACAAGCAGGGATACCAATATCCCAATCAGCGTACTTGGCAATGATACCGACGCCGATGGCAACTATACGATAAATCCCTCAACCATCATCATCAAAAGCCAACCCATGCACGGAACTCTTGTTGTTGATCCGGTTAGTGGCATCGTGAATTATAGACCTGCAGCTAATTATAGTGGCTATGATTCATTTGTATATACGGTAAAAGATAATTATGGTGCCGAATCCAATACAGCAATCGTAAACATCGCTGTAAATATCAAGCCTGTTGGCGTGGCCGATATGGCCAATACGACGACTGATCTGCCTGTAACCATACACGTAATGGATAATGATCCTGGTAAAGCGGGATCAATTGTTATCAAAAAAACAGATCCGCTAAAGGGTACGGTAGTGCTCAATACTGATGGAACTTTTACTTACTCGCCTAATGCCGGCTTTAGTGGAAAAGACAGCTTTACCTACAGCATACAGAATAAAGAGGGGTTACAATCTGATCCAATTACCGTAACCATTAATGTGAAGCCTTCCGGCAATCCTGATGTGGCCGCTACGGTAGCGGGAAATCCGGTTACGACCCCAGTAAAGGAAAATGATCCTGCTAAAACCGGTACCACAATTTCCCTACAGCTTCCCCCATCGAATGGCAATGTAGGTTTTGACGCATCAGGAACCCCGGTTTACACTCCAAATCCAGGTTTTTCGGGAAAAGATACTTTTACCTACACCCTGAAGACCGCGGACGGACTTTCCTCGGACCCCATCAGCGTAACCGTCTCTGTAAAACCATTAGGCTCTCCCGATGCCTATACCACTCCTTTTAACCAGTCCGTTGAAATCCCGGTGAAAGATAATGACATTAGCAAAAACGGTACTACTGTGGTATGGGTAACGCCCCCTGCGCACGGCAATATAAGCTTAAACCCTACTACCGGACTACCGCTTTATTTACCTGGTACAGGCTTTAGCGGTCAGGATGTTTTTAGTTATATCTTAAGGACTGCTGACGGCATTGATTCAGACCCGATAACCGTAACAGTAACAGTACGCCCGGCGATCGTAATAAATGCACCTGATATCAGCGTGGAAACACCGGTAAACGGCCCGAAAGTAATTGATGTTCCCATCCCATCAGGTGGAAAGATTACCATAACTGACCCTCCGAAGCATGGCAGCATAACTTTTGACCCCATCACTGGTCAACCGATTTACACGCCTAATCCGGGCTATTCAGGCCCTGATGAGTTCACTTATATCATTGTGGATAAAGACGGGAACCCATCTACTCCGGGTAAGGTTACTATTGTGGTGCTTATCCCAGGCAAAATCGGACTGGCTAAACGGTTAAAATCAGCACCTGTCCGAAATCAGGATGGAAGCTATACCCTAAGCTATTCATTTGTGCTGACCAATTTTGGCCAGATAGCCATAAGGGATCTTACTGTGACTGATGATCTGTTTGCAACTTTCAGGGGAAACACCTTTGAAGTGCAAAAGATCAGCGCAACCGGCGGACTCACCGCAAATAGTAGTTTCAACGGCTCATCTAATAAAAATATGCTAACAGGGAGCAATACCCTTGCTAAATCTGCTTCGGGCACGATTGATATCGAAATCAGGGTATCCCTGGACAAGTATGACGGCAGTTTCAGTAACCTGGCTACTGCTGAAGGATTTTCAGTAAGTGATAACAGCAAGACTACAGATGTTTCAACGGATGGGACTAAACCAGATCCCATTACCGCAGGAGATGTCAGTCCATCGCGGCCAACCGTAATTAACCTGATCAGGGAAGATCTTTTCATCCCGGGAGGGTTTTCGCCAAACAATGACGGCATCAATGATTATTTTGTTGTAGGCAATACCAACGGGAAAAACATTAACCTGGACATTTTTAACCGCTGGGGAAATCTGATCTACCGGTCGAAAAGTTATCAGAACGACTGGAACGGAAAATCAACCGAAGGTATCCATGTCGGAGAAGAAGTTCCTGCAGGAACCTATTACTATGTTTTGACCATTGACGGAGCGGATAGACGTGTGGGCTACATTACAATTAACAGATAAGATGAAAAGATATATTATAATTTTAATATTGTGCCTGCTTTTTATTAAAAGTTGGGGGCAGCAGGACGCTATGTATACACAGTATATGTTCAATACCCTCGCCATAAACCCTGCATACGCCGGAAGCAGGAACCTGGTGTCGGCAACTGCACTTTACCGTAATCAGTGGACAGGAATAGAGGGAGCACCCAGAACCGGTACCTTTAGTATTGATGCTCCTGTATTAAATAAAAGATTTGGCGTGGGCCTGCAGGTTTTTAGCGATAAACTGGGTATTACTCAAACCACGGGTGGTTCTGCAAGCGCTGCCTACCGGATAAGAATGGAAAAAGGAAGTCTGAGCTTTGGCCTGCAAGGCTCTGTTAGCCATTATAGTGCGAGGCTCAGCAGCGTTTTATTAAATTCAAATCCGGGCAATGATCCTGCATTTATGAATGATGCAAGTAAAACGCTTTTTAACTTTGGAACCGGAATATATTACAATTCGGACAAATTCTACCTGGGTCTGGCTGCGCAGGATCTGCTCAACAATAGCCTCAACAACGCCTCAGGTGGAGACAACCTTCAGGCCAGACAGGTTCCCCATCTTTTCCTGACCGCGGGTTATGTATTTCCACTTGCTGCAGACTTCAGGCTGAAACCTTCATTTTTGATCAAGGGCGTAAAAGGTGCCCCTTTAGAAGCTGACCTCAATGCAACACTATGGATCAAAGATGTACTGGCCATTGGAGCCGGTTACAGGACAAGCGCCGACATCAGCGCCCTGCTGGAAGTGCAGGTTAGCCCCCAGATACGTATTGGCTATAGTTATGACAGAAGCACCACTGAGCTGCAAAACTTTAACTCTGGCAGTCATGAAATTATGCTCAGGTATGAATTCGGGTTTGAAAAAAACAAAATATTATCACCAAGATTTTTCTAAGTTATGAAACTTGACATTAAAGTAGCCTTACCAATATACCTCTGCCTTACTTTCATCCTGTGCTCCGCAACGCATGCCCAAAACAGTTCAGCTAACCAGAACGATCTGAATATGGCGCGTAAAAGTTTTAACTCGCTCGAATACGTCTCTGCAATAAGTAAACTAAAGAAAGTGCTGGCAAAAGATTCATCCAATCTGGAGGCAATAGAAATGCTGGCCTATAGTTTCAGGATGACCAAAAATTATCCAGGAGCACTGAAAACATATCGAAAGCTGACCGGACAATCAGCCATGAAGAACGAATGGGCATTATATTACGCCGAAAGCCTCGCTAACAACCAGCAGTATGAAGAATCGGAGAGGTGGTATAGAAAATATCTCTCCCTGGTACCTGTTGATAAAAGAGCAGCGGCTTTCGCATCCACAAACCTGTCTAAGATCAATAAAAACCCAAATCACTGGCAGGTAGGTTTTTTGAACATTAACACTCAGGCCTCTGAATATTCGCCCGCATTCTACAAAGAAGGTCTTCTGTTTTCAAGTAACAGGCAATCAGAAAATTTTTCAAAACACATTTTTAAATGGGACAATACGCCATTCAGCAAGTTCTATTACGTCAACAAACTCGCAGATTTAAAGGTAATTAACCCAGATAGCCTGATCAATTCAAAAAGTCGTGATAAACAGAAAATCAGATATAATGATGATGATACGCCAGAAACCAGTAATGATAACAACATCTTGTCTGCCTATACCGGCACCATAGAGAGAGATACCCTAAACCTCATTTATGGCCAGAACAAACTAGTAAAAAAACTGGGTGGACTATTTAATAACAGATATCACACTGCGGCAGCGGCAGCATTTCCCGATGGATCAATCATTTTTACGGGAAACAATTATTTAAAAGGAAAAACCTCCAGGAGTGCCGATGGAACCATTAAACTGAAACTTTACACGGTGTATGGGCCTGATCTCAATTCAATCAAAGCGTTTCCATATAATAGCGATGAATATTCTACTGGTCATCCGGCGCTGACTCCTGATGGCAATATCCTCGTTTTTGCTTCTGACCGTCCCGGCGGCTTTGGTGGGACAGATTTATATTACTGCGTAAAAGCCGGGCATGGGGAATGGACGAGTCCGGTAAACCTGGGCAAGCTAATCAACACGGAGGGCAATGAAATGTTCCCAAGTTTTGACCACGATGGAAATCTGTTCTTCTCTTCAACCGGACTTGCCGGTCTTGGAGGATTAGACCTATTTCAGGTGCCACTCAAAGAAATGAAACCGACCACTTCGCCTGTCAACATGGGATCTCCAATAAACTCATCTAAAGATGACTTCGCACTCATTATAACCCCGGATGGTAAAAAAGGATATTTCAGTTCAAACAGGGATGGAAATGACAATATTTATGAATTCAGGCGATCTTCCTATAAAATTATTCTACAGGGAACCCTTACAGATGCAAGGACCCGGATCCCCCTCCCCGGAGGCCGTATCCTCATGCACCACCTTGATGGTAATGATACTATTAAAACGGATAACAAAGGGCGGTTTAGAAGAGAGCTCCCTGCGGAGACAGATTATGAAGTCACAGCTCAAAAACTAGGTTATATCAACAATATCCAGTTTACCACCTCAGTAGGGATCCAAAAGGATTCAGTGATTAATCTCGACATCAGGCTCAATAGAACGGAAAGTGCCCAGCAGTATGTCTTAAACCATTGCGACTCGCTAAAGAAAGTCTTTTCGGTAAAAAACATATACTATGATCTTGATAGATCAGAAATCAGACCTGATGCCAGGGGCGCACTTAACGAGCTCGCAGAACTGATGAGAAAATACCCGGAAATTACGATTATAACATCAAGCCACTGTGACAGCAGGGCATCTGAAGAATACAATAGAAACCTGTCTTTAAGACGTGGTGAATCTGCTAAACAATATCTGGTTGCACGCGGAATACGCTCGGACCGGATCAAAGTGGAATATTATGGAAAAACCCGGTTGGTGAATCGCTGCTATGATGGCGTCAACTGTTCAGAGGAAGACCAACAGCTTAACAGACGGACCGAATTTGATGTAATTCTACAGGGCGTTAATATCACCAGAGAGAACTGTGCAGACAGATAGAGAACAAAGGCGATAGCGTTGGGATCTGTAAATATTTATAAATCATTAAAAAGTTTTTCAGAAATGATTAGCTTTTTAATGACTGATAACAGCTAACACGATTGAAAGGGTTACACTTTTTCTCTTTGCTTCATCGCGGGGAATGTGGCGAGAAGGATGACCAGGTCCAGCCTTAAAGAATATTTTTTGGCGTAAAAATTATCAAGTTTCTTACGCTCCCGTTCAGACATTTCCCCTTTCCCACGCCTGCTTACCTGCCACAGACCAGTAAGCCCGGCAGGTGCCAGAAAGCGTAAAGCCCATTCATCAGAAGTTAGCGACTTTGCCTCGTAAAGCGGCAAGGGACGGTTTCCAACGAGAGACATATCTCCCCTGATCACATTGAAAAGCTGTGGTAGCTCATCTAAACTATATTTGCGTAAAAAAGCACCCACCCTGGTAACCCTGGGATCATCCTTTATCTTGATAAAGGTGGCTGGTGTACCATCACTGGGCGTATACTGGTTGAGTTCAGAAAGTTTGACCAAATCATCACTGCTTTGGTGGCGCATAGAGCGGAATTTAAAAAAATCAAATATTTTGTAGCCTGCCCCGACACGTTTGCTCCTGTATATTATCGGCCCTTTGGATTCTATGCGGATTAGAAGCGCTATAAGCGTAAATAAGGGAAGCAACAGGAGAAAAAAAAAGCATGAAATGCACAGGTCAAAAATCCGCTTTTTTACTGGAAAATCGGTCTTTAAACTGATTGCAGCAGCACCACTCACCCGGGGCTGAAAAGAGCGTAGCCGGATCAGGAATTTAATCCTGCTACAAAGATCATTTGCAGGAATTGGGGAAATATACAGATCTCCAACATTAAGCATCAGGGCAACCCGGGATAAATCCGGACTCGGTGAGGCAGATAAAAATATAATGACTATCTCCCTAAGCAAGCTGTTCAGCTTTAGTTTCTCTACAAACCTAAAACATTCACCACCTTCATCCACTTCTATCAAGATCGCATCCGGAAGACTCAGCAGGGTCTGCTTCGAAACATACTCTCCCAAAGTTGAAATTTCCTTTTGGGTTTCGACCCTAAAATGACGTTGAAGTTCCGGAAGGAGATCAGGAAGAAAGGCTTCTCCGGCATAGATAACGTGGGTATAATCACTATTAACTATTCCATTGGCCCGATCATCAGTTGACTGCATGGTTAGCTAATATGTTACTCATTGCTGTTTCGAGATCGAGTGGATTGAATGGCTTGGAAAAGTATGCATCAACTTTAAAAGGGATCGCGCTTATCTGAGTAGAAAGATCTTTGATCCCAGAAAGAATGATGATCGGAATATGCCTGTAAAGCCCGCTGATTTTTAGATTGCTGATGAGGTCAGATCCGCTCATGTACGGCATATTGATTTCCGAAATGATGATGTCAGGCATATTTCCCTTATGTAACCATTGCATCGCTTCCACGGATCCCGACTGCATTGAAAGGTCATATCGGTTTCCCAAAATCACTCCCAAAAAGTTTAGCATGTGTATTTCTGAATCAATTACCAGAATTTTTTTGAGTTCCATATTGTCGGTCTAGTTTAAACAAATTTAACCAGAACTTGTATAATAAAAAATACAATTAGTTTAATTATTACATTTATTGACATAGATCAAATAGAATATATCATTTCTGATACAAAATTCAGATTGGTTTTAGTATTATTAGCTGGCTAATATGTCCGGCCGGGTTGGCGAACTGGAAGTGATGTATTTAATCTTCCTCAAAAAGAAGAATAAACTGAGTTAATAAACTCAATTAAAACAAGTCACAGATCATCTCTTATTAATCATCTAAGCCTTTCAGAACGTTACGGACAGATATGAACAAATTGCATTTCTGCTGCCCGTGCCAAAAATTAAGAAGTTCTTTTTTGCACGCTTTACCATAATTTTTTATATTAGGTTAATCAAAAGCGATGATAACCCAAATCAATCCCGCTGATTAAAAATCCCAAAAAATATTTTCCAAGTCCACCTTTACGCCACATTTACCCCACGTTTTAGCCACCTTCCGGCCAGGTTTGCCAGACACCTGCCTGCACACTGCTTAACACTTGCTTTGGTGGAGTAATGCCCCTGGTGGAGATCAGGTAAATCAAAGATTTGACTCGCTTTAGATCGGCAGGCTAACAATGGCTAAATAAAAGGGAAAGGGAAAGTTACCTTAAGGTATTGCTGGTATATAGCTGTGTCGGAACAGCCGGTTAAAGAAAACAATAAACGGCTGTCCGGATTTTTTTTATCCCGCCCTGCCCCTGGAGTTAAGCATAGCATCTCTGGATACAAGAATAAACCGGGTTTATAAACTCAGTTAAAACGGGTCACTGATTTTTTTCCTATTATTAATCCATTAAGCCCTTCAGAACGCTACTGACAAACATGGTTGCTAGTGTGGTGTCATTTCGACCGAAGTGAGCCTATATCAAAAAGATTTACGCTGGTTCAAAAGGCAATTATATTTTGATACGTCGTTCCCAACCCGATAGCTATCGGGTTAATTGGGAATCCTAATGCTATTGCAGAGCGCTTTGAGGTTCCCGCCTGCGCCTATCGTGTGGACACATCTTTTAAGTATTTTTAGGCGTTTTGCTAACTAACTTTAATGAAGCACGGATTATAACCAAGGACGTTGTCAATCCCAAGAGCCGGGGAAATCAAAAAAACAGGTGCACAACAGTAAAAATGGCAGTAATAAACCTGAAACGCAGTGGTTTTGTGTTCATAACCGATAATTTAATTTTTAAAAAAATATAGAACACAAACCCCGCAGGGCTCAATCAGACCAAAGAAAACACACACAATACCTGATTAAATGAAGTGTCACAGTTTTTTTGATGCGCATGAGATTGTGTAAAAGGCTCATTGCTGGATCCGATAGCCATCGGATGACAAAGCGCTTTGGGTACTTTGGCGCTCCAAAATGCGCAGCATTCTTGAACACAGCTAAA